>QWCK01000163.1_pt1 | contig 119243 bp, 88 predicted proteins | sample 1972571 | NCBI WGS metagenome assembly QWCK01 (sample SAMN09866710, study PRJNA288562) | Human gut metagenome isolate term2_stool, whole genome shotgun sequencing... | isolation source: gut | host: Homo sapiens | place: USA: California | reverse complement strand
GTCAACCGTCGGGGCTACTCCCGGTAGGGCACCCGGTCGCGCATCACGGCGTATATCGCCCTGAGCCGCTTCCTCGCGACGGCCTTGAGCGCCCGCCCGCGGCCTCCCCGGCGGCCTCGGCCCGCGGGCCCCCGGCCCCGGAGCGGGCGATCCCCCACGCCCCGCCGAACCCGGCGAGCAGCTCCAGCCACCGCCGGTCCGACAGGTCGACCGCGGCCTCGAGGGCCGGGCAGGACTCGAGCAGCACCGCGCGCAGGCGGTTCTTGTCCCTGGTCGCGCAGGCGACGACGTGGTCGCGCTGCGACGAGAGGGCGCGAGCGGCCTCGAGGGCCTCGCCGCGGCCCGGGACCCCCGACAGGGAGTCCGGCACGCCCAGGGCGGTCCGCGCGATCACCGCGGCGTCGCGCTCGTCGGTCTTGGCCTCGCCGGCGAACAGGCCCGCGGCGCGGCTGGCGGCGAGGCCGGGCAGGTAGGCGACCCCGAGCCCCGCGGCGCGGGCCCGCCTCACGGCGAGGGACCCTATGTTGCGGAACTGGTCGACGACGACGAGCGTGTCGGCGGGCGCGGAGGCGAACAGCGCGTCGAGCTCGGCCTCCCTGTTGCGGACGGGGGCGCTGTCCAGCACCTCCCCGTCGCGGTCGATCAGGCAGGCCCAGTGCGATGACTTGCCGACGTCCAGGCCGAGCACGGCCGCGGGTCTGGTGGATGGCGCTTTCACGGTGGTATCCTTCCGGTAGTCGTTCGACCGGATGGCCTCCCCCTCGGCACTCACATTACCAGCCGCGGCACCTGCCCGGCACTTTCCTATCAGCCGTTGCGCGGGCGCCCGGTCGGCGGCCCGTTCTGGGCGCGCCTCAATCGTAGCCCGAGACGGTCCCGGGCTGACAATTTCGACTGTAATGGACGTTCTTAAACGACTACCTTGCATCAATCTAAATAAGTTGCGGTGAGATAGTTCTTGAATTGGCCTTTTTGGGCTAAACAGGAACTATCTCACCGCAACTGCGTTGAGCGTTTTTTGGCAGCCGGTTTACTTGCTCGCGAACAGCCAGACTAGGATGATCACCAGGATTGCGGCGACGATGCAGACGATGGCGCCGGTGAATTTGATGCGTGAGTCGCGGGTGCGCTCGCGCACCGCGTCCTCGGTGGCCTCGAGCTGGGCGACTTCTCGCTCGGTCTCGGCGTGTTCGGCTTTGTCTCGGGCCAAGGACCCTGCAAGCGACTCAGTGATCTCTGGATGGTCATGTACCTCGGTCGCCTGTTCGATAATCGACTGCGCATGCGCGGCATCTGCTTGGGCGTTGGCGATGCTCTGCTCTTGGTCGCGGCGTGCCTTGTCCTCGGCAGCGATCTTCTCGCGCAGTTCGCGCTGGCGCGTCGCGGCGGCAGTCTTCGCCGTCTGCAGCTCGTCGCGCGCGGCATCAGCCTCAGTCGTCACGGCTTGGTGCGCGCGTTTGGCTTCGGCAATGGGGGCTTGAGCCTGCTCGACGGCCTGCTCGGCTGCGGCAAGCGAGTGCTCAAGGTCGGCGGTGATGCGCGGGACATCTTCTTCGGCTTTACGCAGGGCATCTGCCGTGTCGGAGATCTGCATCGAGAGCTCGCTGGTGCGCACCGTATAGTTGGCGGGATTTGCCGAGGGATTGCGTTGCAGCTCGGCATACTCATGACGCAGCGTCTCGAGCTGGGCGCGCGTGGCGTCGACGGTTTGTTGTGCGGCGGCAATGCCGGCGTCTCGCTCGGCCTTCACCTTGTCGCGGATGCGCTTGGAATCCTCAAGACGTCGAACGAGGCGGTTGCCGGTCTCGCGCGAGCTTGCCTCGCGGGCCTCCACGGCGTCGAGCGCGGCCTTCAGGCGGAGCTCAGTCGCGTCATCCTCTGTCTTCATTTGTTCGAGCTGACCCTTGAGCTCTGTCGCTTTGGCGGCGTGGGCATCACGGTCAATCTCGGCTGCCGCAGCGGTCTTTTGCGCTGTGGCGATCGCCTGACGCTGGTCGGCGACGATCTGGTCGTAGCGGCCTGCGATATCCTGGCGCGTCTCGAGCTCCTCGGCCTGATCGACAATGCGCTGCTCAAGTTCGGCCAGGTGGGCGCGGGCATCGGCAAGTGCCTTTTTCGCGGCGTTCATCTCGCGCATGGCCGAGGCGCCCTGGGCAATAAAGGTGCCCACGGCGTTCGCGGTGTTCGAGACAGCGGTCCCCAGATCGCGGTTCGCGTCGGGGGAGTGCGGGGCGATCGGGCGAGCGGTGTCGACAGCGTCCGCATCGGCAGCCTGCGGCGCGGCGATATTGCCGGTACCGCCCTCGACCACAGAAAAGCCCGCTGCGTGCGGATCGACCGCATCGGCGCCAATCGTGGGGTGCTCGAGCTGCAGAAACGAGGGCATGGTGCTGCCCTGGTCGGCAACGGGGGTCTCGCCGGGTACAAAGGTCGAGGCCGCCTCGGCGGCCTCCTCTTCCTCGGCATCAATATCGGCATCGGCCACGGCGTCTTTCATCGCTTTGACGGCATCCATCATGGAGTCCATGACGGCATCGAGCTCTTCTTCCGAAGACACCTCGATGGGGCCCGCTGCTTGCGGGGCGGGGTCCGTGTCAGGTTCGGCATCGCTCGGCTCCGGCTGCTCGCTTTCATCATGCTCGACAGTATCGTCTGTGTCTGTTGCCTTATCCGCACCGGCGTGCGCATCTGCGGTGGCGGGCGCATCGGTGGAGGCGTCGACGCAGGTAGGAGTATCGCAGTCGTCGACGGCGTCTTCGGAATGATCAATATGCTGTTGAGTCTGGGGGTCCAGCTCGTCTGTCATAGGCATGTGCTCCTCATCGTTGTTTGTCACCCTATGATAAAGTTTCGCGCCGACATCCCACGCGCCGCAGCAAAGTTTCAAAACGTGTTCGATGGCTCGATTTGATAACAATAACTCGGCCGTTTTATCCAGTTTGTACTTGACAATCCCTTCGCCGAACGACGTGGTGCCGTTCGCCTACCGCGGTCTTTTATTTTCGCTTGAACACGCTAAAGTTGCATCTCAGCTTTTGGCGCGTGAAGTTGGATACGCGCAGTCGGCGGGCGTGCCCGTCGCGATTTGAAAGGACTTTGTATGGGACTTTTCACTGGTAAGACCGTGATCGTCACCGGCGGCGGCAAGGCCACGCTTAAGGACGGTTCCGCTGGCTCCATCGGCTACGGCATCGATATCGCATTTGCCAAGGAGGGCGCGAACCTCGTCATCACCGGCCGCAACGTCGCCAAGCTCGAGGCCGCCAAGGAGTCTCTCGAGGCCGAGTACGGTGTCAAGGTTCTGCCTGTTCAGGCCGATGTCTCGGCTGGTCAGGACAACGAGGCTGTCGTCCAGAACGTCATCGACAAGGCCATCGAGGAGTTCGGCCGCATCGACGCCGTCGTCAACAACGCTCAGGCCAGCGCCTCGGGCGTGACCATCGCCGATCACACCATGGATCAGTTTAACCTGGCCATTTATTCCGGTCTGTATGCTACTTACCTGTACATGCAGAAGGCCTATCCGCACCTGAAGGAGACCAAGGGCTCCGTGGTCAACTTTGCCTCGGGCGCCGGCCTGTTTGGCAACTACGGCCAGTGCAGCTATGCTGCCGCCAAGGAGGGCATCCGCGGCCTGACCCGCGTTGCCGCCAACGAGTGGGGCAAGGACGGCATCAACGTCAACATCGTGTGCCCGCTTGCTTGGACCGCTGCGCTCGAGAACTTCCAGGATGCTTATCCCGAGGCGTTCAAGGCCAACGTCCACATGCCGCCGGCGGGCCACTACGGCGACGTCGAGAAGGAAATTGGCCGCGTGGTCGTTCAGCTCTGCGGTCCCGACTTTAAGTACATGAATGGCGAGACCGTCACCCTCGAGGGTGGTATGGGCCAGCGGCCGTAGGGGTTACGCGGTTTTTCCAAACCGCGTAACGGCTCGACGCTGCGCGGTCACCAGGGCGACAACTTGTCATGAAAAGAGGGCGGCATGACCAGAAGGTCTATGCCGCCCTCTTTTCATGCCAATTTGTTCGCTCTGGCGACCGCTCGCTGACGTTGTCAGAGCATCGGCGTTGCCTTGGCCGTTGGAAATAATCCCAGATGTAGTCGTTGGGGACGTTCTTAAATGACTAGTCGAAAGGGACGCTCTTGCCGGCACCTGGGGACGGTCCCTAAGTGCCGGCAGATTGGGACACTTCTTTGCAAGATGGCGCTGAAGATTGTCCCCGACGACTAGTCGTTTAATGCATCAGTTTCTGTCGAGTCGGTGCTCCTTGCGGGTTGCCCGTATAATGGTTTGCGTATGAACCGCAACCAAGGAGTTCCAGTTTATGGACCAGAGCCTTTTTAAATTCGACCTGATCGCCGAGGACCCGACGACGCACGCGCGCGCTGGCGTGCTGCACACCCCGCACGGCGACATCGAGACGCCGATCTTTATGCCCGTGGGCACCAAGGCAAACGTCAAGGGTATTCCTACCGAGACCGTCAAGCAGCTCGGCGCCCAGATCGTGCTTGCCAATACCTACCACCTGTCCATGCGTCCCGGCGAGGACACCATCGCCGAGCTGGGCGGACTGCACAAGTTTATGAACTGGCACGGCCCCATCCTCACCGATTCGGGCGGTTTCCAGGTCTTCAGCCACAACGACGCCGTCAAGCTCACTGACGAGGGCGTGCGCTTTATCGTCAACGACTACGACGGCCGCCACGTGTTCTGGACGCCCGAGGACAACATGGAAATCGCCATGAAGCTCGGCTCCGACATCTGCATGCAGCTCGATCAGTGCCCCGGCTATCCTGCCACGCGCGCCTACGTCGAGCGCGCCGTGGAGCTGTCAAGCATGTGGGCCGAGCGCTGCTACAAGGCTCACACCCGCGATGACCAGGCACTCTTTGGCATCGTCCAGGGCGGCATGCATCTGGACCTGCGCCTACGCTCGCTGCGCCATCTGGAGGAATGCGGTGACTTCCCCGGCTACGGCATCGGCGGCTACTCGGTGGGCGAGGACCACGAGACCATGTTCGAGACCCTGGCACCGCTCGTGAGCGAGTACATGCCCAAGCACAAGCCGCGCTACCTGATGGGCGTCGGCAACCCGACGACGCTCGTGCGTGGCGTGGGCGTGGGCATCGACATGTTCGACTGCGTGCTGCCGACGCGCACCGGCCGCATGGGCACGGCATTCTCCAGCGAGGGTCGCCTCAACTTCCGCAACGCGCGCTTTGCGCACGACGACGGCCCCATCGATCCTACCTGCACCTGCCCGGTGTGCACGGGCGGTTACAGCCGTGCGCTCATCCGTCACATGGTCACGCAGAAGGAGATGCTCGGCGGCATTCTGCTGTCGATGCACAACATCTACTACCTACTCAACCTTATGCAGCGTGCCCGCCAGGCCATTATCGAGGGCCGCTATGGCGCATTCGTGAGCGATTGGATGAATAGCCCTGCCGCGGTGGATTACTAAGAGCTACGACCGCTGACCGATAGCTTGCAAGCACTTGATACATCGTGGGTACCATACCGAATAGTTGATGTTCGGGCGGGTGTTTGGCGCATGGCGTCGACCCCGCCCGTTTTTCTTTTTCTCGATAGGAGCACCCATGATTAAGAACGAGAATGTCGAGGGCGAGCCTGCCTACGACGAGACGTACCGCCGCGGTCCCGTGGTCATGCGCGGCCCCATGATTCCTAAGGATAATACGTACGCCAACCTGCTGGCGCCTGAGGATTCAACCGACTGGTTGCATGTCGATCCGTGGCGCGTCCTTCGTATTCAGGCAGAATTCGTCGATGGTTTTGGCGCGCTGGCCGAGCTCGGGCCTGCGGTGACCATCTTCGGTAGCGCCCGCGCGCCCAAGACCGATCCGCTCTACAAGGCGGCGCGCACGGTCGGTCGCAAGATTGCCCAACGCGGCGTGGCGGTTATCACCGGTGGCGGCCCCGGCATCATGGAGGCGGCCAACAGGGGAGCGGCGAGCGCCAACGGCAAGTCGGTCGGCCTGGGTATCGAGCTTCCGCACGAGCAGGGGCTCAATAAATACGTGAACCTCGGCATGGACTTCCGTTACTTCTTTGTGCGCAAGACCATGTTCGTCAAATACAGCTCGGGCGCCATCGTGTTTCCCGGCGGGTTTGGCACGCTCGACGAGATGTTCGAGGTGCTCACGCTGGTGCAGACGCACAAGGTCAAGCGCATGCCGCTCGTGCTGGTGGGCAGCGAGTACTGGCAGGGCCTATTCGACTGGCTCAACGGTCCGGTGATGGGCGCCGGCATGATCAGCCCGCTCGATCCGGATCTGGTACACATTACCGACGACCTCAACGAGGCCGTCGACATCGCCCTGAGCGGGCTGATGTAGATCAATCGTGCCCACGCGACATGAATACGCATGGCAATCTGATGTTATTTAACATCAGATTGCCATTTATATTGGGTATACTGGTGTAAAAGACGAGGGCGAGGAGGTCGCAAATGTCTACAGCAACAGTTAAGCCTACGACGGTTCGAATCGAAGAGGGGCTCAAGGAGCAGGCGACTGAGTTCTTGGATTCGGTCGGCCTCAGCCTCAATTCCTATCTCAATCTTGCCGTTCGGCAGCTGGTAAATCAGCGAAAGATTCCTTTTGAGATTGTAGGAAGGGCGGAGGTGCCCAACGAGGCGACGAGGCGTGCCATGGTGATCGCCGAGGCTCATGAGTTGGGGATTTTGCCGGACGATAGCCCGTCATTCAATAACGCTGATGAGCTTATGTCATTCCTCGATGAGGAATAGCGATGTTCGAGATTAAAGTCGAGGCTCAATTTAAGGTGGACTACAAACGAACGATGCGCATGCATCCGCAGCTAAAAAGTGAGTTTAAAGCGGCGGTTACGGAGCTTGTGGCTCATGGGTCACTTCCGGCGGAGTATGGCGCCCACGAGCTCTCAAACCCGGGCGGAAACTACAACGGCCACATCGATTTCCACCTATCCGATGGCTTGGTCGATGTGGTCGTTCTTTATCTTCCCCATAAGACTAACCCAGTGATTAGGCTGGTGAGAATGGGCACTCATCAGGAGCTGTTTCAGGGTCCGCTGGGCTGATCGCCGATTTCCAAGTTGCGGTGGAATAGGGATTGATTGGCGGCTGATTGGCCAGGAGCAGACCCTATTCCACCGCAACTGATAGGGGCGCCACGTTCGTTGCTGCGGCCCCCGGTTCTCCTCGTTGCTGGATTTCGCTCAAAAACTCAGCGGCGACTTCATTGCTTTTGAAACGGATGCTGCAGTCTTCTTTCTTGGGGAATGCCAGCAGCGGAATAGTCCCGTACCAGACAGTTTCCTCGTCAATCACGGCCGCGCAAAGCCGCCCTTTGGCCTTGACGGAATAGTCGACGTTCATCTCGGCAAAAATCGCTTTCGCGTCATCGCGCGGAGTTGAGGCAACATAAATCTCAAGGGTAATCCCACGGGCGGCTGCGCCTGCGAGTGTGGCGGTGAGTTTCGCGAGGCATGCGGCGGATGCGTAGGATGCGGCTATGAAGGCGCTCTTTGTGGCACCGGTGATGTCTTTAATTAATGCCTCAATAGCGTTTGCTGGCTCTATGAGAATGTTGTAATCGGGTTGCTCACTGTCCTCTGCTGAATAAATTTCGTAGCCCAGCTTGGCGTACGTCTTGAGTCTCTTCTGGTACATGCGAGCTAGCATGGGTATCGACAGGTCAATGTAGTCGAATATCTCAATCTGTTGCTTGCCCTCGTGGCTTCTGTGCAGTCTGCCCGCCTGCTGCGTTACACTGCCGTCCCAAGATATCGGCGTGGCAATGAATAGGGTGTCAAGGTAGGACAGATCGAAGCCCTCGCTCAGAAGGCTTTCGGTGGCGACGATGATTCGATGTTCATGCTCAAGGCCGGGAAGACTGTTCAGTATCGTTTTTCTTTCTTTGGCACCGATTTCTCCGGTTAAGAGTATGGGTTCGTGTCTGCGATCATTAAGCAGCCTGAACAGTTCCTCAGCATGCTTTTTCCTTTTGGATAGTATGAGCGGATGCCGACCGTTTGACGCTGCTTCGAGGGCGTCATCGACAATCAATTCGTTTCTTGCCGCATGTGCACACAGCATATCGAGAATCTGATTGAAGCTTGCATCCGGCTCGTAGGCGGATAGCCGAATGCCGGTAAATCTCGGTCGAACGATGCGCTGGATGCCCTGCTGAATTGCCTGCGTTTTTGGATCGATGACATAGCGAAGCGGGCCGCAGAGCATCGAGAGCGCCCGCGTGAGTCCGTCGGAGCGCTCGGGTGTCGCGGAGAGGCCATATATATATTTGGCTGGAGCGGACTTGAGGACGAGCTCGAGCTGTGGCGCGGCAGCATGGTGGCATTCGTCGCAGATAATGAGGCCGTAATTACGAACAAGGTTCTTAACTATCGGCTCCCCGGTTTGGGAGTCTTTGCCAGATAGCGACTGAAAGGAAGCGACGTCGATAAGGCCGCTGACGGCGGTTTTGCCCCCTCCGATTTGTCCAATAAGGGGAGGTTGCTTTTTGCTGATTCGTCCTTTTGGCGTTCGGACCGGCTCTCTGGTGTCCGTAATGTCGAGAAATCGTTCGAGCTGCGATTTCCATTGGGCTATGAGCGCGGTCTTTGGAACAATGACGAGCGCCGGAAGACCAACGGCGGCAATAAGATAAGCTCCGATGACGGTTTTACCGAAGCCCGTTGGCGCAGACATGATTCCGTCTTCGTATTCAAGCATCTGGTCGGCGGCAATTTGCTGTTCGGGATGAAGGGTCCCTTTGAATGCCATCTCAATTGGATTGCCTGTGCTACGTTCGTCTGAATAATGGGCAGTAACGTGGGCTTCTTGAATCAGCTGCTCAAGTTGGGCTTTGCAGCCTCTGGGAATCGCGACGCGGCCATCTCTAAGTTCGCTGAGGTCTATGAGTCGCGGTTTGCCGAATACTGATTGATGCATAGATTGCGCACGGAAGAACTCCGGGTTGGCAAATGTCGCAAGCCTGCGGATTTCCATTTGAGCTGCCGGGCTCAGAGACTTTTCGGGGATGTAGAGCATATCGGCTTGTGTGACGAGCAGGTTCGAGGGGAAGTCTCGTGGCGTGAGCGGGAGCCGCTTTCGAGGCTTTTGGACATTGTGCCTGGTTTTGTTTGTCGCTGCAGCTGTTGCTATTCCAAGCGGTTTGTTTTTGGTGTCCTCGATCAGACGATCCACCGTCGCACGCGAGATTAGTTGGATTTGCGAAAGGTAAAGCCATTGGTCGGGAAAGGGCTCGAATCGTTCGTCAACAAATACGCTGTTTCCTTCCCGCTGCGCTTTTCCCTGAAAGGGCAGCGCAATGAGATTTCCAAAGCCGCCTTCAGGAATGGTGGACTGCGCGGGTATCATTCGGTCAAAGGCTTCGAAGGTGATTGTCTTGTTGAGTGCCGCTGCTTCGGCGATAAGGCAGCTACCGAAATCTCGTGCTGTCTTTGCGTTTATAGGTTCTAGGAAGAAAAACCAGATATGCGCGCCGTTGCCTGACCTTGATCGCTCGACCGCAGCGTTAATTCCATAGTTTTTTACGACAAGCCTGATAGCGTTTGTCGCTTCTTTCCAATCGGCTTTGTCAAAATCAATGACAAGGACATTTGTGTTGCAGTCTTTGTCGAGAACATATTGACCTATGACGTCCCGGAGCCTGTCGTCGCTGCCTTTGAAATGGGCGATAATGGCGGCATCGTTCAGCTCAAGGAATGTGCGGCTGCGACATTCAGCGCATTTAATTCTGTGATGGTTTGCTTTGGGGCAAATGCCTGGCTTCCACTCATTTGCTCAGGCGGGTGTATAGCCGATGCCCCCGTCTTTTCTGCGATACCCGTGAGCGTGCACATCTTTGCGGCCGGTAAAAAGATTGCGAAAGAGCTCGAGTTTGTCGCGCGCTGGGCTCGCGCTGGTAACGATGCCCTCGGTCTGTGCACGTTCGCCGAAAGATTTGCCGGCTTTGTCCCATTCTTCGAGTGTTGCGTAACGGATGTCTGGACCGTTGCTACAGATTACGATCTGCTTACGCGGATCTGAAGCGTGGACAACCGTTTTATTGAGTTTGAATAAGGCGTTCCCGAAAAGGGCGTATTGATGCACGGCGTTGCTCATTTGAATGCCATTCTTGTCAGCGTTCATTGGGATGAGGGTACGTCATTTCAGCTTTATGAGATATGCGACTTCGATTTTGGTTCGGTAATAGTGGGGTACCGATCCGTGAGTGGCAATTAGCCGGTGCCAAAACGTGCGGCGGCTGTTGTTAAAGGTGTTTTGGCGGCTATGGGGCGTGTTGGCGGCGTGGGGAGGGGTCCTCGAATGACTCCGTGGTCAAATAACGTCAAATATGAGTACTGTTGTTAATGTAGTCTCATAGCATTTGGTAAGAATAGAATACCAATTCCACAATATTCTATATATCTAACCCACTAAACACGGAATTTTGAGCCTTGGCAAGACGTGGAATTGATCGAAATGATCAATTCCGGCGAGATTTTGCTGCTACTAATTTGGTGGCGGTACTCATATTTGCCATTTTTTGTCCAGTGGGTACCGCGAGGGGCCTGTTCGACTGGCTCAACGGCCCGGTGATGGATGCCGGCATGATCAGCCCACTCGATCCAGACCTTGTCCACATCACCGACGACCTCAACGAAGCCGTCGACATCGCCCTGAGCGGGCTGATGTAGGGTAGGTAAAATGGGACGGGGCTAAAAGACTGGTCTGAAACGTTTGATACCAGTCTTTTTAGCCCCGTCCCAAATGAACTGCTTCTAAGTTGCGGTGGAATAGGGATTGATTGGCGGCTAATAAGCCAAAAACAGTCCCCATTTCACCATAACTGATGTGGGCGTCCCTAGCGAGTTGGCTGGTAGCGGGGGCAGTAGCTGATGGCGATGGCGTCGACGCCTACATGGGTGGCGATGGTGCAGCCGATGGGGCCGGTGCCGGCGTCTACGTAATCCTGACCCGCGAGTGCCTCGTTGACAAGCTCCTGCTCCTCGGCGGCGCCGGTCGTGAGCACGCGCACGCTGGAGCCCGGATACTCGGCCAAAAATGCGAGGCAATCGGCCATGGTGTTGGTAACGATGCGCTTGGCACCGCGGCCCTTTTTTATGGCCTTGATCTCGCCCGATTTCCACTCCGGCGAAACGGCCAGGCGAATGTTGAGCATTTGCGTGAGCTGGCCGGCGAGCTTGGGCGCGCGGCCGTTCTTAACGAGATTCTCGAGCGTGCGGGGAATCAGCAGCAGGTGGGCGTCGGGCAGCGTCGCGCGGATCTGCGCCTCGGTCTCGTCCAGGCTGCGGCCGTCCTCGCGCATGGCCAGCGCGTACTCCACCAGCAGGCCCTCGGCGCCCGAGCCGGTGCGCGAGTCGATGCAGCGCACGTCGAGCTCGTGCGTCTCGGCCGTCAGGCTGGCGTTGGCGTAGCAGGCGGACCACTCGCTGCACAGCGAGATAAAGATGGCGCTATCGTGGCCGTCGGCGCGCACGCGGTCAAAGAGTTCCTTGAACTCGCCGGCACTCGGCTGCGAGGTGTGCGGCAGCTGCTCGGAGCCGGCCATGCGGGCGACGTACTCTTGGGCGGTAATCTGCACCTGGTCGAGCAGGTCCTCGCCCTCGATAATCACATGCAGCGGAATCACGTAAATGCCGAGCTCTTGGGCGCGGACGGGGGAGATGTCCGACGTGGAGTCGGTTATGATGGCAAAAGACATAATTGCACCTTTCGTTGGGGCGCTTGTGCGCCGCCTTCTGAGAGCAAAGTGCGACAAGTATAGTAGAGTCGTTCCACATTACTAGGTTCAATTGTTGAATAGTCAACAGTTTGAAGTGTCGGTGTGGAAATCGTCAACTGGGGAAGAGGAATGCCGATGGGGGCGTTGGAGATAGGCAAACGGCCGGTCGTGCTGTTCGATTTCGATGGCACGGTGGCAGATACGGGCCGGGCGGTGATGACCTCGACGCGCAAGACGCTGGCTGCGCGCGGGTTTTCGGAGGCGCAGATGGGCGACCTACGTCGCATGATCGGGCCGCCCCTGTGGAAAAGCTTTCACGACTTTTACGGCTTTTCCCGCGAGGAGTCGCTTGTGGTGGCCGACGAGTACCGCGCCTTTTTTGATGAGCTGGGACCGGAGGAGTACCCCGTGTTCGATGGGATCCTCGAGCTGCTGGATGGGTTGACCGCCCAGGGCAAGCGTATGGCCGTGGCGACGTCGCGCATGGAGGCGAAGTGCATCGATATGGTGCATGAACTGGGGCTTTGCCAGTTCGAAGTCGTGGTTGGCATGAATCCGCCGCAGGGGCGCGAGACCAAGGCGGATTCGGTTCGCGATGCCCTGGCGGCGCTCGGCGCGACGGCGGGCGATGCCGTGATGATCGGCGATCGCTTTAACGACGTGGAAGGCGCGCACGCGATGAGCGTGCCGTGCATCGGCATTTATTCGGGTGCGGCGGCGCCGGGGGAGCACGAGGCAGCGGGCGCCGATGCGGTGGTGCACTCGGTGGCCGAGCTTGCTAAACTTTTCGCTATCTAATAGACGTAATGTGAGGGGCGGGCGTATCCGTCGCTCATTGGTAAGGAGGTCGTCCATGAATCAGGTGGAGCAGAGCGTTACCGAGTATGTCGACGAGGTCTGGGAAGATGTCGTTGCCGATATCGAACAGCTGGTGAGCTATCCGTCCGTGGCCGTTGCTGCCAATGCGGAGCTCGGTGCGCCGTTTGGCCGCCCGGTCCGTGATGCGCTCGATTGCGCGCTCGGCATTGCGCAAAAGCTCGGCTATCAGACGAGCGACGACGAGGGCTATGTGGGAATCGCCGATATCCCGGGCCGCGGCGACAAACAGCTCGCGACTATCTGCCATGTTGACGTGGTACCCGCTGGCCCCGGCTGGAACACCGACCCGTTTGCGATGGAGCGTCGCGAGGGCTGGCTGCTCGGCCGCGGCGTGATCGACGACAAGGGTCCGGCCGTGCTGTCGCTCTACGCCGGCGCCTACCTGCTCAAGCACGGCATCGTTCCGCGCTACACCTTCCGCGCGCTGCTGGGCTGCGATGAGGAAGTGGGCATGTCCGACGTTCACCATTATCTGGAGAACTACGCGAATCCTGACTTTCTGTTTACGCCCGATGCCGAGTTCCCGGTCTGCAATGCTGAGAAGGGCCAGTTTGGGGCGACGTTCGTGAGCCCCAAGATCGACGGCGGGCGCATTGTGTCCTGGAGCGGTGCCGAGGCGAGCAACGCCATTCCGTCGCAGTCTATCTGCGAGCTCGCGATTGCCGCCGATGAGCTGCCGGCGCCGGTCGAGAACGCCGACCGCCTTGAGATCACGACACTCGATAACGGGCATGCGCAGATTTTCGCCCACGGTATTGGCGGTCACGCTTCGATGCCTGAGGGCACCATCAACGCCGTCGGCCTGATCGTGTCGTATCTGCGCGAGGCCGAGGACGCGTTTGGTGCACGCGACGAGCGCCTGCTGACGCCTGCCGAGCACGAGTTCGTCAAGTTCCTGGCCTTTGTGCATGCGGATGCCTATGGCCGCGGCCTGGGTATCGATGCGACGAGTCCGGCGTTTGGCCCGCTTACCTGCAACGCTGGCGTCATTCGCGTGGCGGATGGCCATATTGAGCAGGTCATCGACGTGCGCTTCCCCGACAGCACGAGTGCCGATACCATCCGCGAGCAGCTCGACCCGCTCGTGGGCCGTTTTGGCGTGACGTGCCAGCTGGGTCGCGCTAAGGTGCCGTTCTCGGTCTCTGCCGACGATCCGGCCGTGAAGGCGCTTATCGATACCTATAACGAGTTTACGGGCAAGCATGCCGAGCCCTTTGCCATGGGCGGCGGCACGTATGCGCGCAACTTTGCCCGCGCCGTATCGTTTGGCCCCGAGGAGACCGGCCTGGAGCTGCCCGCATGGGGCGGCCAGATGCACGGCCCCAACGAGTGCGCCAACGAAGAGCAGCTTAAGCAGGCGCTCAAGATCTATATCGTGGCAATCCTTCGTCTAAACGAACTGGAACTTTAAGGTTACGCGGTTTTCCAATCTAAGTTGCGGTGGAATAGTTCCTAGAATGGGCCTTTTGATGGCCAGACAGGAACTATTTCACCGCAACTTCGTTTTTATTGGTGTAAAAGGCGCGCCACGTTAAATGCCGGGTTTGTTATTCGTTTGTAAAGGCCGTGCTGCGCTTGCGGTAAGGGTCTATCAGATGCCCGTAAAAAACCGCAGTTGGCGCGGGCACTGCCCGATCGAGGCCGTATCTTTCCAAACAGCAAAGCGGGCAGGGTGCCCGCGAATCGCATGTATGAAAGGAAGATCATGCTCGATCAGGCTTATTCTCGTCGTCAGTTCCTCGGCCTCGCTGGTGGTCTTGCCAGCATCGTCGGTCTCGGTCTCGTTGGGTGCGGCGGCTCCGGCGCATCCGATGCCGCCGACAAGGGTAGCGCCGCTGCTGCCGAGTCCGTCTCCGGCGAGGTGACCTACGACGGTGCCTCTTCGTTCCAGGCTCTCGTCGAGGCCGCTGCCGAGAAGTTCATGGACGCCAACCCCGATGTCTCCGTCTCCGGCTCGGGTAACGGTTCGGGCAAGGGCCTGACCGCTGTCGCCGCCGGCACCGTCACCATCGGCAACTCCGACGTCTTCGCCGAGACCAAGCTTGAGGCCGATCAAGTCAAGAACCTCGTCGACCACGAGGTCGCCGTCGTGGGCATGGGCCCCGTCGTCTCCAAGAACGTGACGGTCGACGACCTGTCCCTCGAGCAGCTCAAGGGTATCTTCTCCGGTCAGATTACCAACTGGAAGGAGGTCGGCGGCGACGACGCCACCATCGTCGTCCTCAACCGCAAGGCCGGCTCCGGTACCCGCGCCACCTTCGAGGCCGCCGTCTTTGGCGACGAGACCGTCGACTTTAAGGGCGACGCCGAGCTCGACAAGTCCGGCGACGTCCAGACTCAGATGGGCAGCACCGATAACGCCATCTCCTACCTCGACTTCTCGCACTTCGATGACTCCAAGTTCAACGCCATCAAGGTCGAGGGCGTCGAGCCCAAGAGCAAGAATGTCACTGATGACTCCTTCAAGATCTGGGCTACCGAGCACATGTACTGCTCCAAGGACGCCGACGAGGCTACCAAGGCCTTCCTGGAGTTCATGCTTTCCGACGACGTCCAGGGCAAGCTCGTCGAGGAGCAGGGCTTCATCCCCGTCTCTGCCATGAAGGTCGTCAAGGACGCCAGCGGCAAGGTCTCTGCTAAATAAGTAATCGCCCCGGAAAGGTTTGCAATGGCAAAACAGCTGCCAAAGCGCGACCTTGAGAACGTGGGCCTGGGCGTCACGGGCGCGTGCGTAGCGCTCGTGACGCTTGTCGTTGCCGCGCTCATCTTTATGGTCGCCCAAAAGGGCCTCTCGGCTTTTGTCAAGGACGGCGTCTCGGTCGTCGAGTTTTTCACCGGCACCAAGTGGGACCTGGCCAACACAGCCGAAAACGGCCTGCCCTATACCGGCGCCCTGCCCCTGATCGTCACCTCGTTTGCGGTCATGGTGCTCTCCACGCTTATCGCGCTGCCCATCGCCATCGGCTCTGCCATCTTTGCGGTCGAGATTAGCCCTAAGTTTGGCTCTAAGATCTTTCAGCCGCTCATTGAGCTTTTGACCGGCATCCCCTCGGTCGTCTTTGGCCTGATCGGTTTTCACGTGGTCGTCGGTCTTATGAAGAGCGTTTTCCACGTGAGCACGGGCCTGGGCATCTTGCCCGGCGCCATCGTGCTGGCGGTCATGATTCTGCCGACGATGACCACGCTTTCGGTCGATGGCCTGCGCGCCGTGCCCGACGGCTACCGCCAGGGCTCGCTCGCGCTGGGCTACACCCGCTGGCAGACCATCTGGCACGTGGTGCTCAAGTCCGCCATGCCGTCGCTCATGACCGCGGTTATCTTGGGCATGACCCGCGCCTTTGGCGAGACGCTCGCCGTGCGCATGGTCATCGGCGGCATCGAGGCCATGCCGACGTCGCTGCTGTCGCCGGCTTCGACCATCACCACCACGCTCACCACGTCCATGGCAGTCTATGCCGAGGGCTCGGCCCAAGACGATGTTCTGTGGGCGCTCGGCCTGCTGCTGATGGGCATGAGTCTCATCTTCATCCTGATCATCCACCTTATCGGCCGCAAGGGGGCGAAGGCTCGTGGCTAGCACGCGTATCCACATCGACGAGGCGAGGCTCGGGCGTGTCCAAAAGCAGGACCGCTTCGCCACGGGCGTGTTGACGGCGATCGTCGCCATCGTCATGCTCATCGTCGTCTCCATGGTGGCCTATATCCTGTTCGAGGGCATCTCGACGCTGTTCCAACCGGGCTTTCTCACGGAGCCGTCGCGCGCCAACGGAACGCAGGGCGGCGTGCTCTACCAGCTGTTCGACTCGTTCTATCTGCTGCTGATCACCCTGATCATCTCGGTGCCCATCAGCCTAGGCGGAGCGGTCTTCCTGGTTGAGTACGCGCCGAACGGCCCTATCCGCGACATCGCCTCTACCGCCATCGAGACGCTGTCCTCGCTGCCTTCCATCGTCGTCGGCATGTTTGGCTTCCTGGTGTTCTCGGTGCAGCTGGGCTGGAAGTACTCCATCATCTCCGGCGCCGTCGCGCTCACCATGTTCAATATCCCCATTCTGGTGCGCGTGATTCAGCAGGCGCTCGAGGACGTGCCACAGGCCCAGCGCGATGCATGCCTGGCCATGGGCCTTACCCGCTGGGAGGCCACGCTGCACATCCTGATTCCCGAGGCCATGCCCGCCATCGTGACCGGCATCGTGCTTTCGGCCGGCCGCGTCTTTGGCGAGGCCGCGGCGCTGCTCTTTACCTCGGGCATGAGCTCGCCGGTGCGTCTGAACTTCTTGAGCTTTAACCTGTCGAGCCCCACCTGCGCCTGGAACGTGTTCCGCCCCGGTGAGTCGCTCGCCGTGCACATCTACAAGATCTATGGCGAGGGCAGCCCCGAGGCCCAGCAGATCGTTTGGGGCACCGCGGCGCTGCTGATGATTTGCGTGCTGCTGTTTAACGTAGTCGCCCGTATCGTGGGCAAACAACTGGCAAGGAAGATGACGGCCGAATGAGCGAGATAAATGCAACGCCCGCAACTGAGGCGGCATCGTCCGAGACCCAGGACTTTTTGTCGAGCGTGGGGGAGAGCGAGAAGCGCGTGCGCGCGAGCGGCAAGGCCGTGAGCGACGAGGTCGTGCTCTCCACCAAGGACGTCAACGTGTACTATGGCGACCACCATGCACTGCACAATACGTCGCTCGACTTTCACAAGGGCGAGATCACGGCGCTCATCGGGCCTTCGGGCTGCGGTAAGTCGACCTTCTTGCGTAGCCTCAACCTCATGAATCGCGAGATTCGCGGCTGCCGCGTGGAGGGCGAGATCAACTATCGCGGGCGCAACGTGAACACCAAGACCGAAAACACCTACGAGCTGCGCCGTTCCATTGGCATGGTGTTCCAGCAGCCCAACCCGTTCCGCAAGTCCATTCGCGACAACATCACGTTTGCGCCTAAGCGCCACGGCATCACCGACCGCGACGAGCTCGACCGCATGGTCGAGGAAAGCCTGCGCGGCGCGGCGCTTTGGGACGAGGTCAAAGACAAGCTCGACAAGAGCGCCTACGCGCTTTCGGGCGGCCAGCAGCAGCGTCTGTGCATCGCGCGCACGCTGGCGCTCAACCCCGACGTGATTCTGTTCGACGAGCCCTGCTCGGCGCTCGACCCCATCTCGACGCTGGCGATCGAGGACCTGATGTCATCGATCGTGGCCGACCGCGCCATCGTTATCGTGACGCACAACATGGAGCAGGCGTCGCGCGTGTCCAACCGCACGGCGTTCTTCTACATGGGCGATATGGTCGAGTACGACGAGACTGACGAGATTTTCCAACGGCCCAAGGATAAGCGGCTGAATGATTACCTCACCGGCATGTTCTCCTAGTCCGGGACATGCTTGAGGCCCGCGGCGGCCACGGTTGCCACGGGACTGATTGGAGAGGCGGGTCATCTCTTTTGGGAGATGGCCCGCCTTTTTGTGTCGTGTGCGGCCCGCCTTTTCGCTGCTATTATGGACAACGTTGAATTTCTACGAAGGAGCAGGGCATATGGCGATTCTTTTGGGATGCGATTCCGTCAGCCTAGAGTTTCCCACCAAGCATATTTTCGATAGCGTGACGCTCGGCGTGGGCGAGGGCGACCGTATTGGTATTGTCGGTAAAAACGGCGACGGCAAGTCGACGCTGCTGAGCGTGCTCGCCGGCACGCTGGAGCCCGACGACGGCCGCGTGACGCATCGTCGCGGCACCACGATCGGCCTGCTCGGCCAAAAGGACCAGCTTGTCGACACCGACACCGTGCACCATGCCGTCGTGGGCGACACGCCCGAGTATGAGTGGGCGTCGAGCCCCCGCACGCGCCAGATCCTCGCCGGTCTCATTAGCGATGTGCCCTGGGAGGGCACGGTGGGCGAGCTTTCGGGTGGCCAGCGCCGCCGCGTGGACCTCGCGCGCCTGTTGATCGGCGACTACGACGTGCTCATGCTCGACGAGCCCACTAACCATCTGGACATGCGCACCATCAACTGGCTTGCACGCCATCTTAAGGCTCGCTGGCAGCGCGGTCAGGGCGCCATGCTCGTGGTCACGCACGATCGCTGGTTCTTGGACGAGGTTTGCACCAGCATGTGGGAGGTCCACGACGGCCAGGTCGATCCCTTCGAGGGCGGCTACTCCGCATATATCCTGCAGCGCGTGGAGCGCGACCGCATGGCCGCGGTTACCGAGGAACGCCGTCGCAACATGGCGCGCAAGGAGCTCGCGTGGCTGAGCCGCGGCGCCCAGGCGCGTTCCACCAAGCCCAAGTTTCGCGTTGATGCCGCTCGCGAGCTGATCGCCGACGTGCCGCCCGTGCGTGACGAGCTGGAGCTCAAGCGCCTCGCCGTGAGCCGCCTGGGCAAGCAGGTTATCGATGTGGTCGACGTGGACGCCGGCTATGCGGATACCGATGGCGCGCCCAAGCAGGTGCTCTCTGACGTGACCTGGCTCATTGGTGCGGGCGACCGCTATGGCCTGCTGGGCGAGAACGGTGCCGGCAAGTCGACGCTGCTCGACGTGATCCAGGGCAAGATTGAACCCACGCGCGGCCGCGTGAAGATTGGCCAGACAGTGCGCTTTGGCGTGCTGTCGCAGCAGCTCGAGGAGCTCGAACCCTACATGGGCGACACGATCCGCGAGGTGCTCGGCAACTATAAGAAGTACTACGTCATCGACGGCAAGGAGACTTCGCCCGAGAAGCTCTGCGAGCGTCTGGGCTTTACGACGCAGCAGCTCTGGAGCCGCATCGGCGATCTTTCGGGCGGCCAGCGCCGTCGCCTGTCGCTGTTGCTGACGATTCTGGACGAGCCCAACGTGCTCATCCTGGACGAGCCGGGCAACGACCTGGATACCGACATGCTCGCGATTGTCGAGGACCTGCTGGACGGCTGGCCCGGCACGCTGATCCTGGTGACACACGATCGCTTTTTGATGGAGCGCGTGACCGACCAACAGTGGGCACTGCTCGATGGCCATCTGACGCATATGCCCGGCGGCGTGGACCAGTACCTGCGCCTGTGCAACGCTACCGCCGAGGGCGAGCCCGTGGGCGCGCCGAGCGCTAAGACCGGCACGTTCGACACCGGTGCGGCGGCTGCTGCCGACAAGCCCAAGTCGAGCGGTCAGCCCAACGGCCTTTCCAACGCCGAGCGTCAGAAGCTCCGCCGCGAGGTGAGCTCGCTCGAGCGCAAGATGGAGACGCAGCGCGCCCGCGTGGAGGAGGCCGAGGCCGCCATGGCCCAGGTCGATCCCACCAACTACACGGCGCTCGGCGAGCAGCAGGCAAAGATCGACGAGGCTCACGCCGCCATGGACGAGCTGGAGATGGCGTGGCTCGAGGCGAGCGAAAAGCTCGAGGGCGAGGAGTAGGCGAGAATGATCAAAGCCGCGTTTTTCGATATCGACGGTACGCTGCTGAGCTTTAAGACCCACCGGATTCCGGCGTCGGCGCAGCAGGTGCTCGACAGCTTTCGCGAGCAGGGGATTGCGTGCGTGATCGCCACGGGCCGTCCGACCTACCAGATGCCGGACTGGCTGTTCGACCTGGGCTGGGATGCGTACATTACGCTTTCGGGCCAGCACTGTTTTGATGCCAAGGGCGTCTACCGCAGCTGCCCGATCGATCCGGACGACGTTGCGGTGATTGTGGACCAGGTGGCGCAGGGGCGCTACGACTCACTGTGCATGCAGGGCGAGAACTCGTTTGTGAACCGCCTGTCCGAGCGCGTGGTGACGGCTGGCAGCAACGCGGGAATCGTCTACCACGAGGACCCGTTTGAGCACGCCTTTGACGCACCGGTCTACCAGTTTTGCGCCTTTGTGGACCCGGCCGACGAGCATATCGTGACCGACGCCGTGTCGCATTCGCTCACCACGCGCTGGTGCGACCTGTTCTGCGACATTATTCCCGCTAACGGCGGCAAGGACCTGGGCGTGGCGGCGACGCTCGAGCGGCTTGGTATCGACGCGAGCGAGGCGATTGCCTTTGGCGACGGCGAGAACGACCTGTCGATGTTTGCCGCCGTGGGCACGAGCGTGGCCATGGGCAACGCACAGGACACGGTGAAAGCTGCGGCGACCTATGTGACGACTGCCGTGGACGACGACGGCATCTACAACGCTGCGAAGCACTTTGGACTCGTGTAGCTGCGGGCCGGCACCTGGCACCTGGGGACACTCCTTGCGGGGCGTCCCCATTTTGTTTTCGTCCCGCACGTTTTGTGAAACACGGCTAACTTTTAGGCAAAGTAGTAAGACATGGGCAACTTTTGCGGTAAAGTTAGCCGTGGAAAGTATCCAAAGGCTAACTAGCAATCATCGCGAAAGGCGGCCCATGGCCCTACGTGAATCCGGAGAAGACTATCTCGAATCGATCTACGTTCTGTCGGAACGCCAGGGCATCGTGCGCTCGATCGACGTTGCGGAGTACCTCGGCGTAACCAAGGCGAGCGTTTCCAAGGCCATGGCGACGCTGGAAAGCAACGGCTATGTCGAAATGGGCAAGCGCGACGTTCATCTGACGGAGCGTGGTCTGGAGGTCGCTCGCCAAATGTGGGAGCGTCACTGCTTTTTCGTGGGGCTGCTGGAGGATGCGGGTGTTTCGGCTGAGGTCGCGTCGCAAGAGGGCTGCCACATGGAGCACTGCCTGAGCGAGGAGAGCTTTGAGAAGCTACGGGCGATGTTGGGTCGGGAAGATGCAGCGGGTCCAACAACAGAAGCCTAACTGTCCCACAGTAGCGCGGAGTTCACGCAAAGCGCGAACCAGCGACCGGGACCAGCGGTCCTTTCGGCCAAGTCCATTTCAGCAAAGGAACCCCGCCAGCAAGCGATGCCCAAGAACTGCCACCTACGTCACCGCAGGCCGGGGCCGGGTTTGGTTTTGAAAACACTCCACAGCGCGAGGCCCGCCTTTCCGTTGCTCCGCAGGGGCAGGAAAGACGGGCCTCATGCGCGAGGACGTTTTCAAAACCAAGCCCGGTCCCGGCCGGACAGCCCACGAACGCTACAGGTTCTTGACACCCATCGCGCGCATGGCATTCAGGATGGCGATAATCGCCACGCCTACGTCGCCGAACACGGCAAGCCACATGTTGGCGATGCCCAGTGCCGCAAGCACCAGAATCAGCAACTTAATACCCAGCGCAAAGATGATGTTCTGCCAGACAATCGCCATGGTCTTGCGTGCCACGCGGATCGCGCGGGAGATGTTGGACGGCTTGTCATCCATGAGCACGACGTCCGCCGCCTCAATTGCGGCGTCTGAGCCCATAGCGCCCATGGCGATGCCAACGTCTGCGCGGGTAAGCACGGGTGCGTCGTTGATACCGTCGCCGACAAAAGCGAGCTTGCCCTTGCCGCTTTCGCCCGCGAGCAATGCCTCGACGCGCTCGACCTTGTCGCCCGGCAGCAGCTGTGCGTGGAACTCGTCGAGCCCCAGCTGCTTAGCCACAGACGCCGCAACCTCCTCGCGGTCGCCCGTGAGCATGACGGTGCGCTTGACGCCGGCGGCGTGCAGGTCGCGAATCGTTTGCTCAGCATCGGCCTTGACGGTGTCTGCAATCACGATGTGGCCGGCGTACACGCCGTCAACGAGCACATGCAGAATTGTTCCGACGACCTCGCAATCGGGCGCTTCGACTCCGGCCGCGGCGAGCATCTTTGCGTTGCCAACGACGACGTGCTTGCCGTCGATGGTTGCCGTCACGCCGTGGCCCGCGTCGTTGGCGGAGTCGCTAACGCGCTTGGGGTCGACCTCGCCCTGGTAGGCGACACGCACGGACTGCGCGATGGGATGGTCGGAGAACGACTCGGCAAGGGCGGCGACCTCGAGCAACGACTGCTCGGTATAGCCGGCTTCGGGGTGTACCGCCACGACCGAAAACGTGCCGTTGGTGAGCGTGCCGGTCTTGTCAAAGACGACGGTGTCCACATCGGCGAGCGTCTCGAGGTAGTTGGAGCCCTTGATGAGGACGCCCAGCTTGGATGCACCGCCAATGCCGCCAAAGAAGCTGAGCGGGACGCTAATCACGAGCGCGCACGGGCAGCTGACGACCAGGAAGGTCAGGCCGCGCAGGATCCAGTCGGACCAGGCGCCGGTGACCAAGCCGCCGCCGAGCGCGAGTACCGCGGCAGCGCCGGTGACGGCGGGCGTGTAGACGCGGGCGAAGCGCGTGATAAAGTTCTCGGTGCGCGCCTTCTTTTCGCTGGCATTTTCCACGAGCTCCAGGACGCGTGCGACGGTGGACTCGCCAAAGGGCTTGGTGGTGCGCACGTGGATGAGGCCCGTCATGTTGATGCAGCCGCTGATGATGTCGTCGCCGGACTTGGCGGGGCGGGGGATTGACTCGCCCGTGAGAGCGGCGGTGTCGAGCTGGGTTTCGCCCTCGACGATGACGCCGTCGATAGGCACGCGCTCACCGGGCTTGACCACGATCACGGTGCCGACGGCGATGTCATCGGGGAAGACCTGCTCGAGTGTGCCGTCGGGCTGCTCGACGTTAGCGTAGTCGGGCGCGATGTCCATCATGGCACTGATCGACTTGCGGCTCTTGCCCACGGCGTACGCCTGAAACAGCTCGCCGACCTGGTAGAACAGCATGACGGCGGCGCCTTCGGCCATGTGCGGGTCGGTATCGGGGAAGAGCACCATGGCAAACGCGCCGATGGTCGCGACGGCCATGAGGAAGCTCTCGTCGAACGCCTTGCCGCGGCGGATGTTGCTGAACGCCTTCTGGAGTACGTCGTAGCCGGCAATTAGGAACGGCACCAGGAACAGCACGAGGCTGGCATAGACGTCACCCGGGGTGCCGAATGGGGCGGTAAGGGTACCGAGCTCGTCGAGGGCGTACACCACCGCAAATATGCCTAGCGCTACCAGGATACGGTTGCGCTTATGCTCAAGGGACTCCTTCTTCTTGCGCTTCTTCTTTTTCTTTTTGGGATCGGCAGCTGCCATGATTCAAACCTCCCATTTGAATGTATGAACACTCGCTCATATAATTTCGCGAGCAAAGGCCGCAGCAAGCGCGGCCTTGCAGGTTGGCGTAAACCTTGGCTAGAGAATGATCTCGCAGTCCGGCTCGGCGTCGGCGGTGAACTCCACAACGCGGTCGAGGACCTCGTCGAACTCGGCGTCATCGGCCTCGAGCGTCAGCTTCTGGGTCATAAAGTTGACGGACACGGATTTGACGCCCTCGAGCTTGGCCAGCTCGTCCTGAAGCTCGCGCGCACAGTTGGCGCAATCGATCTCATCGAGCTTGTACTGCTTTTTCATGGTGGGTTCCTTTCCCGTTTTTGCGGCTTGGGTGCAGGCCGCGCTGGTACCGTGGTTGGCTGCTATTCGCAGATGTGGCTCATGCCCTGGTTGAGCATGGTGTAGACGTGGTCGTCGGCGAGCGAGTATAGGATATTGCGCCCGTCGCGCCGGAATTTAACCAGGTGCGACTGCTTGAGTGTGCGCAGCTGGTGCGACACCGCGGACTGCGAGGTTTCGGTCGCTTCGGCGATGTCTGCCACGCAGAGCTCGCGGCCCATGAGGGCGTAAAGGATCTTGATGCGCGTGGTGTCGCTGAAGACCTTGAACAGGTCGGCGAGGTCGTAGAGAAGCTCCTCGTCGGGAAGGTCCTCGGGCGAGCAGGTGGTGGGGATCGCGGGTTCGGTGGCCTCGATGTCGGGTTTCGTTTCATCAACGCGGATGCTCATTGCAATATCCTTTCATATGAACATGCGCTCATATAACTTGCTTTCGATTATATGAGTGTATGTTCATATGTCAATACAATTTGCGTTAATTTCGATGACTGCTTGCCGCCTCTGCGATTTTCTGTGGGTTGGGAGACATCGACGCAATGCTCGCCAACATATTTCGAGATGTTCGGCCAGCATGCTAAGAAAGCCACCTTGAGAAGCATTAGAACTGTTCATATTTGTACTTTATCGTGTCAAATACCGCGAGAATCAGTTCTTCCTCTACGGGAGTTTCTGCAGAATCAGTTTTATCTAAAGTTATATTGAGCATTGCTGCAGCCAATCTGGCACATCGGTGGCCGAATAAGTCGAAAAATGTAGGTGGACATCCGCAGAGATCGCCTTTAGAAGAGCGAATTCTCAATTAGATCAATAATCGTGTCGTCTTCCGTGCGGTTTTCATCGATTTTTGCGAACATGTCGCATTCCCAAGCCCCATTGATTTCCTCAGCAAGGGCCCCGACGTGTTGCATGTCGTCGGGTTCGGGCACATCGTTGATGCTCGGGTCATCAGCTTGCGGATATTGGCTTGCAATTTCGCGCTTGGCGGCCTCTTCTTCTTTGAGTGTCTCCAGGACGCGGCGACCGTATTCGAAGTAGCGCCGCAAGACAAATTGACGAAGAGTTTCTTGCAGGATGGCGAAGTTATCCGGGAGTCGACCGGGCCATATCTTCTCGCGAATGCGAATCGCTTCCATGACCCGTTTAAAAGCGGACTGCTTGAAAAACGAATGACGATTAACTGTGATAACGGCATATCCCATGTTTCGCAGCGTGTTTCGGCGCTCCTCGTCAATTGATTGCTGCTCGGGTTCGTCGTGGTAAAAGCCGTTGTATTCGATATCGGTCATCGAATTTTCGAGCAGCGCGTCGAGGTAGAAAACCGTCCGTCGCGTTAGGGCGGCGTATCTTTTGGGGACTGGGATCGGATAATCCGTTTTGATAGCGCGTATGGCTAAGCCACCCATTGACTTGGGCATTGTCAGCATCATGACAAACGCCGTTTCGAGTGGGGAGCGACAGCCTTCGTGTACATAAGAAAGTGCCTTAAGTGCTTTATTAGATCCACGATACCCCGGTGCCTCTGAAAAGAAGGCTCTGAGCTCTTCAACGCTGGTTAGGGCTGGGCGCTCGCGATATTGAGTTTCGTCGGACGTTCCAAGCGCGTAGGAGCCGCAGATTTCAAAGTAATACTCAACGAGCTCCGAAAGGTTGAGGTCGGCTGTTGCTTCTAACGCGCACAGCTTGATATCGACGATGTAGACGTTCGGCTCGAGTTCTAGGTAGCTTTCTGCATCAAACGTATAGCGCGTGCAGTGGCAGATGCAGCCCTTGCGGTGCCTTTTGGCATTATTGGAAAACGTCAGCACATGGATACGTTCAGAATCGACATTCTTTCTGTTGAGCCATGCTCGTGCCGCTTCCAGGTCGGACGTGGTCGGCGCAGACACCCTGATCTTTTCCATAGGTATGGGACCGGTCGCGTAGCTTGCGAGCGAGTTGGCTGTTTGGTATACAGCGCGTGCCGTGGTATGTGACAGAATGATTCCCATACGCGCATGATGGCATAGCGGACGCCGCATACGCCCGAAACTTCGGGCAACGGTATTGGGGCGCGGCTTATCTTCTGCGAACGGTGGGTTTTTGAGCTGTCGTATTGAGGGAGCAGCTTTGGCTGGGGAGGTTTCTGCCGGCTGCCCCTTTTTGATGAACTTTAGTTGCGGATTCGTAGCTTCTAAGCGTTTTTGCCGACCGCTCAGATGCCTCACCAACATAATTTGAGTTATTCGGCCTTATCCTATACAAATGGTGCGATCGCAACGTCCTATTCGAATTGATTCAGGTAGATTTATGGGGCTTGGTTGCGAAATTAAGGCGATTTTAGCTTCGATTGCGGTTCAAGGGGCCTTGACTAGTGGTTCAGCTGGCCGAACAACTCGAAAAATGTAGGTGGGCCAACCTGCCGACTATGTGAAGCACGCGTATTTGCTCGTTTTGATGAAAACTAGGGTGCAGCCATAAGGCTGCGCCCTAGTTTACTGCGTGTCGGTGTGCCCAGACGGATTGCGCTGTGCCTGGCAGGCGCTCCCGCAGATGGATCGGTTATTTCGCGAATAGGTTCTTGAGGTTGAACTCGGCCTGAACCGTGCGGAGCATGAGGTCGGTGTCGTCGAGGCCCAGGTGCTGCTCGTTGGCGTCGGCGGCGAGGGTGCCACGGCGGCGCGCCCAGTTCTCGAGCGCGGCGGGCGCGGACTCGCGGGGGAGCGAGCGGACGTCGGCATCCAGGCTGCGGCAGATCTGGCGCGAGTCGATGACGATGATCTTGCCGGCGCGGCGTGCCTCGGCGTAACCGTCCAGGTGGATCTTGAACCAACTGTCTTCGAACGCGGCGTTATGCGCCATGTATGGGTACTTCTTCATAAGTTTGAGCAGCTGCTTCTGCAGTTCCTTGTTCTCGCGGAATGGTTTTTTGCCGTCGATGTCGTCCCAGGTAATGTGATGGATGTTCGATAGCGGCACATCCTCGCCGCGGTAGATGTCGGGCAGGCCGCAGTAGTGTGCCTCGGCGTCATGCGGGACGGCGTCGCTGGTGAGCTCCATGATCTCCCAGCCCACGTTGATGATATAGCCGCGCTCGGGTGCACGGCCGGTGGTCTCGATGTCGATACCGAGCACGGTGCCCTGGATGGGCTTGCGGGCGTAGGCCACGCCGAGCGCGTCGCGGTCGCCGCGGATTTCGCGCATAACGGACGCGGCGGTGCGCTTTTGCATCTTGCCGATGGCGGCGCAGGTGTCGGCATCGGACAGGCCGCGCGAAAGCGTCGCGGGCGTCACGTTGCGCAGGCGTGCCTCGCCAATCTGGTCGCACAGGTCGCGGTTGCGGTCAGCCAGGTCGCGCACGGTGGCAAAGTCGAAGCTGGGGTCGCCCTCGGCGGTAAAGTACTCGGTTTCGAGCACCTTAAGGGCCTCTTCGCCCTTCTGGCGCTCGGACTCCATGGCGCCGTGATCGCCATAGATAAACATGGGAATAAACGGCTGGCGCTCGTATTCGAGTGCTTGTGAAACGTTCATATAACTGCTCCTTGGACGGGCCGCACCGCGCGGCTCGGGTTCATTGAGATGTGGCGAGATGATAGTTTACCATGGGCAACTATTGGCATCGCGCCTAGGACAACTACAATACCCTAGTTGACCGCTAGGACTTTTACAATGCTGCCGAAAGACATGAAAGGTTCCATCCGTCATGGATTTGCTGATTGATATTCTGCTCGACGCCGGCAAGGACACGCTCTCGCTGGCGCCGTTTTTGTTGGTGACGTATCTTGCTCTCGAGACACTTGAGCACGTTGCGGGCGACCGCGTCAACGGCGCTATCAAGCGCGCCGGCGCTGCGGGTCCCGTGGCTGGCTCGCTGCTGGGCATTGTGCCGCAGTGCGGATTTTCGGCCATGGCAGCAACGCTGTACGCCGGCCGTGTCGTGACGCTGGGCACGCTGGTCGCCGTGTTCCTCTCGACCTCCGATGAGATGCTGCCGCTGTTGCTCGCCGAGCAGGTGCCCGTGCAGACCATGGCGATGCTTTTGGCTTCGAAGGCACTGATCGCGCTGGTCACGGGCTTTATCGTGGACGCGGCTATCCGCGGCCTTCGTCGTAATGCCCGCGCGCATGCGGCGATTCGCCGTACCGTGCTGGGGACCGCTGCCAATCCGGCTCATGTGAACTGCGCGCACGACGACCATACCGGGGGCGACATCATTGATGAAGTGGCCGAGGCGGGCGTGAGCGCCGACCACATCCACGAGTTGTGCGAGCGCGACCATTGCGGTTGCGATGATGATGAAGATGAACACGAGCGCGACCACGGACACAGCCATGACCACGGTCACGCAGGCGAGCATGAGCACCACCACGGCCATGGGCACGACCACGGTCACTCCCACGAAGGTGCGCCCGTCCTGTCGATTATCCGCAGCGCGATCTCGCACACCGTGCAGGTTTCGGTTTTTATTTTCCTGGTGACGCTGATTCTAGTTGCCGTGCTCGAGACCTTCGGAGAGTCCGCGATCGAGCAGTTCCTGCGTGGCAACGAGACGCTCGCCGTCTTGGGCTCGGCACTCGTCGGCCTGATCCCCAACTGCTCGGCCAGCGTGGTCATTACGCAGCTGTACCTGGAGGGCGCGCTACAGCTGGCGCCGATGCTCGCCGGCACGCTCATTTCCGCCGGCGTGGGCTATCTTGTCCTGTTCCGCACCAACCGCAGCGCTCGTGAAAACGCCGTGTTCCTGGTCATGATGTACGTCATCGGCGCCGGCTGGGGCCTTATCCTATCCGCCTTCGGCCTCTAAGTAGGCTTAAAAAATGGGCTTCAAATAGCCATGCTCGGCGCCTGCGCAATGCGGCGACGCATGGCATTTTGAAGCCCGTTTTTTTGTTGAGCCATGGATTCCGAGCGCTCACACCGCTCAAAACAAAAAGGTAGATTTCCGGGCATGTCCCGAAAATCTACCTTGGTTAGCGCAGCAGCTCGGTGAGGTTGCGCTTAAAGCGGGCCCGGTCTTCGCTGGTAAATGCCGCCGGTCCGCGAGTGCGTCCCCCGGCGCGGCGTACCTTCTTTTCCTCGTGGCGAATAAACAACTGCATGTCGATGGTCGCTTTGTCGTAGACGCGCCCGCGCACGCCGATGGCGGCGGCATCGCGCCCGAGCACCATGCTCGCCAAGCCAATGTCCTGCGTCACGACTACGTCGCCCGCCTGCAGGCGTTCGACAATGGCAAAGTCGGCGCTGTCGGCGCCCACGCTCACATCGAGCGTCGTGACCCAAAATCCGCGTCGCGCATGCTCGACGTCGCGCGGATCGTCGCGGCGAATGTGGCGTTCCAGGTTCTGTGTGCTGTTGCCGGCGATAACGACGGCGACGCCCGCCCGCCGCGCGCAGTCAATCGACTCGCGCGTGATCGGGCAGGCGTCTGCATCAATAAAGAGCGTTCGCGGCATCTAGTGCACCAGTTTGCCAAATTGAATAGCGCGAACAATCAGCGTTACGCCAAACACCAGCAGTGCGGCGCCGCTAAAGATGACGAGCATCTTGGCCGACCACAGCGGATAGATAAACACGAACATGCCGGCGATGATGGAGAGCGCGCCGCTCAGGATGGCGAGGGCACGGTTGGACGAAAGCTCGGACTCCAGAATGGACATGACACCTTCGACGATCCAGCCAAAGCCGGCCACGATAACCACCATCGTGGTGAGCGTCGCGGTCGAGAAGGCCTGGTTGCGCAGGATTATGACGCCGCCCAAGATAATGAGTAGGTTGGAGATGATGCTCGTCACGCGCCAGCCGGTGGGCAGCAGTGGCTCGAAAACAGCGGTAAACAGCCTGATCGCGGCCGTGATCACAAAGTAGAAGCCCAAGACGGTCGTTAGGAAGACGAGGGACTTGGCGGGCGCAAACAGCAGTGCGATGCCGGCGACGAGCGCCAAGACGCCCGTGATGGCGTAAATCCAGCGCACGGCCTTGACGGCCTTGCCTGCCATGCTTTTCTCGTCAAATCCAAACTGGCTCGATTTTTGGTCATCATTCTTAAAGATGCCCATAATGTCTCCTTTCCGTGCGGCGTAAGCCTTGATCGTTACGACCAGTATCGCCTAAAGGCGCTGACGTATGGGTCGGGGAGGGTGAAACGTAACCCAAAGGCCCCGAATTGTTTCCGTTGTTCCCCACGTCGCGATTTTCTATTCAACAGGTGTAGAACATTGCAGCCCTGTTCGTATTTGCCTACGTTTTAGGTTAGATTTTCCTAAGGACAATTGGCTTGTATTGGGGGTCCCTATGAACGAAGCAGTTCCTGAGGCACCGTCGAGTGTCGAATCGATGGCAAAGCAAGGTTGCGAAAAGCTCGGTCTGGAAGCGTTTGATGCGCTGGTCCGTCGTGCCCGTACGTGCCGCCGCTTTGACGAGTCCATGCGCGTGCCGCGCGAGTTTTTGCTCGAGCTGGCGGAACTGGCGCACCTGGCTCCCTGCGGCGCCAATGCTCAGCGTCTGCGTTTTCATGTGGTAAGCGGTGCAGAGGACTGCGCTCGCGTGTTTGACGAGCTTGCATGGGCCGGCGCGCTTAAGGACTGGCCGGGTCCTGCCGAGGGTGAGCGCCCGACCGGCTACATCGCGATTCTTGCCGAGCGCGCCGTTCCGGGTAAGCCCGCCGCTCCTATTACTGAGGTCGACACGGGCATTGCCGCGCAGACGATGATGCTCGCCGCCCGCAGCGCCACGCCCGAGGTGGCTGCCTGCATGTTCAAGGCCTTTACGCCCCACGCGATCGATGCCATGGGGCTCGATAGCGACAAGTATGAACTCAAGCTGATCATGGCGTTTGGCGTTCCGGCCGAGACGCAGGTGATCGATGCGATCGATTCCAACCCCGACGGCTCAATTAATTACTGGCGCGACGAGGCGCAGGTGCACCACGTACCCAAGCGTCCGCTTGCCGACGTACTGGTGTAGCTGAGCGTCACCGCGGTGTGATCCGGCGGTAAACCACCACAAAGGTACCTGTCCCCTTTGCGGTGGTGCGAGGGGAGGACGTGTGGCAGATTTGTATTTGGTGCGGCATGGGCAGACTGAGCTCAATGTGCAGAACATTTTGCAGGGTGGGCACGATTCGCCGCTTACGGCGCGCGGGCGCGAGCAGGCGCTGGCGACGCGCGCGGCGTTTGAGGCGCGTGGCGTGACCTTTGACCGTGTGTATTCCTCCCCGTTGGGCCGGGCGCGGCGTACGGCTGAGCTAATTGCTGGTGAGGGCCGCTCGATAGAGCTGGTCGATGACCTGCGCGAGTGGCATTTGGGCTCGCTGGAGGGTACATCAAATCGCGAGATGCCGCCGCAGCCCTGGGGTGATTATCCGGTGGCCTTTGGTGGCGAGTCTGAAGGCGAGCTCCAGTCGCGCATGGTCGCGGCGCTGTCCCACATCATGGCCAGGCCGCAGCACGACTGTGTGCTGGCAGTCTCCCACGGCTCTTCCTGCCAGGAGTTTCTTGAGTATGTGACTGGCAGGGGAGAGCTACCCGACAACGGTGCCGTGCTTCATTTTGGCTATTGCGACGGTGCGTTTTCGCTCCTTGATTGGTAACGAACGAAAGGACCCCTATGAATAAAGACCTGTATCTGGTTCGTCATGGGCAGACAATATTCAACCTTAAGCGCATTATTCAGGGTTGGAGTGACTCGCCGCTCACGCAGCTGGGATGCGACCAGGCGGCGCGTGCCGGCATGTTCTTGCGTGCGCGCGGCATTGAACCCGATCATGCCTACACCTCCACACTTCATCGCACCGAGCAGACTATCGCCAACCTGTGGCCGGGCTTGGCGTACGAGCGCCTGGACGGTCTGCGTGAGTGGTTCTTTGGCGACTTTGAGGCCGAGCGCGTGATGCTTATGCCCGAGCGCCCGTGGCGAGATTTCTATCGTCAGTTTGGCGGCGAGGGCCAGATGCAGGTGCGCGAGCGCATGGCGGCGACGATAACCGATCTTATGCGACGTCCGGACCACGAGTGCGTGCTCGCGGTGAGCCACGGCTCGGCTATCAAGGAGTTTTTGGACCACGTGCGGGGCGCGGCGGCCGACGAGCGCGAACGCGTGCCGGGCAACTGCTCAGTGCTGCATTTTGCGTTTGACGATGCGGCCGATACGTTTGAACTGGTCGAAGTCTTTACGCAGGAAGACTACGCGCGTGAGCTGGGGCTTGAACCACTCGTGGCTACTGCGGGTCCGCAGCGCGGATAACGCGAGCGTGGCGGCACGGGTCGTCGGCATAACTTCTCGACGCAAAAGGGGCGGAGATGCATGTACCTGCTGCATCTCCGCCCCCTGTTTGTTGGGCTGCCGATTTTTGTGCTGGACGGTCTGGTATTGCTAGAACCGCGCGACCTGGTGCGTGAGCAGACCCGTCGGAACCTGCGCCGCGCCGCCGCTGACCTGCGCGGCGGGGAAGAGCGCAGCTACGGCAAAGTTGAACGGCTCTTTGCCCGTGTAGGTGCCGGCGGCACGGGCATCGTCGGCCAGGAGCTGTGATGCCTCGACTAGTGCGACAGCGTAGGCAGGGTCGTCGGCCAGTGCCGGCTCCGGCGCCTGGTCGAGCATGGCGCGGATGGCCCCGACGGCGTCCTCGCGCTTGACCTCCCACACGCGGTGCGTAATGCCGGCGGGGTCGGTGACGGCATAGAGTGAAGCGCCCTCTTTTGCGGCGCCGAGGATGATATCCATGACGGGAGAGGCTTCGTAGACAAGCGTTACGGGACGGGGCTGTACCTTGAGGTCGGCGATTGCGCGCGCAGCGGCGGTCGTATCGGCGGCAACCGCGTCGCCGCCCGCCAGCGCACCAACCGGGCAGATCGCCACGACACCCGTCACACGTCCCGGCTCGCCCGAGCATTCGTACACGTAATACGCCGCACCCGGGTCCTTGAGCATCAGACCATCGGCAATGGCTCCGCGCAGAGCATCGTTGCCGCTCAGGATGCTGCCCATTGCAGGCAGCGCCTCGAGCACGCGGTCCTGAGCCGGGCGGATGCAGGGAAACGGAAGTGCTTTCATGGGCGGTCCTAACGCACGAGTCGGTTTGTTCGCGGCTTATTATGCCCCAACTTGGCCGCTCGCGTCCCAGAGCACGTTATCGGCGAGCGCGATTAGCACCTGCTGACAACGAACGATATCGGCGTGGGGCACATATTCGTTGGGCTTGTGCGCGAGCGCGAGCGACCCGGGACCGTAGCTCATGCAATTGCGGTTACCTGTCTTGCCGGCAATGACGGCGGTGTCGGTGTAGCCGGTAAAGAAGCTGACGGTCGTGTCCACGTCCGTCACGTCATCGGCGGCACGCATGAGCGCTGCTAGAAGGGGAGAGGTCGGATCGCGCTCGATGGCGGGGCGGTCGCCCGTCACGGTGTAGCTGCCATGGCAACCGGGAACGGCGGCTTCGGCGACGGCGATGGCCTGCTCTACCATGCGCGTCGCGGCGGCCGTATCGGTCGGCGGGGTCAGACGCATGTCGACCCAGACTTTGGCGCGGTCGGGCACGACATAGGGGCGATATCCGCCCTCGATTTGGCCAAACGTGATGGTCGAAGGCCCCAGCTCATCGTGCGCGGGCAGCGCCATAAACGCGCGACGGAGCGAACACACGACCTCGGCTATGGCGGCGACGGCATCCGCGCCCTTCCAGGGCTGGCTCGCATGCGCCGTCACGCCAGTCATTTCAATTTCGAACCACGTACGCCCCTTGTGCGCTACCTGGATCTGTCCGTCGGTGGGCTCGGTGTCCAGCACCCATTCACGCGAGCCGACCCAGCCGGCATCGATAGCTGCCTCTGAACCACGCATAAAGTCTTCCTCGTCGACCGAGCAGATGAGTGAAAAGCCGCGGTGGGGCAGCTCGCCTTCTGCCGCCACGCGCTCGAGCGTATGGACCAGTGCGGCAATGGCGCAGGCCAGGCCACCCTTTATATCGCAGGCACCACGGCCGTAGAGTTTATCGTTGCGCACGATCGCTCCGAGCGGCGGAATGTCCGCGTCCCAGCCATCGCCCAAGGTGACTGTATCCATGTGGCAGATGTAGACGAGCCGTGGCTCGTCGCTCAAACCGGGCACGGTGACCATGAGATTGCGGCGTCCGGTCAGCACCTCGAGTTCCTCAACCTGCACGGCATGGAGCACCGGATGGCTCAACCGCTCCAATTGAGCCTCAACCAACACTTTGATATAGCGTTCAATCTCGCCCTCATACGCATCTGGGTCGGAACTGTCGATCCGCACGAGCCCTTGCGTAAGCCGCCAAGCAAAATCTGTATCAACCATAGGCACCTCACATATAGTTAGGTCAACATACAGATTGTATGCCAAGAAGCGGCTCGGTGCATTAATGGAGCGCTCACAAAAACGGGGGCGCCTCTCGTGCGAAAGGCGCCCCCGCGGGCATTCAATGTCAGCGACGGGCAGGCCACATGGGGAACTGCCCGTCAGATTAGCCGGCGCTATTTGATCACGCGCACGCGATACATCGACGGAATCTGCTTAAGCGCCTCGATCGTGCTGCTGTTCAGGTGCTCGTCCGTGTCGAACATGGTGTAGGCGTTCTCGCCGGCGGACTCGTTGGTCATGCGCTGCACGTTGGCGTTGTCCTTGGCCAGGATGGCTGTGATCTGGCCGATCATGTTGGGAACGTTGGCGTGCAGGCAGGCGATGCGGCTCGCGGCGCGCGCCTTGCCCATGCTGCAAGCGGGGTAGTTGACGCTGTGCGCGATGTTGCCGTTCTCCAGGTAATCCTTGAGCTCGCTGATGGCCATGTCGGCACAGTTGGCCTCGGCCTCGCCGGTACCGGCGCCCGAGTGCGTGGTGATAAACGTATTGGGCATCTTGACGGTCTTGGGCGTGGCAAAGTCGCAGCTAAACCAGCTGAGCTTGCCCTCGCGCAGGGCGGCGTCGACGGCGTCCTCGTCAATGATGGTCTCGCGCGCGTAGTTGATGAGCACGGCGCCCGGGGCCAGGAGGTTGATCTGCTCGGTGCTGATCATGCCGATGGTGTCGGCCTTGCTGGGCACGTGCACGGTGAGGTAATCGCAGCCGCGGCAGAGGTCCTCGAGCGTGCCCACGCGCTGCACCTCGCGGCTCAGCACCCACGCGTGTTCGACGGAAATGAACGGATCGTAGCCGTAGACGTCCATGCCCAGGTCGACGCAGGCGTTGGCGACCTTGGAGCCTACGTTGCCCAGACCGATGACGCCGATGCGCTTGCCCTTGAGCTCGCGGCCCACAAAGGCCTTCTTGGCTTTTTCGGCATCGACCTGGATCTCGGGGTCGTCGGCGTTGTCACGCACCCAGTTCATCGACTGCACCACGCCGCGGCTCGAGAGCACCAGCATGCCCAGGACGAGCTCCTTGACGGCGTTGCTGTTGGCACCGGGGGAGTTAAAGACGACGACGCCCTTCTTGGCGTACTCCTCGACGGGAATGTTGTTGACGCCGGCGCCGCAGCGGGCGATGGCGCGGATGCCCTCGGGCAGCTCGTAGCCGTGCAGGTCGGTGGAGCGCATCAGGATGGCGTCGGCCTCCTCGGCGGTGCTTACAAACTCGTAACCCTCGCCAAACTCGACTTTGCCGTCTTTAGTGATGTCGTCGATGGTCTTAATCTTACGCATGGAAAAACTCCTTAGCAGGTTTTGATCTAAGCAGGGTGGTCTGAGGTGGCTGGTCGGCCCGCGTGTTGCGGGCTAGTTAGATCGCGGACTCAAACTATGCTGTGCTTCGAAGTCCTTCATGTACGAGGCCAGTGCCTGCACGTCTTCCATGGTTACGGCGTTGTAGACGCTGGCGCGCATGCCGCCCACCAGGCGATGGCCCTTGACGTTTTGAATCTGGTGCTCGGTCGCGCCTGCGACAAAGGCCGTATCGAGCTCGGCGTCGCCGGTGCGGAAGGTGACGTTGGCGATGGAGCGGCTGTCGGCCTGCGCAGTGCCATGGAACAGCTCGCTGTGCCCGAGCAGGTCATAGAGTAGATTGGCCTTGGCCCAGTTGCGCTCGGCCATGGCGGCAAGTCCGCCGGTCTGCTCCACCCAATGGAACACCTTGCCGCACACGTAGATGCCAAAGGTGTTGGGCGTGTTGAGCATGGAGCCCTTGACGGCTTGGGCCTTAAGGTCCATGTACTGCGGCGTCTGCGCAAAAGCGGGGCCATCGGCGATGAGGTCGTCGCGCACGATGACTACGGTCACGCCCGCAGCGCCGGCGTTTTTCTGTGCGCCGGCGTAAATGAGCCCGTAGCGCTCAACGTCGAGCGGCTGCGACAGAAAGCAGCTCGAGACATCGGCGACTAGCGGCACATCGCCGCAGTTGGGCAGCTCGTGGTACATGGTGCCAAAGATGGTGTTGTTCTGGCAGATGTAGACGTAGTCGAGCCCGTCGCCCGCGGCCTCGTCGGCAATGCGCGCGTTGATGTCGACCATGTTGGGAATGCGGTCAAAGTTGGTGTCTTCGGAACTCGCGAGCAGCACGGCCTCGCCGTACTTGGCGGCCTCCTTGTACGCCTTGTTGGCAAAGTTGCCGGTCACGACGTAGCCGGCGCGGCCGCGGCGCATGAGGTTCATGGGGATGCCCGCAAACTGCAGCGTGGCGCCGCCCTGCAAAAACAGGACACGGTAGTTGTCGGGGATGCTCAGCAGACGGCGCAGGGTTGCCTCGGCGTCGTCGATGATCTGCTGGTACATGCTAGATCGATGGCTCATCTCGAGCACGGACATGCCGCAACCGCGGTAGTCCATCATCTCGTCGGCGATCTCGGCGAGCACGCTTGTAGGCAGCGCGGCCGGGCCAGCTGAGAAGTTGTGCACACGTGCCATCTTCTAGTTCCCCCTCGTAGTCGTTTGGACGTTCGGGATACTTTAGCACAGTGGAGCGCCAGGCGCGACCGCATCACAGCAAAACCCGAGTGTGCCGCTATGATTTACAGGATGATTACATGGGGGAGGGCGACCTTACCTGATGGCTCGCATCCGATCTGCCTCTGCCTTTGCTTGTTTCCAGGGGCGCACGCGACTGTTGGTGAGGTCGTCGTAGCCACGCGTGATGGCACGTTGAATGTGATCTTCGTGTTCCTGAATGGTGGTTAGTGCGCGCGTCTGATCGGAAATAGGCTTTACGACAGGCATACGAAACTCCTTACATAGAAGCATATGTATAACTCTATGTTGAGTGTAGCGGAGGATGGCGTTGGGCGTGTGCGTGCCTGCATTCGTAAGCGCGGTTGTCTGGCAAGTGTGATTTGGGGCGACCTCGTCAAAGCTTCTGAGCTGCGAAAATGACCGTTAACCGGATTAAATTTTGTTGCTCAACATTTGACACTCTGGGCGTGGTAACTTTTTTACCAACAGGTATGATTATTGTCATGTGCGCCGCGCCTGCCTGCCGGGTTGCGGCGCACTTGTGACAGCCTTTGACACCCTTGGAGCGTGTACTGTGGATGTAACCACAAAAAGCGTTCGGGGGGGGGGTGCTCACCCGCGAGCAATTCCTCCCGCATGAGATGCGCATCGTCGCTGCCCTTCGTATGCAGGGCGCAAGCGACGAGCAGGTCATTGTACGCGTAAAGAGCGAGAACCTCTTTCAATATCCCACGGAGCGCATGGTCGCCAACCGCGCAACCGTGTGCCTTCGCCGCCTTGACGCCATGGTGCCCACGGACGCCGTATGCGCTGCGCGCGGCATCGACCCCAAAACCGCCGTCGAGGCTGCGTCATACCTAACCAGGCTCATGGCATCCGGCACTCCCACGCAGGCGGACCAGGCCATCTTCTACAGCATGATCTGCCGCTACGATATCGTGCGCGAGCTCGTGCTCGTCGAGGTAGGGGAGCGCCTACAAAACTTCGATTATGCCTTTACGGCGGTTGACCTCAACGCCTTTATGACACGCTTTACCACGGAGTATCCGGACGCGGCCCGCTGGACTGAGGCCACGGTCAAGCGCATTAAGGGCTCGCTCCGCCAGACGCTCCGCCATGCCGGCCTTATCGGCGAGGGCCAGGGCCCGGAGTCCGAGCGCCTGTCACCACTCTTCCTCGATTCCGATGTCGAGCGAGCCTTGGTTCAGCTGGGCGAGCAGTCGCTTATCGCGGCCCTTACCGGCAGGGCGGTGATGTAGCGTGGCTCCCGTCAAAAGCGCCGTCGACCCTGTTATCACCCCGGCGACCGATCTCACCACCAATATCGGCATCCATTCCCGCAAGAGCGTCGTGGCGGCGCATGTCCGCTCCGAGCGCGCCTGTCAGGAATTTGAGCGCCGTGCGCAGCTTCTGCGCGAGTGCCTGTGCAGCGAGGACTTTTTGGCCAACAAGGGCATAGGCAATGAGATCGGCTTCCACACCTTTTGCTATGACCCCGCGCTGGAGTTTGAGGCGCGTGCATTATTTGACACCCTTTCACGCGATGCCGAGGCCGACAAGCTTCCGTGCACGCTCAAGGTCGTGAACCTTTACGACGCCGTGCTGGCAATTCTCGAAAAGCGCCGTGTCCTCAAGGCTATCCCGCACCAAGAGGAGCGCCGCGGTACCCAGCGCGTGCTCGAGGACGTGGCCAAGTTCGCCTCGCCCGAGAAAGTCGCCGCGTACATCCTTGAGCAGACCGAGCCGCACGCGCCTGGAGACGTCGTTCTCCTCACCGGCGCGGGCGAGGTTTTCCCGTTCTTTCGCATACACACGCTTCTCCACTGCATGCTTGCGGATTTTGATGAGGTGCCTGTGGTCGCCGCCTATCCGGGCAGTTTCAACGGCTCTTCTTTCCAGCTCTTTAACCGTCTGCCGGCCGACAACTACTACCGCGCCATCGATATCTCGTAAGCACGGCTCCCCGCAGACAAGTCCCTGCCGCCGGTAACAACCCTTTGCCATAACGTTCCCAAACCCAAAGGAGCACCCATGGACAACACGATCATTCGCGACCTCTTTGCAAAAGACATCAACCGCTCCATCAACGGCGTGGTCAAGGTCCAGGATTCAAAAGATGGGTCCATCCGCCAGGAGCTTGACGAGTACGTGGTGACGCGCGAGTTGCAGAGGCATTTTGCCACGTTCTTCAAGGCCTACAGCGATGCCATCGATGTGCGCACCGACAAGATCGGCGTGTGGATCAGTGGTTTCTTCGGTTCCGGTAAATCGCACTTCCTCAAGATGCTGAGCTACCTGCTCGAGAATCGCCAGATCGGCGGCAAGAGCGCCATCCGCTACTTTGACGGCAAGATCGTCGACCCCATGGTCGAGGCTGCCATGGAGCGCGCCTGCTCGGTGTCCACGCAGGCCATCCTCTTTAACATCGATAGCAAGGCGGGCCAGTGGAAGCAGGGCGATACGGCTCCCACGGCGCTGCTTCGTGGCTTTGAGCGCATGTTCTACGAGGCGCGCGGCTTCTACGGCGAGGACCTAAAGCTTGCAAAGCTCGAGGACCACATCGATTCCCTGGGCAAGACCCAGGAGTTCCGCGAGGCCTTTGAGCGCGTCAACGGCGAGTCCTGGCTCCAGACCCGCGACACCTACAGCTACTTTGAGGACGACGTCGTCGAGGTGCTGCAGAGCGTGCTCGGCATGAGCGAAAAGGCCGCATGGAACTGGCTTGAGGGTTCTGAGGACGAGGTTTTGGCCCCCGATGTCTTTGCCAAAAAGGTCAAGGACTACGTAGACGCTCAGGCAGCGGCCCACGGCGGCAACTACCGTTTGCTCTTTATGGTCGACGAGGTGGGTCAGTTTATTACAAACGACCGGGATCCAAGCCTTATGTTGAGTCTTCAGACCATCGTCGAGGAGCTGGGTGCCGCCTGCGGTGGCCGCGTGTGGGTGATGGTCACGAGCCAGGAGGCCATCGACAACCTGAGCCTGCCCGTGGGCAACGACTTTTCAAAGATCCAAGGCCGCTTCAATACCCGCCTTTCACTCTCCAGCTCTAGCGTGGACGAGGTCATCCAGCGCCGTGTGCTCGAGAAGACCGCGCCGGCGGCCGATATGCTTGCACAGGTCTACGAGCAAGACGCCGCAGTCCTCAAAAACAACTTTACCTTTGAGGGTGGCTCGTGCTCCGACCTTGCCGGCTTCGCCAACTCCAAGGATTTTGTGGCCAGCTACCCGTTTGTGGGCTACCAGTTTAAGCTTCTGCCCGACGTGATGACCGAGGTACGCAAGCACGGTGTTAAGGCCAAGCACATGTCCACGGGCGAGCGCTCCATGCTGAGCGCGTTTCAGGAGAGCGCTCAGGCCATCCAGCATGACCAGACTGGTGCACTCGTGCCGTTCTGGCGCTTCTTCGACACAATCTCCAAGGATTTGGAGCACGGCATCATTCAGGTCGTCGTCTGTGCGGAGCGCGCGGCTGAAAACGCAGAGGGTCTTGAGAGCTACGATGTCCGGGTGCTTAAGCTCCTGTACCTGATTCGTTACATCGGCTACGTTAAGGCCACGGTCGAGAACATCTCCATCTTCATGATCGACGGCCTCGACGTGGACATGCGCGCCCTCAAGGACCGCGTCAAGGAGTCCCTTGCCCGCCTGGAGCGCGAGAACTACGTGGCACGCCAGGGTGATGCCTATAGCTTCCTCACCGACGAGGAGCAGGAGATAGCGCAGAAGATCGCACGCACTCCGGTCGATAACGCGCAGGTGATCGAGTCTATCAAAAAGCGCCTGTTCGACAGCATCTACACCGCGCGTAAACTCAACCGCGGGGCCAACGACTTTCCGTTTGACCGCTATGTGGACGGCTCAATCCACGGTGCCAGCATGGGCGGCATGGAGCTTTGCGTGGCGACTATGGCGAGCGATCTGGGCCGTGCGGACGATACAGAGCTGGCCTTGGCTTCTTCGGGCAAAGCCATCGTGGCTTTGAGCGACGAGGCGGATTATTGGGAGACGCTCGTCAACGCCGCCAAGATCCGCAAGTACGCCAAGACGCGAAATCTCCAGGAGCTTCAGCCGAGTACGCGCCAGATCGTCGAGTCCAAGATGCGCGAGGCAGCCTATAACGAGAAAGAGGCCGATGTCCTTTTGAGCGAGGCCGTACTCCATGCACGTTGCGCGGTCAACGGCCGCATAATTGAGGTCCGCGCGGCCAAACCCGCTCAGGTCTTTGAGCAAGTGCTGGCGCAGCTGTGCGATGTGGTCTTTGAAAAGGCCGACTATATCGGCGCGCCGGTCACGAGCGATTCCGATATTCGCTCTACTCTGGCGGGCAACGTTCAAGCGGGGCTCGCTGGCATGGATGCAGGTAACACGCGTGCGCTCAAAGAGGTCGAGGACTACCTCAAAGTGCAGCACCAGCGCCACCTGGATACCGCTATGGGCGATATCCAGCGCCAGTACCAGCAAAGGCCCTTTGGCTGGCGCGAGGTCGACATCGCAAATGTGGTGGCGCAGCTTGTGGTGGAGCAGCGCGCGCAGGTGCTGTTTGGCGGTCAGACGGTTCAAGCTAACGACAGCCGCATGGTGGCGCTCCTGCGCAAGGATGCCGATAAGGCCCAGGTGCGCTTGCGCATGCGCATGAGCGACCGGTTGCTACGCGCCACGGGCGAACTCATGTGTGACCTGTTTGATCTCAAGACCGTGCCCTCCAACGAGGATAAGCTCGTGGCCGAGCTCAAAGAGCGCCTTGAGGGCTTGCGCGAGGCGTGCCTCGCCATGGCACGCGACTACTACACGGGCATCAAGCCGGCCTACCCGTATCCCGGTGAGGACGAGTGCGAGAAGATGCGCTCGGAGGTGGCCGACGTCCTTAAGGACCAGAACGAGGCCGAGGCGTTCTTGACCACGTTCACCAAGCATGAGGAGCGTTTGCTCGATGCCAAGGAAGACTTTGACAAGGTGGTTGAGTTCTTCGAGTCCAATCAACGAACAGCGTTTGACCACGCCAGGGATTTCTTGAACCGCACCGAGGGTATCGAGTATGCCTCCGATGACATTCCCAGCGCGGTTGAGAATGTGGCAAAGGTGCGTGAGGTTCTCAAAGATCCCAAGCCCTACGGCCGCATTAAAGATCTGCAGCCGCTTATGGATCCCGTCGAGGACGACATGAAAAAGCTGCTGGGCATCCGCCGCAATGAGTTTTTGTGTCGCATCGAGAGCGATCTGCAAGACCTGCGGGCGCAGGCCGAGAGTCAAAAGGGCTTTGTCAATCAGGCCAAGGATGCCATAGCAGACGCCGGCACTAAATACGAGTCGTTCAAAAACCGTGCCCACAGCGCTCAAAGTCTCAACGAACTGAGCGTTGTTGCAACTAACTGGGGCGACTGGCTCAGTGCGGCGGCCAACGAGATGTACGACGCTGTGGATGAGGCCCGCGTGCGTATGGACAACGAGCGCCGCACCACCGAGGTCATGAGTACGGGCGAGGTGGTCAAGAAGGTCTCCAACAAGGGCGCCGCATCGTCTGCTCCCGTGCCCGCGCCCAAGCCCCAGCGCAAGATCAAGACTGTGCGCCGCGCCGATCTGGCCAAGCCGAGTCGTCTCTTGTCCGCAGAGGACGTGGAGCGCTACGTGGACGACCTGCGCTCCCGCCTTATGCAGGCGCTCGCTGCAAACGACGAGATCCGTATCAACTAACCCGCGGAGCCACCGGTGCCAAAGCGCGCACCGGTGGCTTATGGCGTTTAGAAAGGCTCATCAACCATGAACGATTCTGCTCTTAAGAGCTTCTGCACCTGGGCCCGTACGGAGCTCATCAAAGGCGTGGAGGCGCAGATGGTGCGCTACGGCATCACCGAACTTGCACCCGCGCCCGTTGGGTCCGAGACCGTCAACGGCCTGCCCCTAAGTCCGGCTGAGATTGAGCAACGCGACGAACTGCTGCGCATGCAGGCAGAGGTGGGCCACGAGGCGCTGCGCGACCGTGCGGCCTACACCTGGTTCAACCGCATCGTGGCCATTCGCTTCATGGATGCATGCGGATGGCTTCCCAGCCGTATGCGCATGCTAAGTCGTGCGGACGGCAGCCATGGCAGCGAGGCCGTGGAGAACGCACTGGACGTGGAAATAACGACGGCCGATACCGATCGCATAGCCGAGCTCAAGATGGCGGGCTTGGATGAACCGTTGTGGCGCTACCTGTTTGTTGCTCAGTGCGAGGAGCTTGCCGATTGCCTGCCGGGCGTCTTTGAACGCGTGGGCGGAGCCATGGAGCTGCTGTTGCCCCAGGGCCTCATGATGGCTGACAGTGTGGTGGGCAAACTCAATGCCGTCCTCACTGACGAGGACTGGCGCGAGGGCGTGACCGTTCTGGGCTGGATGTATCAGTACTACAATGCCGACGTTAAAGACGAGTTCTTCAAGTCCAAGCGCAAGGCAGCAGCGGCGGACATCGCGCCCGCCACGCAGCTCTTCACCCCCGAGTGGATCGTGCGCTATATGGTCGAGAACTCGCTCGGCCGTCTGTGGATGCTCAACAATCCGGGGAGTTCGCTACGCGAGCGCATGGAGTATTACATCGAGCCCGATGCTGAGCACGAGGACTTCATCCGCATTTCGAGTCCCGAGGAGATAACCCTCTGCGACCCCGCATGCGGCTCGGGCCATATTTTGGTCTATGCGTTTGAGCTGCTCTTCCATATGTACGAGGAGCGCGGCTATCGTGAGCGCGAGATTCCCGAGCTCATTCTTACTAAAAACCTTGCAGGTATGGAAATCGATTCCCGCGCGGCACAGATCGCGGAGCTGGCGCTTGCCATGTGCGCCCGCGAGCACGACCGTCGCTTCTTTAGGCGTGGCGTTCGCGCCGACGTTACCGTGCTCTCGAGCATCCCGCTAGGGGAGGACGAGCTGCCGGGTAACAAGAAGCTCGCCGAGGAGCTGAGTCATTTGGGCGAGATCGGTTCACTGCTCAATCCCTCAGAGGACGAGATCGACGAGCTCAAGGCTGCCGCCGCGAGTTGTTCCGAGGACCTTTTTGCTTCTGCAACCAAAACTAAGCTCGAAAGCGCCGTCGCCATTTGCGAGAAACTGTCCCGTCGTTTTATCTGCGTCGTGGCGAATCCTCCGTATATGGGCAGCAGCAGCTTTAACCCCTTCATGAGCAAGTGGGTCAAGAAGAACTACCCCGACGTGAAGAGTGACCTCTGCACGTGCTTTATCGAGCGCGGTTTTAACCTTGTCGAGGATAAGGGCTACGCCGCAATGGTTACCATGCAGAGTTGGATGTTCCTGGGCAGCTTTGAGAAGATGCGCGCCAAGGTTATCGACAACAAGACAATCGTTTCCATGGCTCATCTGGGACCTCGCGCGTTTGATGCTATCGGCGGCGAGGTCGTCAACGTTACAGCTGACGTGATCTACAACCAGCATTCGGACGCCGAGGGCGCCTATGTGCGCCTTGTTGATATCAACGGCTCTGAGGCCAAGAGGCTCAAACTGGTCGAGGCCATCCAAAACCCCGATTGCGGCTGGTTCTACCGCCGCGACGCCGACACCTTCAAGCAAATCCCCGGCACCCCCATAGCCTACTGGGCCAGTGACGGGTTACTCTCTGCTTTCTCTTTGGGCCACTCCATTGGCGATTACTCGGACTATACAGGGTCTCAAAATAAAACAGGCGACAACAATTTATATTTGCGCTTGTTTTGGGAGGTCGGCGCGCGTTCGGTTGGGCGAAAAGGCTCATGGGCTACTTACTCAAAGGGCGGCGACTTTCGTCGATGGTTTGGCAATCTTCATTGGTTGGTTTCGATCAAAAAGGACGCAATTGAGTTTTACCAGAGTAATCCGACCTCCAATTTGCTGGCGTCAAAATATTGGTTCAGTGAAGGCGTTTGTTACACAATGCTGACATCAGGCAAGCCGAGTTTCAGACTCTTGCCGCCGACGGGCGGATTTGACATGGCCGGCCCATGCATTTGTGGCCTGGGCTCAAGCGAGAACTGGACCCTAGGTTTCCTTAATTGCTCTATTGCCGCCGATGTCCTCAGCATGCTTAACCCTACTCTTAACATGCAGGCGAGAGACATCAAAACACTTCCCATGCTTATTTCCGCTGAGTATAAACCGGCAATTAATAGTCTGGTCGATAGCAATGTGTCCATTTCAAAAAATGATTGGGACTCGTTTGAAACCTCTTGGGATTTCAAGCGCCATCCATTGTTGTAGGGGTAGAAATGCTAATGAAAAAGTATTCACTTGTTTCTAATGGACCTTCTGCAGTGTCTGAGGATCAGTACTTTGATTACTGCTGCATGGAATATTCAAAAATGCTTGAGAACCAGTATTTATTAGAACGTAATTACCAGTCTTTTTTCGAGCATAATCCATGCATGCTGCCAGGTGCCTTAGAGGGCAACCCGTCTCACGGTCCTTTATTTTGGGCTGTGATTAGCCAGCCGGAAATAGGCAGAGATATAGTTCGTCGACCTGATTTTATGTGGATAACTATGACTAGCTTAGAGCTAATTCCTGTATTGATTGAAATTGAGAGGCCTGACAAGACCGAGTTCCGTGTTTCAGATAATGTGCAGAATTCTAAGTTCACTCAAGCTTTGGAACAAATAAAGGAATGGAAAGCGCTTTTAAAGAAGCATGATGTCCTTAAAGCATTCTTTGAGCGTTATTCGATTCCTGATAGGCTTGCCAGACCAGAATGTGTCAAGCCTGTTTTTAAATTGATATATGGAAGACGCAAAGAGTTTGAAAACGATCCATGGCTTCAGGATAAGCGTAGGGCCGCGCAAGAGAATAATTTCGACATTATATCTTTCGATCGACTTTCCCCTAATCGTGGTTCGATGTCTTATGGCTGTATCAGAATCGATGGTAAGGGCTGCCAATATGCGGTTTCGGTCCCTCCAACGTTTCGATTAGGACCTGTCGTTGCGGAAGTCTGCTCAAAGTGGTCCGGATTTCCAAATGCTGTTCGTGAATCCGGTTGCGATGACGATCGAAAACAATTTTTAATTTCAAGATATGAGTATTGGTCAAAGTGGGCTCTAGACGCCAATCACGGGTTGTATTGCACATCCGATTGGGAGTAAGTGGAGTGCGATTGCCTTATTGCTTGAAAATGTTTCAACTAACCAACGGAAGGACTGTGCACCATGTCCACGCTACTCAAAGATAAATACGAGGCTCGCAAGGCCGAGGTCAATGCTCGCTTTGAGCAGCTTCGCGCTAACGAGGAAGAGCTCAATCGAATCTTTGCCAAGATCTACAACATGGAGGGCGAGGTGCCCATCGAGGTCGAGGATAAGTACGTTTCGGTGGCGCGCATCTTTGATACCGTCGATGAGATCCCCGAGAGCTATAAGGGCAACAAATACGTGCGCACTAAGCGCGATGAGACCACCTCGCTCCTAAGCTATGCCGTGGGCTGCATGTTTGGCCGCTATTCGCTGGATGTGGATGGCCTGGTCCTGGCCGATCAGGGCACCACGGTCGACGACTATCTGGCCAAGATGCCCGATCCCACCCATGTGACCTTTATGCCCGATGCCGACAACGTGCTGCCCATCACCGACGACGAGTACTTTGACGACGACATCGTGCGTTACTTTATCGACTTTGTGCGCACCGTGTACGGCGAGGAGACACTCGAACAGAACCTGGCTTTTATTGCCGAGGCGCTCGGCGGCAAGGGCACCTCGCGCGAGGTTATCCGCACCTACTTTTTGAAGGACTTCTATAAGGACCACTGCCAGACCTATAAGAAGCGCCCCATCTACTGGCTGTTCGACAGCGGCAAGAAGAACGGCTTCAAGTGCCTTGTTTACATGCATCGCTACCAGCTTGACCTGTTGGCTCGCATCCGCACCGACTATGTGCATGAGCAGCAGGAGCGCTACCGTGCCCAGATCGGGTATGCCAACGATGCCCTTGTCAGTGCCGAGCGCGGCGAGCGCGTGCGCTTGGATAAGCGCATCAAAAAGCTCAACGACCAGCTCAAAGAGACCATTGCCTACGAGGAGAATCTGCACCACTTGGCAGACCAGATGATTAAGATCGACCTGGATGACGGCGTCAAGGTCAACTACGCCAAGTTTCAGGATGTGCTGGCGAAGATTAAGTAACTGCAGATACGGTAAGGATATTCATGCCCAAGATCGATGTAGAAGAACAGCTCAAGCTGCGATTTTTGCAGCCGTTGTCCTCATGCGCGCCGCGCCGTGTTGTGGTTTGGCACGATGCGGACGGCGAGTTTGCTCCTGAGTTTGAGCGATTGGCTGCCGAGGGTTTCGACGGCGTGGGGGCCGATGCCGGCGTAATGCCTGCTCACGGTGACTTTGAGCGCCCGGTGCGCTTTGTTGAGGCCTGCGAGGGCCGTATGTTTGCCGTCAAGAAGCTCATCAACCGCGATGACCTTGCGAGCGATATCTTGCTGTATCGCCGTTGCCCGCGCGGCAGGCTTGAGGGTGATTGGCTTGCCGATGTTGAGCTGTATGCCGATCAGTTCCAGGCTGACTATCTTTCGCTTTTGGCCGATCAGCTGGGCATCGAGAATATCGACGCCGTGCGCGAGAGCCTGCGCGAGCACAAGACGTTTTTTGATGCCAAGACCCGCTGCGCTAAGTTTGCCGCGTGTGTTCCGCATGCCTCGGGCGCATCCGATATCGAACTCGGCATCCTTACGGTGATTTTTGGCGGTAAAGAGCTTGGTGACGCGCGCCCCGCGTTTGTGCTGCGTGGCTGTATGACCATGCTGCTGCACGAGGGTCCCGAGGCGCTGGCCGAGTTGATGGACAAGTACTGCGTGCGCGATGTGCCCTCTGCCTTTATGCTTCGCTGCTATGGGTTTGAGGGACCGCTGTATGAGCGCGACTCATTGCTTATGCTTTCATCCCATGTGCTCCTTACGGCGGCATCAACCGCGCTTCCCGAGGGAGCGCTCAAGGGGCTCGAAAGCTATGTGGCTCCCGCCTACGGCCCCTATTGCCTTGAGGCGGTGCGCACGTGGGACCAGGCCGCCGATACCCAGGCATCGAGCGAGGACCTATTTGAGATCTGTCGTTTGGTGGAGGATGCCCGTGGGCTCTTTGCGCGGTTCGAGACTCTGCCAATCGATGCGCTGGCCTCGCTTGACGTGTTCCCGTGCGTCAACGAGGCCGTGCTCTCGCAGCTGTTCAGCTCGTTTGCCCAGGGCGCGGACCGCGTTGAGGACGCACGTGCCTTTGTGGCGCGCCGTTGCGACCTGAGCTGGTACCGTCGCGTCGAGAGCTATTTTGACCTGCTTGCCGCTGTGGCCGATATGTGTGCGTTTAGGCAGGCGCACGCGGGCGGGTTCCATCTGGCGCAACCCCAGCAGGTGTGGGATGCCTACACGTCCGATTGGTATGCCATGGACGCTGCTTATCGCCATATGTGCACCGCGTATCTGCGGGCGCGCTCCGTCGAGTGTGATGCGCTCGAGGAGCCTGCCCGCTCTGTGGCGGACTGGGCGGAGAATCTCTACAGCAACTGGTTCTTGGCCGACGCCAATGCCTGTTGGGCGGCCGCTGCGCAGGGGGAGTGGGCCGATTGCGGCTACATCGAGGGTCCCGAACGGCAGGATGAGTTCTACTGGCATGTGCTACCCGCCTTTGTGGGTTCTGCCAAAACAACGGTCGTTATCGTGAGCGATGCGCTGCGCTATGAGGTTGCCCGCGACGTTGCGGCGCTGCTCGAGCGCGAACGCGGCGGCAACGTCAAGGTCTCTAGCATGCAGGCGGTCTTTCCCTCCATTACCGAGGTGGGCATGCCTGCGCTGCTGCCGCACCAGGTGCTTGAGCTTGCAGAGGATGGCGCGTTTGTGTTGGCTGACGACATGCCCACTGCGACGACTCCGCAGCGCGAGGCCGTGCTTGCCCACGTTGAGCCTACAGCCCGCGCTTTGCGCTCGAGCGCATACCTCAACATGGCGGGAACCGAGCGCAAGGCGATGCTCAAGGACTCAAGACTTGTCTACCTCTATCACAACAAGATTGATGCCACGGGCGAGAAGGCCGCTACGCAGGATGACGTCTTCGATGCCTGTACGGACACCGTAGAGGAGCTTGCCACGTTGGCGCGCCGCGTGTGCACCGACGCCCCGGGCGCGCGTGTTGTTATAACGGCGGATCACGGCTTTATCTACACGCGCCGGGAGCTCAGCGAGTGTCAGATGCTCGGCAAGCCAGATCTTCCCTTCCTTGACGCTCCCGTCATGCACGGCAAGCGTCATCTGGTGGTGCCCAACGAGGCCGCGGCCAAGCTTCCGGACGAGGCACGCGGGGTGTTTGTTAATGTTGACATGGGACGTTTGGGTGCCGGCTTTGAGGGGTTTGCCCCGCGCGAGAACGTGCACTTCAAGCGTCCCGGTGGTACTAACAACTACGTCCACGGCGGCATGAGCCTGCAGGAGCTTTGCGTGCCCGTTATTGGATTTTGGCGTGCGCGCTCGGGTTCCAAGGACTTTGTCGACACGCGCGCGGCGACGTTGCGCGTGCTAAGTGAGGGGCGCCGGGTGACCAACTCACTCTTCTCGCTCAACTTGATCCAGGAAGAACCAGCCCAAGGCAAGGTCTTGCCGTGCGAATACGAGCTGGTGTTTACCGATGCAAGCGGCAACGAGGTGAGCGATACGGTCAAGGCGCATGCTAACAAAACTTCTGTTAATTCGCAGGAGCGCGTAGTGCATGCCAAGTTTGCGCTGCGCGCGGCGGATGGATTCTCGGCAAAGGGTCCGTACTATCTGGTCTGCCGCGAGCGCGAGACGGGCAAGATCGTTTGGCGCGAGACGTACACCATCGCTGTTTCGTTTGCCCCTGTTGCTGACTTTGGTTTTTAGGAGTGTGCCCTATGTTTGATAGCCATGATGACGATCTGTGGGAAGTTCCCTCGATTGATGTGGATGTGCCCGTGGAGGCTGCGGCTGCGGAGGAGGTCGTGCCTGCTGCGGAGGCTGAGGCTGCTGCGCCCGTTGAGTCTGCCGCGGCGGCCGAGGACGAGTCCTCGACCGATGGCTATGACCAGGCTGCGGCCGAGGCTCCCGAGGATGAGGGCTACGACATGGATGGCCTTGACGGCAAACTGCTCGAGCACTTTGCTGGCAAGATCGTGCGCAAGGACCTGACGGCCCTTATGAAGCGTGGCGCCAACGTGCCAACCTTTGTGCTGGAGTACCTGCTGGGCATGTATTGCTCAACCGATGACGAGGAAGCCGTGGCGGAGGGCCTTGACCGCATTCGCAGGATTCTTACCGATAACTACGTGCGCCCCGACGAGTCCGAGCGCATTAAGTCCAAGATTCGCGAGCTGGGCCGCTTTACCATCATCGATAAGGTGACGGCCAAGCTCGACGAGTACAAAGATATTTACGTGGCCTCGTTTGCCAACCTGACCATCGAGCCGTTTGTGATGCCGGCCGAGTACGTGCGCGACTATTCCAAGATTCTGCAGGGTGGTATTTGGTGCATTATGAGCATCGAGTATCGCCATCCCGTGGATGAGGAAGACGAGTTTGGCATGGAGGTCTTTGGCGACGATGCGCCGCGCCGCTCCAAGGCCAAGCGCAAAAAGCGCGGGCCCGAGGACTCTCCGTTTAGCGTGGCGTCGCTCACGCCCATCCAGATGCCCAACCTGGACCTGGACGCCATGATCGAGGAGCGTCAGTATTTCTCGCGCGACGAGTGGCTCAACATGCTGCTGCGCTCTGCCGGCTACGAACCCAGCGAGCTTTCCGAGAAAGAGCGCCTGCACTTTATCGAGCGCATGGTGCCGCTGATCGAGCGCAACTACAACCTGTGCGAGCTGGGTCCCCGTGGCACCGGCAAGAGCCATATCTACAAAGAGGTCTCGCCCTACGCCATCTTGCTTTCGGGCGGCCAGACCACCACGGCCAACCTGTTCGGCCGCATGAACTCCATGCGCGCCGATCGCGTGGGCTTGGTGGGCCACTGGGACTGCGTGACGTTCGACGAGGTCGCCGGCATGCGCTTTAAGGACACCAACGCCGTGCAGATCATGAAGGACTACATGGCGAGCGGCAGCTATGCGCGCGGCCGCGACCAGATTAACGCCGATGCCTCCATGGTCTTTGAGGGCAACATCAACGACACCGTGCAAAATGTCCTTAAGACCACGCACCTGTTTGATCCGTTCCCGCCGGAGTTTAACAACGATTCGGCCTTCTTTGACCGTATCCACTATTACCTGCCGGGTTGGGAAATTCCTAAGATGCGCTCGAGCCTGCTGACTGGTCATTACGGTCTGATCACCGACTGCCTGTCGGAGTTTTGCAAAGAGATGCGCCGCAAGGACTTTACGCACCATATAGACCGTTACTTCCGCTTTAACAGCGACTTTAACAAGCGCGACGAGATCGCCGTGCGCAAGACCTTTAGCGGTCTGGCCAAGCTGCTGTTCCCCGACGAGGCCATGGACAAGGACGATGTGCGCTGGCTGCTGGACTACGCCATCGAGGGCCGTCGTCGCGTAAAGGAACAGCTCAAGATTATGGCGGGCGTCGAGTTTATCGACGTCAACCTGGGCTATATGGATGCCGACAACCCGCAGGACGTGCACGTTGTGCGCGTGCCCGAGCAGACCGAGGACACGCTGATTCCCGATGGGCCTCTGCTGTCCGGCCACGTATTTGGCGTGGGCAGGTCGCAGGGCGGCGAGGTCGCCGTGTACAAGCTGGAGAACAAGGCCGTTGCCGGCGAGTGCAAGTTTAAGCACGAGGGCGTGGCCTTTAACAAGCCGGTGCGCGATACGCTGGAAGCCGCGTTTGACAACTTTGTGAACCTGGCGAACCGCGTGGCGCCGGGCATGCACATTGGCTCCAAGGATTATCTGCTGTTCTATAACGACCTGCAGAGCAAGGGCTTGTCCGAGGAAGTTTCGCTCGCCGAGTTTGTGGGCCTGTGCTCCGCGGCGTGCAACCGTCCGGTGATGCCCGCACTGGCGATTCCGGGAATCTTGCGCATGTCGGGCTCTATGGACGAGATCCGCGGGCTCGAGGACATTATGCGCGTGGCCAAAAACGCCGGCGCCAAGCGCGTGATTTTGCCGCTGAGCGCCATTGCGGGTTTGCAGAGTGTTTCGTCTGAGATTATCTCGGGGTTGAGCCCGGTGTTCTACATGGATGGCGACCCGGTTGATGCCGCGAAGAAGGCGCTAGATCTGTAGGGGTGCGGGCGAGCGGGCTTGCGTGCGCGTGGGCCCGCGAGCGTATTGGCGTGTTCGGGTAAGGAGGCCTTGCCATGGCGGGTGAGCGCTCTGTTGGCGAGCTGCTCGACGAGCTGTTTGGCTTTGAATCGGTAGCCAAGCGTCAGACGGCGCTTGAGCAGCACGATCGTGGGGAGCTGGTGTGCAAGGCGCGCTCCCGCGAACTGTTGGGTGTTCTTAGGGGCGTCGAGGCTGCTGAGCACGCTGCGCGCGAGTCTGCCGTGCGGGCTGTTGATGGGTATGTTCGCCGTGTTGAGAGCGCCGCGCTTGCACGCGCTCGCAAGCAGGCGGGCATTGTTGGTCCGTTGCGGATGGAGTGTCGCTATGCTGCCTTTTTGCGCATGGAGGACAAGGCCGAGCTGCTGGCCCGTTTGGAGCAGACGCTTGCGTTTATCGAGGTAAAGCTGCGTGCGAATACGGCGGAAAAGGTGCGCGCGGCGTACGATGCTGCGGGGGCTATGGTGCTGCAGGACGTGGCACGCCTGAGTGACGTGCGCGTTGTGGATGCCGTGCCCCTGGATGCCGATCTGCTATGTACGCAGTTGGAGCAGTTGCGTTGTGCCGCCGACGCGACGGACCTTGCGGGTATGATCACAGCGACGTTTGAGTCCGAGCTGAGTGCGACGGGGTCGCTGGGCGCTGACGGGTTTACGGGCGATTTGGCTGGCGATGTTGCTGGTGACGTGGCGTTGGAGCGTGAACTTACCAACGTGCGCGGCGCTGCGCAGCGAGCGCGCTTGGCGGCGCAGGCGTATCGGGCCGAGCGCGCCACCCGCGTTGCGGGGAGCACGGTGGAGCCGGTATCGTTGCCCGAGTCTGCGTCCGCTGCGTGCGAGACGGCGTGCGATGCCGGGGAGCTTTCCGAGTTGCTCGCTCAGGTTAAGAAGTCGTTTGAGACCTACCGTCGTGTTGTTGCCGACGGCGGGTTGTTCTGCGCGTTTGGCACGGGCTCGCCGCACGGCATTTGTTGTGGTACGAGCTATTTGGACTACGATTCTCGGCTTGATGAGGACGTGCTGGTGGGCGAGTACGATGGTGCAACCAGGCATACTGTTCGGCATGAGGTTGCGATTCCCGAGCTGGTGGATGGGGCTTCTGCCGAGGGCGGCGATTCGCTCAAGGTTGCCGTGGCGCGCATGCGCGAGTTTAACGGGCGTCGCTACGATGGTGTGCTGGATGAGGAACCTGCGCGCCATGTGAATGCGTTTTGGTATGGACTCAAAAAGCTCAGCCAGTATTGCGAGGCCGCCGTGCGTGTGGATGAGCGTGCTTGGGATTGCTTTATCGATAAAGTGCAGTTCGCCTACGATGAGCCCGTGGGACGTTTGGCTGCACAGATGGACGACAAGCAGGTTGCGGCTTTTGTTGCTGCCGTGGATGAGCTTGGCGCTGCTGAGTAGGGGTCCTGGCCTGGTAGGAGGTTTCATCATGAAGATCGAAGTTGACGTAGATCAGCTGCGCGAGAGCCTGCTCGACCGCGCGGGGTCTGCGGCGGGTGCGGACTTTCCGGCCGCCATGCTCGATGTGATGGATATCGAGGACGAGTCGCCCCAAGAGCTCCTGGCCCGAGCCGAACGCGAAGGCCTCGACCTCCGCGACTTTGTCGTCGACGATGACTGCGGAGCGTCTGACGACTGGTGACCCCGGGTCAGTTCATCCTTTTCTTCCTGAGATATAAGAGAAATCCCTTTTTGAACGTCCTTCGGGTTCCAAAAAATAGCCGATCAGTCTTTGTATCTTCCTTGCTGTCAAACTTGATAGCCGTTAGCTCGATCGTACAGATGTAGTCAGCAACTTGGAATAGCCGGTAGGCTCGTGGTGTGGCTTCTCGGTATACGATGACATCCCTTGCTAGAACGTACTCAAGCGCAGAATGAATGACCTCCGTTACAATCGGTTGGCCGTTGTCGTAGTAAATCTTAACGGTGTCGTATCGCTGGAAGAATTCCAGATGGTCGAAAAGTTCAACTGTGAGGTCTCGCCTCATTCTCTCCGCGAGACCGTTTTGATTGCCGGCGAATTCGCTCATTCGGTATTGCAGGCAGAGATAGCGTATGGGGAGATGCTGAATGAACGCGCGAAATGCGCTCAACATGTGCCTTCGCTGCTCCTTGGGAAGATCTTTGTAGTCGCCGTTTCCATTCAGTAGGGGTCCTGCATGAAAAGGCGTATTGGGAAGCGAGGACTGCGACAGGGCGCGCTCGTAGCGGTCAATGCGTTCAACGATTGCATCGTTTTGATCGTGAAAAACGAGGGTGACGAGGTAGTAGTTGGAGACGCCTCCGAGGTCGCCAGATTCGTCAACAAAGACGGAGAGTTCGCTCATGATGGGCCTCCATTTTTGCAAAAAAAATGCCGGGGGTAAGACCCCGGCTCTTGGAGGCCCCTCTTTTGGAGGGAACCGTATTCTTTATACCATGAGATAAGGGGTGCTTTCAAGTAATATTATAATAAGCAAACATATGTTCGTCAAACTACCTGCGAAAAGTCCTTAGCCGTCCAGAGGTGGGTAGAGCGGCTCGTAAATTGCTGACGCAATGGCGCCGGCGGTTTCCAGAGAACTGTTTAGTCTTGACTCACATAAAAAATGCCGAGGGACATCCCCCGGCTTTTTCATTTCGGTGTCAATTCAAATGTTTTTCAATTCATCCCCTAAATAAGTTGCGGTGAAATAGGGACCGAAATGGCTGCTAGAAGGCCTGTTCAATCCCTATTTCACCGCAACTTATGGGTGGTGATGGCTACGATGCTAGCGTGGCGATGACGGCTTCGTCGCCGGCGTATATTAGGGTGTTGCCGTCGGGGATGATCGTTTGGCCTTCGCGCTTGAGCATCACCACAATAAACGGATGCTTGCCTTGCGGCACATCGCGCAGGCGCTGGCCGGCCAGGCGACCGTGGGGCGTCACGGTGACCTCGCGCAGCGTAACCTCGGCACGCTCTTCGAACGTTGGGGCGGCCATCACCAGCAGATCGCCTTCCTGGATCACGGTGTCGCCATTGGGCAGTACCGGGTGCGCACCGTCGCGCAGCACCAGGACCACGAGCATATCTGTGGCGCTGCCAATGTCCGCGAGCGAGCGTCCGGCAAACGGATGTCCAGCGCCCACCTTGAGCTTTACAAACGACATGCCGTCCTCGTCGCGGTAGTCGTTAAAGGTGCGGCGCACGTCGCCGGTCGCATCGATCATATCGAGCTTCTTCGCCACCGCCGGCAGCAGCGAGCCCTGCACCACAATGCTTGACACGGCAATCACAAATACCAGGTCAAACAGGTCGTGTCCGCCGGGAACGCCGGCCACCACGGCAAAGAGACTAAAGACGACCGAAGCTGCTCCGCGCAGGCCCGCCCAGCTTACGAGCGCGACCTGGCGGGGGTTCGTCTTAAAGGGCGCCAGGAGCACGCCGACGGCGATGGGACGGCTCACGAAGAGCATAAACGCCATGAGCGCCAGGCCCGGCAGCAGCATCTGCGGCAGGCGCGCGGGCGTCACGAGCAAGCCGAGCAAGAAGAAGATCGTCATCTCGGCCATCTCGGTGAGGGTGTCAAAGAAGTGCGCCATCTCGACTTTGCCAGTGATGTCACTGGCGCCCAGCACAATGCCGGCCAGGTATACAGCCAAAAAGCCGTTGCCGCCCAGATAGCTTGGTAGCGCGTAGGCGACGATCGCCACGGCGAACAAAAAGATGGTCTGCGCGCCCTCGGCCGTTGCGTGCGCGCGTTCAATCAGGCGGCCCGCCGCCCAGCCGATGGCAAGGCCCAGGCCCGCTCCCAGGATAATCTGCTTGGCCAGCAGTGCGGGAATGTTGATGTCGCCGCCGGCCGCGAGTGTAGCGAGCACAGCGGTGAGCATGTAGGCGACTGGGTCGTTGGAGCCCGATTCGACCTCGAGCAGCGAGTCGGTGCCACCTCTCAGCGACAGGCTGTGCTCACGCAGTACGCTAAAGACGCTCGCCGCGTCGGTGGATGCCACGACCGATCCCAGCAGCAGGCTGCCGATCCAGTCGATCCCCAGCGCGAAGTGGGCGAACACGCCGGTGATGCCGGCAGTGATGACGACGCCGAGCGTGCTCAGCAGCACCGCCGGCGCAGCGACGGGCTTGGCGCGGTCGATATTGGTGTTAAAGCCGCCGTAGAACATGATGAACAGCAGCGCCGTGCTACAGACGGTTTCGGTGAGTGCGTAGTCGCTAAAGTCGATATGCGTCGGGCCGTTGACGCCCAACAGCATGCCCAGCGCGATAAAGATGAGCAGGGTGGGGAAGGGGAGTTTTTTGCCGACGGGTTTGATGGTCAGGCACAAAATGATGACGAGGCCGATAAAGAGAAGGATCTGGTTCATGGATAGTGTCCGCTCCTGGGTGGTTGGCGTGGCACGGTCAGTTGTCTGTGGTTATTTGTACCCAAAGATGGTGGGTTTATGGGGTTGGATTGCGGGCGTGCGCGATATCGTCATAGACGGCTGCCGTCTTTGCCTCTGCTCGGAAACCCTTTCCAGCTTTATTGCAACGGAGTACAATGGGTAACGTTTAAGTTCAACTTGAAGTTTTAGTTGCGGCACCGGGCTTCGGCCGCAATGCAAGGAGAGGCGTACCATGGCGATCTATGTGACATCTGACGCTCACGGGCACGTGCGTGCGCTTGACGAGGCCCTGTCTAAGATCTCGTTGACGTCCGACGACACGCTGTACGTGCTGGGCGACATGATCGATCGCGGGCCCGATCCGGTCGGCGTTATTAAGCTCGTGCGCTCGCTGCCCAACGCCCGCGTGCTCAAGGGCAATCACGAGCAGATCATGCTCGATGCCATCATTGGCCAGGATCCGCTCGATGCCGAGACCTGGGATATCAACGGTGGCTGGACGACGCGCGAGCAGCTCAACGACATGGAATTTGAGGCATACGAGGAGCTCGTGCGATGGATGGCCGCGCTGCCGCTCTACGCGGTGGTCGAGACCGAGGAGCGCCCGTATCTGCTGGTACATGCTGGAATCGAGATGAAGGCGGCGCTCGCGTTTTTGCTTGAGCATGGCGTCGATTGTGCCGATGGCGTCGGAGCGGTGGGTGCCGATCGCGAGCTGCTGCAGCAGATGCTCGCGGTGCAGTCGTCCGATGACCTGCTGTGGATTCGTCACGGCTATTGGGATGTGCCGACCGGGCTGCTTTCTGCCGAGGGCAAGGGTCCGGTCGTGGTGAGCGGTCACACGCCAACGGTGTCGCTCGGGCGTTATTGCGAGGTCGGTGGTCTGGCGGGGCTCGATGAGGAATCGGGACGCGGGCAGATCGTGTGCCTGGGCGGCGAGGACACTGCCGGTGTGCCCGATCGCATCGACATCGACTGCGCCGCCGCCACCGGCTCCGAGTTCGGCCGCGTGGGCATCCTGCGCCTGGACGACGGGGCCGAGTTCTACGCGAACATCAACCCGGGCGAATAATCGGTGCAAGTGGTAGCTAATTTGGGAAGGGTTTTTTGACTTCTTTTGCCCTTCTGCCCGCTAATTGATTTCTCTGGGACGGGGATTAAATAATCATTTGGCTGCCCGCCGGCTAAGTGAGTAGACTTTTTTGGAAATGCCGAGCACCTAACATATTTGCCTCAATAAAACCGCTGGTCACGGACTTGTGCTTTGTCGGTGTGGTCCGGGATTCGGTAAAAGTCTACTCACTTAGTTTTGCGTGTCCGCAACGAGACTCCAGCCGGGGTGATTCCACCGCAAATTAGCTTCTCCCATCGCCGCAATTAGGCGCCGTACGGATTCCGGTCTCTCTCTATGCGTTGGCGGATGTGGGCGTACTCGATAATCAACAGTACCAGCAGTAGGGCCATGATGGCTAGGTAGCTCACGACGGCGCCCATCAGGCCGAGCAGATTGATCAGAATCACCGGGAGCACCACGCTCACGGCAAAGCAGATCAGGTAGATCTTGGTGACGTCTCCAGCGTGGCGCAGCACCGTGATGATGGCGTAGATAAAGTCGATGGCCGCGGTGACGCCGCCGGCGACGACCATCAGCAGCGCCAGCGTACGGTAGCGTTCAAAGCTGAGACCGTACATAAAGCTCATGAGGGGAATACCGGGACCTGCCATAAATGCGGCGCACACGCCGGTGATGACCACGATCAGCGCCATAACGGCAACAATAATCAGGTCAAAGCGGCGACGCTTGCGCGGATTCGCCCAAATGCTCGACAGACGCAGGAGCTGCGGTTTATAGATAAATCCAATGCTCAACAAAATTCCCTGCGCCGGAAAGAACAGGGCATTAAAGTACAGCTGATACTTGTAGGCCAGCGCGCCTTCCATCACGAACTTGGGCATGCTCTCGATAAGGTTAAACAGGAACAGTGCGCCAAAGAGCGGGGCGCACTGGATAAACAGGTGGCCAGCCTCGCGCAGGCTCATGCGGCGTGATTTTTCGGTCTCGAGCAGGGCGAGCGGGGCGGTGACCAGCACGAGCGAGGCAATCGCGGCGATGCCCATGGCCATGGCCGCGATGGGCATGCTGCGCGTGAGGAACAGTGCCACGCTAAAGACCGCGATGACGCCGGCGGAACGCAGCGTTTGGCTCATGCCTGCCAAATAGAGCTTGTCGGCCTGCTGCAGGCGGCCCTCGTACACGTCGGCGATGCCGTCGATCACCTTATAGAGGTAGACGCCCAGGCCGATCGTGGCCATCTGCGCATCGTAGCCGCGTGCGCTGCTGTACGTGAGGCCGCAGCCTAGTGCGAGCGCTCCGCAAAGCCAACGGTTGAGCTGGTAGGAGGCGAAGGAGGTTTTTTCGTCGATGTCCGAGACCTGAAAGTTGCGCACGCCGTAGTTGCACGCGATCATGATGAGCGTGCCGGTAACAAAGGCGATGGAGAACTTGCCGGCCTCCTCGGCGCCCACGAGCTGCGTCGACACAATGGTGAGCAGCGGAAACGCCATGCCCCATACGGCGGTGCCCAGGGTGTTCCAAAGATAGTCGCGACTGGTGGCGTGCTCCTCGTATTCCGCTTCCTGCATGGAGAAGCCGCCGCCGTAGACGGCGCCGAGCAGACGGTTCCACCAAGCGTTGACCATGCGGCGGACGGGGCCGGGCTTGCGATCGCGTTCGCGCCGGCGACGTGTGGCTTGGCTGCTATCGGGCCCGCCGGCGTTGCGCTGACTCAGCTCTTGGATGCGTGCGAGTTCCTCGGCAGTGTGCGAGGCAGGGAAGAGGCCGTTCTCGATGCGGCCGCCCTGGGCCTTCGCGGCGCCGTCTCTCGATGCAGCGGGGTTGGAGACGCCGTTGCGGCGGGCGATGGCGCGGCGAATGCTATCGAGGGGCGTGATGCTCAAAGCGGAGTCCTTTCTATTGCTGCGCTTTAGTATAGACGCGACGGTGTTCGTTCGTGTTTTTGAACGGATTGTTCAATAATTTCGGCGGGCGGCTGTAATTTGTCGGTAAACGTGCGGTATCCTGTTGAAGTTTTGTGACACCCCCGATGCCGCCCATGCGGTACCAAGGAGCTTCTACCTATGGACGTCGCCGCATTCTTACTGGCTCTTGTGCCGATTATTTGGCTGGTCGTGATGCTGCTGTGCTTTAAATGGCCAGCTTGGAAGGCCGCTATCGGATCGTTTGTCCTTTCGTGCTTGCTTGCCTTCGCATGGTGGCACCTGCCGGCAGCGCAGATCGCGACCGCCTCGCTCGAAGGTTTTTTGATGGCTCTGTGGCCCATCGTCCTGGTGATCATCGCCGCGGTGTTCACGTATAACCTGTGCGTTCGTACGGGCGCCATGGACGTGATCGGCAGCATGATCACCTCCATCAGCAGCGACCGCCGTCTGCTGGCGCTGCTCGTGGCTTGGTGCTTCGGTGGCTTTATGGAGGGCATGGCCGGCTTCGGTACCGCTGTCGCCATTCCCGCCGGCATGCTCGCGGGCCTGGGCTTTGAGGCCGTGCCTGCCGTGCTCATCTGCCTGCTGGCCAACGGCGTGCCCACGCCCTACGGCTCCATCGGCATCCCCACGGTGTCCGTTGCCGACCTGGTGGGTTTGGATTCCCTTCACCTAGCGACCGTTCAGCTGGTGCAGCTCGCACCGTTCTTTGTGGTGATGCCGCTATTTATTGTGCTGGTTGCGGGCCGTGTTGCCGATGACCAGGGCAATGCCGCGAGTGTGGGCGAGCGTCTGCACGGTGTTGCCGGCGTGGCGTTGCTCTCCGGCGTGTCGTTTGTCGGCGCGGCTCTGGTCGTTGCCATGTTTGTGGGCCCCGAGCTGGCCGTGGTCGTAGGATCCATCGTTTCGCTCGCGCTGACAGCTGCGCTTGCCATGCGTGCCGAGAAGTCGGGGCATCTGGACGCACGCTTCCATATGAATATCGAGGCCGGCGAACAGCTCACCGTTAAATCGGCGCTTTCGGCCTGGTCGTGCTTCATTCTGATTTTTGTACTGCTGCTGGGTACGTCCAACCTGGTGCCCGCTGTACATGCTGCGCTCGCGCCGTTTGCGAGCCATGTGCAGGTGTATTGCGGTGAGAATCCCGGTATGCTTACGTTTTCGTGGATCAACACGCCAGGCGTCTGGATTTTCCTGGCGGCGTTTGTCGGCGGTGCCATTCAGGGCGCTTCGCCGCGCATGATGGGCGAGGTGCTGGCCGCGACTGTGAAGCAGATGATGCCGACGGTTATCACCATGCTTTCGGTGCTGGGCTGCGCCAAGGTGATGGGCTATGCCGGCATGATTTCGTCGATCAGCGCATTTTGCATTGCGGTCGCTGGCGGTCTGTACCCGATTCTGGCTCCGTGGATTGGTGCGGTCGGTGCTTTCGTGACCGGTTCGGGCACGTCCTCGGGCATGCTGTTTGGCCCCATCCAGAGCCAGGCTGCCACCGCGCTGGGCGTGAGTGACTACTGGATGGTTGCGCTGAACGCGCTTGGCGTTGCCGCCGGCAAGATGATCTCGCCGCAGACCCTCGCCATTGGTCTTGCCGCCGTGCACGTGCGCGGTAAGGATGCCGAACTCCTGGGCGCGGTGCTACCCTACGCTGCCGGCATGCTGGTCCTCATGAGCGTCATAGCCATACTCGGCCAAAACCTGCCGCTGTAGTCGGCACTTAGGGACGTTCCTTATGTGCCGGCACTTTGGGAACGTCCCTAAGTGCCGGCATCCGAGGACACTCCTTGAATGTTGCCTGTTCAAGAGTGTCCCCAATGACTAGGCGTTTAAAAACGTCCCCAATGACTAGGCCGCTTGCCTGCGATTTTTGACCGTTGGGCGGGCTTGCCGCCCTTGTCGCAAAAACGTTTTTGCATATCGGGTACAACGGGCTTTACGTGAGTAAAGTGCGCGCCGCGTCCACGTGTCGCGTTTTTAAAGGAGGCCCCATGCCTGGTGTTACCCCTGCAGAAGTTTTGTCCAACTTTGGTATTACACTCGTTGAAGATCCCGCCGAGAATCAACCCCGTCTGCTGGTCGATCTACCCGCCGCGGAGCTCGTCGAGCACGCCATCCGCCGCGAAGAAGGCCGCATGGCATCCAACGGCGCGCTGGTGATCGAGACGGGGGAGCGCACTGGTCGTTCGCCCAACGATCGTTTTATCGTTGACACCCCCGATGTTCACGACAAGATCGCCTGGGGTGCGGTCAACCGCCCGCTGTCCGTCGAGAGCTATGAGGCCATCAAGGCCGGCATCGTCGACTATCTCAACGAGCGCGACGTGTTCGTCACGCGCGGCATGGCGGGCGCCGACCGCAACCACACGCGTCGCCTGCTCGTCGCCTGCGAGCGCGCCAGCCAGGCGCTCTTTATTAAGCAAATGCTCGCCCGTCCGCTCGCTCGCGAAATCGCGCGCACCGGCGAACCCGACTTCTGCGTGCTCGCAGCGCCCGGTTACCAGTGCGACCCCGCCATCAAGGGCCTCAACTCCAGTGCCGCCGTGGTCATCAACTTCCAGGAGCGCGTGATTTTGGTCGCGGGTACCGGCTACTCCGGCGAAATCAAAAAGTCCATCTTCAGTGTCATGAACTACCTGCTGCCTGTCGAGGACGACGTGCTGCCCATGCATTGCTCGGCCAGCATGGACCCCGTCACGCACGAGACCGCCGTGTTCTTTGGCCTGTCCGGCACCGGCAAGACCACGCTTTCGGCCAATCCCACGCGCCTGCTGATCGGCGACGACGAGCACGGTTGGTCCGACATGGGCATCTTCAACATCGAGGGTGGCTGCTACGCCAAATGCGAGGGCCTGGACGCCTTCCACGAGCCCGAGATCTTCAACGCCGTCCGTTTTGGCGCCATTTGCGAAAACGTGGTGCTCGACGAGAACCGCAAGCCCAACTACGACGACATCTCGATCACGCACAACACGCGCGTGGCCTATCCCGTGGAGCACATTCCTAACGCGTGGACTAAGGGCATGGGCACCACTCCGAGTGTCGTGCTGTTCCTGACTTGCGACGCTTTTGGCGTGCTGCCGCCCATCTCGCGCCTGACGGCCGATGCCGCTATGTACCACTTTGTGACGGGCTTTACGGCTAAGATTCCCGGCACCGAGGTCGGCGTCACCGAGCCCACGCCCACGTTCTCTTCGCTGTTCGGCGAGCCGTTTATGCCGCTCGACCCCATGGTTTACGCCAAGATGCTTGGCGAGCGCATTGCCGACGGCCGCACGCGCGTCTACCTGGTCAACACCGGCTGGATTGGCGGCGGCTACGGCGTGGGTCATCGCATCGAGCTGGCCTACACGCGCTCGCTGGTCGCGCGCGCCCTCGACGGCACCATCGAGGACAGCGAGTTCGTGCACGACGACATCTTTAACGTTGACATTCCCACGACGTGCCGCGGCGTGCCCGATGGCATCCTGGTGCCGCGCCAATACTGGCAGAGCACCGCGCGCTACGACGAGGCCGCGCATAACTTGGCCGTGATGTTCGAGGAGAACTTCGAGAAGAAGTACTCGCACCTGCCCGAATCCGTTAAGGCCGCCGGTCCGCACGCTCAGGTGCACGCCGACGCTCGTCATCGCGGTCGCGGCTTGCTGGGGCTCCGCCACTAGCGTCGCCTCAGACCTACAACCACCATAGGGGGGGCTGTACACCTTTGTGGTCGTTTTGCTCGCGCGGATGACTCGGGTTACAATACGCCTGACATATCGTCCCCTTCTCCGGATGGGGATAGCGCAAGCGCTCTTGTGACGGCACCGTAGGACTTTGAAGGTGGTCGTTGTAAGGGCGCTTTTTGTTTAGGCGCTCGCGTTGGCGCGCACAATGAAGGGAGAGCGTATGAAGAGCTTTATTGCCGAGGATTCATTCTGGGAGCTGTTTCCGCAGGCAGCGGTCGGTGTTGTGGTCGTGGAGGGCATGAAGCCCACGGCTCAGATTCCTCAAGAGGACGTGGATGCGATTGCGGCGTTGCTCGACCGCGCCAATATCGATGCGGAGCGTCATCTGACCAGCGATACTATCAGCGAGAACGCACCGGTCAAGGCATGGCGCGAGGCCTATCGTCTGTTCAAGACCAAAAAGGGCGCGCGCTGCTCGATCGAGAACTTGCTCAAACGCGTGCTCAAAGGAAAGCCGGTGGGCCACATTACGCCCGCGGTGGATATTTACAACACGGTGTCACTGACCTACGCGCTGCCCGTGGGAGGCGAGGATCTGCATGCGATCGAGGGAGACCTTCGCCTGAAGGTGACCGACGGTGGCGATGCGTTCTTGCCGCTTGGCGAGGAGGCGGACGATCCGACGCTGCCCGGCGAGCTCGCCTACATCGATGATGCGGGCGCCGTGTGCCGCTGCTGGAACTGGCGCGACGGCGTTCGCACGGCGCTGTCCGACGATTCGGCCGATGCGTTCTTGGCGATTGAGTGCGTGGAGCCCGAGCGGATGGGGGATTGCCAGGCCGCGATCGATCGCCTAGCCGAGCTGCTCGAGCGCTATCTGGGAGCGACGGTTGTCGTTAAGACGCTTGTGACCCGCGACAATCCCTGTGTGGAGCTGTAGCGGCGTCTGCGGATCATGTTCGCCGGTCAAAACCACCACAAAGGTGCCTGTCCCCTTTGTGGTGGTTTTTATGTTGATGGGTTAACAAATGGGGTATTTGGGTACGGGTGTCGCCTTATGCGACTAAGATGTTTACCCGTAAGCATTATGCAAGCGAAAGGCGGTCGTCTCCCATGCAGCAGAACGACGAGACACGTTTCGAGGACTTTGTCGGACTGATCAGTGGGCTCTACAAGGAGATCCAGCGCATTAAGACATCCGAGGGCGCAAGGCTGGGCCTCAAGGGCTCCGACGTGATGTGCCTGTACTATCTTGAGCGCAGCAAGGACGGCCTGACTGGCGCTGACCTGGCTCGCATGGCAGGCGTGACCCGCGCCGCCGTCTCGCGTACGCTCGCGCATCTGGAGGAGGGCGGCTACGTCGAGGTCGATGATTCGGGCGATGCCGCCGTTAAGTATCGTGCTCCGGTGCGCCTGACCGCTCTGGGCGGCGAGAGCATGAGCGAGGCGGACCGCATCATTCGCGAGGTGCTCGATACCACCGGTAAGGCTATGGGTGTGGAGCAGCGCGAGCAGATGTATGCGTCGCTGCGTACGATTCTCAACACCCTGCGCGAGCTGTAGGGCCGCCAAGGCTTTTGCTTCCAATTAACAACTGCATAGTCCTGTTTGAGCGCGTATACCGTGCCGGGGCCTTGCTGTCAAAATTCCCTGCGCGGGACCTGCGCAAGAAAGGATTTGTTATGTCCATTCGTATTATTACCGATTCCGCAAGCGATATGTCGCCGGCGGAGCACCCCGCTCTGCGTGTTTTGCCGCTGTCCGTCACCTTTGGCACCGATGTGTATATGGATGGCGTCGACATCGATCATCAGCGCTTTTACGAGATGCTCGTGGAGCGCGATGAGCTGCCCAAGACCGGCCAGGTCAACCCGTACGCGTTTTCGCAGGCGATTGCCGAGGCACGTGAGGCCGGCGACGAGGCAGTGATTATTACCGTGGGCGCCAAGCTTTCGGGCACCAATCAGAGTGCCCGTACCGCACTTGCCGAGGCGCCGGGCGGCGACGTGTTCGTGGTGGACAGCAATAACGTCACCCTGGGCGAGCGTGTCCTGGTCGAGTATGCGTTGCGCTTGGTGGACGAGGGCCGTAGTGCGGCCCAGATCGCGGCGGCCGTCGAGGCAGTCCGTGACCGCGTGGTGGTTATCGGTCTGCTCGAGACGCTGGAGTACTTGGTGCGCGGCGGTCGCCTGTCTGCTGCGGCCGGCGCTGTGGGCACGTTGCTCAACGTAAAGCCCGTTGTGGCCGCCGAGGACGGCCTGATCGTGCAGCTGGGCAAGGCGCGCGGTTCCAAGAACGGTCGTAACCTGCTCAACCAGAAGGTAGAAAAGGCGGGCGGCGTCGACTTTTCCATGCCGCTGGCGCTGGGCTATACAGGCCTTTCGGACGCCGTGCTCAAGAAATATATCGAGGACAGCGCGGCACTGTGGGCCGGTCACACCGAGGGCGAGCTGTCCATCCACACCATTGGCGCCACCATCGGCACCCACGTGGGCCCCGGCGCCGTAGCCGTAGCCTTCTTCCGCCCCGCCAACTAGCTTTCCGGTCAAAACCACCACAAAGGGGACAGGCACCTTTGTGGTGGTTTATGCTTTTCCGGGTGGAAGGGAGCGAGCAATGGCGTCTGAGGGCTTTTTTGAACGGGTGTACGAGGTGGTCGAGCAGATCCCCGAGGGGATGGTCGCCACGTATGGCCAGGTGGCGCTGCTTGCCGGTCGTCCACGAAGTGCGCGGTACGTGGGGTATGCCCTGCATAGTAATCCGCGCCCCGGCGAGATTCCCTGTCACCGCGTGGTGTTTGCCGACGGGCACATATGCGAGGGCTTCGCTTTTGGCGGTCCCGATGCTCAACGTGAGCTTTTGCTAGGGGAGGGTGTGGCGTTTAAGGACGACATGCACGTCGACTTGCCCGCCTGTCGCTGGCCAGCAGGGCTCTAGCGCTCTGCCGTGGCCAAAACCACCACAAAGGTGCCTGCCCCCTTTGTGGTGGTTTAGTTTACTTTGGCTAACTTATGGAGAAGCTATGGCGGCGGATATTGATGCTGCAAAGTAAACCACGGTGAACTATATTGGTTTCAGCAACGGAGCAGGCAATAGGCGATGAAAAAGCCTGCCCTGTTGAGTTTGATTCGCATTCCTCCCCTCTGTGCGATTCAACGGTGTACTTCGGGAACAGGCCCGCTGGCAACTAACTGCCAGCGGGCCTGTTCCTGTTTGTCGGGGGAGTGCGATGGACGGAGCCGAAGCGGTCCGCTCCAAAAAAGGCGGACGCCGTAGCGCCCGCCCTATAGCAATCGAAAGCTCAAGTCAGCAGATCGGCCTAGTACACCATACCCATGGCGTCCTGAACCTCGGCCAGGGTCTGCTCGGCGATCTCGTTGGCGCGACGGTTGCCCTCATGCAGGACGTCCTTCACATAGTCCAGATCGTTCTCGTAGCGCTGGCGACGCTCGCGGATAGGTGCGAAGTACTCGTTGACGGCCTCGGTCACGTACTTCTTGAGCTGGCCGGAGCCGCCCATGCCAATCTCCTCGGCAATCTCGACCTCGGAGCGACCGGTGCAGATTGCAGCGGTCGAAAGCAGGCCGGACACACCGGGGCGGTTCTCGGGGTCGAACGTGATCATGCGCTCGGAGTCGGTCTGGCTCTTCTTGATGCGCTTGGCCGTTTCCTCGGCGGTCATCGAAATATTGATGGCGTTGCCGTAGCTCTTGCTCATCTTGCGACCGTCAAGGCCGGGAAGCAGCGGGGTCTCGGACAGCAATGCGTCGACCTCGGGAAATACCTTGCCGTAGCGGTTGTTAAAGCGGCGGGCGATGGTGCGGGTGAGCTCGATGTGCGGCAGCTGGTCGCGACCTACGGGCACGACGTTGCCCTTGCAGAACAGAATGTCGCAGGCCTGGTGCACCGGGTAGGTGAGCAGAAGACCGGTGAGCTCGTGGCCCGAGGCCTCCATCTCGGCCTTTACCGTTGGGTTGCGCGCCAGCTCGGCCTCGGACACCAGCGACAGGAACGGCAGCATGAGCTGGTTTGCGGCGGGCACGGCGGAGTGCGCGTAGATCATGGTCTTGTCGGGGTCGATACCGCAGGCAAGGTAGTCCATGACCATGTTGTACACGTTGTCCTGGATGTGTTCGGTCGTGTCGCGGTCAGTGATGACCTGGTAGTCGGCGATGAGCACGTTGGTCTTGGCGCCCATGTTCTGCAGTTCAACACGGCCCTTGAGGGTACCGAAGTAGTGGCCCAGGTGCAGACGGCCGGTGGGGCGATCACCGGTGAGCATGGTGAACTTCTCGGGCGTCTTGGCCAGGCCCTCGCGAATGGCGTTGCTCTTTTGCAGCGCGACTTCGTAGCTGTTCTCGTTTGGCATGATTGCTCCTAACGTATGTTCATGGGTCAAGATGATAACGCGTTTATTGGAGGGGTGGGGCGTAAGGAGGCGAGGGGCGGGAGAGGGGTGGCTTGTGCGATGGGTGCGGCGCGGCCGCGCTTGACCAACGGTGCCTTAGCACATCCTCGGCAGCTTGCCCTAGAGCTTGTGGTGACGCTCTTCTTTGCGTTCCTCGGCTGCCTGCTCCTCCTGCTTAAAAGCGGGGTCGTCGGGGGTGACCAGCTCGTCCTCGTGCGTGCGCTTGTTGTAATGGTGGCGCAGCACGGGCTCAAACAGGTGCAGGTGCTTGGCGAAGGCAGCCGAGCCAATGGCGAGCACGGTAAAGATGAGCACGCGCATGGGCACCTCGACCTGGTTAATCGCGGCGGCGCCGGCCGAAAGCATGATGCACCAGGCATAGATGAGCAGCACGGCCTGTTTTTGGTTGTAGCCTTCTTGGATCAGGCGGTGGTGAATGTGGCCCTTGTCGGCCTGCCCGATACTAATGTGGGCGCGCTTGCGGCGCACGATGGCGCTGAACGTGTCGATGATGGGCACGCCGGCAACAATGAGCGGAATGATAAGCGAGGTGAGTGCGGCGGTGCGGCTCACGTTGAGCAGCGAGATGGAGCCCAGCGCAAAGCCCAGAAGCAGCGACCCCGAGTCGCCCAAGAAGATGCTTGCGGGGTTGAAGTTGTAGCGCAAAAAGGCCAGACAGGCGCCAAAGAGCGCAATGGAGAGCGCGGCGGCGTCGATGCGGCCCGAGAGAACGGCCATCGAAAACATGGTGAACGACGCGATGCCGCAGATGCCCGTGGCCAAGCCGTCGAGGCCGTCGATGAGGTTAATGATGTTAGTGAATGCCACCAGATAGATCACGGTAATGGGGTAGGCGAGCCATCCGAGCATGATCTCGCCGGGAGCAAACGGGTTGACGATGACGCCGATTTTTAGGCCGCCCATGCAGGCGATAAGCGCGGCGAGGACCTGTCCGGCCAGCTTTTGCTTGGGCGTGAGCTGGAAGACGTCGTCGATAGCGCCGGTCGCAAAGATGACGGTAAAGGAGAGCGCCAGCATGGGATAGCTAATGTGAAGGCGCGGGTGCGGTACCAGGACGGGTGGCCAGCCTAGGTACCAGGTGCCTAGGATTTGCACAATGCAGGCAACGACCAGGCCCAAAAACACCGCCGTTCCGCCCAAACGCGGGATGGGCTTGGTGTTGATGCGGCGCTTAGAAGGATAGTCGACGGCATCGAGCTTAATTGCCAAGCGCTTGACCAGGGGCACCGCGAGGAAGGTCGTGATAAAAGCCGCCGCTGCCACGCATAGGTACGGTATGTAGCTCGGGGATGAAGCCATGAATCTAAAAACCGCCAAGCGTCGAAGGAAAAGGTCAGAAGAACGCCATGCGCAAAGGGCATAGCCGAACCATAATACTCGACCAAGGGGGGTGCATGTAATTGCACGCAGCGATAATCACGCGCTTACCAGATATTGGGATGTTGTCGATGGCTTGTCGGGATGCCGGCGGGGATCCATATGGACTGTATGGTGATTTTCGGCAAAAGAAAACCACCCCCCACGTTACGAAAATGAACCCACCTAAAACAGGTGGGTGCCCTCATCGACTGTTCCAGCGTCCTTAACAACGAAGGATACCTGTACTAGGTACGACTGTGTGGGCTCCCTAAATAAACGCGACGGTTCACCCAGTTGCTCCGCGGGGGGCGGAATATCTACATCATAAAGCGGCACTTTATCGATTCCAGTCTTGACATTACAAAAATCGTGTCGGACGATTACGGCGCCTTAGGGACGGAGCCGTCTACGCGGTCTGGCCCTTTACGTTTGAGCTGCTGAATCGTTGTTTTGGAGCATGTTTTTATGCCGACGTCGTTGACCGAACTTTTTTCGCCCGCCTGCCATTTGTGTCCGCGCCGTTGCGGTGCGGCGCGCGATGAGGGCGCGCGCGGCGTATGCGGTGCTAACGACACGCTCAGGGTGGCCCGCGCGGCGCTTCATATGTGGGAGGAGCCGCCTATCTCGGGCGAGGCCGGTTCGGGCACGATCTTCTTTAGCGGTTGCTCGCTTAAATGTATCTACTGCCAGAACCACGAGATCTCGACCGGCAATTTTGGCCTTGAGATTTCGCCTGAGCGCCTGGTCGAGATTATGCTGGAACTGCAGGACCAGGGTGCCAACAACATCAATTTGGTGACGGCGACGCACTATGCGCACCTGTTGCCTGCCGCGATTGCCGCGGCACGGATGCGCGGGCTAGTCATCCCGATCGTCTACAACACGAGTGGTTACGAGCGTGCGAGTGCCGTGGCGGCGCTGGGCGACCTGGTCGATGTGTGGCTCACCGACTTTAAATATGCCGATGCCGGGCTTGCGCAGTCGCTTTCTCATATTAAGGACTACCCGCGCGTGGCCGTGTCGGGTCTGGCCCAGATGGCGCGCGAGATCGATCGCCGCGGGGGAGAGTTGGTGGATGAGGGCGGGCTCATGAAGCGCGGCATCATCGTGCGCCACCTGGTGCTTCCGGGGCATGCGGACGATTCGTGTCGCGTACTGGACCTGGTGTGGCAGACGGTGGGCGACGTGCCGATCTCGGTCATGAACCAATACACGCCCAATGCCCTCATGCGCGAGCAGGGCGGCGATCTGGCGCGCGCCGTGACGCGCGAGGAGTACGAGCGGGTGCTCGACCATGCCGACGACCTGGGCTTTACGACGATGTTCTGGCAAGAGGGCGGCGCGGTAGACGAGAGCTTCACCCCGGCCTTCGACACCACCGGTGTTCTTACCAGCGCAAAGTAGTGCGTTCGTCGATGATTTTTCTGGGACGGGGATTAAAAATCATCGAGAGGATCGTCTGTTCGAAAAGTTGTCAAAATAGCCGCGCTCCAAAAAGACTGGTTATTGGGCGTTGACAGTTGGCGAGCCGTAGGTAAAATATCGACTTGTCCTGGGGACGTAGCTCAGTTGGGAGAGCGCTGCCGTCGCATGGCAGAGGCCGAGGGTTCGACTCCCTTCGTCTCCACCCTTGGATTTGATAAGCCGCTGACATTGTGTCGGCGGCTTTTTTTAAAAGAAAGGGCTATACCATGGCCGAGCTTGAGTCCCAACCATTGTCCGACGAGGAGCGCGCTGAGTTGGAAGAGCTCCGCGCTGAGAAGGCCCGCCGCGAGGCTCGGGAAGAGGCCCGTCGCGAGCGTGAGGAGCTGGCTGCCCTGCGCGCCGAGCGTGCGAAGGCCGAGGAGGTCGCCTCGAACGCCGCATCCGAGCGCAAGCCCGCGCCCGCACCCAAGCCCGCTGCTGCGAAGCCTGCACCTGCCGCGCCCAAACCTCAGCCTAAAAAGGCCGCTCGTCCCAAGTCCGTCGAGCCCAAGCCGAGCCGTGACGAGATGACCTTTGCCCAGCGCATGGTTACCTCCAAGGAACCTACGGGCGAGAACGAGATCCCTGGCATGGCGCCGGCTCAAAAAATCATCATTGTCCTTGCCCTCATCGCGTTTGTCATCTTTATGGGCTACACGATCCTGACCAGCATGGGCCTGTTCTAACCGATTCGCATCGGGCGTCATGTCCGCATGCTCTGCTCTCGTCCAACCCTCAAATTCTGCACCACACATCCGAAAGGTCGCCCCATGGCTTTGACCGACATCTCGCATCCCACCGACATTGCAATGCTCACCGATCTGTACGAACTCACTATGGCCCAGGGCCTGTGGGAGAGCGGCAAGGCCAATGAGCAGGGTTGTTTTACGGCGTTTTACCGCGACCATCCCTTTGGCAGCGCCTATGCCGTCATGTGCGGCACCGCCGAGCTGCCCGAGCTTGTCGAGAACCTGCGCTTTACGCCCGAGGACATCGACTATCTAGCTTCGCTCCAGGCTCCGGCCGGCGGCGCGATGTTTAAGCCTGCATTCCTCGACTACCTGCGCAACTTCCGTGCGCACGTGAACATTGACGCCGTGCCCGAGGGCGAGCTCGTGTTTCCGCGCGAGCCCATGGTGCGCGTCACCGGCCCGTCGCTGGAGTGCCAGCTTCTCGAGACCGCGCTGCTCAACATCGTCGGGTTCCAGACGCTTGTCGCCACCAAGACGGCGCGCGTGGTGCTCGCCGCCGACGGTCGCCCCGTGGCGGAGTTTGGCCTGCGCCGAGCCCAGGGTCCCGATGGCGGCCTGGCCGTTGCGCGCGCGAGCTACGTTGCCGGCTGCTCCTCTACGTCCAATGTGCTCGCCGGCCGCCGCTACGGTATTCCCGTCTTTGGCACGCATGCGCACAGCTGGGTGATGAGCTTCGATTCCGAGCTCGAGGCCTTCCGCGCCTTTGCCAAGTCGAGCCCCAAGAACTGTACGCTGCTCATCGACACCTATGACGTGCGCGAGGGCTGCGAACATGCCATTACGGTTGCCAAGGAGATGGAGGCGGTGGGCGAGCGTCTGTCGGCCATTCGCATCGACTCCGGCGACCTCGCCAAGCTTTCCAAGTATGTTCGCGGCCGTTTTGATGCCGAGGGCCTGCCCTATGTGGGGATCTCGGTTTCCAACGATCTGGATGAGTACACGATTCAGTCGCTGCTCGACCAGGGCGCGCCCATCGATAGCTTTGGCGTGGGCACCAAGCTCGCGACCTGCTACGACCAGCCGGCGTTGGGCGGAGTGTACAAGCTTTCCGCCCGCCGTGCGAGCGAAACAGACCCGTGGACGCCGGTGGTCAAGCTCTCCGAGCAGCCCTACAAGCGCACGATCCCGGGTGTGCAACGCGTGCGCCGTTATTACGACGGCTTTGGCGGCCCGGTCTGCGACATGATCTACGACGAGGACCATCTGGCGGGGGAGGGCGCCGCGCGCGGCAATACCCTCGTGGCCGTGAACGATGCCGCCCTGGTGACCGACGTGTCCGAACTTGAGTATCGCGAGCTGCTGGTGCCGATCGTGCGCGATGGCAGTGCGGTGGCTCCGCGTGAGAGCATCCAGGACGCGCGCGAGCGCTGTGCTTGGGCGCTCGATCATCTGGACGCAGCTTTCAAGCGCTTCCTGTACCCGCAGACCTATGTGGTGGGCATGGAGCAGGGCCTGGCTCAGGTGCGCGACGAGCTCGTGCGCAAGAACATGGCCGCGGCCTCGGCTTTCCCCTGGGCAAAATGATTCCTTGGGCGGTAGGGGCGAGTCACGCTTCCTTGGCCGCCAGCTCGGCCGTTCGCTGAACAGTTGATTGGTTTGACGTATGACGACTTCTTATAAAACGATGGTGGTAAAGATCGGTTCGTCCACGGTGGTGGGCGCCGATGGCAAGGTCAACCGCGCCTTTATCGGCGGACTTGCCGATCAAGCCGCAGCGCTGCGCAAGCTCGGCTGGCGTCTGGTCGTGGTGAGCTCGGGCGCTATTGCCTGCGGCTATCCCGTGTTGGGCTTCGACCGCAAGCCGGTCGGCGACCTTCCGAGCCTGCAGGCCTGCGCCTCGGCTGGTCAGTGCATCATCTCGTCGGCCTACGACGAGGAGTTCCATGCGCGCGACCTGCTCACCTCGCTCGTACTGCTCACGCGCCACGACACGGCCCGCCGCACGTCCTACCTGCATGCACGCGACGCCCTGCTGCGCCTGGTGGAGCTGGGCGTGGTGCCGGTCGTCAACGAGAACGATACCGTTACCGTCGATGAGATCAAGTTTGGTGACAACGACACGCTGGCGGCGCTTGTGAGCTGCCTGGTTTCTGCCGATCTGTGCGTGACGCTCTCGGACATCGATGGTCTCTATACTGCCAATCCGCACGAGGACCCGACGGCCGAGTTTGTTCCTGTCGTGCATAAGATCGATGCCAAGATTATTGCCTCGGCGGGCGATTCTTCCACATCGGTGGGCACGGGCGGCATGATTACCAAGATTCGCGCGAGCCGCATCCTGATGACGGCGGGCATTCAGAGCGTGATTTGCTCGGGCGAGGAACCCGATGCGCTCGTGCGCCTCGCCCGCGGCGAGAGCGTGGGCACGCTGTTCGATCCGCCGGCGGAGCGTCTGGACATCGCACCCCGCAAGCTGTGGATCGCACTGGGCGACAAGGCGCACGGCTCGGTGACGGTCGATGATGGTGCCGCGAAGGCGCTGGTTAGCCGTGGCTCTTCCTTGCTTGCGGTGGGTATTCGCGAGGTCGATGGCCAGTTTGCCGAGGGCGATGTGCTCGATGTGTGCGATCCGAGCGGTATGGTCGTCGCTCGCGGTATCGCTGAGGCCGATTCGGACGTGCTGGAGCTTGCTGCCGGTCGCCGCCAGGACCAGATCGCCAGCAACCGCCTGCTGGCAGACCTAGCCGAGAAGCCGGCGATACACAGGGATAATTTAATCGTCTTCGCCTAACCAATTGACGCTGCAAACGCCCCTAAGCGGCAATCTGACGTTCAATCGTCGGGCATGACCAAAAGGTCAATGCCCTCCTCTTTCACGTCACCTTGCTCGCTTAGGGGCGTTTTCGCTTTCCGTCCTCTTCCTGCAATGTTGCTGTTCTCGGCACTTGGGGACGTTCCTTATGTGCCGGCAGGTGGGGACTCTCTTTTGTTAGAAGATCCGGCGCAGGTCTCCGCGGTTGAGTGCTTCGTCGAAGAGGTGCTTGAACACCACGCTGCCGTGCAGACCGTCGTGCTCGAACTCGTTGGTCACCCAGGCGTGCGAGTTGCCCACGCGGCTGAGCGTATCGAGCTGCAGGCCCGAATCCACGTACATGTCGTCGAAATACACCGCGGCCTGCAGGGGCACCTCGTTGCACGCCAGGCGCTGCGGGTCGTAGATCTTGTCCCAGCTGGTGTCTTCCATCAGCAGGTCCATGGCGGGCTTAAATGGCTTAAGCTCGGGCATCTGCTCAAACATCCACGGGAACATGGCCTCGCCGGTAAACATGAGCGGGCGCGCGAGCGTGTCGAACTCGGTGCGATGGGCCTTCTCCTCTGCTGCGGCCCAGCGAATGGGCATGGTGTCGCCGTCGGCGTAGATGAACTCCTGCAGTGTCCAATACAGCGGGTTTGTACGCGTGTTGGTGCGCTCGAAGGCGCGCATCAAAAAGCTGTCAGATACCGAGGCGCCGCAGGTCAGCGTGCCGTCACCGTCAACAAAAGCATGATCGATAATCCAGTGCATGCGCTCAAAGCTCGGCTTCATACCAAAGTCGCTGCCCATGAGCTGTAGGCGCTCGACCGTCATCGGCGAGCCGTCGGGCAGCACGGGCTTCTGAGCCTCGAGCGCATCGGCCAGGGCTGCCACGCGCTCGACGTCAGCGGGGTAGCGGTCATAATACTGCTGAGTCTTGGCCGCCATGCGCGGGAAGGTGTGCGCGTAGACCTCGCTTGCGCTCACTGGCACGTGTGGAATGCCGCCGCAGGTAAAGCTCGCCGCCACGCCTTCGGGGAAGAGCGACAGATAGCTCAACGTCAAAAAACCGCCGTAGCTTTGGCCGAGCGTGACCCACGGCTTGCCGCCAAAGCCCACTAGGCGCAGGTACTCAAAATCGCGCACGATGGAGCTGGCGAGGTGGCGCTTGAGGAAGTCCGCCTGCGAGCGTGCTGTATCGGCGCCGGCGGCCGTTGCGCGATCACCCAGTGCCTTGATCGTGCGTCCGTCCACGCAGCTACTTCGTCCGGTGCCGCGCTGGTCGGGAAGGACCACGCGGAAGTGCTTGACGGCCTCCTCGATCCAGCCGTCGCTTGTGGGCGACAGCGGACGTGGGCTTTCGCCGCCGGGGCCGCCCTGCAAAAACAGGAGCAGCGGCAGATCGTCGTTGATGCGGTCGGGCGCGCAAACCACGCGGTAGAAGAGCTTGATGCTCTCGGGCGCGCCGGCGATGGGTGCCGGCATAGCGCCGCGGCGCATGGTACTGCCGACGGCCAGGAGCATCGGCTCCAGGCCGCGCCAGTCAAGGGGGACGTCGATGCTGTGGTCCTCGACGTAAAGGCCGGGGACGTGGTACGAAGTGATGAGGGCCATGTGAGTCTTCCGTTCGTTGCGGTGTTTCGGGTTGACCAATTCTACCGCCGCGGGCGAGGCCATGCGCAAATCGGCTACCATGGTTGCAAACTTCTAGGAGAAAGGTCCGCCCATGTCGGTCGATATAGCCACGTATGTCCACGATCTTGCCGTTGCCGCCAAGGCAGCGTCGGCCTCGCTTGCCACGGCGAGCGATGAGCAGCGCCAGGAGGCCGTGCGCGCCATGGCCGCAGCACTGCGCAACGGTGTCGACTCCATCGTCGCCGCCAACGAGCTCGATATGTCCGCCGCGCGCGATGCGGGCACCTCGGCCGGACTGCTCGATCGCCTGCTGCTGACGCCCGAGCGCGTCGAGGGCATGGCCGCCGGCCTGGAAAAGCTCGCCGAGCTGCCCGATCCCGTGGGCCGCGTGCTCGACCACCGCGTGCTTGCAAGTGGCGTGGACCTGACCCGTGTGAGTGTGCCGCTGGGCCTGGTCGCTATGGTCTACGAGGCGCGCCCCAACGTGACGGCCGACGCCGCAGGCATCTGCATCCGTACCGGCAACGCCTGCATTCTGCGCGGCGGCTCGCTGGCCTATCACTCGTGTGCCATGATTTCTGAGCTGCTGGCCGATGCGCTCGAGGCCAAGGGCTTCCCGCGCGAGGCCGTGTCGATGATCGAGTCCACCGACCGCGAGGCCACCGGCGAGCTCATGAAGCTCCGCGGTATTGTCGACGTACTCATTCCGCGCGGCGGTGCAGGCCTGATCCAGCGCTGCGTGCGCGAGTCGCTTGTGCCGGTGATCGAGACGGGCACGGGCAACTGCCACATCTACGTGCATGAATCCGCCGACTTTGATAAGGCGCTCAACATTATCGTTAATGCCAAGACCCAGCGCGTAGGCGTGTGCAATGCTGCCGAGTCGCTGCTGGTCGACCATGCTGTGGTCAATGCGTTTTTGCCTGCGGTCGTTGCCGTGCTGCACGACCACGGCGTGCTCATTCACGGCGACGAGGCCACGTGCGCCGCGTGCGCCGACGCCGGCTTTGTGGAGGGCGATGACTACGTCGCCGCGACTGAGGAGGACTGGGGTCGCGAGTACCTGGCGCTCGAGATGAGCGTGAAGGTCGTGGCAAACGAGGACGAGGCCATCGCACACATCAACCGCTACGGCACGATGCACTCCGAGGCCATCGTTGCCGAGGACACGGATGCTTGCGAGCGCTTCCTGGATGCGGTCGATGCCTCGGCCGTGTATGCCAACGCCAGCACGCGCTTCACCGACGGCGGCGAGTTTGGCCTGGGCGCCGAGATCGGCATCTCGACCCAAAAGCTCCACGCCCGTGGCCCCTTTGCCGCCGAGGCCCTCACCACCTACAAATACAAGCTCCGAGGCACCGGCCAGGTCCGCCCCTAACGACCGCGCAAGAAAAACCGCCACAAAGGTGCCTGTCCCCTTTGTGGCGCTTTAAGGTGGCGTGGGCGGTTAGGCCTGGAAGGTATCGCGGTCGGGGGCGAAGGACTGCATGGCCGCGATGGTGCGGTCAAAGAGCTCGGTGAGCTCCCAGCCCAACATCTCGGCGCCCTGCGAAATCACGTCGCGCGAGCAGCCGGCGGCAAAGCGCTTGTCCTTAAACTTCTTCTTGAGCGACTTGGTCGTAAAGTCCATAACGCTCTTGCTCGGGCGCATGATGACTGCAGCGCCGATCAGGCCGGTGAGCTCATCGCAGGCAAACAGGATTTTTTCCATCTGCAGCTCGGGTTTGGGCAGCGAGGTGTTGAAGTCCGACGTGTGCGTCTGGATGGCGCGAATGAGCTCGGGAGACGCACCTTCGCCCTTAAGAATCTCGGCAGCATAGATGGTGTGGTTCATGGGGTCGTCCTCATGCTCCTCCCAATCCAAGTCGTGCAGCAGGCCGACGATGCCCCAAAACTCCTCGTTCTCGGGGTCGAACTCGCGCGCAAAGTAGCGCATGGTGCCCTCGACCGTCTCGCCATGGGTGATGTGGAACGGGTCTTTGTTGTGCTCGTTAAGCAGTTCAAACGCGCGGTCGCGGGTGATTCCGGCGGAAAGCGGCTCTGCCATAGGAGACTCCTTGTGCTCGTGGGTAACGATAAGAATGAATACTACTAGAACAAGAAAACCACCACAAAGGTGCCTGTCCCCTTTGTGGTGGTTTTTGGCGCGGTTGGGTTAGTTGAGGGCGGCTTGGGCTAGGCGGGCTTCGGCGTCCTCCTCGGTGACGCCCAAGGCCACGGCGAACTCCTCGATGGAGCGGCGCTTGGCTTCCTTGAGTACGCGCATGTAGTAGGAGCTGGGCTTTTTATCAGCTTCCTCGGCCTGGCGAATGCGGTGCATCATGGTCTTTGCCACGCGGACCGTCTCGGGCGCACCCAGCTTGAGCTGCTGCTTAAAGTGCGTCTCCTCAAGTGAGCTGTTGCGCTCGGTGAAGGTGTCGCACTCCAGCTCGTCATAGTGGCTCAGCAGGTGCTCGGCATCTTGCTGAGAGATGGCGGCGTGCAAACGATCGGCCTGCGCCACGGGGTACATGAGGATCGTCTGCGCATGTCCCTGCTTGGTCTCGAGCAGCAGCATGGGCTGCGGCGTGTCGTCCCTAAAACCGACGACGGTGCAGACTCCCTGACCCGGATGAATGACGTGTTGACCGATTGAGAACATGCTACCTCCAACTTATACGAATTTACGTGTGTCTAGAATAACACGCTGACGTGCGCAAATTCTCACTTTATGCAGGAAAAGCACACAACTCCGATAGGTAAGAGTATTCGATAACAGACGCAGCTCATTCACACCTTTATGCATTTTCAACGCCTGCATAATCTGCAGGCAGACCGGCATCTTTGAGTGACTCCATACAAGCTGTAGTCAATTTTGTGCATATGCAATATCGATTGGCTTTACCCTGCGACAGTGCCCGTCGCTTGTGATAGAGTGCTACAAACTCTGGCTTTTGCCCTACGAGTGACCAAGAGCTCGGGGGCTTTAACACAAGGAGGATCTATGCCCGAGAAGATTGAAGAGCTGGTACGCGCTGCGCTTGCTGCGGCCCAGGAGGCCGGCGACCTTTCCGCATTTGAACTTGACGATTGCGCTATCGAGCGACCGGCTGACACTTCTCATGGCGAGTGGACCTCTACCATGGCCCTGAAGTCCGCCAAGCTGGCCCACTGCGCCCCGCGCAAGATCGCCGAGGCCATCGTTGCCCATATGCCCGAGGACCCCGCGATTGAGAAAGTCGAGATCGCAGGCCCTGGCTTCATCAACTTCTACCTCTCCGTTGCCGTCAAGAATGCCATCTTTGGCGAGGCTCGCGAGAAGGGCATGGACTTCGCTAAGTCCAACGTCGGTGGTGGCCTGAAGACCCAGGTCGAGTTCGTTTCCGCCAACCCCGTCGGCCCCATGCACATTGGCCACGGCCGCTGGGCCGCGCTGGGCGACTCGCTCTGCCGTGTTATGGACCACGCCGGTTACGACATCCAGCGTGAGTTCTACATCAACGACCACGGCTCTCAGATGAACACCTTCGGCAACTCCATCAGCACGCGCTATATGCAGCTTGCCGACATCATCGCCAAGCAGGGCGTGGATATCGACGAGGCTCACAAGATCTTGATCGCCGACCGCGACGCCTTTGTCGCCGACGAGAACGACGAGCATCCCGAGACCCATCCGTATCAGGACAACTTTGCCGAGACCCTGGGCAAGGACTCCTACGGCGGCGACTACATCATCGACGAGGCTGCTGAGTTCTGGCGCACCGACGGCGATAAGTGGGTCGACGCCGATCCTCAGGAGCGCATGGAGAGCTTCCGCGAGCGCGGCTACGTAAAGATGGTCGACAACATGCGCGACCTCTGCCACGCCGTCAATTGCGACTTCGATCGTTGGTTCTCCGAGCGCTCGCTGTATGTGAAGGACACCGAGGGCGAGACCGCCGGCACCTCTGCCGTCGACCGCGCTTTTGAGAAGCTCGACAAGATGGGCTACCTCTACACCAAGGACGGCGCCCTGTGGTTCCGCTCCACCGACCTGGGCGATGACAAGGACCGCGTCCTGATCAAGTCCGACGGCGAGTACACCTACTTCGCCTCCGACGTTGCCTATCACTGGGATAAGTTCCAGCGCGTCGACCACGTCATCGACATCTGGGGTGCCGACCACCACGGCTACATCGAGCGCGTCCGCTGCGTCTGCGACGCTCTTGGCTATCCCGGCAAGTTTGAGGTTCTGCTGGGCCAGCTCGTCAACCTGCTGCGCAACGGCAAGCCCGTCCGTATGTCCAAGCGTAAGGGCACCATGGTGACCCTGCAGGAGCTCGTCGACGAGGTCGGTTCCGACGCCGCTCGCTACACGCTCATCTCCAAAAGCTCCAACCAGATGGTCGACTTCGATATCGAGGCCGTCAAGAAGCGCGACAACTCCAACCCGGTCTATTACGTGCAGTACGCTCACGCCCGCGTGTGCTCCATCCTGCGCCGTGCCGCCGACGTTACGCCCGAGCAGGCTGACGAGATGGGCATGAAGGCCGTTGCCGCCAAGGCCATCGGTGAGAACGTCGATTACTCGCTGCTGACCGACCCGACCGAGCTCGCCCTTTCGCGTAAGCTCAACGAGCTCACCGACCTGATTGCCAGCTGCGCTCGCGACCGCGCCCCGTTCCGTCTGACGCACTTTGCCGAGGAGCTTGCCGGCGACTTCCACAGCTTCTACGCTGCCTGCCAGGTGCTGCCGAGCGAGGGCCGTCCCGTCGACCCCGAGCTTTCGCGTGCCCGTCTGGCCGCTTGCGATGCCGTCCGCGTGACGCTCGCCCTGGTGCTCACCCTCGTTGGCGTTTCTGCGCCCGAGCAGATGTAATCTGCGAGTCATTTGACCGTACAGACTTGGTTTAACTAAGCCTTGAAAGCCCGATCTCCCACGGAGGTCGGGCTTTTTGCGTTTGGTGAGACTATTTGGTTTGCTGGGAAATGCTACCTAATCGCAACTATACCGGTTTACGGGGCTGAATCGCCAACTGGCGAGCATGGTGCCAATAGCAATATTAAACCCGCAGGTAGATGGCTTATTGTTTCTTGAGAATGCAGGGTATGGTTGGCTTGCAGCATTCTGGCCCCGTAATCCGGCGTAGTTTTGAAAATTGTCCCTTGGGGACGGAGGAAAATGGATCATTTTTGTCTCGCGGAGGGGTGGCGGGATACCGTCCGCCACGAATTGGGCTCATCTCCTACGTTTGGACGCATATCCCGAACCATGCCGAAAAGTACGATATTAAAACCGCAGGTAGCAGACTCGTTGTTTTTGAAAAAACAAGGGTATGGTCAGGGACCCGGGGGTAAACGTAGTAGATGGGCACATTTCGTGGCGTGTCTATTCCAGATGCCACAGTTTCACTCCTCTGGCGCGACGTTTCAAGGCGCTTTTGAGGAGGAGTGCCCCTTTTGACTAGTCGTTTAAGAGCGTTCCCAATGACTAAGTTGCAGGTGGCGGCGGTTGTGTTACACTAACGCTGCGTATATGACGCAAATATCTCGATACAGATCAATGATGTCCGTCGGTATTTGACGGAGCTAGACTGTTTAGCCGCCCTGAAGGTTTATGCAGGGAGCATGTGATCACAGGGCTTGAAAAGAAAGTTGAGCAAACACTGTGTCTGATCAACAGCAAGAAAACGAAATAACGACGACGCAAGCCGCTCCCGCTGCACCGGTTGCGTCGGACCAGGTCGCGGCGCCCGCGCAAGCCTCGGCTCCTGAGACGCCCAAGGCTGCTTCGACGCCTACACCTTCAGCGGCTGAGAAGGCCGTGCCTGCAACTGGTGAGGAGGCTGCTCCGGCAAAGCCCAAGCGTACGCGCCGCACGACCAAGCCTGCTGCTGACGGCGAGGAGGTCACCAAGCCCAAGCGCCGTACTACGCGCACGACGCGCGCCAAGCGCACCGTTGCAGCTGACTCCTCGGCGCCGATTTCCGATGAGGTCGCGCAGGCACGTGCGTTGGCGCAGATTAGCGAGGCTCAGGTGGTGCGCGCCCGCCGTCGTGCTGCCGAGCGTGAGGCCGCGGCTCTGACCGAGCTTGCAGCCCCGTCTGTGCCCGAGACCCCTGCCGCCGACCAACCGACCGAGAAGCCGGCACCGCGCACACGCCGTCGCACGGCTGCTAAGGCCGAGCAGGTTGCTGAACAGGTAACCCCCGAGCTCACTGAGGCTTCGGTCCGTTCCGCGGCAGGGGAGGGCGCATCGCCAGCTGAGCCCGCTGCGCCTGTCGAGGCCAGCGAAGTTCCCGTTGTCGATCCGGCTTTGCGCCCGCACCGTCGCGGTCGCAAGCCCAAGGCCTTCGTCGAGGCAGAGAAGGCCGCAGCCGCAGCCGCCGCCGCTCGGGATGCTGCGGCGACCGCCGAGTCTGCAACCGCTGCCGATGCACCCGTCCAGGATGCTACGACTTCCGAGGCCGCTCCCGCCGATGTCGAGCCCGCCGACGTCCGTCCTGGTCGCAGCCATCGTACTGCTGCTAAGCGCACGTCCAAGGCCAAGGCTGCCAAGAAGGGTGCGTCCGAGGATTCCGCCGAGACAACCGCCGATGCATCGACTGATGCCGCCGAGCCCCAAGACGTCGAACGGCCTGCGTCCGAGAAGCCCAAGCGCGGTCGTAAGAAGTCCGCTAAGGCCAAGGCCGCCGAACAGCAGGCTGATGCCGGGCTGCAGGGCGATTCCAAGGCCGAGGCCAGCGATGATACTGCGGCTAACGCCGATGCCGCCGCAAACGATGGCGCCGCGCCTGCCGAGGGCGAAGACGGCACTCGTCCCAACCGTCGCCAGCACAAGCGCAACGAGGAGCGCAACGAGCGCAAGGACGAGCGCAACAACGACCGTCGCAACCGCCAGCGCGATCGCAAACAGCGCAACAAGGAGCGCAACGCCGCCCCCACCGAACCCACGCTTTCGCGTGAGGAGCTCGCTGCCATGAAGGTCGCCGAACTGCGCGAGAAGGCCAAGGAGTTCGAGATCGAGACGACCGGCAAGAAGAAAGCCGAGCTCGTCGAGGAGATCTACGTCACCGCCGCGAAGGCCGAGGGCTTCCGCGACATCAAGGGCATTCTGCAGATTCGTCCGGACAGCTCCGGTATCATCCATGCCCACGGTTACATGAAGTCCAACGACGACGCCTTCGTCCCCGCCTACCTCATCCGCTCCGCGCGTCTGCGCACGGGTGATGTGATCGAGGGCTCGCTTCGTCCCTCGCGCGGCGGCGACAAGCGCGCCGGCCTTGCCAAGATCACAACCGTCAACGGCCTTGATCCCGAGCAGGCCCGTAACCGCCCCAAGTTCGGCGACCTCACGCCGGTCTATCCCAATGAGCCTCTGCGCATGGAGCACGGCAAGGATTCCATTACCGGTCGCGCTATCGACATCGTGTCGCCGATCGGCAAGGGCCAGCGCGGCCTGATCGTGTCGCCGCCAAAAGCCGGCAAGACCACGATCCTCAAGAAGATCTGCCAGTCTATCTCAATCAACAATCCCGAGGTGCACCTCATCTGCCTGCTCGTCGACGAGCGCCCCGAAGAGGTCACCGATATGCAGCGCTCCATCAAGGGCGAGGTCGTGGCCTCGACCTTCGATATGCCCGCCGACAACCATACTCGCGTGGCAGAGCTCGTGATCGAGCGCGCCAAACGCATCGTGGAGCTGGGTGGCGACGTTGTGGTGGTGCTCGACTCCATCACGCGCCTTGCCCGCGCCTACAACCTGGCAGCTCCCGCCTCGGGCCGTATTCTGTCGGGCGGTGTCGATTCGGCGGCGCTCTATCCGCCCAAGCGTTTCTTGGGCGCTGCCCGCAACATCGAGAACGGCGGCTCGCTCACCATCCTGGCCTCCGCCCTCATCGATACCGGCTCCAAGATGGATGAGGTCATCTTTGAGGAGTTCAAGGGTACCGGCAACATGGAGCTCAAGCTCGACCGCGACCTGGCCGACCGCCGTATCTTCCCGGCCATCGATCCCGTTGCCTCGGGCACGCGCAACGAGGACCTGCTGGTCGACGAGCAGATGCGCCCGTTTGTCTTTGGCCTGCGCCGTATCCTCGCCGGCATGAACAATACCGAGCGCGCGGCCGCGTCGTTTATCAAGGGCCTCAAGGGCACCAATACCAACCAGGAGTTCCTGGTGCGTTCGGCAAAAAAGCACAGCGATTACGAGCAGACGTTCTAGGCCGTCCGCTGCACACGACAACAACCATAGACATGCCAGAAGGGCCGGGGTTTAGATCCTGGCCCTTTTCGTATAGCCGCTCGCCAGCGGTTATTGACCTCACGACCGGCAAGCAGCGATTTTCCCGTTTCAATCCCGCTTCGTCGCTTGCAATCCCCAAGGGGGTTTCGCATAATAGCTGTTAAGCTTCGCGACGGAAAACGCAGATGAAACGAACCATATACCGTTGCTTTGGGGCATAGCCCCGCTTCATCTTCTCTCGCGCAGCCAACTGAATGATGCGATTTGGGTGCTGGAAGATGGGGAGAGCTCATGGCTTCTTCTGATGCAACACAACGAGCAGTCCTTGCTGGACTTTCCTGCGGAATCGGCCTTGCCGCTCCCGTGGTGATGTATGCTGCCACGCTGCCGTTTTCGTCGGTGAACGAGACGGTCGTCGCGGGCGCTGTTCCCTTTGCCGTGGGTGCGGTGGCGGGCGTGGGTATCTATGCCGCCTCGCTCGGCATTTCTGAATATCGCGCGCAGCATGCCGAGCGCCTGTTCCAGCCCGACGCCATGGGTGGCGCCGCGAACGTCAACCAGCATCAAAATGAGTTCCAGACCGCCTCTATGCCCGCCCAACAGCGGTGGGCTGCCCCTCAGGGCGTTGCTACTGCGGCTCCTGCCGTTCAGGCAAACGCTGCGCAGCCCTCTTCGGTTTTCTCCGGTCTGACCGGTGCCTTCCAGCGCCGTCGTGCCGACGATGGCGTCCCCACCATCGCCCGCGCCGCAGACGCCATGAGCGAGGCCGACGCCTGGTCCATGATCGATAGCATGCTCGACGACGATTCGCCAGTCAGCTGCGACCCCACGCGCTCACGCGACGTCTACCAGGTCGCTATCGACGAACTCACCTACGGCGGGCAGACCGGCTCCTATAACCGCGATGACATCGCTGCCGCTGCGCGTGCCGTCTCGGGCTCTCATGCCGCTCCTGCGGGCAGCACGGCCGCCTTTGTGGCTGCCGTGGCTAACGCCGCCAACAACGCCGCCACGGCTCAATCCGTTACGTATGACACTGCCGTGCCCGTGACTTCGGCTGCCGCCACCGCCGTTGACCCCTACGCCGATGAGCCGCTGGCCGTCGACGAGGAGACTATTGCCGCCCGCCGCGCTGCCGAAAGCTCGCTGTGGGGCGCCCCTGCACAGCAGCAGGCGGCGGAGGCGGCGCCGTTCAACGCGAACCTTGCCAACATGCCGATCATCAGCGACGCTTCTGCTGCGGCTATCGATCTCGACGACCTTGACGAGCCAGTCATCTCGAACGACATGCCGTATGTGGTCGCTGCACCGGTCGATGCCCCGGCCTCCGCGTCCCAGTCCGTCGCTGTCGACGAGCCTGTCGATGCGACTTCCGAGGAAGACGTCCCCATGGCCGATTATTCGGGCCACGAGGGCATGTGGGCAGCCGCTGCCGCAATTATGGACGAGGTCGTCGAGCCTGCTCCCGTTGCCGCTCCGGTGTTTACGCCTGCTCCTCAGCCCGCTGCCCCCGCTTACGTTGGTCGCCACAGCGCCGTGTTTCCCGAGGATACCGCCCGCATCTCGCGCGAAGGTATCGAGCGTGCCGAGGCCATCGCTGCTGGCATCATGGAGAACCGTCGTCACGAGCGCGTCAATCAGATTCTCGAGGAGGAGATCGACCGCCTGCAGTCTGTAGCGGTGAGGCGCACGGGCCGTGCCTATCTGAGCGTTATCGAGGGTGGCACCGCCAGCTTTGAGCCGCTCTGTGCGGAGGCATAACTTCTGCATGCTTAAACTCGATCGAAAATGGGCGGTCGCGACCTGCCTGATGGTGCTGCTCATCTGGGGCAATTCGATGGTTCCCGGCACGGGGTCCGGTTCATTGAGCTTGTCGATTATGGAGGCCGTTCACGGCTTTCTGCACGGCATGGGGCTTCCGTATGAGTGGGTGACCAACTTCGTCGTTCGCAAGTGCGCGCATTTTACCGAGTACATGGTGCTCGGCATTCTGGCGACGCACGCTTTTGATATCGAGGGCCGTCGCACCTTTGACGTGCTGCTTCCCACGGCGGTGTTCTTGCTGCTGATCCCCTCGATCGACGAGACGATTCAGCTCTTTGTGCCCGGTCGCGCCGGTATGATCACCGACGTGATGATCGACTGCTGCGGAGCGATGACGGGCGTTGTGCTTCGATATCTTCTACGATCACTCATTTGTGCCAAAAAGGCCGCCTAGGACACATTGCTTGGTTCTAGGCGGCCTCTCTTTGTTTGGGGCTTATACGGGGCGTGGCGGCGTCATCCCGTAGGATGGGATCGCTGGACGGTGCGGCGCCCCTTTGGCGTGCCTACTGCTGAAGCGCGGCGGCACCCAGGGCCAGACAGCCCATGATGCCCTGCTTGCCCTCGAGGCTGTTGTTGACAATGTAGGTATCGATGTCGTTGACCTCGGGCGTGACGATATAGCCGTTGAGCATCTCGGCGCACTTTTTGCGGGCGAGCGGCACGATAGGGGTGTGATCGGCAACGCCACCGCCGATGATGATCTTCTGCGGGGCATAGCACAGCGTGTAGGTCATGAGCGCCTGCGCCAGATAGCCTGCGAGCAGGTCCATGGCCTCCGGGTCATCGGCCATGTCTCCGGCGCTCTTGCCATCCCAGCGCTTTTTGACGCCGGGACCGGCGATGAGGCCCTCCAGGCAGTTGTCGTGGAAGGGGCAGGCGCTGTGCTCACCGATGGTGTCACGCGGGTCTCGGGTGACCAGGATGTGACCGGCCTCGGGGTGCATCATGCCATGGACGAGCTGGCCGCCAGAGAGCACGCCGGCACCCACGCCGGTGCCGATCGTCAGGTACACCACGTCGGTGAGGCCCTGCGCGCAGCCAAAGGTGACCTCGCCCAAGCAGGCGACGTTGACGTCGGTGTCGTAGCCACAGGGGATATTGAGCTCGTTTTGGATGGTGCCCAGCAGGTCGAAGTAGCGCCATGCGGTCTTGGGCGTCTCTAAAATCTTGCCGTACTGGGGCGAGGCGGGGTTGACCGCGGTGGGGCCAAAGGCGCCGATGCCCAGCGCGGCGATGCCCTTGTCGGCAAACCATGCGTTGACGGCCTCAACGGTCTCCTGCGGGGTCGTGGTCGCGATCTGCTCACGCTCCAGGACCGTACCGTCTGCATAGCCCGTGGCGCACACCATTTTGGTGCCGCCGGCCTCGAGCGCTCCGATAAGCTGTTGCTCTGCCATAGCGTCCCTCTCTTGGGCGAGTTGCTCCGTGACTAAAATATAGTGCTCTAAATAAATTAAGAAAGCGCTATAAAAAGAAGCCCTGCAACGCGGTGGGCGATGCGGGGCTTCTTTGGTTGCTTTAGTTGCCGGGCCGCCCTTACCCGCGCGGCTTGATTTTATCACGTAGCGACTTGAGGTTCTCCAGCGCCGCGTTAAGCGTCTCGTCTCGCTTGGCAAAGTGGAAACGAATCAGATGGTTAACGGGCTCACGGAAGAAGCTCGAACCAGGAACGGCACCCACGCCCACCTTGGAGGCGAGATCCTCGCAGAAGTCGAGGTCACTGTCATAGCCAAACTCAGAGATGTCCATCATGACGTAGTAGGCGCCCTGCGGCACGTTATGCTCAAGGCCGATGCTATCGAGGCCCTGGCAGAACAGGTCACGCTTGGCGGTGTAGAGGTCGAGGACCTTATCGTAATAGCTGTCGTCGAAGTTGAGGGCGGTGACGACGGCCTCCTGCAGGGGAGCGGCGGCGCCCACCGTGAGGAAGTCGTGGACCTTCTTGATGCGCTCGGTAATCTCGGCCGGGGCAATGGTGTAGCCCAGACGCCAACCGGTGATGGAGTAGGTCTTGGACAGCGAGCTGCAGCTGATGGTGCGCTCGAACATGCCGGGCAGCGTGGCCATATAGACGTGCTCGTGGGGCGCGTAGACGATGTGCTCGTATACCTCGTCGGTGATGCAGTAGGCGTCGTACTTTTTGCACAGGTCGGCGATAAAGGTGAGCTCCTCGCGCGTAAAGACCTTGCCGCAGGGGTTGGAAGGGTTGCACAGGACGATGGCCTTGGGATCGTTGTCGCGGAAGGCCGCCTCGAGGACCTCGCGATCGAAGTCGAACGTGGGCGGGTTGAGCGGCACATAGACGGGCTCAGCGCCCGAGAGAATCGTGTCGGCGCCGTAGTTCTCGTAGAACGGCGAGAAGATGACGACCTTGTCTCCGGGGTTCGTGACCGTCATCATGGCGGCCATCATGGCCTCGGTGGAGCCGCATGTGACCACGATGTTCTCGCTGGGATTGATCGGCATGCCCATAAAGTGCTCCTGCTTGGCGGCAAGCGCCTCGCGCATGGCCTGGGAGCCCCAAGTGATGGAATACTGGTGATAGAGCGGCTTGGGGTCGGTGGCGATGGTGCTCAGGCTATTGAGCAGCTGCGCCGGGGGATCGAAGTCCGGGAAGCCCTGTGAGAGGTTGACGGCGCCATACTTATTGGAGATGCGCGTCATGCGGCGGATGATCGAATCGGTAAACGTTGCCGTGCGACTGGAGAGTCCTTTCATGCTTGTCCTTTCGAGCATTTGCAGTGGGGCAAGTTTACTCCTATGAAACCGGTGGGAATTGCTCGAAACGCGCTCGAAAAACTCTTTTCAAAATTCTTGATAATTGGGGCTTGCATCGCGTGGCGTTCCTTGCAATAATAGTCGAGCGCGAAGCGCACAGGACACGGTGGGTGTAGCTCAGTTGGCTAGAGCGACGGGTTGTGGTCCCGTAGGTCGAGGGTTCGAGTCCCTTTACCCACCCCAGTTCTTGCTTCGTGTTGATATCGGGTCGTTAGCTCAGTTGGTAGAGCAGGGGACTCTTAATCCCAAGGTCCAGGGTTCGAACCCCTGACGGCCCACCACACGATATCTCCTCTAAAGTCCGCCATAACGGACTTTAGCTTTGGGTCGTTAGCTCAGTTGGTAGAGCAGGGGACTCTTAATCCCAAGGTCCAGGGTTCGACCCCCTGACGGCCCACCCAAAGCATGTTAAAGCGACTGGCTTATGCTGGTCGCTTTTTTGTTAACCTCACATGGGGTCGAACCCGTCGGGGCGCGGAGCTGAGTAACCTGTACCGTGATTCCCTTAGGGAAAACACGGCTAAAGCCCCGTAAGCGTGTTCTCCTTAGAGAGATCATACTTACGGGGCTCGATGCATGTTGAGAAATCGTGATCTTACTCTAAGTGAGAATCGATTTAGTCCGCTCGATAATGCGAACCCAGGCTTTCGGTCCGCTTGCGCATGGCTTTGACCATCTCCGCCGCCAGTTGAATCTGCGACTGTAGGCGGGCGAGGGCTGCGACTTCGCTGTCCTGGGCTTTCTGTGTGCTCAAGGTCGTTGCCTCTGTCTTCAAGCCCTCAAGCTCGTGTAGTGCCTCGGATAGCCCTGTTTCGGTCCTGTTGATCATGCAATAGGTGCTCATCGTGTGTTTGAGGCCGTGCGTCAGGCGTTCGGCATCTGTTGTAGCAATGCCGTACTGTGGGAGGGCGATATCCGCCTTCAGGGCTGCCTCAGGCTCTTTCTGCGCTGCAAGGGCTGCCGATGCGCCTGCGATGCGTCCGAACACGATGCCGTTGGCGCTCGACAAGCCACCAATACGGTCGGCTCCGTGCATACCGCCTGTTGCCTCGCCACAGGCGTAGAGGCCCTCAACGCCCGTGTACGCGGTCTTGTCGATCTTGATACCGCCGTTGGCGGCGTGGGCATACATCGCCACGCGCATCTCGTCAGTTGGCGCGATGCCGTGCTCCTCTTGTAGCCAGGTGGCAAAGGTCTGCACAAACTCGGGGACGTCCTCGCGGGGGAAGTCGTAGTGGAGCGCCAAGCCCTCTGCGCCTGCTTGATCTATGACGAGGTCGATGGCGCGGGAGGCCAGGCGCGAGGTGAAAGGACCATATCCGGAGCGCTGCTCAAGCAGATCGTCGAGTTTATCGTCGGCAATATCGACCGGTTGGTCTACATGTACGTAGCGCCAGGTCTTCTCGTTAAAGACAAGGTTTCGCTTGGGCTCGATAAAGCCGGGCATCATCTGCATGAACTCTATATTAGTTAGGGACGCACCGTGCACCAGTGCGATGGCCTGCGAGGAGCTGAGCACATCGGCGGAAGTGAGGCTTCGCTCGAACAGGCCACCCGTGCCGCCCGCAGCGATGATAGTGGCCTTGGCTGTCATAGGCACGAGATGCTCGTTTGCGCGGTCGTAGAGCACGGCGCCGGTAATCTTTCCGGTTGTGTCCTCAACAAGGTCGATAAGCTCGTGGCGGGGGAGCGGGCGAATGCCGAGAGACTCGATCTGGGCCGTACACGCGTCCTCAAGGGGCTTGCGGGTGAGGCCGCGCCACATACGCGTCTTATGGTCAAAGCAGGGGATAAATTGCTTTTGCTGGGCGCTCTCGGCACTTTGCGGACGCTGGAGCTCAACACCTAGATCCTGCTCGAGCCATTGGATGGCCTGAGGAATACCGTGGACAAACGTCTGGACGAGCGTAGGGTCGGCAACGCCGCCGCCCACGGCCTGGATGGTGTCGATGAGGTCCTGCTCGTCGTCTTCGTCGACGGGGCCAATAAGGCCGAGGCCCCAGGTGCCCGGGAAAAAGCTCGATCCGCTCATGGTCTTGCCGGCGCTTGCGATGGCAACGGTTGCGCCCGCGCTTGCTGCTTCTATGGCGGCGCAAAGGCCCGCAATGCCAGATCCAATTACCAGTACATCAGTCGATTCCATCGGATTCCTTTCTCGTCCGGCGCATTGTCGCACGAGTAATCGGCAAAGGTATCGCAAAGACTCGGCAAATCGGTAAAGGGCAAATATGGCAGGTGGGCGTATGGACGCTCTGACGCTCCATCTCATCACATCTCGTATTTCGTCCCAACTGATATATCGGCATTAGCTATTCTGTGACACCGCAAACAAAAAAGAGCCGCTACCCGGGTGGATAGCGGCTCTAAAGCTCAACTATATGAGCATCGCGCAGGCGCGATTAGGCCTTGAGGGCCTCCTCGACGGCGACAGCGCAGGCGACGGTGGCACCGACCATGGGGTTGTTGCCCATGCCGATGAGACCCATCATGTCGACGTGCGCAGGCACGGAGGAAGAACCGGCGAACTGGGCGTCGGAGTGCATGCGGCCCATGGTGTCGGTCATGCCGTAAGAGGCAGGGCCGGCGCCCATGTTGTCCGGGTGCAGGGTACGGCCAGTGCCGCCACCAGAAGCGACGGAGAAGTACTTCTTGCCAGCCTCGAGGCGCTCCTTCTTGTAGGTGCCAGCGACGGGGTGCTGGAAGCGCGTGGGGTTGGTGGAGTTACCGGTGATCGAGATATCGACGTTCTCGTGCCACATGATGGCAACGCCCTCGCGGACGTCGTCGGAGCCGTAGCAGTTAACGGCAGCGCGGGGACCATCGGAGTAGGGGATGGTCTCGACGACCTTGAGCTCGCCCGTGTAGTAGTCGAACTGGGTCTTCACATAGGTGAAGCCGTTGATGCGGGCGATGATCTGAGCAGCGTCCTTGCCCAGACCGTTGAGGATAACGCGCAGCGGCTTCTTGCGAGCCTTGTTGGCGTTCAGAGCCAGGCCGATAGCGCCCTCAGCGGCAGCGAAGGACTCGTGGCCGGCCAGGAAGGCGAAGCACTCGGTGTCGTCGGAGAGCAGCATGGCGCCCAGGTTGCCGTGACCCAGACCGACCTTGCGGTCCTCGGCGACGGAGCCGGGAACGGTGAAGGCCTGGATGCCCTCGCCGATGATGGCAGCAGCCTCAGAAGCGGACTTGGCGCCACGCTTGACAGCGAGAGCGCAGCCGAGGGTGTAGGCCCACTCAGCGTTCTGGAAGGCGATGGACTGGGTGTTGTTGACGATCTCACGCGGGTTGAAGCCCTTGTCGGTGCAGATCTGCAGAGCTTCCTCGAGGGAGGCGATGCCGTTGTCGGCGAGGCACTTGTTGATCTTGTCAGCGCGGCGCTCGTAACCTTCGAACGTAACAGTCATAGTTATTTCCCTCCCTTTCTACTCGTGAACCGGGAACACGCTGGCGACGGAGTGAGTCTCCTCGTCGGTGCGCGGGTCGATGTACTTGGCAGCGTTCTCCCACTGACCATAGTGGCCCATAGCGCCAGCGATGGCCTCCTCGGGGGTCTTGCCGGCCTTGACGGCGTCGGTGAACTTACCGAGGTTCAGGAACTCGAACGCGATGATCTCGTTCTTGTCGTTGAGAGCCATGCGGGTGACGTAGCCCTGAGCGAGCTCGAGGTAACGAGCGCCCTTGGCCTTGGTGCCGAACATGGTACCGACCTGAGAGCGAAGGCCCTTGCCGAGGTCGTCGAGGGAGGCGCCCACGGGCAGGCCGCCCTCGGAGAACGCGGTCTGGCTGCGGCCGTAAACGATCTGCAGGAAAATCTCGCGCATAGCAACGTTAATGGCGTCGCAGACGAGGTCGGTGTTGAGGGCCTCGAGGATGGTCTTACCGGGAAGGATCTCGGAAGCCATGGCGGCAGAGTGGGTCATGCCCGAGCAGCCGATGGTCTCAACGAGGGCCTCCTCGATGATGCCGTCCTTGACGTTCAGCGTGAGCTTGCAGGCGCCCTGCTGAGGTGCGCACCAACCCACACCGTGCGTAAGACCGGAGATGTCGGAAATCTCCTTAGCCTGGACCCACTTGCCCTCCTCGGGGATGGGTGCGGGGCCGTGGTATGCACCCTTGGCAACGGGGCACATGTTCTCCACTTCCTGTGAGTACTGCATGCCTCTCCTCTCTATCGTGTTGGCGTCCCGTCTGGGGGCCGTGGCTGGCGATTGCCGGGCGACCCTTCGAAAGGGACATGACATGCAGCCCCTATAATACCGCGAAATGCACGGAATATTCGGCGAACGGCTCAGTTTTCGTAGCGAGATGCGCGGAACTTTCAATTGAAACGGTTTAACTCTATATTCTGTGGTCGTGCACTTCCGTAGAGGGGGTCCGTCTTGGGCAAGCTTTTGGTCAGCTTTTGTAAGCGTTGCAGGGGTTGACCTGTTGCAACGGTGCCGTTCGCCGCCTGTTTACTGCCTTTGGCCGCGCGAGCGAATTGTTTTGCGTGAATGTTTTGATGGCACGCTTCAATCGTGCTGTATTGGATGGCAAGCAGATCCCGGCGAAGGGAGCGCCATGCAGCGCGTTTGGAGAACGGTTACCGGCTTTTACCATGTCTGTGCCCGCGGTACGGGCAAGCAGCTCATCTTTGAGGGCGATGAAGACCGGTGGGAGTTCTTGGAGCTGATGCGTGAGTGCTGCCGCAAGGCGGGCGTGACGGTTATCGCCTGGTGCCTTATGGGCAATCACGTGCGTCTGGTGCTTGCGGATTACGAGGACGCGATGAGCGCGGCGATGCACCGGCTGCTTTTGACGTACGCGCGGCGGTTCAATAAACGCACGGGGCGCACAGGGCATCTGTTCCAGAACCGTTTTGACCGGCGCTCGCTCGATACCGACTGGCAGGTGATGGAGGCTATTCGCTCCGTTCACGCCGATCCGCAGGAGGCGGGCATCAGTCTCATTGAGCGTTATCCCTGGAGCAGCTTTCCGGAGCATTTGTGCGCTTACGACGGTGACGCGGCCGATGTCGCGAGGGGATTTTCTGATCCTTCTTGCGTGCTTGAGCTTTTTGGTTCTGCCGAGGGCTTTATTGCCTATTCGCTTTCGACGCCCGACGGCGGCGAACCGGCGCTGCGCGATATGAAAGAGACAGAGTGGGAACGCCACGCCTTTGCCGACAAGTTGGCGAAAAGCCTCGGGGCTCCGCTCCATGGGGTTAAAGACGCACCGCCTGCGCAGCGCGATACCGTTATTTTTGGATTGCACGATGCCGGTTTTACGGTGCGCCAGATTGAGCGGTATACCGGGATTGGCAAAAGTACCGTCTCTCGTATCGTGCGCGCTTATGCGCGGGTGAAGGCACAGACTGAGCTCTCGGAATAGAAAATGGCCGAACCACTCTTGTCAAGCGATTCGGCCAACAAAAATCTTAAGATTTGGGACAAGTACTACTGATTATTTCGCCCCTCGAGCATGCCGTTGAGGGTGCGCCAGGCGAGCTCGGCGCATTTGACGCGGGCGGGCATGTGCGAGATGTCCTGGAGCTGGGCGGCTTCGTCCAGGTCTTCCAGGTCCTCCTCGGAGAGCTTCTCGCCGCGGATCATGGCGAGGAAGAGCTCTGCCAGGCGGTGAGCTTCCTCGACGGTCTCGCCGGTGATGAGGTCGGCCATGATGTCGGCACTGGCCTGACTGATGGCGCAGCCGTGGCCGGTAAAGGAGGCCTCCTCGATCACGCCGTTCTCGACGCGCAGCTGCAAGGTGAGCTCGTCGCCGCAGCTGGGGTTGATGCCGTCGTGCTCGTGCGTGGGAGCATCCATCTCGTACTTATAGTCGGGGTGCGAGTTGTGCTCCATAAATGTGGTGGAGGTGTACAGATTACCCATTGAACGTGCTCCAAACGTGATGCAGGCCGGCGATGAACTTGTCGATGTCGGCCTTGTCGTTGTAGAAGGCCACGCTGGCGCGGCAGCAGGCGAGGTTCTCGACGCCCAGCCAGGTGAGCAGCGGCTGTGCACAGTGGTGACCGGCGCGAATGCAGACGCCGTCCATGTCCATGATGCTCGCGACGTCGTGCGGGTGGATGCCCTTGACGTTAAAGCTCACAACGCCGTGGTGGTTGTCCCAATAGATGGAGCCGATGATCTGGACAAAGTCGAGCTGCATGAGCTCGCCCATCAGGTAGTGGACGAGTGCCTGCTCGCGGGCCTGGATGTTCTCGTAACCCACCGTGTTGACCAGGTAATCAAGGGCGGCGCCCGTGGCGAAGATGCCGGCGGCGTCCTGCGTGCCGGCCTCGAACTTCTCGGGGACGGGCGCCCAGACGGCGTCCTGCTCGGTGACAGAGTCGATCATTTCGCCGCCGGTGAGCATGGGCGGCATGGCGTTGAGCAGGTCCATCTTGCCCCACAGCACGCCGATGCCCATGGGGCCCATGGCCTTGTGTGCGCTAAAGGCAAAGAAGTCGGCTCCCAGGTCGGCCACATCGACCGGCATGTGCGGCAGCGACTGTGCGCCGTCGACGACCAGATAGCCGCCGTACTTGTGCACGAGCTTGCCGAGGTTCTTGACCGGGTTCTCGACTCCTAGCACGTTGGAGACTTGTCCCACGGCCAGGATCTTGGTCTTGGGACCCACCTTGGCAAGAACCTCCTCGGTGGTGAGCTGGCCGGTCTTGGTGGAGTAGAGGTAGACGAGCTTGGCGCCGGTCTCGCGGCAGACCTGCTGCCACGGAATCAGGTTGGAGTGGTGCTCCATGATGGTGATAACGACCTCGTCGCCCGGTTCGAGCACTGTGGGCGCAAAGCTCTTGGCGACCAGGTTGAGCGACTCGCTCGTGTTGCGGGTGAAGACGACCTCGTTGGCCTGGGGAGCGCCGATGAGGTCGGCGATCTGCTGGCGGACCTTCGCGATGGCCTCGGTGGCCTCGACGGACAGCGAGTACAGGCCGCGCAGGGGGTTGGCATTCATGCGCTGATAGAAGTCGCGCTCGGCGTCGAGCACGCAGGCAGGGCGCTGAGCGGTGGCGGCACTATCGAGGAAGGCAATCTCGGGGTGCTGCTGGAACAGCGGGAACTGTGCCTTGTAGGGATTGGTCTCGATGTCAACGGTAGGCCAGCCGCGCGAGGCCTCGTCGCTGGCGTCGAGCTCCATAGGCTCCGGTGCGGTACAGGTATCGCATTTAACGTGCTCGGTGTCGATCATGCGAGCTCCTCTTCAAAGTTGTCGATCAGGTTGTTGCCCAGGCGGACGACGGCGGCGCGGGTGCGCTCGTCGGTCGCGGAAAGCGCGGCGTCCTCCAGCTTGGCGCGGATGAACAGGTCTTCGGCGGCGTTTTGGTCAAGGCCACGGCAGGCGAGGTAGAACAGCTGCTCGTCGCGGACGTGGCCGATGGTGGCTCCGTGGTTGCCGGCGACGTCGTCCTCGTCGCACAGGATGACGGGGACGGTCTTGTTGTCGACGCCCTTGTTGGCCAAAAGCACCGTCTCGCGCTCGGTGCCGGTTGCACCCTTGCAGCCGTGCACGAGGTCGATGGTGCCGCGGTAGACCTTCTTGGACGTGCCGGTCAGTACGCCGTTGGCGTCGATCTCGCACTCGGTCTTGCGACCGCGGTGGCGCAGCTCGTAGTTAAAGTCGCGCACCTGCTCGCGGGCGCCCAGGTAGTCAGTATCGATGGTGACCTTGGCGGTATCGCCCAGCAGGTCGCCGGCAAGGCCGGTGGCGCTGGCGCCGGCACCCAGGACGCTGTGCTGCACGTTGACGCGCGCGCCCTCGTCCAGGAACAGGCCGGTGTCGTCGAGCGCGATCCAGCTATCGTCGAGCGTCTGCGTGCAGGTCGCGTTGACGGTGGCGTACTCGTGGGCGCACACGCGTAGCACGGAACCCACGACGCCTTGGCCGGCAACGGGGGAGTCTAGGGCAATAAGCAGATCGAGCGTCGACTGGGGACGGGCGACGACGTCGATGGCGGCGATGGCCGCGGCGGCATCGACACCGCTCACGCGCACGGTAACCGTGACGTGCTTGTATGCGGGCACATCGATGACGATGCGCTTGGTGGCGTGCTCGGCCAAGTAGGCGTAGGCAGCCTCGCCCATGCCGGTCTCGAAGGCTTCAGCAGGGGAGAGCTCCTCTTCGAGCTTGATGGCGCCGGCCTGGTAGACGGAGGTGGCGGGCACGTCGAGCTCGGTCTCGGGCGTGATGCGGGCGCGGTCGGCTGCATCACCGGGGGCGGAGGCGCGGCGCTCGGGGAAGCGCTCGGCCATGGCGTCCATGGCGGCTTCGAACGCGTCTGCCACGCCAGTAAACTGCTCGTCCAAGCCCTCGACCTCGACGGCCTCGGCAGGAGCGACGGCAAGCTCGTCCGAAAGCTCAAGCTTGGTCTGGTTCATCTTGAGCCAACCCCAAGTGGCAGCAGGCATCGCATTAACCTGCTCGAGCGTGGTAGCAGCGGTGTTCGTGGTCTGTTTCATTATCCGATCGCTCCTTCCATCTCGAGCTTGATCAGGTTGTTCATCTCGACGGCGTACTCCAGCGGCAGCTCCTTGGAGACCGGGTTGGCAAAGCCGTTGACGATCATGGTACGGGCCTCTTCCTCCGAGATACCGCGGCTCATCAGGTAGAACACCTTGTCGTCGCCGATACGTCCGATGGTGGCCTCGTGGCCGATGTCGACGTTCTTGGCGCGGATGTCCATGGCTGGAATAGTGTCGGAGCGGCTTTGGTCGTCGAGCATCAGCGACTGGCAGCTCACGGTTGCCTTGGAGCCCTCGGCCTTAGGCGTGGCCACGATGGAGCTGCGGAAGGTCTGGATACCGCCGCTCTTAGAGATGCCCTTGGTCTCGACGGTTGCCGAGGTATCGGGTGCGTTGAGCACGACCTTGCAGCCGGTGTCGAGGTTTTGACCGGCGCCGGCAAAGGTGATGCCGGTAAAGCTCGAGCGGGCGCGGCGGCCGTTGAGCACGCTCATGGGGTAGAGGTAGCCCACGTGGCTGCCGAAGGAGCCACTGATCCACTCGATGTCGCCGTCCTCGTCCACGCGCGCACGCTTGGTGTTGAGGTTGTACATGTTCTTGGACCAGTTCTCGATGGTCGAGTAGCGCAGGTGCGCACGCTTGCCCACAAAGAGCTCCACAGCGCCGGCGTGGAGGTTGGCCACGTTGTACTTGGGCGCGGAGCAACCCTCGATAAAGTGCAGGTCGGCATCGTCCTCGACGATGATGAGCGTGTGCTCAAACTGGCCGGCGCCCTTGGCGTTAAGGCGGAAGTAGCTCTGCAGCGGGAAGTCCAACTTGGTGCCCTTGGGAACGTAGACAAACGAGCCGCCCGACCACACGGCGCCGTGCAGGGCCGCAAACTTGTGGTCGGTGGGCGGGATGAGCGTCATGAATTTCTCGTGGATGAGCGGCTCCCACTGCGGATCGTGCAGGGCTTCCTCAATACCGGAGTAGACGATGCCCATCTTGGACGCCGTGTCCTGCATGTTGTGGTAGACCAGCTCGGAGTCGTACTGCGCGCCGACGCCCGCCAGGTAGCTGCGCTCGGCCTCGGGGATGCCCAAGCGCTCAAAGGTGTTCTTGATGTCGTCGGGCACCGACTCCCAGTCGTGCTTTTGGTCGGTGTTGGGCTTGACGTAGGTGACGATGTTGTCCATGTCCAGGCCCTCGATGGAGGGGCCCCACGTCGGGTCGGGAAAACGATTGAAGATCTCGAGGGACTTGAGGCGCAGGTCGAGCATCCACTGCGGCTCGTCCTTTTTGGCGCTGATCTCGCGCACGATGTCGGGCGTGATGCCGGCGTCGAGGCGCTCGAATCCCTCCTCGCCATAGGTGAAGTCGTAGAGGCTGCGGTCGATGTCCGCGACCTCGGTGCGGTTCTTGGTCATTGCGTCGCCCCTTTACGCCTGCTGCTCGGCAGCGGCAGACTCGGCCTGGGCGCGCTGCTCGGCGGCCTCGCGCTCGAAGGTCTCAAAGCCGTTCTTGTCGATCCAGGGGATGAGCGAGGCGTCGTCCTCGCGCACGATGTGGCCCTTGACCATAACGTGGACGCGGTCGACATCCAGGTGCTCCAAAATGCGCGTGTTGTGCGTGATGATGAGCATGGAGCCGTCGCAGCTCTTGCGATACGCGTCCATGCCGTGGCTGACGGTGGACAGGGCGTCGACGTCCAGGCCGGAGTCAGTCTCGTCCAGGATGGCGAGCTTGGGCTGCAGCAGCAAAAGCTGGAGCATCTCGACCTTCTTTTTCTCGCCGCCCGAGAAGCCCACGCCCAGCTCACGGTTGAGGTAGGCGGTATCCATGTTGAGCTCGGCCGCGAGTTCCTTGACGCGACGGCGGAACTCCTTGCCCTTCATCTCCAGGCCGGGGCGGCCGGCGATGCTGGCGCGCAAAAAGATCGACAGCGGCACGCCCGGAATCTCGACCGGGGCCTGGAAGCTCAGGAACAGGCCGGCGCGCGAGCGCTTGTCGGTGGTGAGCTCGGTGATGTCCTGGCCGTCAAAGACGATGCGGCCGTCGTTGACCGTGTAAACGGGGTCGCCCATGACCAGGTGGCCGAGGGTGGACTTGCCGGCGCCGTTGGGTCCCATCAGCACGTGGGTCTCGCCGGCGGCGACGTTAAGGTTGACGTTGTGGAGGATGGTCTTCTCGTCCACGGAGGCGGTCAGACCTTCGATGGAAAGCAGCGGATTTGCGCTCATGCTGTCCCTCTCTGTATATGGTGTACTCATAGGTGTACTAAACCCTAGGAATCTTCTCGGAATAAAGTTACTATGGGTTCGGCGTTAGTCAAGGGAAAACCCGACTAATCCACTCGACTTTTCAAATTCTGGGACAAAATAACCTGTTGTGTTTGTCCCACTTACTTTAAATTTGGGACAAACAAACCTGGTTATGTTGTCCCAGATGCGATGGGAGGGTAGGTATGCTCATTTCTTCCAAGGGCCGCTATGCCCTCCGACTGATGATCTATATCGCGGCGCTGGGCGACGCCGAGGGCAAGATTGCCTTGCGCGAGGTTGCCGACCGCGAGCATATCTCGCAAAAGTATTTGGAGCAGCTGGTGCGTCCGCTTATGAAGGCGGACCTGCTTAAGAGCGTGCGTGGCAAGGGCGGCGGCTACATGATGGCCAAGGACCCGGCCGAGGTGCGTGCCGGCGACATCCTGCGCGCCGTTGAGGGCAGCACGGCTCCGGTGGCGTGCGATGGCATCGACAACAGCTGCGCCCGCAGTGACTTGTGTTCCACCGTCAAGTTCTGGCGTGGCCTGGACGACGTGATCGAAAAGTACGTCGACGGCGTGACGTTGGCCGACCTGGCCGCCGTCCCCGAAATCAACTTTGACATTAAGCTGTAGGGCTGCAAATGGCATCTCTCGACAAGGTGTATAAGCAAATTGAAGTTTTTGCTCGGGAGTGTGACGCCGAGAAGGTTGTGCTGTTTGGCTCCCGCGCTCGAGGTGACAACTTGCCTAAGAGCGATATTGACATCGCAGTAGCAGGTTGCCGGGATTTCGGCCGGTTGTCATATTTGATCGAGGAGCGTCTTGATACTCTTTTAGATGTAGATGTCGTCAATCTCGATGAGCCCTTATCGCAGCAATTGCTCGATGAAATTGCCAGGGATGGTGTGATTCTGTATGAAAAAATATGAGAACTTTGCCAGCGCCTTGGCGAATCTTGAGGATGCGCCCAATCAGGATCTCAACAATGATTTTGTTCAGAGTGGATTGATTAATAAGTTCAATCTTCAATTTGAACTGAGCTGGAAGCTCCTTAAGCGTCTGCTCGAGTATGAGGGCGCCACGCTTGCCGCGTCGGGGTCTCCTCGTGCCATCTTGAAGGAGTCGTACCGATTCTACGACTTTATTGATGAGGCGGCCTGGCTAGATATGCTCAGAGACCGCAATACGAACGTCCATATCTACGACAACAAGCTCGCTCAAGACTTGATTCAGCGCATCTTGAACGTCTATATCCCCGCTTTCTGTCAGTTGAGGGACGGGCTGATGGAGCGATACGGCGAGCTTCTGATGGCGCCCGACGACCAGTTTGTTTAATTCCTTAAGATTTCGCGGAGGGTTGTTGCCGTTTACCGAGGGGTTGTTGTGCAACAACGGGCGAGCTGCAATACTTATTTCTATCTTTGCAAACTGCACTTTAACTATACCAATGCAGGGAGGATCTTATGCAGCCCAAGCATTCCGCGATTGTCGCGGGCCTGACGCTGGCGCTTTCGTTTGGCGCCATTTCCGCGCCGGCACCCGCTGCTGCCGAGGAGCCCACGCCGGGCGTTGCCTCGGATGCCACCGATATCGATAAGGGTCTCTACACCCAGCAGTCCTTCTCGGGCGTACTGAGGTCGGTCCAGGGCGTTTCGTTTGTCAACGTGACTCCCGAGATGAAGTACTTTACCAAGTACGAGAGCCATGGCAACTACAACCAGGGCTTTTCGTACGGTGACGGCTATAACGCGCTGGGTTATTACCAGTTCGACCGTCGTTGGTCGCTCATTCCGTTTATGAAGCAGGCCTACAACTACAACCCCGAAAAATACAGCATGCTCAAGGATGCGATTGATCGCGGCAGCGAGATTTCCAACACGAGTAATGTCATGTACGAGAACGGCCAGCTCACCGAGCTGGGCCATATCGCGCAGGATGCCTTCCAAGGTGCGTACAACACCGATCCTGTTGAGTTCTCAGCACTTCAAGATGCGTATGCGTACAACTCGTACTATGCGGTGACCGAGGCGTGGCTCAAGAGCGGCCTGGGTATTGATATTTCGGGCCGCGCCGATTGCGTCAAGGGCATGGTGTGGAGCATTACCAACATGTGCGGCACCGGTGGCTGCAGGGACTTTTTCCGCTGGGCGAATCTTTCCAATGATATGTCCGACCGCGAGTTTGTGACGGCGCTCTCCAACAGCGTGGTCAATAACGTGGCGACCAAGTATTCGAGCCAGCCCCAGTATCATGAGGGCTGGAAGAATCGTTATAAGAATGAGCTGAAGGACTGCTTGGCTTATATCGCCGAGGACGAGGCAGCCGCTGCGACGCCCGTGCAGCCCGAGCCCACACCGGCGCCCTCGCCGACACCTGATTCGAATGACGACTCGAGTGACGATCCCAACGATGACAGGATGGATACGCCCTCGACCGATGCTGACGGTAATGGCTCGGCTGGTGGCACTACCAACGACGGCTCTACCCCGAACGGCTCCAATTCGAACGGCTCTGCTGCGGGCGATTCGTCTTCAAGCTCTGCCGGCAATACGGACAGCGACGCTTCTGGTTCGACCGGCGCTGACACCTCTAACTCATCTACCGGCTCGAGCGATTCGTCCGTTGACACCGGCTCTAACAACGGCTCCGGCTCTGACGCAACCCCTGATTCCGATGCTTCCAAGGACGACTCGAATAAGGCGCCGGACGCTCCCGTTGCTTCGCCGGACAAGAAGCCTTCTTTCTCCGAGCAGCTTGGTTCTACGCTGGGCTCTTCGCTGATGGCTGGCGTCAATAATGGTTCGACTCAGAACAAGGACAACTCTGATCAGGCTTCCACGGAAAAGACCGAAGCCGTAAAGGGCGACTCCAAGGATAAGGCTTCCGAGAAGGTTGAATCCGATAAGGGTTCTAGCTCTGATGAGAAGGACGACAAGTCCGCTCAGAAGAAGGACGAGGACAAGAAGTCTGAATCTGAGGAGAAGGACAAGAACAAGGACAAGACCGAGGACGGAAAGCAGCAGGGCGAGGACAGCAGTAAGGGCAACACCGACAACCAGAACCAAGAGCAAAATGACTCCAAGACGGTGACCACTACAACCACCACTACAACGACTAAGACTTCGGGCGGTAACATGCCCAAGACGGGCGACCTTATCGTTATGGCGAGCCTTGCCAGCGCGAGCTTGGCCACGCTGGGCGCTACGTCTATCGTAAGTGGTAAGTATAAGCTCGATCAGCAGAAGAAGGCTTCTGGGGAGGACGACTCGGGGGAGTAGGCTCTTAGTTGCCAGATAACTAAATAGTCGGGACGGGGTCCGGTGCGAATGTATCGGGCCCCGTTTTGTTGTGCAACGATTAATTGTGCCCCCTCACACCTCTTGTTACTACCGTTGCCCGATATGTTTGCGCGGCGACATCGGTACATGCGATGCGGTCATTACAATTGGCATCGTGCTGCGATTTAGGGGGAACGTTTTGGTGTCTGAACAGGCAAATGTTGATTGTGCTGCTGGCTTTGGCGTGCGTTTGATCGGCTGTGCCGACGATGCGGCTTTGCCCATTGGCATGCACGACTATGCGGAGGCTCTTGGTTGCTGCACGCTGGTCGACAAGACCATGTTTATTGCCGATGCGTTGGACTGCGACGCGTCCGTTGTGGTGTGCTGTCGACCCGAGGGTTTTGGCAAAAGCATGAACTTGTCGATGCTCAGGGCTTTTCTGGAGCGTCCAGCGGTTGGTCGCGCTGATCAGCGTTTGTTTGCCAATGCTCAGATTTGGGATGCAGACGGTGGGCGCTATCGGGATGAGTATGCTTGCTATCCGGTGATATCGCTGGACTTTTCTGGCGCTGCGAGGCGTGGTGCCGCTATTGCCGACGTCGTGCGCGATGCCCTTTCGGGCGAGTGCGCTCGCTTGTTGGCGCTCTTGGAGGCTCCTGATTTAGCTCGAGATAAGGTGCGTCACATCGAACGCGTCGCGCGTGGCGTGGCGAGCGCGGACGAGGTTGACTCGGTGCTCGGTGTGCTCATTGAGCTGCTGGAGATGGCCTGCGATGAGCAGGTTGTATTGCTCGTTGATGGGTACGATGCGGCGTGGTCTCGCCGTGCGAGCGCGAGGGACGCTTCCGACGCCGATCCGGCAGGGCTATTCGATCGCGTGCTGTTCGACGCCATTGCCACTGCGCGCGATTCGTTGCGGCTGACGTGTCTGATGGGGGAGCGTCCCGGCCCTGCCGAAGCGGCGCTTCCTTTGCATGGCTGCTCGTATTGTCTGACGACGCCGCTTTCGACGTGGTGTGACCGTTGGTTCGGCTTTTCGGATGCCGAGGTCCGGGCTCTGTTGAATCATGCTGGGCGCGAGGAATACCTTGATGATGCGCGTGAATGGCTCGAGGGATATCGGTTTGGTAGGGCCTGTTGCTCGAGTCCAGCGCGTGTGATCGGTTTTCTGGACCGAGGCTGCACGGCGCCTGTGCGTGCCGATCTGTATGGATATGCCGATTGCCTGAGTAGGGTAGTTGCCGGGTGGAATCTCGACCGCCTTTCGGTCTTGTTTGATTTGCTCGAGGCCCATGGGTGCGCTGAGGCCCCGCTTTGTTTGGGCACTGCAGAGCCAGATGTCTCGCCTGACGATGGCATGTGGACAGCGCTGTATCTGTCCGGTTTTCTCACGACGGATATGACTGAGGAGCCAGAGCATGGCGATCGCTTCCGTGCTTTGCGATTGCCCAATAACGAGCTTCGCCAGGCCTTGCGTCTAGTGATTATTGAGTGGTTTGAGTGCGCTGCAGAAGACATTCGAGACGTCGATGCGTTTCGCGACGGGCTGTGCCATGGGAACGAGGATACCGTGAGGCGGGCGCTAAGCCGCATCTTGGGAGATGCGGGAATCGGTGCGACCGACCCAGATACACCGCTGCCATATCACCTACTCTTGCAAGGACTCTGCTTTGGATTGCCGGGCTATGCCAATCCTGCCTCGAGGCGAAAGTGTGGCGCGGGTCGCTGGGACATCCAGGTTTTCCCTACGGGTGCCGTGTTCGACGTAGCAGACACGATTGGCATGCTGGACGAGCGCCCGCTGATAACGATTAACTTGATGTATGACCCCGATGTGGATGCGCTGGGCCTGGAATTGCTGGCCGTGCAGTCGCTACTCGACATAGAGCGCGACGGCATCGACGAAATCCGTGTGCCACGCCCCGGCGTGGGTCGCATGCGCTGGGGGTTCGGTTTTGATGGGCAGCATGTGGCTACGGTGTGCCAGCGGCTTTAAGCGCCGAGGTGTTTCCGACTTCCGTTACTCGGTGTCCTTCATGGGCGGCATGGGCTTCCAGTTGGGGTCCTTGATGATCTTGCGGGCGTCCTTCATGCCGCGGCGCAGCGCCGGAATTCCGGTCTTAAAGCACTTGTCAACGGCGGCCAGGCGAATAAATTCCTTGCAGAAGGTCGCGGCGTTGCCCAGACGGAACAGCACGGGGTGATAGTCGCCGTAGATCTGCATGTAGCGGGCCAGATAACCGCGGTTGCGCATGATGTAGTAACGGTTGGTGTCGCTCGTAGAGTTGAGCTGGCGCTTGCCGGCGATATCCCAGTTAGAGACAGCGCGGGCGCGCTTGAGAACCACGTCGGCAACAACGGCGGCGGGGAAGTGCTGGCTGGCCACGTAGCCATAGCAGGCATCGTCGCCGTAGATAAAGAAGCGCGCGTCGGGCAGGCCAATCTTGTCGACCACGCGGCGCGAGAACATGCCGCCCTCAAAGCACAGCTGGTTCATGGTGCGGTAGCCCTCGGGACCCAGATCCCACTTGGCGACAGGGTTTGGAATGCCGAGCGAAAGGATCAGTTGGTACTGCCAAAAGAACGCGCCGCCGTCGAAGTCCAGGCGCGAACCCTGGATGACATCGTAGCGGTCGGTCCACTTGGCCAAGCGCTCGATGCCTTCGGGGATGACGAGCACGTCGTCGTCCATCACCCAGAACCACTGGGCGCCCAGGTCGTAGGCGCATTTAGTGCCGGCGGAGAAGCCGCCCGCACCGCCGCCGTTTTCGAGCTGCGGTGCGTAGATGACGCGGTCGGTGCCGCCCTGCGCGTCGGGCTGCTCGGTGTCGATGCCCCACAGGTTGGCCAAGCGCTCGTTGAATGCGGTGCACATGGCCTCGGTCTCGCGCGAATTCTCGTTATCGACAATCACGATGCGCCAGGGCGTTGCCGTGAGCTCGGTCATGGAGTCGAACAAGTTGGCCAGGAGTTCCTGGCGCTTGTACGTAACGACGACGATGGCGAGCTTATCGATGGGAGCGGGGAGGGTTGAAGGCATGGGGCAATATATCCTTTCACGCGCGGCGGGCGAGTGCTGCGCGGAAGCTATCGAATACGTCCTTGGGACTGTCCTATTGTAAAGGCTCGGCGCACCTTGGCGGCAAGCTTTGAATAAAACGCAGGAACCTGCCACGGCTGTAGCGGCTTTAGCGTCTTACGGCAGCGTGTCTATTGTCGCTTGAGCTTGCGAGCGATAAGGCTTCTAGCTGCGTCGATGATGAGGAGCACTAAGGCAAAGACGATGCTAATGACGGTACCCGTGACGATGCATATAGCTGCCGGGCTGTTTTGGCTGACCAGTATGTTTGCGAGCAACGTATTGAAGACGGGACGCCACAGGCTACTGGTGAGCGACTGCATCACATAGAAACCGAGCGTGGCGGTCGAAAGGGTGACGATGACGCCTGCGGCTCGTGGATTGTCCGAGGCGCTGCGTCGGGTAGCCGCAAAGAGCAGGGAGGTGGCAGCGAGGACAAACGAGATCAACGAGGTCGATTTGTAGGAGAGGGCTGCCATTGCTGTGAGGTTGCCGGTGAAGGAGAGTTCGCCTTCCAGGATGGTGGTGAGCACCAAAACCGCTGCGAGCGACCGCATGCCTAAGGCGCCCGCCCTGTCCGAATCCATGACATCGGTAATGTCGCGGAGCAGCCCGCCGATCAAAAATGCGACTACGTACGTGGTAGCGCTCATGGACTTCTGGAGCCAAGAAAACTCGCCGGCGCTTGTCGCACTCATGGCGGCTAAATACCCGTTAACAACAAATGCGAGGATTCCAACGACGATGACCGCTGCCGTGTAGCTCCTCTTAGAGAGTCGACTCTTGGCCAGGCCAAACAGCGGCGCCATGAAGACCGTGGCGGCATAGACCCAGATAAACTCAAGCCCCAGCGTGTACCAATAGTGCGCGTGCAGGGAGACATCGGGAATGGGTGAGACGACCGTGGACCACGCGAGCGCCATGAGGCAATAAAACGCAGTAGGCAAGATGACCTTGCCAAGGCGCTGCGCCGCCCGTTGCATTTGCGATTTCCACGTTGCTCCACCGTCCCAAGCACGCGCGGCCGAAGCGATGAGAAAATAGCCCGAGATCATAAAGAAGACCTCGTTGGCCCAGCAGCCCAGCAAGTTAATAAAACCGAGCACGCCGGAATAGGGGGACATCGCAAGTGGGGCATATTCTACGGCGCCGACGCAGGCGGCTTGGAAGGTCCACTGAAAGGTGTGGAACACCGCGATGCCGGCGACCGCAACCAAACGCAGTGCTTCGATGGGTATGTTGCGTGCGGCTTTGGGCTGCATGACGTCCTTTCTTATCGGTTTGCCTCTGCGAGCTCCATAGATTATATAAACGCCCGCTGGCGCGCTGGCCCTTTGATACCATGAAACGACAGGTATTTCCTAAGGAGCACATTTGTCTACTAACGCCTCTGGCAGCCCTGTTCTGTCGCTGCTTATTCCCATTTACAATGTTCAGCGCTACCTGCGCGAGTGTCTTGATTCCGCCCTGGCGCAGACGCTCAAGGATATTGAGATCATCTGCATTAACGACGGGTCGACCGATAACTCGCCGGCGATTATCCGCGAGTATATGGAGCGCGATGGGCGCGTCAAGATGATCGACAAGGCCAACAGCGGCTACGGCGACTCGATGAACCGCGGCCTGGAGATGGCACGCGGCGAGTACGTGGGTATCTTGGAGTCCGATGACTTTATGGCGCCCGACGCGCTGGAGAAGCTTGTGTCGGCGGCCGAGGGCTGCAATGCCGACTTTGCGAAGGCGAACTTTGACTTCTACTGGTCCAAGCCCGAGGAGCGCCGCTCGCTGCACGAGATGTTTAAGCCCAAAGACTGCGGCAAACCGGTGCACCCAAGCGACACGACACAGTTCTTTAAGCAAAAGCCCTCGATTTGGTCGGCCGTCTACCGTCGCGATTTTCTTGAGCGCAACGGCATCAAGTTCTTGCCGACCCCGGGTGCCTCTTTCCAGGACACGTCGTTTGCCTTTAAGGTGATCGCGTGCGCCGACAAGGCCGTTTACCTGCACGATGCCGTACTTTCGTATCGCCAGGACAACGAGAACTCCTCGGTCAATTCTTCGGCCAAGGTCTTTTGCGTCAATGCCGAATATGCCGAGATCGAGCGCTGGATCCGAGAGGATTACGCTCGCAATCACGCAAGTGATGACGTCGCGCGCATGCTCAAGTTCAATCAACTTATTAAGTACGATTCGTACATGTGGAACTACGTGCGCCTGGCGCCTAAGTTCTATAAAGAGTTCCTGGTCCAGATGACCAAGGAGTTCCAGGCCTCCTTGGACGCAGGAGACTTTTCGCTGGACGACCTTAAGCCGTGGAAGCGCGCGAATCTTGCTGCGATCCTCAAAGACCCTGAAGCTTGGGTGGACGAGCACCCGCACTTTGCGACGGACGGCGCCCTGGGACGCGCCAAATACTACGCCTCGGTTGGAGGCCCAGGCGTGGTCGCCGCCTTCCTCATCGAATCGCTGAGGGGGTAGGTCGACATGGGAGAGGCTTCGACCCCCAAAGCGACCATCGTCGTTCCCGTATACAACTCGGCACGCTCGATTCAGCGATGCCTCGACTCGCTGTTGGCACAGTCCGAGCGCTCGATTCAGGTCGTTTGTGTCAATGACGGATCGACTGATGATTCCCTGAGCGTCTTGCATCAAATGGCACAGACCGACGGACGTGTGCTGGTGATTGACCAGAAAAACGAGGGTGTCTCGTGCGCTCGAAACGCCGGCATCGATGCCGCCGAGGGCGAGACCGTCTTTTTTGTGGACGCCGACGATTACATCGATGCCCAGACGGTCGAGCGCGTGTTGCATGTCATGGAGTCTGCGGATGCCGAGGCCGCCGTTTTTGGCGGCGTCTGTGAACCTGCCGATGCTGCCCCCAAACGCGTCCAGCAACTCATGAGCCCCAAAGCTGGTACCTTCGGCGCCCGTGATCCCCAACTACTGTTCCATTCGAATGCGCAGCCCTATGCCTGCCGTGCGGCTTTTTCGCGCGAGCTGCTCAATCGCGAAGGCATTCGCTTCGCCCCCGGTTTGGCTTTGGGCGAGGACGTCGTCTTCCAATTTGCGGCTTATGCGCTTGCCCGCAAGACCGTCGTCATGCCGGACAAGTTCTACCACTACGTGATGGAGAGTGAATCGGCGACGCACGAGTTCAACAGTGCCGAGGCTCGCGCCAAAAAGCTTGACGCCCACATGAGGATGCTCGAGGAGGTCTTGGAGGACTGGGCGGCCTACGGTCTTTTAGACCTGTGCCCCGGCGAGCTGATAACTTGGTTTTTGGACCTAACTGTGTTCGACCTGGCGCGCTTGGATGCCGATGACTTCCATCGCGTGGCGGCTCGCGTCAACATGGACCTCGCGACGTTTTTGGGAACGGACTGGGCAGATATGCCTGCTAAGGGCGCCGTTCGCCGTGTTGCCCACAAGCTCGTTGCGGCGACCTCGGGCGTTTCGATGGCAGACGCCACGCTGTTCTATCTTTCGACTCGCGGTCTCAAAGCCTGCCTGGAGCGCTTTATCTAATTCCAAGCGCTGCCGCTCGCCGCAACTCGGCTGTTAAAATAACCCTGTTACACGCTACTCAACAGGAGGTTCTCTTGCAGAACTCTGATACCCCTAAAGTTTCGCTGCTTGTCCCCATTTGCAATGTCGAACGCTACCTGTGCGAGTGCCTCGATTCCGCCGTGGCGCAGACGCTTAAGGACATCGAGATCATCTGTATCAATGACGGTTCCACCGATAGCTCGCCGGATATCATCCGCGAGTACATGGAGCGCGACCCCCGTGTGAAGATGATCGACAAGGCCAACAGCGGCTACGGTGACTCGATGAACCGCGGCCTGGAGATGGCGCGCGGCGAGTACGTGGGCATCCTTGAGTCCGACGACTTTATGTTTGAGGATTCGCTCCAAAAGCTGGTTGCCAAGGCCGATGCTGAGCATGCCGATGTGGTAAAGGGCGACTTTTACCTGTATTGGTCCGCGCCCAGTGAGCGCCGTGAGCTGTTTGGGATTATCGATGAGCATATGACGGGCGCCGCGTATCGCCCCGTCGATCGCCCTGGCATCTTCTACCGCAAACCTTCCATTTGGTCTGCCATCTATCGGCGCGAGTTCCTCAACGACAATCAGATTCGGTTCCTTCCCACGCCGGGCGCCTCGTATCAGGACGCAGGCTTTAACTTTAAGGTCTGGGCGTGCGCCGAGCGTGCCGCGTTTATTGCGGACCCCATCCTGTGCTATCGCCAGGACAATGAGAAGAGCTCTGTTAATTCGCCCAACAAGGTGTTTTGCGTGTGCGACGAATATGCCGAGATGCAACGTTTTTTGGATGAACGTCCCGAGCTCAAGGTTCAGCTCCAGGGCATTTTAATGCGCATGAAGGTCGATACGTATCGCTGGAATGACGAGCGTCTGGTCGATGAGCTGCGCGAGCAGTTTTGGGAGAAGGCTTCGCCCGAGCTCAAGGCCGATTGGGATGCCGGTCGCTTTGATCTGTCGCTGTTCGATCCGCGCGGCGAGACCGACTTGCGCCTGATGGTCAAGTCGCCCCGTGCTTATATCGATTCGCGCTTTGACTTTAAGAAGCCCGGCAAGCTCAATACGTTTAAGCACTACTTTAAGATTGGCGGCCTGCCGCTGGTCTGGCGCGTGCTGACGTATCAGCGCACCTACGGCGATAATCCGCATCCCGATGACGTGCCGGCCGCACAGTAGGAGCACTTGGCTATGACTACCCCCAAGATTTCCGTTGTCGTTCCCATCTATAAGGTGGAGGAGTGCCTGGCCTGGTGCCTGGACTCCCTGCTTGCGCAGGACATGCCCGATTGGGAAGGCGTGCTGGTCAACGATGGCTCGCCGGACGGTTCGCGCGATATTGCGGCTGCCTATTGCGAAAAGGACGCGCGCTTTACGTTGGCCGATAAGGAAAACGGCGGCCTGTCGAGTGCACGCAACGCGGGTATCGCTGCTTCCACGGCGCCCATCGTCGCGTTTTTGGATTCCGATGACCGCTTTACGCCCGATGCGTGCCGCGTGATCGTCGATGCCTTTGAGCGCGAGCGCTGTGATGTTTTGACCTTTGGTGCTAACCCGTATCCGCTGGAGGCGGGGTATCCGTGGCTTAACTATGTGTTGAGCCCGCGCGATGTGTCGTTTGAGGGCTATAGCTCCGACCTGCTGTTTAAGGAAGCGTCTCGTCCCTTTGCATGGCGCACCGCTTGCAAGCGCGATTTTTTGCTCAATAACGGGATCGTTTTCGACGAAACCGTCAAGTATGGCGAGGACCAGGTCTTTGACTTTGCGGTGTACGGCCGTTCGCGCAAGACCGCGCTTATCTCGAACAAGCTGTACGACTATCGCGTGGCGCGCAAGGGATCGCTTATGGACACCATGCGCTACGACGACGAGACGCGTCTGCTGGAACATGTGAAGATTTATTCCGCGGTGCTGGCTGACTGGCAGCGCGACGGTCTGGATGCTCAGCATGCCGAGGACCTGGCGTACTTCCTGTGCGATCTGGTGCTGTACGATGCGCTCAGGTTGCTGGATGTGAATTGCAGCAAGGTGATTTCCGCCGTTGCTGCGGCCCTTGCCGGTTCTGCTGTGGGCAGTGACGCTTCGCTCGCACAATGTGCACCTTCTGTCGCCGCCATGGTGCGTGCAGCGCTCGCCGATAATACTCCTAGCGCCCGTACGTGCAAAAAGCTCATGTTCGATTACGACGTCTTGAGGTTTGGGCGCCTGGGCGCGTGCAAGCGCATGGCCGCGAATGCCCTGGGAAAGCGAGAAGTGTAGATGAGTATCAAGCGTTTGGCGCTTTGCCGTAGCCAGGGTCGCCTGTTCGTTCTTCTTCGTTTTGTCGGCAAGGATGTCGCGGGGATTATTGAGCGCGAGGGCTCCCAGGCTTTTGCTCGCGCCACGACCAATGGTGCCAGCGTGCCGTCGTTGGCGCTGCCGGTCGATCATGGCCGCGTTTTGGCGCTTTGCCCCTCGGTTGCGGGCTACGAGCGCGAGCTCGCCGTCTTGGTGCTTCCGTTTTTGGATGGTCCTGCGATCGATGTCGACTTTGCATCTGGTGGCCAAAGGCTTGGATCCATTCGCCTCGATAGCCGTAAGGCTAAGCTGGAATCCAAGATCAACTACAAGGCAAAGCCCACATTGTGCGCGCTTATCCGCGATGCACAGCGCGGCGAGCGCTGCGGCCGCTACGAGATCGATGCCGTCCGTTATCTACCGGCCGATTCGGGCGCTGTGTGGCGCTATGAGGTCGCATGGGCGGGGGAGTCCCAGTGCACGCCCCAGCTTCAGATTCTCGATACGCATATGAATGCCATCGATGCCACGGTGCATGTGTTTGAGTCGCAGGTCGACGTGCCGCAGCAGAACGGATGCCGCGTCAATAAAACGTATCTGAGCGTGGAGATGCCCGAGGACATTCGAGATTTTGTCGCGATTGCAACTGATCCTGCGGGCCAGCTCCAGAGCGGTTTTTGCGCCATGGATGGCCGCCTGTACAACGGTATGGTCGACGACAGCTGGAATCGCATGAAGGATGCACGCTCGGACGACGCTGCCTATCGCCGTTGGTTTGAGCAGCATCGCGCAAAGCCGGGCGACCTGGCGTGCCAGCGCGCCGCTGCGGCGGCATTCGCCTACAGGCCGCTCGTGAGCATTGTGGTGCCCTGCTATAAGACCGATCCGGTTTACCTGCGCGAGTTGCTGGATTCGGTGCTTACCCAGAGCTATGACAACTGGGAATTGCTGCTGATGGACGCCTCGCCCGAATGGGATGCGGTGGCCAATCTTGCAGCAGCCGCTCACGATGAGCGCGTCCGTCGCATCGAGCTGCCCGGCAACGGCGGCATTGTGGTCAACACCAACGCCGGCATTCAGCTGGCGACGGGTGACTACATCGCATTCTTGGACCACGATGACATCCTGGAGCCGGACGCGCTGTTCCACTATGTTGCTGCGCTGAGCAAGGCGGCCCAGGACGACCGTCCGCAGGTCCTGTTCTGCGATGAGGACATGTTCCAGAAGACGGGGGAGTGGGGCCAGCCGGTCTTTAAGACCAAGCTTAACGTCGACCTGCTCTATAGCCATAACTGCGTGACGCATTTTCTGATGGTTGAGAAGGCGCTCATCGATCGCATTGGCGTGTCGCCAGAAGACGTTGCGGGTGCCCAGGATTACGACCTGACGCTCCGCTGTCTTGCGGCGGGCGCGCGCTTTGAGCACGTTGCGCACGTGCTGTATCACTGGCGCGTACACCCCGGCTCTACCGCCGACGGCTCTGCCGATAGCAAGCCTTATGCCATCGAGGCCGGGCGCCTTGCGCTGCAGCGTCACTTTGACTCGCTGGGCGTTCGCGGAACGGTCGAGGAGTCCGAGACGCCGTTTGTCTACCGTATGCGCTATGCGCTGCCAGAGCCTGCGCCGCTGGTGAGCATTGTGATTCCCACCAAGGATCACGTCGAGACGCTCGGCGCCTGCGTGATGTCGATCGCACAGAAGGCCACGTATACCAACTACGAGATTGTCTTGGTGGAGAATAACAGCGAAGAGCAGGAGACCTTTGCGTATTACGAAACCCTGCCGGAGCGCGTAGCCGCTGCGTCTGGCGGCAAGGGTGCAGCGCGTGTTGTGTACTGGCCGGGCGAGTTCAATTACTCCCAGATCATCAACTTTGGCGTTAAGCACGCCAAGGGCGACTACCTGCTGCTGCTCAACAACGATACCGAGGTTATAAGCCCGGACTTTATCGAAGAGATGATGGGTTATCTGCAGCGTCCGGATGCGGGCGTGGTGGGTGCCAAGCTCTATTTTGCTGATCATCTGGTGCAGCATGCCGGCATTTTGGTTGGCGTGCGTGGTGCGCTTGCCCATGCCAACCAGGACCTCTCTGCAAAACGCGAGGGCTATCTTGCCCGTGCCGTGCGCCCCAGTAACTTTAGCGCCGTGACGGGCGCCTGCCAGATGGTTCGTCGTGATGTATTTGAGCAGGTTGGCGGCTACAACGAGGAATTCGCCGTCGGCTTTAACGACGCGGACTTTTGCCTGCGCGCGTGGGAGGCGGGCTACCGTACCATCTTTACGCCCTATGCCGAGCTGTATCACTACGAGTTCACCTCGCGCGGCAGGGAAGAGGCCAACGAGGAAAAGCTGCGCCGCTGGAAGCGCGAGCAAGCGCTGTTCATGCAGCGCTGGCCGGAGTTCTTCTTGGATGGCGACCCCTGGCTCGGGCCGAACCTATCAGCCGAGAGCGAGTATTTCTCGGTCTAAGGCAATAGTTTTTAGGAAGTCCTTAACCTTCTTTCGCTATGAGCTTGGAAGAAAGCAACGTTGGGCTACTAGCTAAGACAAATTACGAAAGCTCGATACTTTCGCGATAAGTTTATATAAGCTTATATAACTCGATATTATTCGATATAGTCTACGATAAAAAATAAGCAATGATTGACTGTTAATCGATTCCCTAGAAAGGCAAACAAGTGAGCGCCACAGCATTCCATAACCCCTTTCGTCCCACTGCCGGCGCTGAGCCTCCGCGCATAATTGGTCGTGACGATATCGCCCTTGAGTTTACCGAGAGTTTGAATGCGGGAATTGGTGCACCTGCGAGGCTCATGCGCATTGCTGGACCGAGGGGCTCCGGAAAAACTGTTTTGCTCTGCGACCTTAGGGATCGTGCGCGAGAGCTTGGTTGGAAGACCGCTATTGTTTCTGCTGGCCCAAACCTATTGCTGGACTTGAGGGATCAGGTTGCTGATTCTTCCCTTGCGGCCAATGCTTCGGTCGGCGTAAATGCCGGCGTTGTTTCCGCGAAAGTTGACGTTGCGCCCAAAGAGCCAAGCCTTAGAAAGTTGCTGAGTTCGGCAGCGAAGTCTTCCAAGGGTCTTTTTATTGCCATCGATGAAGTTCAGGACGCCCCGATTGACGATATGCGTGCCATTGCGTCTACGGTTCAGCTTTTGATAGGGGAAAGAGTAGATATCGCACTTGCCTTTGCCGGTTTACCCGCCGGTGTTATGGATCTTATTAACGGTAAGGCACTTACGTTCTTGCGTCGTGCCCTCCCCGAAGATCTGGCGCCTATCAATCAGGTGGAGGTGGCGCTTTCTATGGGCGACAGTTTTATTGCGACCGGCTTGACCATAGAGGACGATCTGTTGTCGAGATCCGCTAAGGCTACTAAGGGCTATGCCTATCTGGTACAACTGGTTGGTTATTCCATTTGGCAGCGCGCCAACTTGCATCGTGCCAAAAGTGCCATCGTGAGTGAGCGCGATGTTGCCGAAGGCATTGCGCTGGCAGAGGCTCGTTTTCACGATGTTGTTCACGAGCCCGCGATTTCTGGACTGGGGCTTAACGATATCAAATACCTTTTGGCGATGTGCGAGGACAAACAACAGTCCAAATCATCCGAGATTGCTAGGCGCATGGGTAAAAAGACCAATGAGATTAGCTCTATTAGGGCAAAATTGCTACAAAGAGAGGTTATTCAGGCGCCACAGAGAGGCTACGTGCAGTTTGCCGTGCCGGACCTAGATATCTATCTGCGAGAGAACGCCGAGGAAATTCTCGAACGGTTCTAGGTCGAGGTATTTTCCATATCACCATAGTGAATCGTTAGCACGTTGGTCCCTTCGGATTGTTGGCTTGGCGTCTGGTGTGATTGACCGTAGCGTAAGTACGTAAAGCGATTGTTGTTGACGCGTAATGCATGCGGCTTCCGTTATTTTCGAGTGACATAATCGATTGCTTCCGCGCAAGATTGGCATAGATTCACAATTGAGTATTTCCGAATGAAGGTGACTAGGCCTACCTCGCGCATCAATTTGTTGATAAACTCATCTGCAAACGATAGGCTGATGAACGGCACGTCCGCAAAGTCCAAATAGACCTTATTATCTGCATCGTTAGCCATGTTTAATGCTAAACAGCGCATTTTCGCAGCGTCGTATCTGCTTCCAAATCCGGATGATTCGTCAGCCAGACGAAGTCGGAGGCTTCTGCCCGACGGGTCGGTTTCATGGGATTCTTTCCAAAGATTGACTGGTGAGTTTCCCTCAAAAATATCTGACATGGATATTGATGAGTTTGTCGAGATTTGAAAATCTACCAACGTGCTTCCGCCTGCCGGGGTGTTGACGTTTCTGAATGCGACCGTAGCGTCTGACCCCTTATGTTTGTGAACCTTTCTATATCCAATGCCGTCAGACTGAATATCGAGAGAACCAGATGCTGCGTCGACAATACTGTCAAGAAGCCATAATCCGTTGCCTGCGCCATTTCCATCTGTTACGCCCTTGCTGAGGGCGAGTTGTATAGCCTCCTTTGTGTCAGCAAAGGCTACGCCGCCACTCCTAAGTGAATTGGGGATGCCAATTCCGTCATCATGGACTGCGATTGCGACTTTGTTAGATTGACGATGAACTTGGGCCATTACGTAGCCTTCAACATGCTCGCTTTGCATTTTTGTCGAATGAACAAGCACGTTATCTGATATCTCGTTTAATCCGTATTCGATTCCATGGAGAAGCCCGGGCGCAAGCACCGTAGTCTTGCGAAGTGAGTCGATAATCCCACTAACCACATCAAAGTGCGTATTTCTGTCGAAGCGCCAAACTTTATCAAGAAATGATGCCGAATCGACACCATTAGGGTCTTTGTAGGGCTTTAATAACCCCAAAGCTTCAGCATAGGTTCCCTTACCAGTCGATTTGGAGGGGAGGAAAGTGCAACCGTGGTCGGTCGAATAGGATGACAAGGTCGCAACTATCGGAAGTACTCGATTGGGATATAACCCGTTTTCTTCAGCCTCCAGTCTAACTTTGAAAATGTTGAAGCCGGATTCGATGGCAGTGTCTATTCTTTTCCTGAGATAGCCGGCTGCGCCGCGAGACGGCTTTATGGTTAACACTACATAGGGCTTTTTGGGTTCAGATGTATAATTCATGGTGAAACAGCCTGGCCATGGTCCCGAATTGGTAAGTAGGGCTATTCTATCAGTGAAGCCCCAGACGCCTCTGATACAAGCGAAACATTGGGGCATTTTTTTGGACAATTTCACGGTTAACGCGTGTGGCGCCGTCCTGGTAAGTCAGTAAAACTGTTCGCAACTTCTTACTTCAATTAAATTGATGGTCGTACCTCTAGATGAGGCACTTGCACCCTTGCTGGATTGCATGGTCGGCATTATTGATGGACTGAAGTTGGTGCGTTTTGCTGCCGGTTACCATCGTTCATGCGTTCCTTCCACTTGCTGCATGCTTAAATGCATACTTAAACGATCTTTACTGGCTCTACGCTCCTATATACCAATGCTATTTGCTGCAAGCGAGACCCCTCATTTTTAACCCTAGCAATTTATATTTCGTTCATCGGGTGGCCATTGCAGAGCATTATGCAGGAGGGGTATTGAAACATTGGCGTAGTGTCTGCTTTCGACTGGTGCTAGGAGATTGAGCTAAAACTAAGTTGGTGCCTCCATTTGCTGCCTCTGGTCTATTCGCCGCATGCGTACGCTCGAGATCATGGATGAGCAGCGACCTGAATCACGACCCGTAAAGGCCGCGGCTGGCCGAATGCACGGCCAGTACCTCAGGTGCGGCGGGATCGGGACCCACGGGGAGGTCCACCCGCCCGCGCATCGTGTGGTACGTCGACCTCGCGACGCCGAGGAGCCCGCGCTGCGCTGATATGGGGTAGCGCGGGCTCCTCGGCCGCTATGGCCCCCACCTTCGAGCGTATATCAGCGCCGCTTGTTTCAAGACATCGACCTCCATGCGGAGCCTGCGGTTCTCGCGCCCCGGCTCTATGATCCTGTTCTGCTCAGGCATGCGGTTGTCCGCCGCATGGGGCGAACCCGTCGCGTTGATCGATTTGACCCAGCGCTCGACGGTGCTCTTGCCGAGATTGTACTCCTCCATGATCTCCCGCTTGGGCTTGCCGACGTTGTAGAGCTCGACTATCTGCCTCTTGAACTCGTCGGTGAAATGCCTGGGGTGCCTGGGGTCCCTCATGCAGCTCTCCCGTCTCTCACGCCCCTCACGGAACTGTCCATATCGGTGTGGTCAATCCAGAAAACCGAATGGGGCGGACGGGGTCGTCCGGCTGAGTTTGGGAAGCGGTGCCGGACGGCGGGCGGAGCATGACCCCGAGACCCATCGAAACACTTCTGCATCGTTTCTTCAACTGGGGAAGCTCCGGTCCCGGCACCCATTGCGGGAACCGGGGCCGTTCGGTTAAGTGCGGGAAGGGGCTATCCGTTCGGGACGTTCGGCTGAAGTTGAGAATCGACCTTCTTTTCTGTCTTTGCATAAATAAATAAGGATAAAACTAATCAATAAATAGTAACGAAATCAGAGAGGTATTCTAATGTCGAAAAGACTTACGCTTACTCAGGAAACAATAAAAGACTATATTAAATCTGAAAAAAATCGCTTTGATGAAAGCCTCGACGAATGTGTCGCCTTTGAAATCATAGCAGCTCAAAAGCTGCTTGCTCGTTATGACCTCGATGATGACGAGACTGAGAGGGGACATGTGGGAAAAGGAAATGACGGTGGATATGATGGTATTTCTATTTTCGCTAATGAATGCTTGATAACTGGTCAGGATTTCAGCTCACTAGATATTCCTAAAAATTCAATAATTGATATACATTTCTTTTAAACAAAATATCAAACAGGTTTTCCTGAGGTGTCTATCCAGAATTGGAAAGATTCGTTCCCGAATTTATTGACTGATAATCCCGATCCTCAAAGATATAACGAAGAGGTTAGACAAGCTTTCGAACTAATTCTGAGCATTTTGAAAACAGCTATGAGAAATAAATATAGGGTGAATATTACCTTTTTGGGGTATTTCTCTTACTACGGAATTGCATCCTAACTTAATTAAACAGTCTGAAGAATTGAAAACGATTGTTCAGAAAAATGCTCCCATTGTTCATGATATTGCCGTCAACATTTTAACCGACAAAGAGCTCTTTTCCGCGTTTCAGCGGTCCCCAGATAGTGTTGTATCTTTGCATTCAGATAAAGACCCTCTTTGTCCTGATGGTCATATCGCAATACTCGCAGTAACTATTCCTGAGTTCAATAAATTTGCTACCTCTAATGATGGAAATCTTGAAAAGTCCTTATTTGAAGCTAATATTCGTGACTATCAAGGTAACAACTCCGTGAATAAGGCCATCCAAAACACGCTCCGAAATGATATAGAAGTCGATTTCTGGTGGCTAAATAATGGAATTACAATACTTGCCGATAGCGTTAAGAGGGATATGGACTGTTCTGTAACGCTAATAAACCCCAGAATTGTTAATGGGCTTCAAACATCAAATGAGATTTGGCATTACTGCAGAGAGGGCGATGCTTCTAAAGATACAAGAAAAGTTCTGGTCAAGTGTATTTCCATCACAGATCAGGATGTAAGAGCCAAGATTATTCAAGCGACTAATAACCAAAGCGTTATTCCGCCAGCATATTTACGTTCTCTTGAAACCATACATCTTCAAATAGAACAGTATTTCAAACGCCATGGTTTGCATTATGAAAGAAGGAAGAGCTCATGCAAGAATGAGGGGATTGCAGCGAAGGATATCATTACGGTTCCGTTTTTGGGACAATGCTTAATCGCAGTTTTATTGAAACAGCCGGACTATGCGAGAGCGAGGCCGGCACAAATTCTAGCGGATGATATTAAGTATAAAAAAATATTCAATGAGGATATACCTTCTGAAGCATATTTCCCTTGAATATCAACTTCATCCGAACACCCCTTGATTCTCATTTTCATTGCAACAGCCTCAGGACTCAGCGCAACGCGTTGCGCTGAGTCCTGAGGCGCGAATCCGGGTAGGCAACCCCAGAGGGGCC
>QWCK01000449.1_pt1 | contig 119885 bp, 105 predicted proteins | sample 1972571 | NCBI WGS metagenome assembly QWCK01 (sample SAMN09866710, study PRJNA288562) | Human gut metagenome isolate term2_stool, whole genome shotgun sequencing... | isolation source: gut | host: Homo sapiens | place: USA: California | reverse complement strand
AATTTTCAGAACAAATAAATCAAATTTCTGATGGTTATGGAGAGGCTTTAAATTTAAAACATTATGTAGTGATTACTCAGAATTACAATATTGATATTGTAACCGAATGGGAACCAACAATAGAAATTTCAAAGATGTAATAATTCTGGACATTTCTCTTAAATGTTAGATATGGGAGAATTGAATGACCACGCCACTGGGAGATATAGAAATATGCATAGATGGAAAAACAATTAAATATACAGCACAGAACATGGGCGTGATGGATAGGCTTTGTCTCGATGTAGATGGAAGATTTTGTATAAAAGTCGAATTTGTACCGGATGGCGAAAGACATACGATATCATGCATAATAAAAAGTCATATTCCATCTGACAAGGATGGAGTAGAATCTGGAGAACAGCTTGCGTTGAAGTCTTTTTATAAAGGGCACAGCAAGCTGTTCGATTCAGTCTTTATGAGTGGCTGATCGGAAGGAATAAAAGCACAGCGGTCAATATAGGATCCAATTACATATTTTTTAGTTTTTCCTGCAATTCTTCTATTTGTGATTCTATAGTCGCCAAAGAAGGCATCTCAATGGGAGGGTTGCAAGTGGAGTGACAGCAAAGGGGCTGAATGGAATTGAAGCAGAGGCGAACAAGCTGGCGAAAGCCCCAAAAGGGATTGATGGAGTAACCGAGGGAACCGGAAATGTAGCGGAAGATGTTGGGAAGGTTGTTGAGACCAGAGTGGTAGAACAACTGTTATATATGGGTCAGATGATATAGCTAATTATCAATATAATATGATTGAAAATCCAGGACCGTTAGCAGAAATGCCAAATCAACCTGCAAAGAATTTCTATGGTGGCAGATACAATATGGAAGTATTACAGGAAGATAGAATAATGTATTGAGCAGGTAATGCTCAAAATCCGTATGGAAGATGGTTTACGAGTGAGCCAAGCTCTTATATAGATAATGTATATGCGATTAAAATACCAAAGGGTACTACTATTTATACAGGACCAGTCGGACCGCAAGGTGGAGTATATGTGGGAGGATGTAATGTTATGCAAACCTATATAGATGCACCATGGACTTTTGAAGTTGTAGGAAAAACACCGTTACAATAGATTGGAGATAGAAGAATGATAAGAAATGAAGCGCTTTTGCAGTTGCGAGAGGCGTATATAGAGATTGGCAAAATGGTACAAAAATATGGATATGGACAATATAACGGGATATTAAGAATTCTTATGGGACAAGTTAATTGTATTGACTCGGATGAGAGCGATGGTGAAAAAATGAAATATCTGATAGAAAGCTATAGTAAACTGTTTGCTTCGAGAGGCGGGTTAAGCGATTTCATTATTTATGATGCAGATGTTCAATTAAGAAATCAGTTGAATGAGAAATATAATGACGAAGTAAAAAGGGCTTGGAACATTACGAAAGACTATATTTAATAATGTTCCATCGTATTGGATGCAGCCGGAAGCATACAGAATGATTACCAGTATGATGCGTTTGGTCAAAGGATTGCAGGACAGGAAAACATCCCGAATCGTCTAAGGTATAATGCACAGATTGAGGATGACCTGACGGGACTTTACTATCTGCGTGCACGTTATTACAATACGGGTATCGGACGGTTCACGCAGGAAGATGTGATCTATAATGATGGACTGAATCTGTATGCTCACTGTAGCAGTAATCCGGTGATGTATGAGGATCCGAGTGGCTATTCTGCAAATGTAACAGAGTCTGTAGGTGAAGAAAAATGAAATATAGAATAGAAGAATATAAACAAAAATAGAGGAATGGTAAAATGAAGGTTGTAGTAGCAATTGATTCATTTAAAGGAAGCATGACAAGCATGCAGGCCGGGATGGCCTGTAAAGAAGGCATATTGGCGGCAATACCGAAAGCAGATGTGGTGGTCAGACCACTTGCAGATGGTGGCGAGGGAACTGTAACCGCTTTGGTAGAGGGCATGAATGGCACATATGAACATGTTGATGTAACAGGACCGATGGGACAAAAGGTGCACGCGACATATGGAGTACTTGAGGATGATACGGCTGTTATGGAAATGGCAGAAGCATCAGGAATCACACTTGTTGAAGGTAAACCTGATCCGTGGAAAGCAACCTCATTGGGTGTGGGAGAGATGATATTGGATGCCGTGCACAAGGGCTGTCGGAATTTCATAATCGGAATAGGCGGAAGCGCAACCACTGAGGGCGGCATAGGAATGCTGATGGCGCTCGGCTATGAGTTTTATGATGAGGATGACAATATTCTTCCACCGGTATTTGGCTCGCTTGCAAGGGTAAGAAAGATAAAGGCTGATAAGGTCCCTTCAGAATTGAAGCAGTGTCATTTCAAAATAGCATGTGATGTTACTAATCCACTGTGCACAGAGCAGGGCTGCGTATACATTTTTGGAAAGCAAAAGGGCGTACAGGAGCATGAAAAGGCACAGATGGATAAAATGATGAGACAGTATGCAGACTGTGTTGAGGAGTATGCGGGAAAAAGATTTAGCGAGACACCGGGAGCAGGCGCTGCGGGAGGTCTTGGCTTTGCGTTTCTTTTTGGACTTGAGAACGTGGAGCTTAAATCCGGCATAGATATAGTGCTAAACGCAATACAGCTTGACAAGGAACTGAAAAATGCCGATATCGTAGTGACCGGAGAGGGCAGGCTTGATGGACAGAGCGCCATGGGAAAGGTGCCTGTCGGAGTGGCAAAAGCAGGCAGAAAAAACGGCTGTAAAGTAATCGCACTAGCAGGGAGTGTCACTGACGATGCAGTGGCATGTAATAAAGAAGGCATAGATGCGTTTTTCCCTATTATAAGAGGGGCAACAACGCTTAATGAGGCTATGGATATCAAAAATGCTCAAAAAAATATGAAAAACACTGCAGAACAAGTTTTCAGGCTTATTGACATCAGCTCGCTTATGGAATAATATATGTTAGTAAAATTATGCGTGGTGCAGGGGCCGGATGAGATATAAAAGCCTCGTATATCATAGAATATTTAAATAAAAAAGGAGAAAAGCAATGGCTAAGGAGAAAAAATTAGTAGAGGCCATCACTTCCATGGAGGAAGATTTCACACAATGGTATACAGACGTTGTGAAGAAAGCAGAGTTGATGGATTATTCATCTGTAAAGGGATGCATGATCTTTAAACCCAATGGTTATGCCATCTGGGAGAATATACAGAAGAATCTCGATGCAATGTTCAAAGAGACAGGAGTAGAGAATGTATACATGCCAATGTTCATTCCGGAGAGCCTGCTCCAGAAGGAAAAGGATCACGTAGAGGGCTTTGCACCGGAGGTCGCATGGGTCACACAGGGCGGACTTGAGACACTTCAGGAGAGACTTGCAGTAAGACCTACATCAGAGACACTTTTCTGCGAGCTTTTCAGCAAAACAGTACAGTCACACAGAGACCTTCCAAAGGTATATAACCAGTGGTGCTCAGTAGTGCGCTGGGAGAAGACAACACGTCCATTCCTCCGCTCATCAGAGTTCTTATGGCAGGAGGGACATACTGTTCATGCAACAGCCGAGGAGGCAGAGGCACGTACAGTACAGATGTTAAACATCTATGCGGATTTCTGTGAGAAATATCTTGCAATCCCTATGGTAAAGGGAAGAAAGACAGACAAGGAGAAGTTCGCCGGAGCAGAGGCTACATACACAATAGAGGCACTCATGCATGACGGAAAAGCACTCCAGTCAGGAACCTCACACAACTTTGGTGACGGCTTCCCTAAGGCATTCGGCATCCAGTACACAGACAAGGACAATAAATTACAGTACTGTCATGAGACATCATGGGGCGTTTCAACACGTCTTATCGGAGCTATCATCATGGTTCACGGAGATGACTCAGGACTCGTGCTTCCACCAAAGATTGCACCAACACAGGTTATGGTCATTCCAATCCAGCAGCAGAAGGACGGCGTCCTTGACAAGGCATACGACCTCAAGGACAAGCTCTCAAAGGATTTCCGCGTGAAAATCGATGCAACCGACAAGACACCTGGCTGGAAGTTCGCAGCACAGGAGGTTCAGGGAATCTCAACACGTATCGAGATTGGACCAAAGGATATCGAGAAAAACCAGTGCGTTATCGTCCGCCGAGACACAAGAGAGAAAATTGTCGTCTCACTCGATGAGGTAAATGAGAAGCTCGCAGAGGTACTTGAGACAATGCAGAATGACATGCTCGAGAAGGCAAAGGCATTCCTTGCAAGCCATATAAACGATGCACACGACTACAATGAGTTCAAGGCAATCGCAGAGACAAAGCCTGGCTTTATCCGTGCTATGTGGTGTGGAGACGAGGCCTGCGAGAACAAAATCAAAGAGGACACAACAGTTACAAGCCGTTGTATGCCATTTGGTGACCAGGAACAGATTTCCGACGTATGCGTATGCTGTGGAAAGCCGGCGCATAAACTCGTATACTGGGGTAAGGCATATTAAAAGGAGAAAATACAGATGCGCATAGATTTACCGCAGAATGTCAACTTCATAATAGACACGCTCTACGAGCATGGCTTTGAGGCATATGCGGTAGGTGGATGCGTGCGTGACAGTCTCCTTGGCAGGACACCGCAGGACTGGGATATCACCACATCTGCAAAGCCTGCGCAGGTCAAAGCGATATTTGACCATACGATAGACACAGGTATCCAGCATGGTACAGTCACGGTCATGCTGGAGCATGTGGGCTATGAGGTCACCACCTACAGGATAGACGGAGAGTACGAGGATGCACGCCATCCAAAGGAGGTTACCTTTACCTCCAATCTGAAGCTTGACCTGGAGAGGCGCGACTTTACAATCAATGCCATGGCATATAATCACAGGGCAGGGCTTGTCGATGAATTTGACGGCATAGCAGATTTAAAAGCACATGTGATCAGATGTGTGGGCTGTGCACACGACAGGTTCAGTGAGGATGCACTCAGGATGTTTCGTGCGGTGCGATTTGCAGCCCAGCTTGGCTTTGATATAGAGGCACAGACTAAAGCGGCCATAAAAGAGCTTGCCCCTGCCTTGTCAAAGGTCAGCGCAGAGCGAATCCAGGTGGAGCTTGTGAAGCTTCTGACATCAGACCATCCGCAGATGATGAGAGATTTGTATGAGCTTGGACTCACAGCGGTATTCATGCCGGAGTTTGATGTGATGATGCAGACACCTCAGCACAATAAGCACCATATGTACAGTGTCGGCGAGCATACACTTCATACCTTGGAGCATGTGCGAGCAGACAAAATCCTAAGGCTTACCATGCTGCTTCATGATGTGGCAAAGCCGGTGTGCATTACGACAGACGAGGAAGGCCAGAATCATTTCAAGAAGCATCCGGTTGTGGGAGCTGATATGACAAGAAAGATACTCAGGCGCCTTAAGTTTGATAACAGGACTACAGACTGTTGTTGTAAGCTCGTAAAAGAGCATGATGACCGTCCGGCCATCACGGAACGCAATGTAAGGCGTGCCATGAGCCGCATAGGAACAGAGCTTTTTCCGCTGTTGTTTGAGGTGAAAAGAGCCGATACACTCGGACAGAGCATGTATAAGCGCGCAGAAAAGCTTGAATACATCGCAGAATATGAGCGTGTATACAGGAAAATCCTCGCAGACCACCAGTGTGTATCAAAAAAGGAAATGAAAATAAATGGCAGCGACCTGATTAAAATGGGAGTAGAGCCGGGACCGAAGCTTGGCGATATCCTGGACAGGCTTTATGAGCAGGTGCTTGATGACCCATCGCTCAATGAAGCACAAAAACTTAAAGAGCTTGCGAATAAAATAATAACCTCTCTCATATGATTAAAAAGCATCTGAATAGTTATGATGCATTAATTATATGAGGGGGGATTTTTTTGTATAATCAGCCGGAAGTGGCTTTGGAAAAATATGAGCTTACAGTAAGCAGGATAATAAAGGGCAGAGGAGCATATATATGTGACACAGGCATCGGGCAGAAGCTGCTCGTGCCGTACAGAGGGCATGAGCAAAGGGCAGGCACCCTGCGGGATACGCTGGCATTTATCCAGAGAAACGGTATGGATGTGGAGCAGATATCACAGACAAAGGAGCAGTGTATCATATCGCGAGATAACTGTGAGGACGCATACATATTGAAGGATTACAGAGCAGGCAGAGAGTGCAGCACGGACAGCATAGATGATATGCGTGGCGGCAGCAGGGCATTAGCGCAGCTGCACAATATATTGGAAAAGTATCCTCTGCCTTCGGATATCGAGGTAGAAAGCCTGCACGAAAAAGCTCAGCGAAAATGTGCGCAGATAGTAAAGCTTAAAAACTACATACTGCGTCGCAGCAAGACAAATGCTTTTGAGCATCTGTTTTATGAATGCTATGAGAGATTCTTAGAGCAGGGACAGAAATCGGCGGAAATATTGTGTGAGCTGGAAAATAGTAAAACGTCGGTTCCGATATACTGTCACGGAGCCTTCAACCAGCACAATGTCGTGTATACACAGTCCGGAAGATGGCTTCCTGTCAATTTCGAGACCATGCATCCGGGATATCCGGAAACTGATCTTGCGGAGTACATGCGCAAGATGCTCGAAAAAAATCACTGGGATACAGCGGTTGCAGATGCAATTCTTGACAGCTATTGCAGCGTAAGAAGTCTTGATGATACATCAATGAGACTGCTTCAAGCACTGCTTTTGTTTCCTGAAAAATTTTGTAAGCTCTGCAATCACTATAGCAACTCGCGCAAGTCATGGGTATGCGACCGTGATGTGGATAAGCTTGCACAGCTCATACAGCTAAGCGGGGAGCGCGAGGAGTATCTGCATGTCCTGCATGCCATAGTGTAAGCAGTAATGCATATATATAGTGAATTTAATTGAAAAGTAAATGACTATACGATATATTATTATTGTAGAAAAACGTTTAAAGCCAGCTATTAAAGGAAATACAGATGAAGAAATTTAAAAGATTATTTTGCATAGTATGCATGCTTGTGCTGTCACTTGCAGCATGTGGAAAACAGGACACGGATGATGGTGTAAAAAAATTCTATAACAGCATGAATGATACGACGGAGGCCGTGGGAGAAAGCACGCAGTCCGGTTTGAAAGCTGCTGCGGAGGAAAACGGAAAGTCCGTTAAGAAAAGTTCAGATATTCTCATAGTATCGGACATAAACAGTGCCAACGAGACGATCAGGGTATACAATTACTCGACAGGAGTGCAGTATCAGTATTACTATGGGCTGACCACCGGCTTTTTTGACAAATATGGCAATCACATGTCAGTTTCAGACATACATCAGGGTGATGTGGTTGAAATATCAGGGGCAGATTCAGACGGCAAGGCAAAGCGGATACAAAAATCCGATAAGGTGTGGACAAACGACGCAGTGACCAATTTTTCTGTGGATAAGAATAAGAGCGTGCTTGAAATCGGAAATAGCAGCTACAGGCTGGGTGAGCGCACCATGATATTTTCAGGCTCGGATGTCGTAGATACTGACAGCCTAACGGCGCAGGATAAGCTGGCTGTTGTCGGGATTGACAAGGATATAGTGTCAATTTCTGTCACGACAGGGCACGGCACACTGCAGCTTAGCAATACATCGCTGTTTGAGGGCAGTTTTTTGCAGCTCGGAGACAGGATATTTGCAGAAATCACTAAGGATATGTCGCTTGATGTGCCGGAGGGCAGCTATACACTCGCTGTGGCCAACAATGGCTGGGGAGGCAGCACGGATATTGAGATAAAAAGAGGAGAGACTACAAAGGTAAATTTAAATGATTTAAAGGGTGAGGGCCCTAAAAAGAGCAGCATCCTTTTCGAGGTTGACGTGCAGGGAGCAAAAATATATGTCGATGGCATTGAAATCGACTATACGAGCCCGGTTGATATAACATACGGAAAACACACGCTTAAGGTAACAGCCGATGGCTATGACACCTGGACGAGGACGCTTTACGTGAACTCGAAGGAAGCCACCGTACAGATTACGATAAACGACAATAAGGACAGCTTGGGCAGTGATTCATCAGGCACCGGAACCGGCAGCACAGACAGCTCGCAGGCCACCGCACAGACTCCTTCAGAGACTGCCTCAGAGAGGGCAGATGAGAAGGACAATCAAAGTACATCTAAAAGAACAACCGGCAGCTCGCAGAGCACAAATTCATCACGGCAGACAGACAATAAATCCTCTGACAGCTCGGAAAATAGTCTGACAAATAAGGATATATCAGATTATCTTTCAACATTAACCTCTTTATTAAGTTCAAAGTAAGGTTTTAAGAATGGTAAAAGTACATAAAAGCCTAGGAAATAGCGCATTTTCCTTGACAAACCCCATAAAAACAAGTATATATATTCTTGTAGGTAATTTGGGAATACAGCTCGAATTATATAAATTATGAAAATCCAGAGGAGGAATTTTATCATGAACAAAGCAGATTTAGTTGCAGCTATGGCAGAGAAGGCCGGAGTATCAAAGAAGGACGCAGAGGCATCTTTAAAGGCATTCACAGATGTTGTTGCAGAGGAGTTAAAGAAAGGTGAGAAGATCCAGTTAGTTGGATTCGGTACTTTCGAGGTATCTGAGAGAGCAGCAAGAACAGGAAGAAATCCACAGACTGGCGCTGAGATGACAATTGCAGCATCTAAGGCTCCTAAGTTCAAGGCTGGAAAGGCTTTAAAAGATTCTCTTAACTAATAAGTTAGACTATCACGGAGTAGAAGAATGGGTGAAGCCTTTAAGGCTCCGCCCATTTTTGGCTATATCCACTAAAATCAGGGTAATGGTTATGAATTGATTTATTATAGGTAAGACACAGAGGTAACAATGAGATTAGACAAATTTTTGAAGGTATCGCGTCTGATAAAGAGACGTACAGTGGCAAATGAGGCATGTGACGCAGGCCGTGTCACAGTAAACGGCAGACCGGCAAAGGCATCTGTAAATGTCAAGGTCGGAGACATAATAGAGATAGCATTTGGACAAAAGACAGTCAAGGTTAAGGTGTTAAATCTCCTTGACACAACAAAGAAGGAAGAAGCAAAAGATCTTTTTGAGTATATATAGGTTATATTTTCATGAATCCCGGCATATATATACATATGCGATTCCACAGATGGCATGTATATGTGCGGCTGTCTATGGAGTATATTAAAAATTATGTGAGGGACAGGAAATGGAAGAAATATCAGGCACAAAGAGTCATAAGCTTATCTTGAATAATCGCAGAACAGGCAGCTTTACAGGCATTTTGGATGTGCTCTCCTTTGATGTGGGAGAGATACTTTTGGAGACGGAGCTGGGCATGCTTGACCTAAAGGGCAAGGATCTTCACGTAAACAGGCTAAACCTTGAGAAGGGAGAAGCCGATATAGAAGGTGAGATAGACATGATTACGTATTCGAAGGTACCGGAGGTGACCGGAAAAAAAGATAAAATGTTTGGCAGGATATTCAGATAAGCACCTAAGGAGGAATAATGAGTAAACGTCGTGCAAAGAGAAGGGGCGGAACTTTAAGTGTTTCCATCATAGTTATAGCATTTCTTGTGGTTATGGTAGTCCAGGTTGTGCAGCTAAAGCAGAAGGAATCTACATATGCCGCACAAAAAGCGGAGCTTGAAAAGCAGTACACTAAAGAATCGGAGCGTGCTGATGAGATAGAAAGCATGCAGCAGTATATGCAGAGTGACCAGTACATAGAGGATATAGCAAAGAGCAAGCTGGGGCTTGCGTATGACAATGAAATAATCTTCAAGGAAAAGGACAAATAATTTTTGAAGATATAGTTGCGCTTTTTCGTCAAAACCTTCATTTTTGACCACATATAATCGTTGAAAAAAGATGGAGGCAAAAAGATGAGGATTGCAAATTTAAAAAAGGCTGTGTGGGGGCTTATGGCATTTGCATCCACACTGGTGTGTGTGATGGATTGTTATCCGCTGATACCTGCAGTGTATGGAGTTTATTGTCTGAGTAGTGGACATACGATTATTTTTTACATAGGATTAATTATTGGAATGGGATACTTTATATCGATACCGTCGATATGTAAGTATCTCTTTATTATTGCGGTGATTTACTTTGGGGAAAGGCTATTTGTGAGAAAAAGCAGTAAAAACGGATGTCTGACAACAGCCGTTGTGGCAGCTTGTGCCACGGCGGTGATGAATCTGTCGGTAACATTTCTGGGAAGGCCGGATACGGATGAGATAGTGTTGTCGGTAGCAGAGAGCCTTGTTGTGTTTTCGATGGCCTTTGCGCTTTGCAGAGCATGCGAATATTTAAGGGCTCTTGAGCACAATGAAAACCCGGTCATAGCAGGACTACTGCCCGACAGGGAGGAGGCATTTGCCACAGCAGTTTCAGGACTTTCAGGCATTATTTCGACTGCAAATGTCATGGCTGTAAAATGTACGGCAGATAAAATCCCTGATGAGAGTGAGAAAATACAGCTTGAGGTGACAGGGAGACTTTGTGCATGCTGTGAGGGCTGCAGTGTGTGCTGGACAAGCGGGGCTTCGATTTCCGACAGTATAAAAATGCTTGCTGATGCAGTGCGCAAACGTATGAAAACAGAGGAAATTGTGCAAAACAGATATGTGGATGGCTGCCCGCACTATACGCGCATGGTGGAAGCCGCCACAGAGGCATTTGCCCGTATTGAGCTAAATGAAGCCTGGTACAGGCGTCTCACAGAAAACAGACGCGTCATAGCCGCACAGCTTGACGCTATGGCAGAGCTCATGGATAGCTGGTGCAGGGCTGAAAAATGTATTGATAAAAAAAGAAGGCTGCGTCTTTCAAGAGTTTATGTATATACAAAAGAGGCTGGTATACAGGTGGAAAATGCCCATATTTATGAGAACGCAAGGCAGCAGGTATGTATAAAGGCAGATGTCTGCACCAAGATAGATGGCGGGATTGAAATTTCAAAGTATGTGCAGGCGGTTTCACGCGCCATGGGAGTGAAGCTCAGGCAGGCACATGGGACAGTTTCAATAATATCCGATGAGAGGACATCTATTGTGCTTTACGAGGAGAATCAGTTCTATGCACTTTCGGGGGTGGCGACCAAAAAAAAGACCGGCTCTCAGGCAAATGGCGACAGCTGCAGCATGTTTCAGCTGGATGATGGCATGTATCATGTATGTGTATCTGATGGCATGGGCTCGGGCAAGCAGGCGCAGGCCGAGAGCACACTGGTGGTGGATTTGCTTGAAAAGCTTTTGGAGGCCGGCTTTAGCAGGGAAAGTGCCCTAAAGCTGATGAACTCTGCCATGGTCATATCGGCGGGCGAGGAGTCCTATTCCACGGTTGATTTTGCCACGATAGACATGTACACAGGTGAGCTTGAGCTGGCCAAAACAGGCGCTGCACCGTCATTTATCAAATCAGGGAAAAAAGTAAGTGTTATAGAAAATGAATCACTCCCGGCGGGGGTCGATGCCTGGCAGGAGAGCAAACATTCAAAAAATACACTTCAAAGTGGCGATTTCCTTGTCATGGTGACGGATGGTGTGCTAGAATATCTGCATGTAAAGGACAGACAGGGGAAGCTTATGGATATCATCGCAGGCGTCAAAAGCGACAATGCAGGCGTGATGGCGCAGGAAATTCTGGACAGGGTGCTGCTTGACACAGGCGGATACGCCATGGATGATATGACTGTAGTTGCAATAGGAATCTGGGAAAAATAATGATTAGACGGACAAAAGAATATATTCTGGAAAACAAAATGATAAAAAATCACAGCACGGTGCTTGTTGCGCTGTCGGGCGGTGCGGATTCGGTCTGCCTTCTGCTGGTGTTAAATGAGATAAAAAGACAGTGCGCAGATGAGCTTGATTTTGCGCTGGAGGCAGTACATGTGGAGCACGGCATCAGAGGCGCCGAGAGCAGGGAGGATGCGAGGTTTGCGTCAGATCTCTGCGAGAGGCTTAACATACCGTGCCATGTGCATTCTGTGGACGTACCGCAATATGCAGCAAGTCATGGACTCGGACTGGAGGAGGCCGCCAGGATATTGCGTTATGAAGCGTTTGAAAAGGAAGTCGCCAGGATATTGCGCTATGAGGCGTTTGAAGAGGAGGCAGGCAGATATCCTTGCGAAATTGCCTATGCAGCAGACCAAAAACGGGGTAACAGCAGGCAGGTAGTCGTTGCGGTTGCGCACCATATGGAGGACAACGCAGAGACAGTTCTTTTTCAGATGCTTCGCGGAAGCGGAGCGAAGGGACTCGCCGGCATGCATCCGGTTTCTGTGAAGAACGGTGTCACCTATATCAGGCCGCTTTTATCAGCGACACGCGCACAGATAGAGGAATATCTGAAGGAAAACGGACAGGCTTTTGTTACCGATGCCACAAACACTGACACAGCCTACTCCAGAAATAAGCTCCGCCATGATGTGTTTCCACTGCTTTTGCAGATTAATGACAGGGCGATAGAGCATATCAATGAGAGCGCAGGACAGCTTGCGGTGATGAATGATTTTTACGAGCAGCAGCTAAAAGAGGCGTGTGACAGCATGGTTTCAAAAAAAGAAGGCAGGGTGATACTTGAAATCAGCCGTTTTGAGAGTCTGCATCCGGCATTAAAAAGCGGAGTGGCACGCGAGTGTATACATCTGGCGTCAGGGCGGCTCAAGGACATCACGAGCACGCATATCGGTGCACTTGTGAAGCTTGCAGGGCAGCAGTCGGGCAGAAAAATCAATCTGCCGTATGGCATTATTGCGGAAAAATCATTTGGCGAGGTGATACTCTTCGCCGAAAGGTGTGACGATGAAAAAGAAGAAATTCACATTACGCAAAAAGAGCTTGAGGCACTGAGTGCCACGGGAGCGCAAAAAAACATAAAGCTTTCGGCAGATGGCTCGTATGTCACACTTTGTATACAAGATTTTAATGGTAAAATGGACGAAATTCCCAAAAAACCATATACGAAATGGTTTGATTATGATAAGATGAAGAAAGGCTTTGAAATAAGAACAAGAAAAGCCGGTGACTATATAATTGTGGATGACGAGGGCCATCATAAGAAGTTGAAGCAGGTATTTACAGGTGATAAAATTCCTGCACAGCAGAGAGCGGGGCTGTGGCTCATAGCCCATGAATCACTGGTGCATGCCATTATTGGATACAGATCCGGCTGTAGCGCACTTGTCACACCACAGACAGGAAAAGTACTTAAGATCACATTTTACGGAGGAAAACAAAATGGATTTTTCAAAAAAATATGATATTTCGGTTTACCTGACAGAGGAGCAGCTCAATAAGCGTATTGCAGAGATTGGAGCGCAAATCACAGAAAAATACAGGGGACAGTCAGTATATCTCATTTGCATACTCAAAGGCTCAATATTCTTTACCACTGAGCTTGCAAAGAGAATTGACTTGCCTATGACTATGGATTTCATGTCGGTATCCAGCTATGGCTCAGGCACAGAGTCATCAGGCGATGTCAAGATTAAAAAGGACCTTGAGCATTCTATCGAGGGAGAGAATGTCATCATCATAGAAGATATCATTGATTCGGGAAATACTCTTAGCAGGCTTTCAAAGCTCCTTGCCAAAAGAAACCCGAAGAGTCTCACAATCTGTACACTTTTGGACAAGCCTGAGCGCCGTGTGGTTGATGATGTAAATGTAGACTACGTGGGCTTTGTGATTCCTGATAAGTTTGTGGTAGGCTATGGCCTTGACTATGATCAGAGGTTTAGAAATCTGCCTTACATCGGCTTCGTCGAGGGCGAAATAAAATAAAAAGGAGAAGTAAATTGAATAAACAAAAAAGCGGTATGCGTGGAATAGGCGTATACATTATCATTGTATTTGCAGTAATCTGCATCTGGTACTGGCTGAGCGCCGGGGCTACATCAAACTCTTACACACAGAGTCAGTTCGAGAAGGATCTTGACAAGAATCAGGTGAAGAGCGTAAAGGTAGTGCAAAACAGGGAGATACCGACAGGAAGTCTTGAGGTGAAGTTCAAGGATGGCACATCAAAGGTGCTTTATGTATCAGATGTAAACAATATCGAAAAGACCATGACAAAAGCAGGGTACACCGACTATACAGTTGCGGATGTTCCGGCTGAGAGCTGGATTATGACACTGCTTCCGTATCTTTTGGTATTCGGAGCCATGTTCATACTCTTTGCAGTGATGAACAACAACGCAGCAGCACAGGGCGGCGGTGGCAAGATGATGAACTTCGGCAAGAACCGTGCGAAGCTCACCACACAGGAGGAGAACCATATCAAGTTTTCCGATGTAGCAGGCTTAAAGGAGGAAAAGGAGGAGATTGCAGAGATAGTTGATTTCCTTCGTGATCCGGGAAAATACACCAGACTTGGAGCAAGAATCCCAAAGGGTGTCCTTCTTGTAGGACCTCCGGGAACAGGTAAGACTCTCCTTGCCAAGGCAGTAGCCGGAGAGGCAGGGGTACCGTTTTTCACCATTTCAGGATCTGATTTCGTGGAGATGTTCGTCGGAGTCGGAGCCTCACGAGTGAGAGATTTGTTTGAGGATGCCAAGAAAAATGCGCCTTGTATCGTATTTATCGATGAGATTGATGCAGTAGCCAGACGCCGTGGCACAGGAATGGGCGGCGGACACGACGAGCGTGAGCAGACATTGAACCAGATGCTTGTCGAGATGGATGGCTTTGGTGTCAATGAGGGCATTATCGTCATGGCAGCCACAAACCGTGTGGATATACTTGACCCTGCTATCATGCGTCCGGGACGTTTCGACAGAAAGGTTGTAGTAGGCAGACCGGATGTGGGCGGCAGAGAAGAAATTTTAGGTGTCCATGCCAAGAAAAAACCTCTTGCAGAGGATGTAGACTTAAAGCAGATTGCACAGACTACAGCAGGCTTCACAGGTGCAGACCTTGAGAATCTGATGAATGAGGCAGCAATCCGTGCAGCGGGCGAAAACAGAGAATATATCACACAGGATGATATCAGAAAATCCTTCGTCAAGGTTGGTATCGGAGCTGAGAAGAAGAGCCGTATCATCTCTGACAAGGAAAAGCGCATCACAGCCTACCACGAGGCAGGGCATGCAATCCTTTTCCATCTGCTTCCGGATGTGGGACCAGTATACACAGTTTCAATTATCCCTACAGGAGCAGGCGCAGCAGGCTATACCATGCCTCTGCCTGAGAAGGATGAGATGTTCAACACAAAGGGACGTATGCTTCAGGAAATCGTAGTAGACTTAGGCGGTCGTGTCGCAGAGGAACTTGTGTTTGACGATATCACCACAGGTGCATCACAGGACATCAAGCAGGCTACAAAGCTTGCGCGCGAGATGGTTACCAAATACGGTATGTCAGACAATATCGGTCTTATCTGCTATGCCGATGATGAGGAGGAGGTCTTCATCGGACGAGACCTCGCCCATGCAAAGAACTACAGCGAGGGCATAGCATCGGCAATCGATGCCGAGGTAAAGCGCATCATCGACGAGTCGTACGACAAGGCAAAGAGCATGATAGCAGAGTACCGCGATGTGCTTGACAGATGTGCAGCACTTCTTCTTGAGAAGGAGAAAATCACAAGAGATGAGTTTGAAGCACTGTTTGACGAGGACAGCAAAACAACAGTTGAACATAATGTTTAAAAAATAGCTATACTTTTGTGCAGAATGACTACATGAAAAATATTGAATATGACTAAAGAGCTATACAAATTGCATAAAAACAAACCGCGATTTTTATGCAATTTGTGAACACTTATCGTTATAACCGTGATATTATAATAACCGTAAAAACCCCCCAATACATTATATAGTTTTTGCTATACCCCATAGTAAAAATACCTTCTCCTAAAAGGCAGCCGATCGCAGGCTGTCTTTTTTAATTTCTATATTATAGCTACAAAGTAAGGGATTGTGTGCCCGGGATGGTGCTTTGGTGGGGGATTGATGCCCTTACTGGAGCGCATAGAGAAGTTGCTTAGAGTCTGTCAGAATTATGCTTAGAGGAGCAGAAATGCCCGGCCATGGACGGCGCATAAAAGCCGGTTTCGTCTGTCATAGAAAGATTAAAAGCATAATTCCTACAGACTCTTAGCAGCGTAGCGTAGCGAAAGCGAGGGCATCAATCCCCCACCAAAGTATCGTCCCAGGCGCGCAATCCACGTATTAAAGAAAATAATTTGGTTACGATAAAATATGCTTGCATAATCACATCTATTGTGATAAACTATGCAAGTATCGTAATTGAATACATGGGCAGATTCCCGAGTGGCCAAAGGGGACAGACTGTAAATCTGCTGCAACTTGCTTCGATGGTTCGAATCCATCTCTGCCCATTAAAAAACCTCAAGTCGTATGACTTGAGGTTTTTGTGTTATTCTGAAATTATCATTTAATCGGCCTGTGCCCCGGTGGCGGTAAGCACAGACTCCCATGCCATCGTATCAGGCCAGTCCTTTGTATCAAAGCCATCACGGATACATCTGCTGTAGTAGTCCAGCTTGTTTCGTATCGGCGAATCATCTGTGAATCTTGCATCATCATAGATGCCGTTAATATAATCATCTATCGCGGTTCCGAATATTTCAGAGCGGTCCTCTGTTGCAAAGGTCATGCCGTAGGAATCAATGAAATACCCGGATATGTGGTTCGATGGATCATCCGGATTGTAGTTTGCGTAGCTATCATCATAAGAGAAGCTGTCAGGGTTAAAGCTGTTCCATTTCCCCTCAGAAAACTCGCTCTTTTCATCGTAGGTGTGTATGAATGTAAGCCTCTGGTCAATCAGATGGGAAATCTCATGGCCTACAGTGTAGCTGAAATCCCAGCTGTAGTTGCAGTTTAGAACTATTACATTGTGGTTGTTTATTATATTTACGAATCCACTTGGCTCATTTATCATATCTGAGTGGCCTGATGAAATATCACCGCACAGATAGATTCGCATGCCTCTTATATCGCCATAACACAGCTGTGTGAAAAAGTCATCAGGGAAACAGTCAAGTATTTCCTCAAGCGAATCCAGAGCGATCGACAGCTTATCCTTGTTCTTGAATTGATGGATATCGTAGTAATCAATTCTCTTTGGCACCTCAGGCCCGAAATATATGGAAAAGCCGTATTTCTGTTCAAGGGCTGTGATACGTGCATTTATGTCGGATAAATCACCCCAGTCATATGACGCGGTGTCAGGTATCAGAGTGACCTCGTCGCCGTATGTATTGTAGTCGGAATCCTTCCCGGCCTCTTCCATAGCTTCCTGATTTTCATCGGTACTGTCAGCGGGGTCTATGGCAGAATATGGGGATACATATGAGCCATCATCGCGTAAGGCCTGTAGCAGTGTATCACAGTCATTGTATGACGTGATTTCGGCTTTGCTGTCATTCTTGCCCTTGTCGAGTGACCAGATGAGAATTTCCGGGTTGCACTGCGCTGTGTACAAAAGCATCATCACACAGTTTGCATCAGGCAGATATACCGAGTTGGCAGAACAGTAGGTCTTGGTATCGGCTGCCGCAGAGTCGGATGAGCTGTCGGATATTTTGCCTGTGTTTCGAGTCGCCAGGTTGTATGAAAAGGATGAACTGACACCGGTGGCGGGTGAATATTTATAGTAACTGATGATGTTGTCCGAGGATAAATCCTGGCATCGTATGAGCATGTCACCATCCTCTGCCAGAGTCACATCCACCACATCCGGCAGTGAAAAAAAGCTGTTTTCTCCATCGGATGAATGATAGTTCCAAATATTGTTGGCCGTATCGGCCTCGATTACAAAGCCCTTTGAGTCGACACATGACATGGAAAAACTTTGTCCTTCGTAGGTTGAAAGCACTGTGTTATCGTCAATCCTTATATCAGAGACTGCATATTTGTAGGTATCGGGTGTGACACCTGACACGAGAGCGTATTTTCCGTCAGCGGAGGTGGCAATCTGTGAGACATCATAATAATTGCTGGGATTCGGCACATCGCCATCATCAGAATCTGATGTATCGCAATTGCCATCATAGTCCTCAGGATTATATTTGCAGGTTTTTATCTCCTTTAAATCCTTATCATAGATTGTTGCCCTGCCGGCATCGGAATTGATGAGCCAGAGTCGGTCACCTTTTATCATGTAGTCATCACAGTCGGTTTTGTCGTGAGTGAGGCTTGCCGTGATTTCATTGGACCAGGGATTATATACATCAAATGAATACTGAACAGATTGATCATCGGTCTCTATAATGGAATTATTGTAGCTGCCCTGTCCTACCATAAGGATGTTATCACCAAACTGTCTTGTATCATTGTATGGCTGCCCCTCAAAGGCGACATTGTGCAGGATAGACAGATTGCTGCTTCCTTTAACACTTGTGGTATCCTCCCAAAACGCAGGTGATTTGTGCAGAATAGCCTGCTTTTGTGCGGGACTCTTAAATAGATAAGAGACATCCGAAAAAGAGCAGGCTGTCATGGAGATTGCACTGAAAAATACCAGCGAATATGTAATTAAAGTGGTTACATGTTTGCGTTTGAACAATTTTGACTCCTTTGGAAGGTGGTGTATATGCAGGCTATTCCTCAGCAGCATGTGCGGTGGAAACTCGTGCAGTAGATTCTCTTTCAATCAGCATCGGACGTAGCTGTGTGCGGCTGATTGGAATATGGTGAATGAGCGAATTCAATATAATATATGCACAGCGGCCCAGATCATTACGCTCCTGTCTGACAGTGGTAAGAGGAGGGGTAAGGGCTGCGGCAAACTTGACATCGTCAAAGCCTACCACACTTATATCATTTGGCACATTGAAGCCGTGCAGCTGGCACTCTAAGATAACACCCTTTGCTATAGTGTCGCTTCCGCAGAGGATAGCGGTGGCACCTGCTGCAATAAAATTTGAAACGTAATACTGTGCGGTTTCAGGAATATAGTAGCCGTGTCCCATGAGCTCCGGGTAGATTTCAAGACCGGCATCGCGCATAGAGTTTTCAAAGGCTTCCTGACGCTGATCCGAAACCAGGGAAAAAAGAGAACCATTGATAAAGGCAATCTTTTTATGACCCAGATTGTGCAGATGCTTTACAGCCATGTCAATGCCCTCGTAGCTGTCGGTGCCTACATAGGCTACATTGGGATTGTTTTCTATATAGTTATCAAACAAAACGGTAGGCATTGTAGTATTTTTGAGCTGCTGCATCCATTCATCGTGAAGAGCAAAACCTACCAGAAATGCGCCACAATAGCCATTCTTTAATATATATGTATCATATTTTTCTTCTGCCTGAAGCTGAGGTGTGACAGGGATGATGTCCACGTCCCATTTGTGCTTAAAAGCATTCTGTTTGAAACCAAGCACTACATCATATCCGAACTCATCGATAGACTCGTAGTTCATATTTTCAATAAACAGAGCCAGCTTGCGGTTTTCTACCTTTCTGGAGCGCTTTGTGCTGTAGCCCATTTCGACAGCAGTGTCTAAAACTGTCTGACGAAGCTCCTCACTTATATCGCTGGCACCATTTAATCCCTTTGAAACAGTGCTGATTGATACGCCCAGCCGGGCGGCAATATCCTTAATAGTAGCCATAGTATTTATCCTTTCTTATGTGATAATTAAATTATACATTTACTATCAGAAATAGGCAATATTTTCTGTAATAAATTTTTCGAAAAAAATCTTTGAAACTGTGGTAATAACTACCAAAAAATGAATGTAAATTACGTGAAAAATGGCAAAAATGAGTTTAAAACCACTAAAAAGATTGACAAATCTGACAATAGGAAATAAAATAATCTCAGATACGAAAAAAATAGAAAATTTTAGGAAAGAGGAATGGTAATTTGGAGGCCAGAGAAAATCTCAGAGGCTCCGGAATACTTCTTTCAATCTCGAGTCTGCCGTCACCATATGGTATAGGTACTCTTGGGAGAGAGGCTTACAATTTTGTTGATCTCCTTGGTGATTTGAAACAGAAGTACTGGCAGGTTCTTCCGGTTGGCCCCACCATATTTGGCGATAGTCCATATCAGCCATCATCAGGCTGTGCGGGCAATATCTATTTCATAGATTTAGATAAGCTGGTAGATGAGGGGCTGTTAGAGAAGGAAGAGATCCTGGGGTATAACTGGGGCACAGACGAATCAGAAATTGATTATGCAGCATTGCATCAGAACAGATGCAAGATTTTACAAAAAGCGTTTGAAAGATTTGATACAAATGCACAAGATTTTCAGGATTTTGTAAAAAAACAGTCGGAGTGGCTTGAACAATATGCATTATTTATGACACTGAAAACCGACAATTTATACAAAAATTGGAGCGAGTGGCCAAGCGAGTATAGAAATCCGCAAACGGTTGCGCTTGAAAAGTACCAAAAAAAGAATTATAATACAATTACTTTTTGGAAGTTCTGTCAATATAAATTCTTCGAGCAATGGGAGGATTTAAAAAATTATGCTAACTCAAAAGGTGTCTACATAATAGGTGATATCTCATTCTATGTAGGATATGACAGTGTAGATGTGTGGGCAGAGAGACAACTCTTTATGATGAGCGCAAACGATACACCAGAGTATGTTGCAGCTGCCGGTCCTGATAAGTATTCAGAGAGCGGACAGGTGTGGGGCAATCCGATGTATGACTGGGATGCCATGAAGGAGGACAACTTCTCATGGTGGAGAAAGCGAATGCGTGTATGCAGAGAACTTTTTGATATTGTCAGGATTGATCATTTCGCAGGAATTGTGAAAGCATATGCGGTACCGTACGGACAGGATAAGAGCCTATCCGGGAAATGGTTCAAGGGACCGGGACGCAGGCTTGTCAATGCAATTAACGAAGAGCTTGAAGGGGTTAATGTAGTGGCTGATGATTATACATCAGCAAGCCTTTTACCGGGAGTGAAAAAGCTCCTTGCAAAATCGGGCTGGATGGGAACTAAGGTCATGATGTTCGCTTTTGATGGTGATCCGACAAACGAATATCTGCCACACAATTATACCGATTCACATGTAGTTGCATATATTGGCACACATGACAATGAGACGATAGTTGGTTCATTCAGTGACAAGACAGATTATGAGCTTGCTTATCTGTATGAGTATCTGAATATTGAAAATAAATCACAGGTTCCAAATGCTCTTATCAGGGAGCTGTATCACAGCACCGCAGAGCTGGCGATAGTCCAGATGCAGGATATATTAGAGCTTGGAAATGAGGCAAGGATGAATTATCCTTCGACAGTCGGACATAACTGGAGATGGCGCATGACAAGTAAGCCACACAGATTGGACAACGAAAAGATAGCCTGGATTAGAAACATTGCGGTGGTTTACCGCAGATAATTAATTTGATATAAGTTGCACGGCAATTTATATATATACTTTTTTACATTTTATATTCAAAAAGGAGAGGAAGATATGAAGAAGAAAGTATTAGCATCTTTACTTTGCGCATCTATGGTAGCAACAATGTTTGCAGGATGCGGAAGCAGCAATGGAAATGGAACAGAGAAAGCCGACAAGAAGGCCGGCGGCAAGGAGACCATTACAGTAATGGGACCTTCAGAGGATTTAGATGATGCAAAGGGTGCTTGGCTCAAGACAGAGTGCGAGGCATTTGCTAAAGCAAATCCTGATTTCAACATCGAGTTCAAGTATGTTACATCATCTGAGAGTGATGCAAAGGACGTTGTTACAAAGGATCCTAAGGCAGCAGCTGATGTTTACATGTTTGCAAACGATCAGCTTGAGCCATTAATTAAGGCTAATGCTATTGCTAAGTTAGGTGGAGAGGCAGCAGATTATGTTAAGACATCTAACTCAGAGGCTATGGCAGCAACTGTTACATATGATGGAGACATCTACGCAGTTCCTTATACATCAAACACATGGTTCATGTACTATGACAAGAGAGTTTTCTCTGAGGATGATGTAAAGAGCCTTGATACAATGCTTACAAAGGGTAAGGTTTCATTCCCATTTGATAACGGCTGGTATCTCAATGCATTCTATGCAGCAAACGGATGTACAATCTTCGGAGACGGAACAGACAAGGCTGCCGGATATGATTTCAGCGGAGATAAGGCAGTAGCAGTTACAAACTACATCGTAGATTTATTTGCAAATCCAAACTTCGTAATGGATAACAATGAGGGATCACTTGGTCTTGCTGGACTTAAGGATGGTTCAGTAAACGCTTACTTCAATGGTAACTGGAACTATGACGCAGTTAAAGAGGCACTTGGTGAGGAGAACGTTGGTGTTGCAGCTCTTCCTACAATCAATATTGGTGGAAAAGACTGCCAGTTAAAGGCATTCTTAGGATCTAAGGCTATCGGTGTTAACCCTAACTGCAAGAACCAGGAAGTAGCAGTTAAGCTTGCAGCATTCCTTGGAAGTGAGGATGCACAGCTTGCTCACTTCAAGTTAAGAGCACAGGCTCCTGTAAACAAAGATCTTGTAACAAACGAGGAAATCGCAGCAGATCCTGTAGCAGCAGCTATGGCTAAGGTTTCATCTGATTGTTCAGTAGCACAGCCTATCATTGATATGACAGGTTACTGGGATGCAGCTACACCATTCGGTGATGCTTTCCAGAACGGTGCAGAAGGCCAGATTACAAAGGACAATGCAGCTCAGAAGACAGAGGACTTCAATACTCAGCTTAATGATTCTCTTAAATAATTAAGTAGATCAGATTATGATTCCAAGGTTCCGGGTAGCCGGAATCTTGGAATAAATTAGTTTAAAGGATTGGCATATATAATGCATGCCAGGAGGAAAAGTATGATAGGAGCAAACAAAAAGAAAAAAGTTTCGGAATTTGCTACTCCGTATACTGTTGGCAATGCCCTCACAAAAGGCGGAGCTACAGTTAAGCTATCGGCACTCGTAATGGGTCTTGCCAATATGGCTCATAAGCAGATTATAAAGGGTCTGATTTTTCTTGCTATAGAGATTGCATATATAGCATATATGGTTAGCGCTGGTGCTTATTACATTTCCATGCTGCCTTCACTTGGCTGGAGAAAACAGGAAGAGGTATTTAATGAGCAGAAGCAGATTTATGAATATGTTGCAGGCGACCAGTCAGTATTATTACTGTTATATGGCGTCATAACAATTGCCATCACAGTATTATTTATTTACATGTGGTGCGAGAATTTAAAGAGCGGATATAAGGCAGAATGCCTTTCAAAAGCTGGAAAAGAAATCAATTCTTTTGGCAAAGATGTCAAGGATTTATTTGATAAAAACCTACATAAGACACTTATGTTTCTCCCACTTATGGGAATATTTATTTTTACAGTTTTACCATTGCTGTTCATGATTCCAATGGCCTTTACAAACTATTCAGTAAAGGGTGATCATCTGGTATTGTTCGACTGGACAGGCTTTGCCTCATTCGGACAGGTGCTTGGACTTGGTGGTAAGCTTGGTAAGATATTCTGGAGAGTACTCGGATGGACAATCTGCTGGGCTGTATTTGCAACCTTCCTTTGTAACTTCCTTGGACTCATTCTTGCTATCGTTATCAATCGTAAAGAGACACATTGCAAGGCCTTCTGGCGTACATGCTTTGTTATCTCAATTGCGGTACCGCAGTTCGTATCACTCCTTGTAATGAGACAGATGTTCCAGCCACAGGGTGCTGTTAATAACCTGCTTTTGGAGTGGGGCTGGATTGATAACCCGCTTCCATTCTGGACCAACACTATGTGGGCGAGAGTTTCTGTTATTCTCATCAACTGCTGGGTAGGTATTCCGTATACCATGCTTCAGGTTACAGGTGTATTACAGAATGTGCCTTCAGAGCTTTATGAGGCTGCAAAGATTGATGGTGCAAACGCAGCACAGATCTTCTTTAAGATCACACTCCCATATATCATGTTTATCATGGGACCATATATCATCACACAGTTTACCGGAAATATCAACAACTTCAACGTTATCTACCTGTTATCAGCAGGAAAGCCTACACCTGTCGGAGACAGTGCAGGAAAGACGGACCTTCTGGTTACGTGGTTGTACAAGCTGACTATTGATAATCAGGAGTACAATATCGGTGCCGTTATCGGTATCCTCACATTCATTGTACTTTCTATCGTAGCGCTTGTTACATACAGAAATACAAAATCATACAAGGATGAGGAGGGATTCATGTAATGAGTAGTGTAGCAAAAGCAAAAAAACCTATGTCTGCCGGACGTGCTAAGAAAGTAGCAAAGAATTCCCTTGTTCATATCATTCTTGGAATACTTGCTGTAGTATGGCTGTTCCCGATTTTCTGGATTATTATGACAAGCTTTAGAGCTGAGAGTGGTGCTTATACAAAGTACTTCTTCCCACATGGCCTTACATTTAGCAACTATACAAGGCTGTTCACAGAGACTACACTGTTGAACTTCCCGAGAGCATTTTTTAATACACTGTTTATTTCAGTGATCTCATGTATCATTTCAACAGTATTTGTACTTTCTGTTGCGTATAGTATGTCACGACTGAGATTTAAGATGCGTAAGCCTTTCATGAATCTGGCTATGATTCTTGGATTGTTCCCAGCCTTCATGTCAATGGTTGCCGTATACTTTATCTTAAAGGCTATCGGACTTACAGAGGGAAGTATGCTTCGCCTTTCATTGATTCTCATATACTCAGCAGGAGCAGGAACAGGCTTCTATATCGCAAAGGGATTCTTTGATACTGTGCCTAAGTCTCTTACTGAGGCGGCTATCCTTGACGGATGTACACAGTTCCAGGTATTTTACAAGGTTATCCTGCCACTCAGTAAGCCAATCGTAGTATATACAGTACTTACAGCATTCCTTGCTCCATGGCTTGATTTCGTATTTGTAAGGGTTATCGTTGGTCCAAACGACAAGTATTGGACAGTATCTCTTCTCCTTTACAACATGCTTGAGAAAGAGTTTATAAACGGATGGTTCACAAGATGGGCTGCTGCTGCAGTTATTGTATCAATACCTATCTCAATACTTTTCGTTATCATGCAGAGATTCTACGTGGATGGACTTACAGGAGCTGTCAAAGGCTAATTTGGTTTTATTTAGGCCGCTGCACTTTTGTGCGGCGGCTTTTGGTTTATATTGGGTTGTGGCAAACTTTGGGGGTGTGTGGCAAACTTAGCACTTTCAGGTTGTGTGGTGCCGGTGTGGCACACAGTGCTAAGTTTGTTGCTACTTTGTGGAAGATGTGAGAATATGTGTAGTGATTTTGTAGATACAAATTTGCTCAGAATTTAGTTAAGAAAAGGAGTGCGTATGATTAATAATAAAATAGGCGGCCGCAATATGGTCGGCAGGGCTGTGAATAGATTGGCGGGCAGGTTGACTGCTGTGGCATTGACGGCAGCTATGGCGGTGTCGATGCTTGCGGGATGTGCTGCGGGTGGAAAGAATATCGAGACGGCAGCAAAGAAGGAATACAAGCCTTCTGCGATGGAGCAGATGAATGCGAAAAATGATCCTAATGTGATTCAGGACAATTACAGGACCTGCTATGAGGTGTTCGTATACAGCTTTTTTGACAGTGACGGTGACGGCATTGGGGATTTAAAGGGACTTACAGAGAAGCTTGACTATATCGAGGGACTTGGCTGCAATGAAATCTGGATGATGCCTATTATGCCTTCTCATTCATACCACAAGTATGATATTACGGATTATATGAATATTGACAAGCAGTATGGTACTCTGGATGATTTTGATGCGCTTATTACGGAGTGTCACAAGCGAAACATCAATGTGATTATTGACTTTGTAATAAATCACACATCTAACGAGCATCCGTGGTTTAAGGCGGCTGCTGATTATATCAAGTCGCTTCCTGATGGGGCAGAGCCGGATTCTTCGAAATGTCCTTATGTTGATTACTATAATTTTAGCAAAACCAATACCGGAGGCTACAACCAGCTGCCGGGCACGAATTGGTATTACGAGTCACAGTTTGTAGACAGCATGCCTGACCTTAACCTGCAGAGCGAAGCTGTAAGAGGGGAGATTGACAAGATTACATCCTTCTGGCTTGACCGCGGCGTAGATGGCTTTAGACTGGATGCTGTGATTTATTACAATAATAATAACCAGACTGAGACTATAGATGACCTCACATGGCTTGTAAACAATGTGAAGAGCAAAAAGGCCGATGCTTATATGGTTGGTGAGGGCTGGACTACATACAGAGAGTATGCGAAGTATTATAAGAGTGGAATTGACAGTATGTTCAACTTTGATTTTTCACAGCAGGATGGATATATTGGAAAGGTGTTAAATGGTGCAGCAAATCATGGTGCCAGCACATACGGCAATGCTTTGGTTGATGTGGAAAATGAGATAAAGAAGTATACAGACTCATACATTGATGCACCTTTCTATACAAATCATGATATGGGACGCAGCGCAGGATACTACAACGGAGATAATGCCGAGGAGAAAACCAAGATGGCGCAGGCCATGAATCTTCTTATGCCCGGAAATGCTTTTCTGTATTATGGAGAGGAAATCGGCATGAGAGGCACAGCCAATGATGAGACGAAGCGTCTTGCCATGAGATGGAGCGGGGATTCAAAAGCTAAGGGAATGTGTGTGGGACCTCAGAATGCAGAAGAAACCGAGCAGACATATGATACCCTAGATAAGCAGATGGAGGATCCATACTCTATTTACAACTTTGTGAAGCAGACAATATCAATAAGAAATGCTTTCCCGGAGATAGCACGAGGTACAAATACCTTTGAAAAAGATCTGTCAAATGATAATGTGTGTATATTCACAAGAGAGTACAATGGTGAGAAAGCAGTGCTTATATTTAATCCATCAAAGGATGAAGCAAGTGTGGATGTGTCATCGCTTGGAGTAAATGATGCTGTTGCAATGCTTCAGACTACAAAGAAAGCACCGTCATATAAGGATGGAACGGCAAAGCTGCCGGCGTATTCGGTGCTTGTTTTGAAGTAAAAAATAGTTGATGAGAATAAAAATTTAATAGTTTAAAGGAATTTGAAGAAGAAATATGAAAAACCGCCCGACTGGGCGGTTTTTTCAGCTATACCATTTCATGAAGCATATCCACAATCACTTCTCTGCAATGAGCTCCGAGATGCTTTTGTTCCTCTTTACTGAGTGCTGCCGGATCAATAGGAGTGCCGTATCGGATAACCACATGCCTCTTTTTGACCCATGGAAGGTGATCCTCGAATATTTCATTTGTTCCCATGATTGCCATTGGCACTATCTTGCATTTGCTCTTTGTGGCAATCTTGAAAGTACCTTCTTTGAAAGACTGTACCTCTGTCAGGTCATCTTTGTTTTTGCAGCGTGTGCCCTCAGGAAATACACATATGCTGATGCCGGATTTGACCTGATCTATGGCTGCAAGCACGACCTTTAGTCCCTGCTTGATGTCATCGCGGTCCAAAAACAGGCAGTGCAGGCGCTTCATCCAAAGACCCAGCACCGGTATTTTTGTGATGCTCTGCTTTGAGATGTAGCCGGTCAGGCGTGGACATCTGGAGTAGGTGATTATGATGTCAAAGAAACTACGGTGATTTCCTATATATAGTACAGCCTCGTCCTTTGGCACATTTTCCTCCCCTATAAATTCAATGTCTGCTCCGCTTAGGAATATGATGACACGGAAAGCCCACTGTACCAGGCGAAGCTGTGCCATATCGGCCCATGCCGGGGCAAATTTGTGTATTATCCACATGGCTCCGAGCACCGGAAGACCGAGCAACAGATAGAAAAATACGAATATTACGATTAAAACTGAACGCATATTTGACCTCTCTTTTTCATACTCTATATAAATTGTAGTTCAATATTTGATATTATATCATATCATAAGCGATATGATAAGAAAGAGAGGAAAAAATGTCAGAAAAATTGAGAAAAATTCTGGTGGTGGCTGCAGGTGTGCTTGTTATATTGGAAACGACAGTGATTTCGGGCTGCCGCGCAAATATTTCAGGCACGGAGAGTGACAGGATGGTTGAGTACACGGTGATCTGCGGGGATGAAATCCCGGAGGAGTTTAAAAAGCAGATAAATGAAAACAAGGCAAAGGCGATGAAGCTGACGTACAAGGATGATGAATATTTATACATAGCGGAAGGCTTTGGCACAAAGGAGACAGGTGGCTACAGTATTACGGTTAACCAGTTTTATGTTAAGGATAAGGCAATGTATTTTGATACGCGTCTGATAGCCCCGGATAAGGGCGAGAAGGTCAGCAATCAGGCGAGTTATCCGTATATAGTAATAAAGACGGAATTGAGTGAAATGCCTGTTGTGTTTGAGTGAAAATTTCGTAAATTGTGTTAAAAGTTGCGAAAAAACTGACAATCAGTACTAATGCCCTATTGCTATCACTGCGATACTTTGCTATAGTAAAGTTACTAGATATTGTGGTGACATATTTATATATTCAAATATATTGATTGATATAATTGTTGATTAATTTGACCTGTTTTATATTTATACAGAGATTGATTTCATATATATGACACCGTCGTTACAATACTGGTTACCATGAGGACTATAGTTATGTGCCAGTGGGCATATCCACAATAAGGAGGCTTAAAATGGAACAGACAGAAATTAGAAAAGTCAGAGCATCGATTCACCAGCAGTGTGGCAACAGGGTAAAAATCCAGCAGGATCTCGGCCGCAACAAGGTTGACATCCAGGAGGGTGTTATTCAGCAGGCATACCCAAGTGTGTTTACGGTTCTGATAGATGATGAGTTTGAGCAGAATCCGCCACAGCTCTTATCTTTCACCTACACTGATGTGATTACAAAAGATATAAGGATGCAGCTTTGCTAGTATCATGAAGTAAAGATGTTGCATCTTTATTATAATGATCATGAATTTAAATATTTGCATCTGCATAAAGTTACTCCATCTTGAATATGTATTTTATATACATATTTGAAGTGGGGTATTTTTTATGGAGTTAATTACACAAAAAATCAGACAATGCATAGAAAAGGTAAAGGATATGTCGCAGGTTGGCTTCGACAGGGATTATGTCATAAAGGACAATAAGCCTGATGTTTCCAAAGTGGTTTGTCAGAACGGGCAGGTAAAGCTTGACGAGATAAAAGCGTCAGGCGAGAATATCTGGCTGAGTGGAAGCATTGAATTTGAAGTGCTGTATACGAGAGAGGAAGTTTTTGAAGGCGATGAGCCGGAGGAAAATATCGGCGGAAACAGAGTGGAGCATATAAAGGATGCAATACCGTTTCAGGAGAAGCTTGTGCTTCAAGGAGTCTGCGAGAAGGATACAGTTCGTGTGTATACCGGGCTTGATGAGCTTACGGTTGGGGTTATCAATTCGCGAAAGCTCTCGGTCAGAGGCATTATAAGCGTGGAGCTTTATGGAGAGAGGGAAGAAAATCTTGAGGTTGCACAAAGGATTGATGACAAGGATGTGGAGCAGCTTATGGGGCAGATGAAGGTGCTTAAGCTTGACAGTGTTGTAAGGGATATTGTCAGAATTAAAAATGTCGTCACTTTGCCAAAGACCAAGCCGAATATATGCAAGCTCATATCAAGTCTTGTTGATATGAGAAATCTGGAGTATACATACGAGCGTGACCATATTACACTGACAGGCGAGTGCCATGCGTGTATAGTGTATCTGAGTGAAGAACAGGAAATTTGTTGCTTTGAGGTGCAGGAGGGATTTTCAAATGAAATACGCTGCGAGGGTGATGATGCCGGAAATATTGCCTGGCTTCGCACACAGCCTGCCATGCATCAGGTTGAGGCGGAAAATGATTACGACGGAGAGCTCAGGCAGCTTTCGATTGAGGCAGCGCTTGCGGTGGATGGAAAGGTCTGGAGTGAGGAAACAGTAGAGGTGCTCAATGACATGTACAGCGTATCATGTCCGGTAAAACCTGTATTTGAAAATATGAAGGTATGCAGCCTTCTTATGAAAAATGACACAAAATGCCGTATTTTGGAGCAGTTGTACAGAGAAAACAGCAAAAAGAGAATTTTAAGAATATGCGGTACAAAGACGCAGGCCGCTATTGCACAGATAAAAAATGCAGACACAGGAATTATTGTGTCAGGTGTATTGCAGGTGAACTGTGTGAATATTGTGGAGGATGATGGCTGTCCGATAGAGATGCATACAGACTCTGTGCCGTTTGAACAGTTTGTTGAGATACCCGGCATGGATGCCAACACCTGCTGCGAGGTAAATCTGCAGGTAGACCAGGTGCAGGTCAATCTGCTCGACAACAGCGAATATGAAATTAAGGGTGTTGTCAGCATAAACGCTATTGCCCTGCAGCAGGATGAAGTGTCAGTCATAATATCGGTGGAGCAGGAAAAAACAGCGTCTGATACTGAAGAGGAAGCAGCTCTGGTTGGCTATATAGTGCAGAAGGATGATAAAATGTGGGACATTGCAAAAAGATACCGCACCACTGTTGAAAACATAATGGAAATAAATGCTCTGACATCAGATAGCATCAAACCTGATGATAGACTTATAATAGCGCGTATGTGAATCATAAATTAGGGGCAAGATACCTTTTGACTTTTTAATCATATCATTATATAAAATGTGGAAAATTCTGTAAATTTACAAAAAGATGTGGAAAAAAGATTCATTTTGTGCGATAATATATCCGAATGTATATTGAACGTAAATTGTGGAAGGAAAGGTCAATCTGACCGTCGTATTACAGGAGGAATAAAATGAATCAGAAATGGACACGTGCTATATGTACTGTGTTAACATCGGCACTCGTTTTTACAGGACCGGCAGTAGAGGGCACTACATTTAGCGGATACATAAACAGTGGACTTGAGAAGGTATATGCCAAGACACAGAAGCAGAAGGATGCAGAGAAGAAGAAGTCACAGGCTGAGAAGGATCTCAAGGATAAGAAGAATGAGATTAATGGTCTAAAGGATCAGCAGCAGACTACTGCTGATGATATAAAGAATAAATCTGCAAAGCTTGATGAGATTCTTGCAGCACAAAAGAAGCTTCAGACAGATATCACAAATAAACAGGCAGAGATAGAGCAGAATCAGAAGGATCTTGCAGCTGCTCAGGAAAAGCAGCAGGAGCAGTATGACGCCATGAAGAAGCGTATACAGTTCATGTATGAAAATAGCGCTGAGGACAATATCTGGACAGCAATTATTGAGTCAAATGGTATCACAGATATGCTCAATCGTATAGAGTACGTGTCAGATGTATATGATTCGGATCGTGCTCTTATGGATTCTTATCAGGCAGCAGTTGAGCAGGTGAAGGAGATTGGTACTAAGCTTGACAACGACATGAATGAGCTCACAGCCATGCAGGATGACTATGAGAAGCAGCAGGCAGATGTCGAGGCGGCTATAGTAGCTCTTGAAAACCAGAAGGAGCAGTATGCAAGCCAGATAGCTCAGGCACAGCAGCAGGCAGATAATTATCAGAATATCATTACGGCACAGGGCAAAATCATTCAGGAGCAGGAAGCAGCGGCAGCAGCTGCAGCCGCAGCCGCTGCCAGAGCGAACAGCTCATCAAGCAGTCCAAGCTATGATGGTGGTGGAGCCGGTAAGGGCGGAAGTATTGCCAGTGACTATGCAGCAGGCGGTGGAAAGAACCCGGGTGCTTCAACAGGAGTTTCAGGAAGCTCTGTAGTATCATACGCTATGCAGTTTGTGGGCAATCCATATGTATGGGGTGGAAACAGTCTTACAAACGGTGTAGACTGTTCAGGCTTTGTACATGAGGTATATGCACATTTTGGTATCAGCACACCGAGATATTCACAGGCATTTAAGTCTGTGGGACAGGCCGTATCCTTCGATAATATACAGCCGGGAGACGTAGTGGTATATCCGGGACATGTAGCTATATATGCAGGTGGTGGTGTTATAGTGGAGGCACAGTCCACAAAGGCAGGAATCACAGCAAACAGAAGCGTACAGTGTCATACAATACTTGCTATACGACGTCTTGTATAGGATGGTTAGGAGCCGATAAGTATATTTATTATACTTACCGGCTCTTTTTATTTTTACCACAAAGTACTGAATTGTTACCAATAAAGTAAGGGGTGTAAGACGCGGACATGCCTCCAGATGCAAGGGGCTCTCAATAAGCGACTAGCGGAGCTGTTTAGAGTCTGTAGAATTATGCACATGGAACACAGAAATGTCCTGCCATGGACGGCAGGGCAAGGTTTTATGCGCCATGGACGGCGCATAAAAGCCGGTTTCGTCGAGCATAGAAAACCATACAGGCATAATTCGTACAGCCTCTTGACAGCATAGCGTTAGCGCATTGAGAGCCCCTTGCATCTGGAGGCATGTCCGTGTCTTACGCCACGAACCAATGTTAGTAACCGGCAACAAACTCATTGTAATAAATAATAGCAATTTCCAACCATAAGGTGTATTATAGAGATAGACGGCACCAATTCGCACAAAACGAACTAGCAAGCCTGTAAATAAAGTAAGAAAAGCAGGAGGAACAAGCCATGCAGATGGAACAATTACAAAAAGACATGATTGCAGCAATGAAAGCAAGAGACAAGGTAAGAAAGGATGCTATATCCTCTCTTGTATCGGCAGCCAAAAAGGCGGCAATAGATGAGGGCTGCAGAGACAATATACCGGAGGAGCTTGTCAACAAGGTCATCCTTAAGGAAATGAAATCCGTGAAGGAGCAGATTGACACATGCCCTGCCACAAGAACAGATCTGCTTGATGAGTACAATACCAGATATGCAATCTTTGAGGAGTACGCTCCTGCAATGATGTCGGCAGAAGAGGTAGAAAAGGAGCTCACAGAGCAGTTTTCGGATGTAATCGCAACAGGAAACAAAGGACAGATAATGAAGGCAGTCATGCCGCATTTCAAGGGCAAGGTTGACGGAAAGGTCATAAATCAGGTGGTTGCAAAGCTTTGCGCAAAATAAGAAAACACATCACAACAATTATACTTGCAGTGCTGGCTGTCATAGCCGGCGTGTATGCATATAATTATCATGATATGAAGCAGAATATTGTATACAATGAGCATCTGGAAGACGTGGCTGTTAACGTGAATGGGAAAGAGCTGACATTGCGCGATATGGCATTTTATGTGGCATATGAGGAGATGAATGTCGAGAAGCAGGCTCTTGTGTATGATTCCGATAATCCAAACAAGTATTGGAATATCCACACAAACGGTGAATTTGTCCGTGTTGCAGCGCGCAAAGCAGCTATGTCCATGGCCATTCACGATGAGATTTTTTATGAGATGGCCAAAAAAGAGAGCATTACACTTACTGACGACGAGAAAGCAGCTTTGAAAAATTCCGAGAAGGACTTCTGGTATGATTTGTCTGATATAGATGGTGCAAAGAAGCTTGGAGTCGAAAAAAAGGATATTTATTCGTCCATGGAAAAGTCTGCAATAGCCCGGAAATATCAGGAAATATATGCAGGGCTTGACAATGCAGATATAACGGATTATGATTTCTCGGGAGGCAGATATAAGAAGCTGCTGGAGAAAAATAACTATAAAATAAAAGAAAAAGTGTGGAAAAGAGTCGATATGGGAAACGTTACTCTTGATCACTAGAAAGAAGATTTTATGTCAACAAAAATTGGAAGAAATGACCCTTGCTGGTGTGGCAGCGGAAAGAAATATAAGACCTGTCATGCGGCATTTGATATGAAGCTTGAAAAGCTTGCTGAGGCACATCATAAGATACCGAGCCATTCAATCATTAAGACACCTGACCAGATAGCGGGAATCAAGGAGAGCGCCAAGATAAATGTCGCAGTGCTCGACTACATAGGAGAGCATATCCACGAGGGTATGAACACAGCAGAGATTGATAAAATAGTCTATGATATGACCACCAGCATGGGCGGCATCCCTGCACCGCTCAACTATGAGGGTTATCCTTACAGCGTATGTACATCGGTAAATGAGCAGGTTTGTCACGGATTTCCTTCAAAGGACGTCATCTTAAAGGATGGTGACATCATAAATGTAGACTGTTCTACAATTTTAAACGGATATTTTTCGGATTCATCAAGAATGTACTGTATCGGAAATGTAAGCCCTGAGAAGAAAAAGCTCGTTGAAGTCACAAAGGAGTGTGTGGAGCTTGGACTCAAAGAGGTAAAGCCGTGGGGCTTCCTCGGAGATATGGGACAGGCGGTGCACGACCATGCATTTGCAAACGGTTACACAGTAGTGCGTGAAATCGGTGGACACGGAGTGGGACTTGAATTTCACGAGGATCCGTGGGTAGGCTACAACACCAAGCGCGGCACCGACATGGTCATGGCACCAGGCATGATATTTACCATCGAGCCAATGGTCAACATGGGCAAGGCCGATATCTACGTAGATGACAAGAACAACTGGGAAGTATACACCGACGATGGACTTCCATCAGCCCAGTGGGAAATCATGGTGCTCGTCACAGAGGATGGCCATGAGGTGCTGAGCTGGTAAACCGGTAAGTATTACGAGAGTGCCTTTATAAAAGGATATTATTTCATAGGTGATAACATTATGAAGGGCGTGTGAAAACGAAGTGTTTTTCACACGCCCTTTTATATAATAAAATAAGATAAGCAACTTGATGGTTAAAGCCTGTCCGGGCGCAGAAACGCCCTCTCGGAAGCGTTAGCTTCGGGAGAGCATTTCTGCATCCACGGACATGGCTTATAAACTCATAGTAGATTGCTTCGCATAAGTACCCTAAATTTACCGGAGAGTATGCAGTGTGTTCCGAAGAAAAATATAAACTGCCACGGCGTTCCATAAAATGTGGATGCGACAATTCATAGCAAACTATCAATAAACTATCCGCAAATGATGCCGTGGCTGATTTTATATTTTTCTGAGGAATATACTGCATGCTAGGCCGGTCTTCACAGCCTGAATATGCGAAGCACCATGATAGCGAAGCCCCTATAAACTTGTATTCACCCCATTTATGGTCGCATTCTCATTCTCCCTCATAGGAATGACGAGACACTTCTCCCCATTGATGACCTGCGCATGAATCTGTGAAGCCTTCTCCGGCTTTACATGAAGCACCACATCATAGGTCTTAATTTGGGCAGTGTAATTATCAATCTCTTCCTGCTTCTCAAGAAGCTGTGAGGTGCGCTCCTCAATCTGATTATTTTTCTCCTGAATAACAGAATCCTTCTCCTCAAGCTGCGCATTTTTCTCATTGAGCTCGAGAGTTAAATCGCCGACCTGGCTCTCAAGAGCAAGTTTTTCCACACGGATTTCATTAGCTGCAAGAGCCTTTGAATCAATGACATTGGCTGCGATAGGCGGCTTGTTACCGAAGGCCTCATTGACGGATTTTTCAATGCGTGAAATCTTTTCCTCAGAGACATGGCAGTCACTAAGCACCTTGTTCATAGCCTCGCTGTCGAGAATGAACGGATCGTCGTCATCATCGTGGGTCTCAGCGTAGTCATCAGCCATCTCGGACAGATTCTGCTGGATATCAAGCAGTTTGTCATCCGTGCTCTCGTCCTCGGCACCTAGCACGTTTCTGACGATTGAATGAAAAGCCATCTTCTGCTCAGTAGCTGTGCGCTCCACACCGCAGCCGAGGCCGTTTGTCATAAACTCAGAGTGAGGCTCCTTGGTGTTTTTCGTATAGAAAAGAGTGGAGTGTATGTCAGTGCTTCTATCGTTGAAAGCAGGGAATAAAAAGCCTGTCTCAGGAGCACCGACCACCCAGTCCCTTATGCGGGCTCCGATACGCTGCTCCTTTTCCAGATAGCCAAGGCCCGGCTTTGAAAGTGTGACAGGGCAGATGGCGCAGAGCATGTATTTGTACACCTCCTCGGACTCATCCACGTTGATGTTGTCCTTTGTACGTGTCATGACATCGTAGCTGTCGAGATACAAAAGAATCAAGTAGTTCCCGGCCTCATCGTAGGTGTCGATGACCAGATCATAGTATGTATCGAGCAGAGTCTCATCATTAAGCTCGCTGTCGCGAAGCGCCATGAGAATCTGCTGGCGGCCTCCGACCTCTTCCTCCTCAAGCGGAAACTGCAGATTGAGCAGGTTGTTTCCGAGAGTGCCGGAAAGAACCTTGTTTGAAATCTCCAGATATTTGTAGTATTCATCCTCCTCCAGAGTGAGAAATTTGCCACCGAATTTGCAGACCTTTTCATGGTTGCAGTCCACGTAGCAGCCGACCAGCCGACTGAAGGTTGCCTGGTCTTTTTTTAATCTTCGTTTTAGTTCCAATACTTCTTTTTTGTTCATATTATCCTCGCATTATTTTCATACCATTCAAAAATTTCCGTAATCACATTATATGTATGGAATAAATATTTGTCAATTGAGCGGCACCTTTTATGTCCTGCTGTCAATCAAGAAAAAAGATGACAGACCAACCACAAAATGCTATAATTTAGGAAATCAACGGATTATGATATAAAGGCTGACACAGAGACATCCACAGGTGTCTCTGTTCTTGGATTGAGGCATAAATGGAGCAGAAAATGACAAACAATCACATTACAATAGGCATTCTCGCACATGTAGATGCGGGAAAGACAACCCTGTCTGAGGCCATGCTTTACAGCACCGGGCAGATTCGCTCACTCGGGCGCGTTGACCATCAGGACGCGTATCTGGACAACGATGCGCAGGAGAGAGAGCGTGGAATAACCATTTTTTCAAAGCAGGCAAGGCTTGATATTTCGCGTGGCACAAATGCGGCAGATACAGCACATACAGAAGATGTAGCACGTACGGCAGATACAGCTCGTACATGGCATGTAGTCATGCTTGATACACCGGGGCATGTGGATTTTTCGGCAGAGATGGAGCGTACCCTTCAGGTGCTCGACTATGCAATACTTGTAATCAGCGCAACTGATGGAGTGCAGGGGCACACGCGCACACTGTGGAGACTTTTAAAGCACTATAACGTGCCGACATTTATTTTTGTAAACAAGATGGATATGCAGGGCACGGATGCGGAGAAAGTGCAGGCAGAGCTAAAGAGCGAGCTGAGTGATGGCTGCGTGGATTTTTCTTCACAGGATTTATTTGAGGAGCTTGCCATGTGCAGCGAGCCTCTTTTAGATGAATTTATGGAATCGGGAGAGCTTACAGATGCACATATTGCGCAGGCGGTGGCTCAAAGGGAGGTGTTCCCCTGCTTTTACGGCTCGGCACTTAAGCTTGACAGAGTGGATACGCTGATTCAGGGACTTTCGAGGTTTATGTGTGAAAGAAATTATCCTGACGATTTTTCTGCCCGCGTATACAAGATAGGCAGGGATGACAGAGGCAGCAGGCTGACATTTTTAAAGGTTACCGGAGGCTGTCTTAGAGTCAGGGACAAAATAGAGTACAAAGCGCATGGCGGTGACGAGGCGAAAGGCCTTTTGATTGAGAAAATCGATCAGATAAGAAAGTATTCCGGCGAAAAATATGAGATAGCTGATGTGGCAGAGGCGGGGGAGATAGTTGCTGTCACAGGTCTTAGCTCGACATTTCCGGGGCAGGGGCTCGGGTTTGAGCAGCAGTCCAATATGCCAATCCTTGAACCGGTACTAAACTATAGGATGATTCTGCCGGATGATGTAAATCCGGCGGCATTTATGGAAAAGCTAAAGCAGCTTGAGGAGGAAGACCCACAGCTTTACATAGTGTGGGTGGAGGAGTTTAAGGAAATCCATGTGCAGCTCATGGGACAGGTGCAGATGGAGGTGCTTGTGCGTCTCATAAAGGACAGGTTTGGTGTTGTTGTCACATTCGGACCGGGCAGCATTGTATATAAGGAAACGATAGCAAGGGCTGTCGAGGGAGTAGGACACTTTGAGCCGTTGCGCCACTATGCAGAGGTGCATCTGCTTTTGTCGCCGGCGGAGCGTGGCAGCGGAATCACAGTCACATCCACCTGCAGTGAGGATGTGCTCGACAAAAACTGGCAGCGCCTCATAGCCACACACGTTGAGGAAAAGGAGCACAGGGGTGTGCTCACAGGCTCAGCGCTTACCGATGTGAAGGTCACGATTCTTACAGGAAGAGCACATGTAAAGCACACGGAGGGAGGCGATTTCCGTCAGGCTACATACAGAGCAATCCGTCAGGGACTTAAATCCACAGAGAGCGTGCTGCTTGAGCCATACTACAGCTTTATCCTACAGGTGCCGATGGAGTATGTCGGCCGCGCAATGACAGATCTGGAGCAGAGATTTGCAAGAGCCGAGAGCCCGCAGTTTGCCACAACCGCTGCGAGGGAGATGGCAACAATTACAGGAAAGGCACCGGTTGCGACAATGCAGGATTATGTGAGTCTGGTGCATGCGTATACAAAGGGGCTCGGGCACCTGACACTGGAGCTGTGGGGTTATGATGAGTGTCACAATCCTGCGGAGGTGATTGCGCAGATGCACTATGACAGCGAGGAGGATTTCCGCAATCCGACAGGCTCGGTATTTTGTGCGCACGGCTCAGGCTACGTGGTGCCGTGGGATGAGGTCCCGGAGCATATGCACCTGCCGTATGTCTACCACGGAGATGAGTCTGAGGAGGCACTTGCAGCGAGTGCACGCACACAGAATGCATTTTCAGCGGAGGATGCGCAGGCGCTTGCCGGAAACCGCCGCAGGATGAGCTTTGAGAAAGCTGTTTTAGGTATGTCATCAGTGGAGCTTGATGCGCAGCTTGCAGATGTTTATGCCAGGGAGTTTGGCATGGGCAAAAACGATATTGCAGAGGATCAGAGGCGCAAATGGTCAGGTAAAAAGAAAAATGAGTATGAAGGCCTAAGTGGTAAACCACGCACCGTAAAGCATGATAAGCACGGCAATCCGATTTATCCGAAGAAATCCCCGGGGGAAGAGTACCTGATAGTTGACGGATATAATATAATATTTGCATGGGAGGATTTAAAGGAGCTTTCACGCATAAACATTGATTCGGCGAGAGATGCGCTGAAGGATGTTTTATCGGATTACCAGGGCTATAAGGGCTGTCATCTGCTGCTGGTGTTTGATGCGTACAAGGTGAAGGGCAATGCCGGAAAGAGAGAGACCTTCCACAACATAGAGGTTGTGTATACAAAGCAGGACGAGACAGCCGATGCATTTATCGAAAAGACTGTGTTTGGCATACGTGACAGGTACAAGGTAACAGTGGCAACCTCTGACGGACTGGAGCAGCAGACGGTCATGAGCCTGGGGGCACTGCGAATGTCAGCCCGCGAGCTTAAGGAGCATATTGATATGACGAAGCGTGCCGGGATGGAGGCATTCATATCACGATAAACGGTCGTAAATGGTAACAATATGTGTATAAAGAGATGTTTATAAAGACATTTGTATGTCATAAGCAGAGATATTATAATAGTAAACATGCAAGAACATCAGAGATAAGGAGACAAGAAAATGGTAGTAAACGAAAGCATGTACCAGCTCGGAAGCGTGCGCTCAGCAATCAGGGAGCTTTTCGAGTATGGTAAAAAAAGAGCAGCAATTGTAGGTAAGGAAAATGTATATGATTTCTCAATAGGAAACCCGAGCATACCGGCTCCGCAGATAGTAAACGACACAATAAAGGAGCTTGTGACAGATTATGATTCTGTTGCGCTGCACGGCTACACCTCAGCACAGGGAGACGTGGAAACGAGAGCGGCAATAGCTGAATTTTTGAACAACACACATGGCACACATTTTAATGCAGACAACCTTTATATGACAATGGGAGCAGCGGCATCGCTGTCAATCTGCTTTCGTGCGTTGACAAGTGACGCATATGATGAGTTTATTACCATAGCGCCATATTTCCCGGAGTACAAGGTATTTGTGAATGCAGCAGGAGCAAGGCTTGTAGAGGTGCCTGCAGACACAGAGCATTTTCAGATAGATTTTGAGGCTCTTGAGGAGAGAATCAATGCGCACACCAGAGGTGTCATAATCAATTCACCAAACAACCCATCCGGCACAGTCTATTCTGAGGAGACCATCAAAAAGCTCTCAGACCTCCTTGAGAAAAAGTCTAAGGAGATAGGAAGACCGATATTCATTATCGCAGATGAGCCGTACAGGGAGATAGTTTACGACGGAATCAAGGTACCGTTTGTGACCAAATATTACGACAACACACTGGTATGCTACTCATACAGCAAGTCACTTTCACTGCCGGGAGAGAGAATAGGATACGTCCTCGTGCCTGATGAGGTGTACGATAAGGCAGAGCTGTATGCAGCAGTCTGTGGTGCGGGAAGAGCACTCGGTTACGTGTGTGCACCAAGCCTGTTCCAGAAGATGATAGTAAAATGCCAGGGGGCAACCGGTGATATCAATGCCTACAAAGAAAACAGAGACCTTCTGTACGAGGGACTCACAAGGATAGGCTATCACTGCTTCAAGCCGGACGGAGCCTTTTATATGTTTGTAAAGGCACTCGAGGATGACAGCAATGCATTCTGCGAGAAGGCAAAGGAGGAGGATGTGCTCATAGTAGCAGCAGACGGCTTCGGCTGTCCGGGCTGGGTAAGAATATCATACTGTGTGGACAGGGAAATGATAAAGCGCTCCATGCCTGCGTTTGAAAAGATATACAAAAAATATAATAAATAATAGTTGAATATAACGAATAAAAAATACGCGAATGCCGAAAATTGTCTAAAAAATATGCAATTTTCGGCATTTTCAATATGCAGCTTTCACAAAGTTATCTCCGTGTGACCGTTGTGTGACCATTGTTTTGTATAATGGAATCAAGAGTTTAAGTATGAATAGTAAATATAATATACTATGCAAATTTATGTTAAGAACGAATAGTTCTACGCAATTATATGTGTTTTCACAGGAAAAGGATGAAAACGGTAATGGCAAAATACAAGGTTAAGACAAGGGATTGTCAGCTGATAGTTGGAGTGAGACTATCATTAAAGGAAAAAATCAATGTTACGCAATTAGACTTCTTTTCAAACAGATATATCAGAGGGCTTTTGAAAGTAAAAATGATAAAGAAAAGTCATATTGAATATTATGGTCCGATTGGAATTAGTTTATACGAACGATTAAAGAAGCCTATTAGCAAATATGATTTCCTGTTTATTATGGAGCAGGTGGTAGATACAGTTCAAAAATTAAATGCGAATTCGTTAATCATTAATAATGTGATATTTGACATAAAAAATGTTTTTATCAATGAAATAACAAAGGAATTGCAGTTTATTTATTTACCATTGGAAAATGTTCAGAAGGAAACTGACATTATCGGTTTTATGGAACAGATTATATATGCAAGTAAGCCACAACAGGAAAATGATATGGAATATGTGTCGAGGTATGTTTACTTTGTTAAGTCACTAACGAAGTTTGATGCCAATAAGATAGAAAAGTATATACAGAATGAGGATCGAAGCGTTGTTAATACAATAAAAAGGCGTAATGTAGGACAAAGTGGATATATCACTGATAAACCGGCAGATTACTATAATCATTACAGCAATAAGGAAGATGAGGCAACAGGGCTGCTTGAAGATGAGGCAACAGGGCTGCTTGAAGATGAAGCAACAGGACTATTGGTGGAAGATGAGGCAACAGGACTATTGATGGAAGAACAGCAGACTGTTCATTATGCTTCGCTATATCGCTTGCTGACAAATGAAGTGATTTCAATTAATAAACAAGTATTTAGGATAGGAAAAGAAAGAAGCTATTCAGATTACTTCGTTGCTAATAATGATAAGGTAAGCAGAAGCCATGCTGATATTATTACGAGAAGAGGCAGATATTTTATAGTTGATTTAAATTCAAAAAATGGAACGTATATTAATGATGTTCCGGTCCCGGTTCAGCAAGAAGTGGAAATCCATTTCGGCGATAGAATACGTTTGGCAAATGATGAATTTGAGTTTAGAAGTTAAGTCAGATTGGAGAGTGGGAAATGCACTTTACATTTATTGCAGAGACAGATATTGGAACAACAAAAGATACGAACCAAGATAGCATATTAGTAAAACATGGTCAGTATTCTGGCGGTGAAGTTTTAATGGCAATTGTGTGTGATGGAATGGGAGGTCTTTCCAAGGGAGAATTAGCAAGTGCTACGGTAATACGTGCATTTGACAAGTGGTTTGATGAAGAACTTCCATATGAATTAGAAGAGTTGGATTTGCATGTTATTAGTGGAAAATGGAATCTGATGCTTAAAGACCTGAATGTAAAGCTTATTGAATATTCAAGGAATGAAAACATTACAATGGGAACAACGTTTACGGGGATTTTGTTCGTAAACAATCAATATGTAATATCACATGTGGGGGACACAAGAGTTTATCGTTTGGATAACTCCATAACACAGCTGACAAATGATCAAACCTTTGTTGCCAGAGAAATAAAAAAAGGAACAATGACTGTAGAACAGGCAAAAAATGATAAAAGAAGAAATATGCTTCTCCAGTGTGTTGGTGCCTCAGACACCCTTGAACCGGAAGTATATATTGGGACGCAGGAAAAAGGCGCATATATGTTGTGCTCTGATGGTTTCAGACACGAGATTACAGAGAAAGAAATGCTTGAATCATTGAATCCGGTTAATTTGGTGAATAAGAAAACAATGCAGTCTAATGCAAAATACCTAATAGAATTGAATAAACAACGAAATGAAAAAGATAATATTTCGGTCATTTTAATAAAACTTAGCTAGGAGGATGGTATATGGCTGAAATAGGATCTGTTATTGCTGGTAAGTACGAAATACTTACTGAAATTGGTCATGGTGGAATGTCGGTTGTTTACCTGGCGATGGACACTCACCTGAATAAGCAGTGGGCAGTTAAAGAAATTCGAAAAAAAGGTAATGGAAGAAATGACGAAGTAATAGTTAATAGTTTGCTTGCAGAGGCAAACATGATGAAACGTTTGGACCATCCTTCGTTACCAAGAATAGTGGATATTATTGATAACGGAGTCACAATATTCGTCGTGATGGATTATATTGAAGGCGAGTCTTTAGATAAGATTCTTGCAGAATATGGAGCACAGCCTGAAGAATTAGTGGTTGGATGGGCGAAACAATTGTGTGATGCACTTTCATATCTACATTCACAGAAACCGCCTATTATTTATCGAGACATGAAACCGGCAAATGTAATGCTAAAGCCGGAAGGAAATATTAAGATTATTGATTTTGGTATTGCAAGAGAGTATAAAGAACAAAATCTGGCAGACACCACAGTCCTTGGAACCAAGGGTTATGCACCGCCGGAACAATATAGTGGACAAACAGATGCCCGTTCAGATATTTTTGCACTTGGAATGACGATGCATCATTTGCTAACAGGAATTGATCCTAGAACAGGTGAGGCATATGCTCCGGTAAGAATGTGGAATCCGGAGGTTTCCGAAGGTGTTGAAATGATTATTGACAAGTGTGTTCAACCAGCCCCGGAAAACAGGTATCAAAATTGCCAGGATCTTCTTTATGATTTGGAACACCCTGAACTGATTACCAGAGATTATAAGAAAAAACAAAAGATAAAATTAAATAGTTTTGTTGCATCGATTGTTTTGGCAATTGTTTGTGTGATATCCGGAGTGGTTTGTAATAGGGTGTCTGTCAATATGAATAATGGTGATTATGAAGTTTTGGTATCAACCTCAACAGCATCATCTTTAGATGAAAAAATATCTAATTATAAGAAAGCCATTGATATATATCCTATGCGTACAGATGCATACTTTAAGATGATAGAAGCCTATGAGGATGAAGGTAAATTTGGTAAAAACGAAAATGATACTTTTTTAGCGGTCTACAATGCACATAAGGACGAATTTGACAATACAACCAAGGAAGTGGCTGAGCTGAATTACAAAATAGGTATGATGTATTTTAACTATTATACAGAAGAGGATGGCAGCTATAGTTTTTCAACACGTGTGCAAAAGGCGTATGAATTTTTTTGTGAAAACAATACAAATGCTACCGGATTTGAACAACAGAAAACGTCGGATTGCTATTATCAGATATGTAGTTTTTATAAAAAATATATCTTAAGTAATACAAACGTTGAAGAGGCATCAAAAGACAATTATGATGAATTGTTAAAAACAATTGAATCATCGTTAAATGATGTAAAGTATGCCGGTGCATATGATCAGCTTTCATTATATAACGGAGTATTTATGCTACTGTATGATCAACGAAGCAGTATGGCTCAGGTTAATGTAGACGAACAACAAATACTATCCTTAATGGATGAAGTGAATAGCCTGGCAAAAAATCTGAGCGTCCAAAAGGAACAATCTAAGAAATTACAGAATGAAATTATTGATAACTATGAGAAATACAGGCAGGCAATTGAGAGAGCTTATACTAATGCAGAAGAGAGGAAGTAACTATGGCAGATATACTAAATACTGTTTCTGTAATCTTTTTTATCGCGGCAGGGGTATTTGCAGTATTAGCAATTGCTCTATGGTTTTTATTTAAGATTCCAATCGTAATAGGAGATTTATCAGGACGAACAGCAAAGAAATCTATTGAAAGAATGCGTCTAAATAACGAGAAAACTGGTAATAAATCGTATAAAACCAGTAAAAGCAATCTTGAAAGAGGTAAATTGACCGGAACGATGGAGGGGATGAAACAATCAGATGAGGCAAATGCCGAAACGGGTTTGTTGAATGAAAATCTGGCAAGAGATTTTGATGATCAGGCAACAGAAATTCTGGTTGAGGATGAAACAATGCTACTGGATGGAAACGCCAAAACTGCTCCGTTAGATAGTGCAAATGCCATCACTATTAAGCTGATTGACAGTGTGAAAATAATTCATACGGAAGAAGTGATATAGTGTCCCATGCCTGCGTTTGAAAAGATATACAAGAAATACAATAAATAATAGGTATTTTTTACAAAAAATAACGAAAAAGCGACGAAAATTGTCTAAAAAATATGCAATTTTCGGCACTTTCAATATGCAGTTTTCACAAAGTTGTCTCCGTGTGACCGTTGTGTGACCATTGTTTTGTATAATGGTATCAAGAGGTTAAGTATGAATAATTAAAATATGTGAAGGAAGGACTAATGAAAATGTTTAAAGAAAGCTCGATGGTAAAGAGGGTGTTGGCATCGTTTATGGCATTTTTGATGGTTATATCGTTAATGCCATCAATGGGTCATGTATTTGCTGCTGCCACGGAACATCCCGGATATGTAACTATAATGGTTGTGGATGGGGAATCAAATCCAATTCAGGGAGCAAATGTCGATTATTCAATTATGAAAGATCCGTCAGTTACAGACGGGGACGCATTTACTACCATTAACAGCACGGGAACTACGGATGAGTATGGTGTTGTAGAAGTATTAGATGCTACGCAGTATATAGATGGATGTTTGCTAATATCAGCTACTGTATCTAAGACAGGATATGATAATGCAACTATTTCCTCAACTGCCATTTCAAGTTCAGAAGCGAACTTTTCAGTACAGTTGTCCAAAACGGTAACTATGCCAGATATTGAAAATGTCACAATAACAACATTAGATGCAGACTATACGGGACAAGAGCAAGAACTTATTACATCGGTTGATACAGATACGGAAGGTGCGACTATTGAATACTCAACGGATAATTCAACTTGGTCAGAACAGATTCCAAAAGAAACTGATGTGGCAGAATATTCAGTTTATGTAAGAATAACAAAAGATGGTTACAATACATATGAATCAGGTGAGAAAATTGCTAAGATTAATGCCATTGATATTCCTGATATTGATATAACAGCAAAGCAGTTTAATTATGTAGAAAATACAAGTCAGGAATTAGTAACTCTCACAGGAAATTTTGAAGATACAGATACAGTTACATGGAGTGTTAATAATACAGCAACTGGAGACAGAAGTATTCCTACAGGGTTAGCAGCAGGAAGTTATACAGTAAAACTGGAAATAAATAGAGGAAGTAACTACAAACCATTTACAAAAGAAGTGACATCAACCATATTGAATGCTGAATTAAATTTGGATGGATTAAGTGTAACTGGCTTGGACGGTACTTATACAGGCAACCCACAGGATGCAGTAACAGTCAGTAATCAAGGCTCATATGATTTAAAGTACCAGTTAGACGATGGCGATTTAGCGGTAGATAACAATGCTTGGAGTAATGACATTCCAACTGTAACTAATGCAGGTTCTTATATTGTATGGGTAAAGGCAGTAAAGGCAAATTATAATGACAAGGATGTAGAGGTAACTCCAGCCGATAATGCAGTGGCTCCGTATAATGTTTATATTGCCAAAGCTGAGCAGACCTTTGCATTCACAGATTCTAAATATAATAATGAAGAATCATCAGTAGAAATAGGCTCAGCTGATTTGACGAATGGAAAGACCTTTAATTTTGGCGCAACAGACACTGCAGCACTAGCAGGAGGTACAATAAGTTATTCGCTTGAATTAGGTGCTGAGGATGGCGATATTGCTACGATTAATTCAACAACAGGTGAATTGACTGTTACTGGAGCAGGAAAAATTACAGTTAAGGCAACACTTACAGGTAATGATAATTACAATGATTGTACAATTCAGCATATTTTAAATGTTACAGCAAAAAAGAGTAGTGAAGGAGAATACGTTTCATTTCCAACTGATTCAATAGAATATGTGTTAGGAAATAGCTCGGGAATAACTGCAAATGCGGCTATTAAAACATTTTCAAAAGATAAAGGTGCAATTTCGTATAGCATTGAAGACAATACTGATTTAGGATTAAGTGTTTCTAATTCTGGTGTTGTAACTGTATCGGATTATTCTAAGGTAATTAACGCAATTGAGAATGCTAATAATAATCTTATGGTTACAATTACAGCATCAAAAGCAGAGGTGAGAGGCTGGCGAAATAATGTGAAATGGCCAGCAGATAGCGTATCATACACATTAAGGATTTCACTTCGTACGGCACCGGATAGTGCATACACTGTTTATGATGTTGCTGATTTGAATACAGCATTAACTGGCCCTGATGGAACAAATGACTGGTTTAACACAGCTGTTGAAATCATGCCGGCGAGTGGGTATTCAATTGTTCGTAGTGATAATATCTCAACCGGTGTTCCTACTTTTTCTGCAAGTGTTAAGTATGGTGAGATGCAGGATGCAGAAGCACAGGATCAAGGGATTGGTGATAGAATAATCTACCTTAAACATATTGAAACCGGTGAAATTACAGAGAAAATTGTTACATCTGTTAACAAATTAGATAATGAAAAGCCATATAATGTTGGCATTGAATTCCCTGAGGCGACAGAAAAGGATGATGTCAAGTACTATGGTGATGAAATTACGGTAACATTTACTGCTTATGATAATACATCTGGTGTGTCAAAGTTTAATTGGGAATATACAAGAGCGGATGGATCAAGTACAAGTATACTGGAAGCTGATTCAGGAACAGTAGAAGCTATTCGTGATTCTCATGATTCAACCAAGTATGTAGGAACTTTAACTTTACCAAGAAATCAAGCAGAACAGTTAAGAGGTAATCTGAAAGTCTCTGCAACGGATGTGGCTGATAATACTTGCGATTCCTATACAGACACAGGGGTGTTTGTAGTAGATACAATTGCACCGACACAGACAGTATCTTATCAGTTGAAAGACGGAGTAGGAACGACTCAAACAGTTGATACGAAACATTATTTCTCAAATGATGTTGTTCTTACGTTTGATATTGTTGAAGCAAACTTCTTTGCAAGTGATGTAAAGATTTTCGTTTCTAAGAATGGTGGGGCAAATCAACTTCAGACCTTATCATGGGAAACAACTGAAAATATTGATGAAAATGAGGCAAAGTTAACTCTTTCGGAGGATGGAGATTATGTGATTTCCATGAGTTATGAAGATCGTTCCGGAAAAGTAATGACTTCTTATATTTCTGACACTGTAGTGGTGGATAAAACAATACCTGTTCTGGAATTTGATTATAAAGATTATACAGATACAGAAAATCCACAGAGTGCAATAGTAACGATTACCGAGCACAACTTTAGAGCTTCTGATATTGAGTTTGATGTAATCACTAAAAACATTGCAGGACAAAGTGTGATTGGAAATGATTTACAGCAGTACCTAAGAAATCTTGATTGGACAAGTAATGGAGATGTTCATACGGCAACAATATCAGGAGAATTTGTTGATGCAATCTATGACTTGACTTTTAATTATAAGGATTTAGCTCTTAATGCAGCTGCAGAGATTAAGCCAGAACAATTTATTGTGGATAGGACAGCACCAGATATTGCAAAAATGAGTGTTGCATATTCAAATCCGCTAGTTGATACTATTTTGTCTGCAATTACATTTGGATACTATAAACCAACTGTTAATGTAACATTTACTGGTTATGATAATACTGCTGGAATTGATTATTTCACTTGGAGCTATAAGAAAGAAAATGGAGCAAGCAATTCAAATGTTGCAGAATACGCAGATGCAAAAATTGCTGCAGTTCAGGATAATACTGATAAGACAAAATTCACAGCAACAGTTACACTTCCAAAAGAAACGGCAGAACAGTTAAGAGGAAGTATTGCATTTGTATCTACAGATAAATACAACAATTCAAGTAATAAACTCACAGATGATAACCATGTGATTGTTGTTGATACCATTGCTCCAACAATGTCTGCGGAGTATACAACTGCAGATAATACTCATGGTGAAAAAGATTATTACAAAAAAGACTTAACAGCTACATTTACTGTTACTGAAGCAAACTTCTATCCAGAAGATGTTAAAATACAGCTTAAGAAAAATGACAATGATGTAATCGATATTACTCCTGTCTGGACGGATGTTTCTACAGATGTGCATGTTGGAACATATACTATTGACGCAAATGATGATCATTCAAATGATGGCGATTATGTATTCCAGGTTGAATATAAGGATCGTAGTAATAATGAGATGACATCATACACCTCTGGTGTGAAAGTAATTGATACTACAAAGCCGGTTATTAATGTTGAGTATTCAAATTCTAATGTAATTAATGAACTGACCGATACTGAGAATCACACTAGAAAGTATTTTGCTTCTGCACAGACAGCAACAATTACAATTAACGAACATAACTTCAATCCGGGAGATGTGAATTATACGATTGTTGCAAAGGATGTAGCAGGAAATGAATTAAATGCAAGTTCACTGTATACAACATCATCATGGACATCAAATGGAGACAATAATATTGTTACTATTACATATCCAGGGGATGCAAATTACACATTTGATATTGCATATACAGATCTCGCAACTATTGAAGCAGATGATTTTGCGGAGCAGTATTTTACAGTAGATACATCAAAACCTTCAGATTTAAAGGTGACTTACAGTACAAGTCTCTTAGATACTGTATTAAACGCTATTACCTTTGGCTTTTATAATGCAAAAGCTACAGTGACTATATCTGCAACGGATAATATTACTGGAATTTATTCTATGAAATACAGTTATGTTAAAGCAGATGGAGTAAGTGGAGTAAATACAGAATTAGTTGATGCAACCATTGATGCATCATCAATTACAAACTCCAATGGTGGCGCAGTTGGAACAACAACCTTTGAAATTCCAAGAAGTGCTTTAGCGCCAGATAGCCAGTTTAATGGAACTGTTAATTTTACTGCAATAGACAGAGCAAATAATGAATCTGATTATTTGAGAGATACAAAGAGAATCATTGTAGATAATATTGCACCAAATGCTGAAGTTCAGTATAACACACCAGTACAGGTAGCCAACGGAGTATCCTATTATGATGGTGATATTACCGCAACAGTAACTGTTCATGAAGCGAATTTTTACTCAGAGGATGTTCAGCTTTCGGTTACAAGAGATGGAGCACCAGTTCAGATAGCTGCGAATTGGAGCGATAATAGTACAGATGTACATGTAGGAACATTCACATTATCAGGCGATGGAGATTACATGGTCGGAATTACTTATTCAGACAAATCAACTAATGCTATGCAGGAGTACACATCTGAGCAGATGACAATTGATACAGAGATTACTGAGGCTACAATTACTGTTAATGGACAGGAAGCCGATGGTAAGGCGTTTAAGGATGAAGTTGTTCCGGCAGTCTCATTTGAAGATAAGAACTTTGAATCATGTGATGTTAAGATTTCAAGAACGAGCTTTGCTGACAAGAATGTAGATGTAACGGATAAGTTTGTTGCCGGACATATTTCAACAAATGAAACCGGAGGAAATGGTTCCTTTGACACATTTGAAAAAGTGGCTGAAAATGATGGTATATACACCATGACCGTAGAACTTAAAGACAAAGCGGGCCATTCAATTGAGAAGAGTGCAACATTTACAGTTAATAGATTTGGATCTGTTTACGAGTACAGTGATTATCTCGTATCAATGATTGCAGAAGGTGGCGCATATGTACAGAGTGTTGAGGATGATTTTGTAATCACAGAGTATAATGCAGACCGTCTTGCAAAAGATTCATTAAATATCGAGATATCAAGAGATGGTAAGCCCTTAGAAAACAGCGATTATTCTGTAACACCGGACATAAATGAAAATGTGACTACAGGCGCAAGCGGCTGGTTCCAGTATACATATACTATCAGCAAAGATAATTTTGCATCAGATGGTGTTTATAAGATTGCAGTTTCTTCAAAAGACAATACGGGAAATAGCCCTGAAAATACTAATTATGATGACAAAGGCATCTTGTTCCGTGTAGATAGTACAAAGCCGGAAATCACAAGTATCACAGGCCTTGAAGACAATGTTATCAATGCAACAGAGCAGAATGTCAAGTATTCTGTATATGACACAATTGGTCTCAAATCTATTGTTGCTTATGTAGATGGCAAGGAGATAGAGAATATTACTGATTTTACAGAGGATTCAAATAACTATTCTGGAGCATTCGTACTGGATGAAAATTCAAGTTCACAGAAGGTTCGATTAGTAGTGACGGATATGGCAGGTAATATTACAGATACAGATGCGGATGATTTTGAGAGCTCATATGTATTTAATGATTCTGTAATCGTATCAACAAATATCTTCGTAAGATGGTTCGCTAATAAGGCATTATTCTTTGGCTCAATTGGTGGAGCAGTTGTTGTTATAGGCGGAGGAGCAGGTGCGACAGTATTCTTTAGAAAGAGAAAACAAGCTAAGGCAGCTAAGTAATTGAATATTCAGATTCCTGCGCGAAAGCGCAGGAATCCATATTCTATTTGACAGAAGTAGAAGTTTACATGCTTAAGTTTCTACTTGTGGCAAATAGTGCAAATAGTAACATAAGAGAGAAGGAACAAATTATGTACACATTAAAGGACAATGGTGTAATCTCTGAGATTACCTGTGGTAATAATTTCGAATACATATTAAAAGATAACGCACATTTTGTTAATACAGATTATAAGGTTTTACAGAGCCAAAACAATGGTATTTTTGTAAAGTGCATGAAAATGACCAGAAACGGATTGATTGATTTATATTATGTAACAGATGAGTATAGACCAATGTCGTCAATGTTTGCGGGGATAAGCGCTGATACACTAATTAATGTGGTTGTGAATCTTTTTGCCAGTGTTATAGAAGTGAGAAATAACGGATTTCTGACTTGTCAAAGTATTGACTTGTCCTGGGATAAAATATATGTGGAACAGAACACGCTAAAGGTTAAGTTGGTATATTTGCCGCTTAGTGTAAAGGCGTTTGATAGCTATGCAGAATTTGAAAGTGAATTAAGATCGAGTATAGTAAAACTAATTAATAAGGTGATTTTAGAAACAAATGAAAGACTTAAGCAGTTTGTCCTAGATTTGTGTAATGGGTCTATGTCACTTGAAGATGTGTATAACAAATCAAGAAGTGTCGGGACTCCACCTATTACAAAACAAGTTAACAATAATCAGACGCCTTCAGCCTTCAAGAATAGTGGAAATATTAAGCTGGTTGCAATGAACGCTCCTAGCCATTTCGAATTAGTGATTGATAGAGATAATGTTGTAATTGGAAAGAAGCAGGAATGGGTGGACTTGGTAATTCCGTTCAATAGGATGATTAGCAGAAAGCACTGCCGCATAACTAATCAGACAGGCATTTATTACATCAATGATGAAGGAAGTGCCAATGGTACATTTGTAAATGGAGTTCGATTGAATCCAGGACAGAAAGTTCAGATTAATCGTGGAGATATAATCCGCATGGCGGATAGTGATTTCCAGATTATATAAAGAGGTGTAAAAAATGGCAAGACCTAAAGTGATTATTGCAGATGAAGATGCAAACTACATAGTACCGCTGCAGTTTAAGTTTGTAACAGATTTTTTTAATAAAATAGATTTAGAAATTATTACAGATAGAGCATATTTCGATGATTATTTTTCAAAACCACAGAATGCAGAAATCTTGATTGTTTCAGAAGAGTTATACGATTCATTCCTTCAGCGTCATAATATTCAGAACATTTTTGTGATGATGGAGCAGTATGATGAAGGCGGTACAGGAGAATTAAATGTAAACCAAATTTTTAAGTATACAAGCATTAAGGAAATCTTTAATGAGATTATCGGAAAGAGTGCGGGGGCATTAAATGTTGCTGCTGTAGAGAAGAAGGAAACTCAGATTATTTTGGTTACATCTGCAGCTGGAGGTGTAGGAAAGACTACTGTGGCTATGGGGGTAGCGGCTTGTTTGGTACAGAATTATAAGAGAGTGCTGTATATTGAAGCTGCAAGTCTTCAAAGTGCACAATATATGTTGGAAAACGATACTCCAATATCATCACCAGATATATATACAAAGTTATTAAATCCATCAGATTCAATATATGCAGATATAAAACATGTAATTAGAAAAGAAGTATTTAGTTACATTCCACCATTTAAAGCGGCTATCATGTCGGTCGGACTGTCTAAGAATATTTATATGGATATTGCAGTATCAGCAAAAAAATCTGGCGAATATGATTATATAGTTGTTGATACAGATAGTGTGTTTGACGAATTTAAAGCAGATTTATTAAACGTAGCCGATAAGGTAATCTTTGTTACGAAACAAAATAGGATGTCGGTTATGGCTGTAAACACTTTAATGTCTAATATCAATGGCGTTAATAACGAGAAGTATTTATGTATATGTAATGATTTTGATAAGAATATAGAGAATGCGTTGATTTCACCAGAATGTAATTTGAAGTATGCAGTCAATGAGTACATTGAGCATTTGCCGCATTATGACCAATTGAACTGTTCTGATTTTATTAATTATTCTGGCTTTCAAAAATTAGCTTATCTCTTTTTGTAGGAGGTGTTGGGTAACAGTGAATAATAAAGTAATTATACAGTTTATTAATGAAGGTGCTAAACAAAATGTAGAATTAGAAATTCCAATAAACATTACTGCCAATGACTTAATAATAGCCTTAAATGAAGCATTTAACTTGGAGATGGATGTGGACAATATATTTAACTGTTATTTGATAGCAGAGAATCCAATTGCATTTTTGCATGGAAACAAAGAGTTGTCAGAATACGGAATCAGAAATGGCACAAAGATAATATTTAAAAGGAGTTAGGCGTGGATTTTCAATATAAGTTAATTGTAGGCAATCAGACTTTCTATAAAGAATTTGAAATCCCAGCAGAACTAGAACGTGTGAAATTAGGTTCTACGTCAAACTGTGAATTTAGATTAAATTCAGATTTCTTTTTCGAGGATATAGAAATTAGTCTGGAGAAAAAAGAAAATTGGAATATATTATGTAGCGATAATTTGTACATCAGCAGAGGCGATGTACGTAAATTACTGTTTTCAGAATTGACACATGATGATGTGGTTAATATCTGTTATGTGAATTCTGGAGAAGTTGCATTTGAGATTCGCTTTTTGATTGATTTTGGTTCTGATGGTACGGATTATAGTTTGAAAATTGATTTGTCGCAAATATCAGAACTGAGTATAGGTGATAAATCTGGTGCTAATATTGAATTATCCACAGAATACGGAAAAGATACATTTGTATCGATTGTACAAGCAAATAATAAAATAGAACTGATAGAAAAAGCTTCCAAATATGGTACATATGTAAATGGTAAGCGTATAAGTAAAAAAGCTGTGCTAAAAGATTTTGACTTTATTTCCGTGGCTGATTTCTCAGCATATTATAAAGATAAGCAACTTTATTTTAGTAAAAGAAATATCCGCTTAAATGGTATTAGTCAAATAGTAGAGCAGGTAGATATTGGTGGCGTATATCCAATGTTTATCAGGAATACAAGAGCAAAGTCTGTGATTGAAGATGAAAAGATTAAAATTCTCGATCCAGATACAATTCCAACAAAACCAGAATTAAATATTGTTACATCACTAATGCCAACGATTGTAATGTTTGCATTGGTCGTTGTATTACGAGGAATAATGAGTGAATCAGGAGGAACGTATGTAATCTTTAGCATTTGTTCAATGGGAATGGGTGTTATTACTTCTGTTTTAAACATTGTTCATGGTCAAAATAAATATAAAAAAGATTGCGAGAAGCGTAGAAATGTTTACCTTAATTATGTTGCAAAGAAGAAAGAGGAAATTATAGCTGCTCGTAATAGCGAGTTGGAAATATTACGTGATACATATTACAGCACGGAAGAAAATTTGGAACATATTGAATCATTTTCTGCAGAATTGTTTGATAGAACTCCAGAAGATGAAGACTTCCTCGATATATATTTGGGTGTAGGAAAGAGAGAAGCTGAAAGAAAAATTGAGTACAAGGAACAGGAAAAGCTGGATACAGGAGATGATTTATGCCAAATACCAACGCAACTATCGGAAGAATATAAGTATATAGATAATGCACCAATCTACATAAAGGCTAAAGACGCAAATGCTATTGGTATAATCGGCAGAAAAGAAAGACAGAATGAATTCATTAAGTGTCTTTTAATAGATATTATTAGCAGACAGTATTTTGGTGATGTTAATGTATATGCCTTTATCGATGATAATGTACAGGAATATGATTGGTTAAAACTTATTCCACATATTCAACCTAATCCAAACTTTAGAAATATTGTTTGCGATACAGAAAGTAAAAATATTGTATTTGAGTATTTATATAAAGAATTAACTTATCGAAGTGAACACAAAGGCGTTCCAGGACATAATGTTATTTTCATATTAAACGATAACGGTATCAAAAGTCATCCAATATCAAGATTTATTGAACATGCATCAGAACTTAATACAACCTTTATATTCTTTGAAACAGAAAAGAAGTATTTGCCATTGTATTGTAGTCAGATAGTAGTATTGGAAGAAAATTATTCGGCTTATACTTATGCAAGCGAAAACAAAACAGATAAGACGGAATTTAAATATGCTTGCGTATCATCGGATAAAGTGCAAAGAGCAATTGATATATTGGCGCCAGTTTATTGTGAAGAAATTAGTTTGGAAAGTTCTCTAAGGAAAAATATTTCTTTATTCGAACTATTAGGCATATATTCTGCAAATGATTTAGAATTGAAGACCCGTTGGAATGATTCTAAGATTTATGAAACGATGGCAGTTCCTTTGGGAATAAATGTTAAAAATGACGTTGTATGTTTAAATTTGCATGAAAAGTTTCATGGTCCACATGGCTTAGTTGCAGGTACAACAGGTTCAGGTAAGAGTGAAATATTACAATCATTTATTTTATCGGCGGCAACTTATTTCCATCCATATGAAATTGGTTTTGTAATTATCGACTTTAAAGGCGGTGGTATGGTAAACCAGTTTAAAGACTTACCACATTTGATTGGTGCAATTACAAATATCGATGGGAATGAAATTCAGAGATCGCTTAAATCAATTAAAGCAGAATTGATGAAGCGACAAAATCATTTTGCGAGTGCAGGCGTTAACCATATTGATAAATATATTCAATTGTATAAGGATGGCAAAGTGACGGAAGCACTTCCTCATTTGATTATTATAGTAGATGAATTTGCTGAATTGAAAGCAGAACAGCCTGAGTTTATGAAAGAGCTTATAAGTGCTGCAAGAATTGGACGAAGCTTAGGTGTGCATTTGATTTTGGCTACACAGAAACCTAGTGGCGTGGTAGACGCACAGATATGGTCGAATTCGAAATTTAAACTGTGCTTGAAAGTCCAGTCGAAAGAAGACAGTAACGAAGTTATAAAAACGCCATTGGCGGCTGAAATTAAGGAACCTGGTAGAGCATATTTGCAGGTGGGGAATAATGAGATATTCGAGTTGTTCCAGTCTGCTTATAGTGGTGCACCAGCGACAGTTGATGCTAGTGAGGTAGAAAAGGAATTTGTAATCTCTAAAGTAGGGTTTACTGGAAACCGTAAACCAATCTATGTAAGGAAAAAGAGGAAGCAAAAAATTAATGTTCAGAATCAGCTTGATGCAATTGTTGCTTATATTCATGATTACTGCAATAAGGAAGGAATTAAGAAATTAGCTGATATTTGTATGCCACCATTACCAGAAACATTATACTTTGATGCTGGTAAAAGAGTGGATTCAGATGAGGTTTTTGTGACTTTTGGTTTGGTTGATGATCCAGATCACCAGTCACAGATGACACATAAGCTGAATATAACTGCAATGAATTATATGCTGATTGGTTCGACTCAAACCGGAAAAACAAACTTTTTGCAAACAGCAATTCGTAGCCTTACGGAACATTACTCTCCAGATGAGGTAAACATTTATATTGTAGATTTCGCATCCATGATTTTAAAGAATTTCGAAAATCTGAATCATGTGGGTGGTGTTGTGCTTTCTCATGAAGATGAAAAGGTAAAGAATCTATTCCGTTTGCTGTCTAATGAAATTGATCTTCGTAAATCGAGACTTGCAGAAGTGGGAGTAAGTTCTTTTGCATCTTACAAAGAGGCAGGATATCGTGATTTGCCACAAATAGTTGTTGTAATTGATAATTTAACGGCTCTTAAGGAATTATATTTACAAGATAATGATATGTTATTACCGGTATGTAGAGATGGTAATTCTGTAGGAATTAGTTTTTTGGTTGCTAATGGTCAAACGGCAGGTGTTGGATATCGTTATCTTAATAATTTTGAGGGGAGAATTGCTTTATTTTGTAATGAGTCATCAGAATATACTATGCTATTTGAAGGTAATCGTACTAAATTACCAAATGTGCCTGGGAGGGCGTTGGTGCAAATAGACAAGGCCACATATGAGTGTCAAATGTATCTTGCATTTGACGGAGATAAGGAATATGAAAGAGTCCAGAATATTCAAAAATATGTAACATCTTGTAACGAACGGTATGTTGGAATGAATGCAAGGGTAATTCCAGAAATACCAAAATGCTTAGATATAGGATATGTCGAAAAGCATTATGCACAAGCGAATACTAATGATGAATTAATGATTGGATTAGACTATGAGACGATTGAGCCTTTAAGCATGAATCTGAATGAAAACGATATGATAGTTCTGTCAGGTAAAAAGGATGTTAGTAGAAAAGCCTTTGCTAAATATATCATTAGTGTGTTTGCTGATAAGAAATTCGGCAAAACAGAATTGTATGTATTAGATACATTGGCTGGCAAATGGGGCGAATTGGAAATACTTCCACAGACAGCATATTATACAACGGATGCAGACAGTTCAATTAGTATTGTTACAGAGATTGGACAAATCGTGGAGCAGCGATATCAGAATTACATTAATAGGCGCTCTAATTTACAAGATGAATCATGGATTGTTGTTATTGTGGATAATAATGATGCAATTTTAGCATTGAGTAGTAACAAGAATGCAATGGCGACTTTAAAAGATATATGGGGCAAATATAGTGGAATGAAGGTTATATTTGTGTTTACTGATATCAACAATGCAAGTATTCCATTTAATGCACCGGAAATTATGAAAATTATTAAAGAACGTAAAAAATATATTATTTTCGATGAAATTTCAAACATAAAGACTACAGATATTCCGTTAAGTCTTACAAGAAAATATTCAAAGCCATTAGAGACAGGGGATGCATATCTTGTTGAAGATGGTGATGTGAAGAAGATTAGAACGATTAATTAATGGTAAAAACTGTAATAACAGTTTTACATAAAATTTTAAGGAGGCAAAAAAAATGGCAGTAAACAAAGTCGATTACGAGGTGCTCACAACAGGTGTAAGTACATATGGGAATCAAGCAGAAGCAATTAACGAAGCGTTAAATGCATTGGTTACCATGAATGGTCAGCTTCAAGAAGGTTGGACAAACCAAACTGCAGATGCATTCATTCAGAGATTTGAGGATGAATACAAACCTGCATTAGAAAACGTTATTGAAGCAGTTCAAAGTATTTCTGATTATATTCAGAGTTATATGCAAGCACGTCAGGATGATGATGCTGCAGGCGCAGCAGCTGTTAGAGGCTAATTTTATTAGTTCTCCAAATGAAACCATTAGCAACAGAATTACTGTTGCTAATGGTAAACTCAAAAATCGAGCAAGAGGTGAAAAAAATGACCAAATCTCAATGTTATAACGAAATTTCGAGAAACAGACAGTTAATAAATCAATATCAGAATGAAATTAATACTTTAAATAGAGAAATACGTGAGTTGAATGATACGAAAAGTAAAGTTTCTACTCTTAAAAGTACACTTTCCAGTTGCAAAAACACAAGTGTCAATAGATTATCAAGTACAAGTATGGTTATGCGAATAAATTCAAAGATTGTAAATAAGTTTTGTAACAATATGAATACATTATTTGCTGGAGCAGAGTACAACTCTGTAAATAATGGTTTAGCAAATGGGCTTACAAGAATAGAAGAAGAAATTACTAGAAAACAAAACAGAATAAGAACCTTAGGAAATTCTATTGATAATTGTAATAACACAATTTCTAATATGAATGCCACTATTAGAAGGATTGAAGCGCAGGAAAGAGAAGAAGCAAGAAGAAGGGCAGAAGAAAGAAGAAGAGCTGAATCAGCAAGCAATAATTGATTATGAAGGAGATGATAAGATGGCAAGCAATAACACAGAATTAAAAATAGATGATGACTATATTAATTCTCAAGCAGAACAAATTGCGAAGTGGGCATGTGATTTGCAGGGAGGTATAGACAAATATACTGCTATTTTAAATAATATTTTGGCAGCTGCTATTATGGAAGGTGCGACTGCAGAAGCATTAGAGAGCTTTGTTGACTATGTTGAAAATTTGAAGGATATCGTAAATGATATGGGAGAAGAAGCAAAGGGAATGTGCTTGGCATTTTTATCAGAAGTAGATGAAGCAGATTCTTATTTATATTAGAGAGCGAGGTTTATGAAATGGCAACGAAAATTGATAATGAAAAACTCGACCAATATATAGGAGAATTAAATAGCTTACATACAGAATGGGTAAATTATAAAAAGAATCCTGTGGATCAGGGTGATAATGGTGGTGGAACAATTGCACAGATGGTGGAACTCACGAAATCTCTTCAGGATATACAAAATGCATTTGTGACGCTTGTGGCAAACACTTTGTCTTATATGAGACAACGGAAATCTTCTGTTGAAAATAAGGATGCGGAGGCTACTGCAACTATTCAAGAAAAATAAATAAGATAAATGAAAAGGCAGTGAATGAAATGATAAGAGATTTTTCGGAAAGTGCAAAGCAAAAACTATTAGCTTATGTTAAAGATGTTACAGAAACTACAGTATGGGGAAAACTGGGGGATATAATCGGGGATATAGGACTACAAGTTCAGCACTGGTTTGGAGCATTGGATATTTCTAAGCATGTTAATAATTTAGACGAATACCATAAGAAGGTTATTGACAAAAACGATACAACATCCCAAAGGATTGAAGAAATATTTACAAACGTAAAAAATATTGATATACGATATCAGAATGGACTTGGTCAAGAACTATCTTATGCCAATAGCATTACGGATATGATAAAAGTTTTATCTGATACAATAGATCCAAATGGCGGGAACATGAATTTGCAGAAAATGAATGAAGCGTTGGCTGCGTCTTTAGAAAAAATTAGAGAAAATCAATTATCAAAAAACAAGGTGATTGAAGATAGTATGTTGGGAACAGACCCAGATGCAGCTGAAATGAGTGCAGACCCGGTAAATCTTAGTACAGGTAATTTTGTTTATGATCATCAGGACTTAATAGTTGGTGGCGAAATCCCACTTGTTTTTCATCGTTATTATAATTCAAAGGATACAAGGGTTGGAACTCTAGGTAAATGTTTTTTGCATAATTATGAAGTGCTGATCGAAGATTCAAATGATGGCGTTCTTGGAATACGACAGGCGGATGGACAGGTTATTCGGTATGAAAAAGATAATGATGGAAATTATCACAGCAATACTTCTGCTTTAGAAATTTTGAAAAAAACAGAGACAGGATATGTTCTGGAGAATATTGGAAAAGAAAGAAAGTTATTTAAATCAGATGGAAAGTTAATTCGTCAAGAAAATTGGAATGGACGAGGAATTAGCTTTAGTTATAATGAAAAAAATCAATTAGTAAAAGCGAAAACAGACAATGAAAGTTGTTTTGAATATTTTTATGATGAAAGCTCTGGTTATCTTACAAAAGTGCAGGATCATACGGGCAGATGTGTAGATTTGACTTATAAAAACGGTATGCTAGAAAAAGTGGCACTTCCATTAGATATAGTCTATACATATACGTATGGAAGTAACGGCAGAATTATTGAGGTTGTGAATGCAAGAGAAATTCATGCTGTAAAAAATGAATATGACAAGAAATATCGTGTTACAAAACAATTTTTCCCAGATGGTGGAATGATGTCGTTTTTATATGATGATGAAAAACGTTGTGTTGTTCTGACAGAGCGAAACGGAGTGAAGACCACTTATTTCTATGATGAAAACTATCGTAACACAGAAACTGTTTTTGAGGATGGTACTAGCGAAAAGTTTCTATATAACGAAAAAAATCAATGCATTAGTAAAACTGACCGTTTAGGACGTACTCAGCGCATGGCTTATGATAATAGAGGAAATCTTACTCAGGTTGTGGATTCTTTAAAGAGACGTATTAATTTTACCTATGATGCTAATAATAATTTGATTAGTGTTAGCATGAACGGAAAAGAACGTTTGAAGAATCATTATGATGTAAAAGGAAAATTAATTGCAACAGAAAATTGTATGAAAGAAAGTTTATGGATAACCTACGATGAGAAGCAGCATCCTGTAGAGTTGACATTTGTTGATGGTAGTAAGACTATGCTTTCATATGATGAACGGGGAAATATCTCAACAATTAGAGAAGCAAACGGAAATGAAGTGCATTACATCTACGATGAATTAAATCGAGTTGTTGAAACAAGGGATGTAAATAACAATAGTACAAAGTACAAATACGACTTAAGAGGTAAAATTACAAAAGTAATTAACCCTCTTGGGGATACGAGAGAATACACTTATGATAAAGCTGGCAGGGTGACAGGAATCAAGGATTTTGATGGTTTCTGGACGTTGTCTACTTATAATGCGATAGGGAAAATAGAAACTATAACTGATAAAGAAGCGCATGTCACGACGTATGGTTATGACAAAATGTGGAATATAACATCACAAACCATGCCGGATGGGACTATACAGGCATTTAAATATGATGAAGATAATCGTCTTAGTCTTGTAGAATACCCAAATGGTGGAACAAATACATATACCTATGATTCGGTAGGAAACAGAACATCAGTTACAGATGCAGAAGGAAATACTACAGCATATGTTTATGATGCGGAAAATCAATTAGTAGAAGTAATTGAGCCAGATGGAGCTAAAACAAAAAAAACTTATGATAGGGATGGGAATCTGGTAGCTGTAACAAATGCTATGGACCATGTAACATCTTATACATATGATGATTTGGGGAGACGCATTAGCAGAACAAATGCAGAGGGTGCAACGACAAGTCTTTTCTATAATAATATGGGGCAAGTAGAGAGAGTATGTCATCCAAATGGAACGCAGACGTTTTATACCTATGACTTAGGTGGAAGAGTAAAGAGTGTAAAAAATCCAGATGGTTCTGGAGAAATCTATGAGTATGACTTAAAAGGCAATTTGATATCACGAGCAAATGGCATGGAGGATAAAATATCATTTAAATATGATGCTTTGGATAGACTTGTAGAAATAGTAAATCAGGTAGAAGGAGTAAGGAAATTTACTTATGATGCAGTAGGAAATCTTACTTCTATTATAGATGAAAAAGGCAACAAAACCACGTATGATTATTCGCCAAATGGAAACCTGATGAAGGTAACGGATGCCTTGGGCAACGAGACTTTTTATGAGTATGACGCGATGAATCGTCTTGTAAAGACTCTTTGTACCGGTGCAAACGGGGAAGAGAGTCAGAATACAGACTTTGTATGGGATGTAATGGGTCAAATCAAGAGTGTAACTGATCCATTGGGTTATGTAGAAAGTTACGAGTATGACAAAAATGGAAATATGACATCTAAGACTGATCGTGATGGTTATACGATAAACTTTACTTATGGAAGCCACGGAAAGATAGAAGAAATCGTATACGCAGATGGGAAGACTGTTGAAATGTCTTATGATGCGCTCCGCAGGCTGAATGAAGTAAAAGACTGGAATGGGATTACAAAAATCACTCTTGATGCAATAGGTAGAGCTTTGTCTGTTACAGAACCGAATGGAGATACCGTAGGCTATGAATGGGGGCTGATGGGTGAAAAGAAAGCAGTCATCTATCCAAATGGAAAACGCGCAGAGTATTCTTACAACACAGAAATGCAATTAGTATCTCTCCATACAGAAAGAGAAACAATTCAGTATGCTTATGATGAAATAGGACGTTTGACAAAGAAGATTTTACCAAATGGTATTGAAACGAACTATCATTATAATGCAATGGGAAGAGTTGATGAAATTTCCCATATAGGAAACGAATTTGCAGAAAGCTACAAATATAGTTTTGATATCTATGGAAATAAGGTAAGTGCTATAAAGAATCGTGTTGGAGCAGAAGTGGATAATGGGCACTTTGCTTATGTATATGATGAATTGAACAGACTTACCGAAGTGCATCAAAATGACACTTTGCTTCGTAAATACAGTTATGATGCGTTTGGAAACAGAGTAAGTAAAGCGAATTATGCAAGTAGAATGGAGTCTGTGACAAGTTATACATATAATGTAAACAATCAGCTTCTATCTGAAGTGGATGGAACTATGACAAAAGATTATACCTATGATAATCGAGGGAATCTTTTGAAAGTAAGTACAGGCGCAGACATATTAAAAGAGTTTACCTTTGATGCAACGAACCAGATGACAGCATCATTTGATCTCGTAGATGGTCAGAGAAAGAAAGCAACTTACACATACAACGGACTAGGCCACAGAGTGGGACAAAAGATATCTAGTCTCATTCCAGAATACCCGGAAAAGAAAATCCGTTACACCATCGACATGACACGTCAGTACTATAACCTTCTTCAAAAGTCAGAAGGTGGTGCATCCCAGACATACTATTGGGATGGAAATGTAGTAGGAATGGAATCAAATGGAGTAGAAAAATTCTACTTACAGGATGATTTTGGTAGTCCAATGCACTTAGTAGATATATACGGAACAAGTCAGGAGTGTTTTGCATTTGATGAATTTGGTGAAAACCTCTCAACCAGCTACAACAACACAAGCCAGACCTTTGGCTTTACTGGCTACCAGACTGATGAAGTAGGTGACCTCTACTATGCGCAGGCAAGACGTTATGATGCAAGTGTAGGACGATTTGTCAGTGAGGATAAAGTAAGAGGTTTTGTGATCTTACCATATACTTTAAATCACTATGGATATTGTTGGAATAATCCGGTGGATTTCGTAGATAGGGATGGAAATTTACCTACAGTTGTAATCGGTGCTGTAATTGGTTTAGCCGCAGGTGCTTTGGGGGAAGTGGTTTCGCAGACAATTGATGGTGTCCAATCAGGTAAAAGTGTTTTAGACAGTCTTTTGGATGTTAATCCTGGGAAAGTAGTATTAGAGGCAGGAAAAGGTGCAGTTACTGGTGCCGTTGCTGGCACGGGTGCGGGGTTATTAGTGGTTGCAGGTACTTCTGGTGTAGTGGAATTTGGAGGAGACTTATTAGATCAGAAAGTCCTTCAAAAAAAAGAAGATTTGGATTATACACATGCTATAAGTAATGGGCTGTGGTCTGCAACAACAACTTTGGTTGTTGGCGGGATAACAAATGAAATATCAAATGTTATTCATCCGGAAGCGAAGACCGGTACAATGGACTATCTGTTTGGAAGAGATAAGGCAAAAGCCGTTGTTAAAGCTCAATATAATAATGCAAGATCGTCCAGTTCCCGTGCAAAATACTGGAATAGGTTGGAGAAAATAAAATTACAAAAAACATTAGGAACAATCAAGTATGGCATAATAGAGACAGGAAAGACTATCATAGATGAAATAAAAAATGAAATTTATAGAGATGAAGTAAATGAAGATATAGTTGAAGAAATAGATAAGAAAATTTCTTGTTCTGTTTATTAGGAGGGATTAGCGTGATTGATGTAATAATAGGAATAATAAGTGTGAGTTTTTTGTTCTTTATGGTTCGTATTTTTATGAAATTTAACAGTGCAACATATAAGAACAATTTTACAAAAAATGATAACTTTATCGTAGAAAATGTAAAGGTGATAAAAATTGTAATTGCTGTGTGTACATGTATCATTGGTGCAATATGGTTGCTTTTTGTACTAATTTGTTCAAAAAAAGGTGCGGAAACAGGAAATTTAATACCTACTTTGATATTTACTTTAGTTTTTATAATTGCAATTTATTTTTCTATGAATATGGCAAATTGGCGTTTGATTATAGAAGGAAAGAATATTACACATATTAATTGGCGTGGAAAGGCTACGCACTATAACTTTGAGAATATAAAAATAAAGGTGTGTTCAAATTTGACAATAAAAGTTTACGAAGGTAATCGCAAAGTTATTGTGATTGATAGTAATATGAAAAATTTATCTTCTTTTATGTCTTGGGCGGATGCATACAAAATTCCAAGAATTTAAATGCCAAAAATGGCGAGGTTGAAAGTTTTGTGAAAAGGCGGTGAAATTAATGATAAGAGATTTTTCAAATAGTGCTAAGAAAAAATTATTAGAATATGTTAAAGATGCAACAGAAACAACATTATGGAGAAAAATCGGTGACAGAATTGGGGATGCTGGGCTGCAAATCCAATACTGGTTTGGTGCATTGAGTATCTCAAAGTACATTGACAATTTGGATGCATATCATAAAAAAATTATTGATAAAAATAATACGACTTCTCAGAGAATAGAAGAGATTTTTACAAATGTAAAGAATATTGATACTCGTTATCAAGGTGGATTGCAACAGAACGTAAATTTTTCAGAGAGTGTAATCAATTTTATCAATGATTTGGCAAATACCATAGACCCAAACGGAGGGAATATGGATATGCAAAAAATGAATGCTGCGTTGGCGGCATCTTTAGAAAAAATTCAGGAAGCAAAGTTATCGAGAGAAAAGGCAATAGAAGATAGTTTGTTGGGAACAGATCCTGATGCGGTAGAAACTAGCATTGATCCTGTAAATTTATCAACAGGAAACTTCATCTATGATTTTGAAGATTTAGCAATTGATGGAGAAATTCCATTGTCATTTCATCGCTATTATAATTCTAAGGATTCGAGAATATCTGTGCTTGGAAAAAGCTTTCGCCATAATTATGAAATATATTTGAATGTAAATGATGATGGCGAAGTAGATATTATAATGGAAGATGGTCAGCATAAAGTGTTTGCTGTTGAAAATGGAGTTTATTATGGAAAGAATACAGCGACTGATTTCTTGACTAGCGATAAACAACATTTTTATTTAAAGGATGTTGACGATAATACATATATATTTGATAAGGATAAGAAATTAATACGAATAGAAAACAGAAATAATTTGGGCATTTCTCTTACATATGACGAAGACAAACTTTTAATAAAAGTTGTTAACGATTATGGAGATTGTTTGAATTATGAATATGATGAAAAGACTAATTTGCTTGCAAGAGTCTTTGACCATACCGGAAGAGATGTCGTAATTACATATAGTGATGAAAAGCGTATTAAAACAGTATGTTCCGCATTAGGTAAAAATATATCTTATGAATATGCATCTAATGGACGTATTAAGGATATAGTAAACTCGCAAAAGATACATACTGTCGAAAACATATATGATAAGAAATTCCGAGTTATTAGGCAGTTGTTTTCTGATGGTGGGAGTATGTCTTTTGAGTATGATGATGAAAATCATACAGTTACTCAGACAGAACGAAATGGTGTTCAGACGATATTTGTTCATGATGGACAATATCGTAATACGGAGATTAGATATGCTGATGGAACAGTAGAAAAGTTCGTATATAATGATAAGAATCAATGTATTAAGTATACAGATCGCTTGGGTAGAATCCAACGTATGTCATATGACAATAGAGGAAATCTTATACAAAAAATAGATGCATTAAAGAGAAGACTGAATATGACGTATGATGCTTCAGGGCGATTGCTATCAATGAGCATTAATGGTATACAAAAAGTTAAGAATGATTATGATGCAAAAGGCAACTTAGTGCGCACGGAAGACTCAACCGGTAATGGTGTTACTGTTATTAATGATAAACATGGTAGACCGATTGAGAGACAATATCCTGATGGTAGTCGAAGTGCAGTAACATATGATGCTAAGGGCAATATTTCAACATTGACTAATCAAATTGGTGGAACGATTGCTTATTTTTATGATGAGTTAAATCGTGTAGTCAAAGTTGTTGATGCCAAAGGTAATGAGAGTAAATTCGAGTATAATGAAGCTGGAAATATCGTCAAAGAAACTAATGCATTAGGAAATAGTAGATGTTATGCGTATAATGGAAATGGCTTGATTGAAGAAATGGTTGATTATAATGGTGCTAAAACTGTTCAGTATTATAATGCTATTAACAAAGTGGAAAAAGTGATTGATCCATTAGGTCATGAAACATGCTATGAATATGATAAAATGTGGAATGTATCTGCAGTAGTACTTCCAAACGGAGCTAAATCATTATATGAATATAATCAAGATAATCATATGTCTCGAATGACGGATGCATTAGGAAATAAAACAGAATTCCGATATGATGTTAATGGGAAATGCATTGCAGAGACGGATTGTATGGGAAGTAAAGAATTTTCATACGATGATGTTGGTCGATTAGTGCAAGTAAAAGAACCAAATGGTGGAATTACTAAATATGAATATGATGCAGAAGATCATGTGATTCATATTATAGATCCGATGAATAACGAAGTACATCTGGAATATGATAAGGTTGGAAATCTTCTTGTGGAACGCAACAACCTTGGTGAAATGCGTATATATACGTATACAACATTGGGTAATATCGATACAGTTACCGACGAAAGTGGTTTGGTAATAAAATACAAATATCTACCGGGAGAGGAGAAAATACAGGAAATATTATATCCAGACGGAAACTCTGAAAAATATGAATATGATTTAAATGGAAATGTTATTGCTTATATCGATGTAATGGGAAATAAGCGATGCCATACATATGATGCATTAGATAGACTTATCTTGACCGAAGAGGCAGATGGTGACAGAAAAATTTATTCATATGATGAAGTTGGTAATGTTATCTCTGTTACAGATTGCAATGGAAATAGTTCGCATTATATTTATTCAAAGAAGAATGAGTTACTGAAAACGATTGATGCACTTGGTAATGAAACAGAATATGAATATGATGCAAATAGTAATTTGGTAAAAATTGTACAAAAGGGAAAAGATGGTGATTGCAACGAAGTAGTTACATGTTATGAACGTGATATTTTGGGTCGTGTAGTAGGAATTATCGACTCTGTTGGTGCTGAAGAACGTTATACATATAATGGAAAAGGATATCTGACAGAAAAGATAGATAAAGAAGGTTACTTGACCAAATATGGTTATACTTCTAGTGGGGATGTAGAACATATTCAGTATGCAGATGGCAAAGAGGTGTTCCTCTCGTATAATGTTTTGCGCCAGTTAGAGGAGATTAAAGATTGGGTTGGAACAACAACCATTAAAAACGATGCTGTTGGTCGTGCACTTAATATAGTATATCCAGATGGAAAGGAAGTTTCCTATGCATATAATGTGTCTGGACAAAGAACAAGCATAACATATCCAAACGGCGAGACTGTAAAATATAGTTATGATGAATTTAAGAGATTAACTTCTTTGGAAGAAGCGAACAACATAACAACGTATGAGTATGACCAATACAGCCATTTGCAATTAAAGACAATGCCAAATGGTGTTAGCACAGAATATTCGTATGATAATAGAGGTTTACTAGCCTCTTTAACAAATAAAGATGCAAATGGTATACTTGATCGATATTTTTATAAATATGATTGCGAAGGAAATAAGACGGAAATTATAAAGAGCCGTCGCAACATGCCGCAAGAAAATGGTCATTATACTTATTGTTATGACGCTTTAAGAAAACTAACATCAGTGCATAAGGATGGTAATTTGCTCCACGCTTATGAATATGATGCACATGGCAATCGTATTCGTATGACTACAAAAGATGGTGTAACAAATTATCAGTACAATAAATTAAATCAATTGATTTCAAAAATTGACTCAAATGGTAATGAGAAGTATATCTATGATTCTAGAGGTAATTTAAGTCAAATAGATTGCAATGGACAAACGAAACATACATTTGTTTATGGTGTGGCAAACCGTTTGACAGAAGCGAGAAATGCCGATGGAGCGTATGCGAAATATGAATATAGTGGTCTTGGTCACAGAATTGGTGTAACGCAACAAATGGGACCGAACGACCCAGAAGTTCAAATTCGTTATGTGCTTGATATTACAAAGCAATATAATAATATCTTGCAAAAAGAAGAGGCGGGAGAAACTCAAACTTATTTATTTGACAGTAAAGTATCCGGAATGATTCATGATAATGGAATTCGTTCGTATTTTCTGCATGATGATTTAGGAAGTCCTATTCGCTTATTAAAACCAGAAGGAGATGTGTTGGAGTCATATGCATATGACGAATTTGGATGCGATGTAGGGTATACGCCTAGTCAGTTCCATTCTTTTGGATATACAGGATATCAAAAAGATAGTGTGACAGGCATTTATTATGCACAAGCTAGAGAGTATATGCCTGTTATAGCAAGATTTGCAGCACGTGACTTTGTAAAGGGACAGCAAGACGATCCGTTATCAATGAATGAATATATTTATTGTAGAGATAATCCAACAGAATATGCGGATGCGAACGGGTTGTTTGTACTATCCACATTGGCAATTATAGGTGTGGGTGCGGCTGTTGGTGCTCTTACCAGTGCAGGTGTGAATGCTGTTTCACAAGGAATTAAAATCGCAAAAGGAGAACAAGAAGAGTTCCAATGGGGTTCACTAGCAGGCTCAGCGGTGGAAGGAGCTGTCGTCGGTGGAGTAGCTGCTATTCCAGGACTTGGAACAGTAGCAGCAGCAGCACTAACCGTTACGGCTGGTGGAGTTGGAGCAGCGGCTAATAGTGCAATTTCACAAGGCATAGATGAGGGCAAGGTAGATGGCAAGCAAGTAGCGGAAGATGCTGTAATAGGTGCAGTTGTTTCAGGTGCATTTTATGGTATTGGAAAAGGAGTAAAGGCACTCAAGGGTAAATTTAGCAAGACAAAAACGCCTACTACTAAATCGACAAAAGATCTATATGAAGATACCATTAAGAGATTGAAAAAGAATGAAACTAAAATGGATGCAATTGAAGCAGCTGGTAAGAAAGCATCTTCATTAACGAGAAAAACTCAACAGAGACTACTATCGGAAAGGGATTCATTGTTAAAAAAATATGGTTTGGAAAAATTAAAATCAGGATTTTTCTCTAGCAAATCAGGATTTTCAGGAGTTGTGGACTCTGTAAAAAAATATGCATTTATGGTATTTGGGATTAAAACAACAAAAAGCATCGTTAAGGATTTGTTGGAAGGAATGTGTCCAATATATACAAGCGAGGATGAACAGACGCTAGTTGAATATATGGAAGATTATTTTGGTACTTTATACGGAAAAGTAACAGGAAAATGTCCGTTATATTCTTAAAATATGTAGGGGCGTAAAACACCCTCTACTCTAACAGGAGGTATTATGTCATTTGTATTAAAGATTTTCTTGAAAGTATTATTGTATAGTATAATTGTTATAGTTGTAAAAAGTATTATCGGTAAGATACAAGAACCTTCAGCTGGTATTAAACAAACAGAATTGGGTGAACGATTTATTGATTGGAAAATTTTTTCAAACATTTATATGATTGTAGGGATTGGTTTTACTTGTATTCTTATTTTTGCATTAAATATGACATCAAACTATAATGTGTTAGTTATTGCTTTATTTATCCTGCTTATAGTTCTGTTTTTTTTAATGAGTTTCTTATATGGACGTGTCTATGTGAAAGTAGGTAAAGATAGAATTTATTGGAGAAAAATGAATGGTAAAGAGTATAATATAAGATATGAGGACATCACATCTCACGTTGTTGATGAAAGTGGGAATGTGAAGCTATATCAGAATAATAAATGCATCTTAGCATTTGCTACAGGAACACATAAAGTGTTTGTTACAGAAGTTTTGAAAAATCATAAAGTTCCAATGAAAGATAATGGTAATACACCATTGATTCTTGAACCTAAAAAAGGGTATATCATTTTATATGGTGTGGGCTTCTTGTGTTCTGCTATATTGTGGTTACTATGTACAGGGTATGGTGTATTTGCTGGATTTTTAATATTCTTAATTAGCAGTGTTATTTTGTTTATATTATTTATAACTTCAACAAGACATAAAATAGTTGTTGAAAAAAACAAAATAATCGAAAAGAAATTATTAAGAAATAAGTCAATCGAGTTTGTTCAAGTGGAATATTTAAGTCTGAAAAAAGATAATGAAGCGGAAATAATTTGTATTCATTCTAATGCCGGAGGGATGATTAAAATTCCAAAATCATACAAGAATGTTGAGATGTTTGAAGTGCTGATAGCTAAACAACATTGGAAATGGAAATAGGAAAAATAATACAATAAAATTTAATAAAAAAGTATGAGGTGAAGAGGGATGACAGAGAAAGTTAATTTTTTACCATTGGGAAGTATCGTAGTTGTAAGTGGAGGTATTAAAAAGTATGTAATTGTTGCAAGAGCTCTGAAAGTCAAGATAAATGGAAAAGAGCAATTTTTTGACTATGCAGCATGTGCATACCCAGAGGGAATGGTGGGGGATAGACTAATGTATTTCCAGCATTCCGATGTTAGTAAGGTGGTTTTTGAGGGATTTTCAGATGATGATGAGAAAATGATGTGTGCCAATATCCAGAAGGCAATGGAGATGTTGGAGATTGAGCGTGCGGATGTCAGACAGTTGAAGCAGAATATGGGGAACTAAGATGGCTAAAAAGTATGACAGAAACAAATATCAAAATTTAAAGAATCAGAAGGCAAGTAATGAACATCAGCAGGAAGTATGTCAATTGGAAATCAATGAGATTGATGCGAAAATTGACAGATTGCGGGATGCATATAATACTTTAGATGATGCGAAAGAAGCCATTGATGATATCAACAAAAATCAGAAGAATATGATAAGTTCAGATCTTTATCAAAGTTTATGGACTGGCAGCAGGGCACAGTATTTCTATGATTTATGTGAGAGTGGGGATCTTTACACAAGTTATGATGGATATGTTTCGAATATCGATGATGCAGAGGATGCAATCAACTGGGAAATAAACGCATTAAACGAGAGAAAGAATGAAAAATATGGTATCTTATCTGGCCTGGTCAATGCATGGGATGATTTATGTACAAGAATCCGTAATTTCTTTAATTAGTTGATGGGAATGAAAAAGGAAAGGAGATAGACAAGTGGGAACGATTTTAGATTACGTAAGTGTATATTCGAATACCAATGCGATAAGAACAGCTTCGCGGTCTGTAAGCTTACCGGCTTCCGCAACGGAAATCAAAGGGCAGTCGGATGCAATGAAAAAGCTCCAGGAAGATTATGAAACGTTAAAGAGTGCGGTAAGCCAATATAGTACTACTTTGCAGATGGACTTAATGGCAATTGATTTATTAGTTGATTCACAAGTGCAAAAAGATAAGAATCAAAGTGAGCTTTTTAAGCAGGGCACCGGAATATTTGACACATGTTTGACACCATAAGAATGACAGGAGAGGAAAATGGAAGGGTTTCAAATTAATTATACAGATATCTATGATTTGTTCTGGGAGTACAAGACAAATTTAGAAAATCTGATGAATAAAATTGATACTTGTGAGAACTGCATTAATTTTTTTATAAAAAATGCAGTGTTTACCGGAGAAACAGGAGATGCAGTAAAAAGTTATCTGACAGATGTACATATCACAATGCTTTCAAGTATAAGAGTCACAGCGCAGAACCTGCTTGACAACATGACATTATACAAAGCCGGGTATTATGATATTGACAATTCTACAAATTTTAAACTTAGCGAGGAGGCAATCCGTGCATTCCGGACAAAACTAAGCACCAATTATTCGGATACGGAGTCTTATACCGGAAAAATACAGGGAGCAGTTTCTGGCATTTCGGATATATCGGGTGTCGGTACACCAAGTACGAATGGTGTATTAGAACTACATGAGCAGTTGGATCAGGAATTATTAAATCTTATCACAGAAGTTCAGAGCCATGAGAGCAGTACCGTGACAGCACTGGAGAATTCCTAAAGATGTATATGATGCAATCTGTGAAGCGGAACAGAACCTAAAGGATGCAGCGGAAGAACGTGAGACGCAGGGAGTGTGGAAGACCGTTGCCGGAGTGGGTTTGCTTGTAGTAGGCGGAGTATGTATAGTCGCATCATGGGGAACAGCAACACCAATTGTTGCAGCCGCAGAGGGTATTGTTGGAACCGGAACGACTATTTTTGGAGTCGCAGATTCTGCGGAAGGTGCCCAGGATATTTATTATGGAAGCATCGGAGATATTGACAGTACCGCAGTAAATGACTTAAAATATGTGGTATTCCAAGGAAATGAGGAAGCATATTATCTGACAGAAAGTGTCTTTGCATTTGCAGCATCCGCAATGATTCCAATCGGTCAGGCGGCCTCAGCAGGAAACCTGACATTTCGAAGTGGAGCAACAATCGTTGCAAAAGAAGGAATTGCAACAGCAGCAGGTGCAGGAGCCCAGAAGTATACGACGGATTTAACTGGAAACCAGACCGCAGGAATGTTAGCAGGTATGGCAGCAAGTATGGCAACTGCGAAAGGACTGAATGGAATTGAAGCAGGAGCGAAGAAACTGGCGAAACCGAAGCTTGGAGATGTTGGAGACGGCGGAGGTTCAGCGTTTGCAAGAAATAATTTAAAATCTGTGTTAGCTAATGAAAGTTTGACATTAGATGAGTTTAATACACTTCGTTTAGCAGATGTAAATGAATTGTCAGCAGAACAAATTGGAAAATTAAAAAATATAAGAGAAGCAGTGCCTAAGATTGATAGTAATACAGTGATTCAAAAAACTATTCCCTTTGAGGATATAGGAAAATACATAGGAGATGACGGATATAGTACTATCAGAGGCTATATAGCAAGATATGATGATGTTTCACATATTCATGGTTATGATAATGTTGTAGAATCATCAAGATTAGACTATACAATAAATAGTGATATTAGACCATATCCAGAAGGTGGAAATGCATATGGTTATATTAAATTTATGACGGATGATGTGGATAGGATTGGAATACCGTATGGAACAGAATTTGGTGGGGGAAATACAGACCCTGCCCCATGTACACGTAATGGATTTACAGGTGCAAGGAATGGAGAAGTTATTCCAGAATGGACAGTTGATGGTAACCTGGAACCAATAGAAGGTGCTGAATTGCATAGGGTAATTGATTCAGAAGATTCTATCGTAGCTATTTTTGATGGCGAACATTTCAGAGAGGTGAAAAAATGATAAAAAATGGAAAATATGCTTATTATAAAGGAAATGAATATAAATTTTCAAGAGATGCTGATGGTAATTATATTATTATAACATCAGATCTAAAGAAAACTGATTGTACATTTAAAGATAAATATAATACAGGAGTATACAGTAAATTAGTGAATATATCAGATGTAGATGAAATTTACAAAATTGCAACTTATGGAAAGGTGAATGAAGAGAGGGTTTCAATTATAAAGGAAAAAAACGGAGAATATTTGGTTAGTACAAATGACTGTAAGATAGGGGAAAAGCTGAAGTTGGATCGAGTTGACAAATATGCATATGAGGGATGGTTAAATTCAAATATAGTAAAGCTTGATGAGGAAAAACAAGTTATAAAATAATTGGTTTACATGAGCAGTTGGATCAGGAGCTATTGAATTTTATTACAACAATCCAAAATCAGGAAAGTAGTACCGTAACAGCGCTGGAGAATTCTGTAGACTTATTAATTTCGAGCCTGAACAGCTGTAAAGATGTATATGATGCAATCTGTGAAGCGGAACAGAACCTAAAGGATGCAGCGGAAGAACGTGAGACGCAGGGAGTGTGGAAGACCGTTGCCGGAGTCGTATTGGTTGGTGTTGGGGTGGCATGTATTATTGCAACTGCAGGTGCAGGAGCCCAGAAGTATACGACGGATTTAACCGGAAACCAGACCGCAGGAATGATAGCAGGTATGGCAGCAAGTATGGCAACTGCGAAAGGACTGAATGGAATTGAAGCAGGAGCGAAGAAACTGGCGAAACCGAAGCTTGGAGATGTGGGAACTGACGGTGGCGCAGTATTAAATGATGCGGATGTGGGTTCGGCTGTAGAGGGTGGAAGTACATCTTCTTATTCAGGAGAAGAATGGTGTAGATATTTTAGGGAAACTTATGGCTCAGACAAAGTAGTATGGGAAAATGCAACGCCATCTCAGTTGGCACGAAGTTGGCAAGGAACTGGAAAATACATAGGAGTTGATGATTATGTAGATACTGTTGTTAAAAAAGGGACAATACTGTACAGAGGAGAACCAAATGGAACAGAGTATTTTACAACATTGGATGCCATTGAGCAATCTGGAGGAGATGCAACTAATGTTTTTGAAGGATTGCAGGTTGAAAAGCATCCTATACATGGGTATAGGGGGGAGATGCAAGGATATGTCTTTAATGAGGAAATAGCGAGTGCATATGGAATAACTAATGCAAATCCGCAATTTGGAAAAGGAGGGTTGCCACAATATTTTGTACCAAATGCAAATGATTATATACAAAAAGGCATTTTAGTTAAGGTTGATAATATTACATTAAGAAAGTAGGAATTTTAGATATGATAGATGTTACGAATGGTGAAGTAAGTACGCGAGAAGGATTAGTTATCGGGCCCAATTATTCATTTGATAAATTTAAAACAACAAAATTTTATAATGGACAAGATGGAGTTAGAATAATTTATTTAGACGAGCATCAAACGATTTATGGCAGGCAATTTATTATGAGTTTATTCTTTCGAGATGGAATAATTTATATGGTGTCTTTAATTTGTTGTGATGAAAAATTTTCTGAATCAAACGAGAGAGACAGAAAAAAGATACATGATAAAATTTTAACAGAAATGGGATTACTTCAAGGTGAAAAATATCAATGGGGAAAGATTGTATCAGAATATGACGTTAGAAGCAATATTAGTAGTATTAACATATATTATACTTAATTATGGTTATACTTTAGGACTTTCTTAGAAGTAAAATCTAATAAATCCAACTACCTCCATAACCATTGCCGAAGGCAAAACTTTTCGGTGACCGATTACTATAAATTGAGTCAGAATTCCGTAGAGGAATTCATAGGTTAAAGCGAAATTTGCCCCTAGGTATACGAAAGAACAAAACTTCATAACGAGGATGATAAATGAATCAGTTAGAAATACCAGATATTAAAGCTAAAATTACAGTGACGTGAAAAGATTTTTTATGGAGTGGATGTCGACCAGCTCATAGTGGCGGTCTCTATTTGACAACAGGATTACATACATATAAGAGAATACAGGAGGAAATCAAGTTATGGGAATTTTTGATGCGTTTAAAAAGAAGGAGAATGATGAGCCGGCAAGCTTTGTGCTTGGAGTTGAGGACAGGTTTGCTCTCTTGAACACAAAGGATATTGTGGTCGTGGGCTATGTGAAGGGAACTGTGAGAGTGGGGGCAGCAGTCTACGTAACCAACTTCTCGGATGACGAGGAGGGGGAAATATTACTGACGACAGTGCTTGGAATAGAGCTTGAACCCGGGAAAAGGGCAGATGAGGCCAAGGATTGTCATGTGGGATTAAAGCTGGAGTGCGCGGCAGATTTTCCGTTTCGATGTGGTACTGTGCTTTATTCGAGACAGGCAAGCGTATCCGATGTTCATGATGCATATGTGAAGGCGTTGGGTAATCAGATGGTCTTTCACAGACAGATCGAGCTGACACAGGACGAGCTTGACCGTATGAGCATCACGGACGGTGCAGAAATGTGGCGACTGTATAGCTGGTATAGATGCAAGGTACTGCCGACAGCTACTGATGCAGATAGAGCGAAAGATATGCAGAAGATAGCAAAGCTTGCAGAGACAATTGTGACCAAAATGCTCTCTGTATCACAGATATATTGTGTATACAGCAAAATAACCGGTGAACCGGCCATGTTTTCAGAAACGGTTGATCAGAAAGATGGTACTTATATGTGTACACCACCGGATATATGGATACTCACAAAACCCTATAAGGATGTGATAGGAGCAACATTCCCAGCTGAAAAATACGAAATAAGAGAGATAAAAAACGATCAGAGCAATGCGATAAGCGACTTTTTTGGAAGCATTTTTTATATGAATGGAGCCTGCGGAGTGCGTGTGGTCAATAGTAATACCTCGATATCGGCAGAGAAGATAGTCGAAAAGCCGGATTTTAGCAATCTTCCAGAGATAAACAGACCGGTTATGAATCCGGATCTGGAGAGATGGATTTTACTGATAGCGGAGCTTGGACACCCAGATACACCGGATAAGGAGCTGATCTATAAGCTATATTTTTCTTTCATGTCGAGAGAGCTTGTGAAAGCAAAGTTTTTAATTCCAATGAAGGCAGACAACGATATGCCAAGTCCCGACGAAAATGGCAAGGTGGTAATTGAGAAGGATACGACCATTGCACTGGCTACGATTGAGGGTAAACATGGTCGTCCTGCGGTGCGTATGTTTACAGATTGGAAGAGGCTGCGACAGGGCATGAAGGGCGAGGGTTGGAATGGATTTATACAGCCGATAGAAGGCATGATAGGCTCGTTTGACTGTGCCATAAATCTCACGGAGTATGACAAGGCTGGCTGTTATATAGATGAGGAAATGTTTAGGGGATTTAACTGATTTAACCGAGAATTGGTTAGATAAAGTTAGTATTGCCATAAAATAGAGATACTGAGGAAAAATATGTGAAAGGAGTGTGCTTATGGGGGTGGCAACAACTGTACGAGATGCTGCTAATATCAAACGCGCAAATGAAAATGAAACAAGACGAGAAATGATTGCTTCCTAGTATATTACCATGCCAGGCATCCCTTCTTCAGAAAAGGAACAGTTAGAAAAATCTTTGAGATACAATCTTTGGGCAAGCTTGATTCGTTTTATTGTTCTTAATTTTGTCCTTACATGTGTATGGTTTTTTGGGTTTGGTCTTGGATTTGATGCGATTAAAGCTGCAACAGGCCAGCAATTAAAAGGAACTATGACTGTGACAGGTGTAGTTCAGGAGGATGGACTTACATTATATGTTAAGGATCCGAATAAAGGAAAGCACGTTGTCTATTCATTGACTGATCTTGGGGTAGATCCCACTGGATGGTCTTACGGAGGACGTCTTAACACTTACTGGTCTAAGGATGAAGATAGTGGAGATTACAGTATCATCGCAGTTATACCGGAGAAAGAAGCCTCTCGTATACAAGGATTGGAAGACGCAATTCTTATGACAGGATATTTTTCTATAATTGTAATAGGGCTGCTTATATTTTTTGTTCGACGTAGAAAATATACCTCATGGTATATTCCATTTTATTGGCGAATGGAGAAGTTTTGTTCAGAAAACCAGATCTACCAGATGTATCCAGGATATAATACAGAAGAGGCATTTATTGCCTATGGAAATGAGCATGCTGATACTTTTTCGCGGCAGTTTGCAGCTACACAGTTAACGGAGATGGAAAAGAAGAAAAAGAAACGAGAAATCGTAATCGGAGTTGTTTCAGCATTAGCTATTATGGCTGCTATCATTCTAGTAATCTGTCTGGGAACCACTATTCAGTCAATTGCTGACAACAGAAAAAATGACGACAGAACAGTGAAGGTACTTGAAGAACTTCAGACTGCAATTGATGGTGGAGAAGAACCATTAGGAGAGGAATCCGAGCGTTATAATTTTGCTAATATAGTGAGCAGAGCACGTGAGAGTTTTCCAGATGAAGATGTTTATTATAAACTGGTTACTACGGATGACTATGTGGCATTGATTATTACGACAAAAAAGAAGACAAATGTTTATATTGACAGATATACTCCGGTTGAAGGAGCAGTTGGCGATTTAAATACTATCTACAAACTGGAGATTTCGATGGTATCGAATGTAATACAACCATATGATGTGTTGAACAATTATACAGGTATTCTTTATAAATGATTTTTGGGTGAAAAGTCTGCTTTAAATACGATGATTCCCAAAAAGAAACCATAGTAACCAAAATAGCTGATAATCTAAATTTCCAGAAAACTATTTATATCCACATTGATGATAAAGAGTTCCCCAATGGTTCTGTGGAAAAGAAAGCAAAATTGTTCGGTTATGGATTTGGCTCAATTTTCCTGGTAATAGGAATTGTATGCATAATGAGCTTGTTTTAAAAGGGGTATAAGATGAGTAATAAATTATATAAAGAAGATACAAAAAAGAAGAAAAAGAAAGAAACAGAAATAGGAACTTTCATGGGGCGTATTATTTATGGATGTACTTTAAGCTTGATTGCAATTTTGCTATTAATTGCTTTCTTTGTACCATCCAATATTAATGAGCCCAGAGCATTCACTGGATTTGTAATAATGATTATTGTGCTATCCATTTTTGCGGCGTACGGAATAGGACTTACGTTATTAAGTAAACATTCTATTAAATTCAAAGATTGGTTTGAAAAGGATATGATGAAACTCTATAACTTAACACCACCCGAAGATATAAATAATACAGAACGATTTGTGATTTATCGACCAAACTTCTATAAAGGGGGATCCATAGTAACAGTATTGGTGTTTTTAGGATTCCTAATCATGACAATTGTAGTTGCAGATAACAGACCAGATTTATATCTGTTTTGGGTAGTATGCCTAGTTTTTTCTGTCATATCAGCTATACATACATGCACATACAAATATACTATAGAAAACAGAAAAATCAGATATAAATGGCTGTTTGGAAAAGAAAAAGTAATCGCTTTTTCAGAAATAGACAAAATCACTCTCGAAGGCAGTCCCAATAGTGAATGTGGGGTGATTTATAAGAAAGGTGTGAAAAAGCCTTTTATGAAAATAAGGATGATAGATAAAAATGCAAACAGGTTTAGATATTTAAACATTAAATAAATTCTTGGAGGAAAGGTATGGAAGGAGAAGGTTGATTTATGCAATCTTATGAAATTAATCAAGGCAAACGAAAAAAGGCAATTAAGCAGGTTGTGAAGGCCAATGTAAAAACATCAAAGGGGCATGCGGACGATTTCTTGGACTAGCTAAGCTGCTAACCGGGACACTGAAAATCATTATGGTTGAATTCATAAAGTTTTTTGCTGACAGCCGCGAGGCGCAGTGGATTTTCCTTTTATATGTTTGTAAAGGCTCTCGAGGATGACAGCAATGCATTCTGCGAGAAGGCAAAGGAGGATGACAGGGAAATGATAAAGCGCTCCATGCCTGCGTTTGAAAAGATATACAAAAAATATAATAAATAATAGTTGATTATAACGAATAAAAAATACGCAAATGCCGAAAATTGTCTAAAATTGTACAGTTTTCGGCATTTTCAATGTATACTTTTTACAAAATCCGTGGATAAGTGCTCCGTGTGACCGTTGTGTGACCAAAGTAGTGTATAATCTTACTCAAGAGGAAAACGTATAAATAAAATATGAGGATAAGAACGTGTGCTTTGGGATAAGGAGCCGGAATATGATAGATTGTCGCAGAGCATACATAGGGACGAAAATGGAATTAAAGCCAGAAGCATTTAAAGGGAAAATGTTTAAGGTAAATGAACGGAAAATTTTTTTGAAAAAAATTAAAAAAGTACTTGCATTATTCGTTTGACCATGATATTATAATACACGGTTCGTTGGTCAAGCGGTTAAGACGCCGCCCTCTCACGGCGGAAACACGGGTTCGATTCCCGTACGGACTGCTAAGTATTTAAAGCCGGTATATTCATGGAAGCATGATGTACCGGCTTTTTCGTTGTATATATTCATATATGAGGCAGAGCTATTTATGAGCAGCTGCAGCTACTGCATGTTTTTTGATGCCGTCAGGCGCTTTTGTGATGCGAAGGGCAACGACAATTATTGCGGCGGCAAACAGCAGCTGTATTCCCATGCACATGAAAATGAAGCCAAGCTCCTTGACCGGATGAAAGTCAATATTTTTTACAGCCTGGTTGTACCAGTAGGCAGGCAGGAAGTGGGCGGCTTTTATGATGCCATCATTTAGAAATTCCTCCGGCACAAATATACCGCACAGGAATGCCATGCCGAGTGACACTGTGTTCGCAAACATGTTCAGTATCTCACTGTTTGAGGTGATTTTACTTATGAAAAAGGCAAATGCAAGTGAAACGAGCATGTAGCAGAGCATGTTGAGTGTGAACAGGAAACCTGAAAACGAGAATGTGCTGCCTTTAAACATGATTGTAGTTGAGACAAAAATTACAGCGCATACCACAAGTCCGGTTAAAATTACACCCAAAAGCAGCTCGCGGTTGTAGTTTGCAAATTTATAGGATGAGCAGGATATTCTCTCCTTGATTTCTTTTTTGGAGAAAACCTGAAGGACAGGAGCTATACCTGCAATCATCATGACAAGGAGCACCCATCCCAGATAACTGAAGCAGTAGTATATCCCTGAGTGCGAGGTGACACTTTTGCCGCTGAGCAATGAGACCGAAGCCTTTTGGCTTAGCGATGTGTTTACTGCGGCTAGAGCATCAGCTTCAGAGTAGCCGGAAGCGATGTAGGTATTGTATGTTTTTGTAAAGCTGTTTATGGCAGACTCAAAGGTGGTCGCTGCCTGTGTGCCGGGTATGGTCACGACATCGAGACTAAAGCCTTCTTTTATGATGAGAACACAGTTTACGTTTCTGGCAAAAAGCTCATCCTGCATAGTTTCCTTTTTGTCATTTTTAATATTTTTTTTGATGCATGTCTTTTTAAGATACTCTGTCAGGGCTTTGCTTTCAGATGAATTGTCGTAGTCAAATACCGCAAATTTGGGCTTGATGGCCTCATAATCACCTTCAGCTTTGTTTGTGCGTGTCGCAGTGAGAACGACCATGACACCTATGAATATGGACAGGTACATAATCATCTGGCCCATATGTCTGTTGAGTATTTTGAAATATGATTTAAATACTTGCATATTTTTTCCTCCGAAGCAGTGCAAAGGCAATGATTAAAAGAATCACTGATTCAACTGCCATTATTGATATATTTCTGAAAAATCTGTCGTAGCTGTCATATACGTTGAGCGAGTAAAAGCAGTCGGATATGAGACAGGCAGGGTTGAGGCGGTTGGCAATCGGAAGCTTGTGCTCAATCATATCTTTTATCCCGTTGGCGCATAAATCCGCAAGCACGGAAAGCACCATGCCGATTCCGACAGAGATACCGATTTTGCTGCCCTCTGTAAGCTTAGGAATGGCACCTATTATCACGCCGATTGAAAGACCTATCATGCAGCCGAAAAACAGTGTCAGGATGATTGCCGGATATTTGTTTCCGAAGTCCACACCGAGTAGTGTCAGGTAGACTAATGCAACTAGCTCGACAACAAAATGGATGATTAAGAGTGAGATATACTCTGAAAAAATCAGTATGTTTTTGCTTAGAGCTGCAAGGCTTTTTCGCATGCCGAGAGGACTTGTGTTTGCAAGCAGACGATTTGTGGCTGTCACAGCTGAAAATGAGGCGAATAGGCAGCTCATCGCAAATACAGCGTAAAAGTAATTGGTGTATTCATCCTGATTTCCCGATGAAAGAGAAATCTCTTTATACTCTGATGTGGTGTCAGAAAGCCCGGCAATTGCAGTTTCAAGTGCAGCCGGATTTGTCTTTGCTATGTTTGTAAATACATCCTTTTGCTGTTTGTACAGTGTCAGGATGGATTCAAGTATTGTGGCATTGTATGAGTTTTCATCCACTACAAGTGAAGCATCCTTTGTGTAAATAATGCCGGTCACTTTTTTGTCATTTAGAGCTTTTTTGGCTGCTGAGCTATCCATCAGCTTCATGTTTATGAGGTCTGAAAATGAATTTGAACTGTCGACCTTGTCGTCGGATTTACTGGCTGAATCAGTATGGTTTACATCGAGAGACTCAAGCACGCTCATCAGAGTATCATCATTTTCAGATTCAACCACTGCTACATTTATTGTCTTAAACATTTCATCCTTTTCAAACAGATTTCCGAATGCCATATACATAAAGGTGGCGAGCAACAGTGGAAATGCAAGTGTCCAGAACAACGTGACTTTCAGGCGGAACATGCTTAGCATGGTGTATTTTGAGTTGTGAAAAAATAATTTTAGTCCATTCATTAATCCCTTAGCTCCTTTCCGGTAATCTCTAAGAATACGTCGTTAAGAGTCGGAAGCTGCGTGTACACCTGACCGAAGGACAGATTATTCTGCTCTAGATAATCAAGCACATGGATTATATTGTGGCGTCCGCCACTGAAATAAATCCGAAGCTGTCCGTTTTCAAAGCTGACCTGATATGCATTGTGCAGCTGCTTTAATGCGTCAAGCTGTGCTTCTGACAGGTCTGCGATTTCTACGTTTATGGTCTCTGTATTTTTGATCATGCGCTTTAGCTCGTCCTTTGTGCCGAGTGCGAGAGCCTTGCCCTTGTCCATGATGAGTATGCGGTCGCAGAGCTGTTCAACCTCCTCCATGTAGTGTGAGGTGTAGATGATTGTCGCACCATCACGGTTTAGTTTTTTGATGCCCTCCAGAATCTTGTTTCTGCTTTGAGGGTCGACAGCCACGGTCGGTTCATCGAAGAAGATGAGCTTTGGTTTGTGTGCTATGCCACACGCGATGTTGAGTCGTCTCAAAAGTCCGCCTGAGAGCTTCTTTGGCAGAAATTTGCTGTAATCCGCTATGTCCACGAAATCCATTGCTTCCTTTACATATTTTTCGCGGAGCTTTTTGTCACTTACGTAAAGACCGCAGAAATAGTCGATATTTTCATATACAGTCAGCTCGTCGTACACGGCCACATTCTGCATGACTACGCCGATTTCGCGTTTGATATCGTAGCTGTTTGAGTACATTTCCTGCCCGAATACCTTTATATCTCCCTTATCGTATGTGAGCAGGGAAAGTATGCAGTTTATAGTGGTGGTCTTTCCGGAGCCGTTTGGTCCGAGCAATCCGAAAATCTCGCCGGTTTTAACGGTCAGATTGAAATGGTCGAGTGCCACAAGCTCCTTGTAGCGTTTTACAAGGTTTGTTACTTCTATCGCATTTTTGGTTGTATCCATTGAATTGCCTCCATAATGTTGTATTTTCGTTTGCAAGCCTGATATCCGGCTCAATAACAGATTACTATATGGCGTGCCGGAAAGTAAGTGTCAAATGTCACATTCGTATTTATGTTTGGATGAGGCATTGTTGTGTAAAAAATGACATTTGTCATAGTGACGTTTGATGGAATTTGTTGTAAGCTTATTTTACGGAAATGGAGGCTTTTAATGTATAAGATATGTAGTCAGTTTTTAATAGTTCTATCATGCGTGATGCTTATGGTGGTATCCCTTCAGGTCGATTACGTCATGATAGCGTGCATACTTACAGGAATAATTGTGTGCATATTTATAGACATGCAGGGTGTGCCGCAGATGAGTCCTGCTAAGGAGAGCAAAACGGCAGACCGGGCTTTTGATTTGATTCTGGCGGTTTATATTCTGTCCGGAGTATTTTTTGCACCATCATTTTTTATGCTGCCGTATGCAGCGATGGTATTCAGAAAGAGAAAATACACGGCATCGAGGATGGCTGCAGCCTTAGTGGGGATAGTTGTATCGGTGGACTGTATTTTAAAGATAAAACATATAGCACCCGGGATTTTTTATATCCTGGAGGTTGTACTTCTCATGGCTTTTGCGGTAATGCTTTCGTATTTCACAGAGCTGCTTTTGGGGTATCAGATGAAGATGCACAGCATGAGAGATGCGTCCATGGAGCACGACATGCTTATGGAGCAGATGAATCACCAGCTTATCGAGAAGCAGAATGCGCAGATATACAATGCCACGCTAAAGGAGAGAAACCGTATCGCAAGAGAGATACACGACAACGTGGGGCACATGATTACGCGCTCTATTTTGCAGGTGGGGGCAATCGGTGTGATAAATACCGATGAAAAGCTTAAAGCGCCTATCGCAGACCTAAAGAGTACACTCGATACGGCAATGGACAGCATGAGAAAAAGCGTTCATGATTTGTACGATGAATCGGTCGATTTGCGTCAGGCGCTTGCGAAGCTTAAGCCTACAGACAGTGCATTTGCATTTTCACTCGAATACGACTGTGAGGATGATGTGCCAAGAGATGTCAAGTATGCTTTTATTGCAATTGCAAAGGAAGCGGTAAACAACGCAGTTAAGCACAGTAACGGCGATGAAATCAGGATAATAGTCAGAGAGCATCCCGCCTTTTACCAGCTTGAGATAATGGACAACGGCACATCGGTTGACGAAAGAAGCCTTTCGGGAGAAACAGGAGATGGAATAGGCATAAAAAATATAAAGGAGCGTGTTGCAGCGATAGGAGGAATCATGCGTATAAAGGCAGACGATGGTTTCAGGATATTTGTGACGCTCATGAAGAAGTGAGGATATACAAAATGCATAAAAATCAAGGCATGAATAAGAAAGGAACAGGACATGAAGATAGTAATAATAGATGATGATAATCTCGTATCACTTTCGCTGAATACAATAATGAGCGCACAGGATGACATAGAGGTGTCTGCGGTTGGAGACAGCGGGCAGCAGGCGGTAAAGCTGTACGAGGAGCATATGCCCGATGTGATGCTCATGGATATAAGGATGCAGGGCATGACAGGTCTTGAAGCAGCAGAAAAAATACTCGCAAAATATCCGGATGCCAAAATACTTCTTTTGACCACATTTTCGGATGATGAATACATTGTAAAAGCAATCTCGCTGGGGGCGAAGGGCTATATACTAAAACAGGCCTTTGAGAGTATTGCCCCGGCACTTAGAGCTGTAAACAACGGACAGACAGTGTTTGGAACACAGATAATGGACAGGATACCACACCTGTTCGGAGCTGATGGTAAAGCTTCATCAGGCACCGGTCAGGCCCGGTTCATTGACGCAATGAAGAGCTATGATATAAGCGGCAAGGAGCTTTCAATCATAGATCTGGTTGCAGAAGGACTAAACAACAAGGAAATAGCGGATGAGCTGTATCTGAGTGAGGGAACCGTACGAAACTATATCAGTGTCATACTCGAAAAGCTGCAGCTGAGGGACAGGACACAGCTTGCATGCTTTTATTATAAAAGTATGGTATAACATGAAACTTTTTCTATGGTGTGGGACACATATATAGTGAAGGGAGGGATGCAGATTGATTAATAAGGCACAGGATGACTTTTTTAATGAGCTATATGCCTCAACCAATCAGAAGGTTTTAGCGTACATCATTGTAAAATGTGGAAAAACTGAAGATGTAGCAGATATATTTCAGGAAACCTATACAGAGGTTGTTAAAATAATACGAAAACATGGAATATCATATTTTAAGCAGCCGGATGCACTTGTAATGCAAATAGCAAAGAGAAAAATTTTTCGTCATTATAAATTAAAAGAAAAGCTTCGTGGCATTGAGGAAATGAACGATTATAATATTTTGTCGGCAGATGAAAATGATATAGCTGTACAACAGACTTCGTTTGACGATATAGCAATATCAAAAGAAACAGTACAAAGTGTGTTTACATATCTTTCTGCGAAGGATGAACTTACTAAAAAAATATTTTATCTATATTACTATATGGATAAAAATATTTCAGAAATAGCACTCCTTTTTTCTGTAAAGGAATCAACCATAAAAAACAGATTATATCGTACCCTAAGGGAGCTTAGGCAAAATCTGGATAAGGAGGATTGATGCAGAATGAAAAAAAATGATATTTTTAGACAGGCAGCGCAGCATGAAATGCCTGATATTGAGCAGGTAAGAAAAGAATGTATCGAGGAATTACATACCACTCACAGCTCAAAACGATATCCTGCATATTTTGTTGCGATAGCGGTTGTGACTGTGGTTGTCTTGTGTATGTGTATCACGCCGGTGAGGTCATTTGCAGCCGATATGATTGAACATATTCAGGCATTAATTGATGTTAATAATGATTCGGTACGTGATCTGGTGTATAGAAAATATAGCGGTCCGACTGTTTATTTGGAAAAAGATGAAACGGTAAGCATATACTCATATACCGGTTATGAGGATGTATATATTTTGCTGGCGGAGGCAAAAGAAGCTGAAAAACTGGGAGCTATAAGCAGAGACGTTAAGGTGAGCTATAAAGTGCCGTATAGTGGGGAGTATTATATTCTTGATGGAGAAAATAAGGAGAATATAACAGACCGGGTTATTGTAGAACATGAGGGAGGAGCAGAAGATAACATGAAAATTTCTCAATAAGGAAATCTGCCCTTGCAATATACCCCGCTGGGGTATATAATGCTCTTGAAAACAGATACCCATAAGGGGTATGGTTAGACATGTGAAATAAATGCATAATGCGGAACAAAGAACAAATGGAGGTACCCATGACAGAAAAAGAAACCAAATGCTGTTGCTGCAACCGCAAAAAAGAGCGGTCAGAGCAGGAATATAAGGATCTCATCAACAGACTTAGCCGTATAGAGGGGCAAATCCGTGGAATCAAGCGTATGCTGGATGAGGATTGCTACTGCCCTGACATCATCACACAGGTGGCGGCCGCAAATGCCGCGCTCAACAGCTTCAATAAAGTCCTTTTGGCCAATCATATAAAGACGTGTGTGGCAGATGACATAAGAGCCGGCAAGGATGAGACAATAGATGAGCTTTTGAACACACTGCAGAAGCTTATGAAGTAGTATTATAAGAAGGCAGGTATAAAAATGAGTACAATAATCACAATATTAATAATAGCAATAATTGCCGCTCTGGTGATTGTGGGCTTAAAGGAGACAATAAAGCATTCAAAGGGCGAGGGTGCCTGCTGTGGCGGTGGAGCCATGAAGGAGGACGAGGAAGCCACAGTACAGCTTACAGGCGAGATAGTCACGAGAGCAGATGTGCACATAGACGGAATGCACTGCATGAACTGCAAGAACTCAGTCACACGCTCACTTCAGAAGATGAGCGGAGTATCGGCAGATGTGGATTTAAAGCATGGCGTGGCACATGTTGAGGCAACCAGAGAGCTAAGCGATGAGGAAATCACATTTGCCATCGAAAGACTGGATTTCAAGGTGACAGGAATTGAGAGATTTTAGAAAAGGCTTTTGAATAGTTAGATTCAAATAGTAGAAAGAAGGAAATACAGACAGTATGAAGCAATATACAGTTACAGGAATGAGCTGTGCGGCATGCTCTGCCAGAGTGGAAAAGGCTGTCTCTAAGGTTGATGGTGTGACGAGCTGCTCTGTCAGCCTTTTGACCAACTCGATGGGAGTCGAGGGAAGCGCGACAGATGCGCAGATAGTGGAGGCAGTAGAGCAGGCGGGCTATGGAGCGAGTCCCAAAGGCACAGCAACAGAATCAGAAAATGACAAAGCGAATAACAGCTTAGAGCAGCTAAAGGCAGCGCAGGATGCGCTTGTAGACAGGGAGACACCGAAGCTTGTAAACAGGCTTATAGCATCGCTCATATTCTTGGTTGTTCTCATGTATTTTTCCATGGGACATATGATGTGGGGCTGGCCGTTGCCTGAGTTTTTCAATGGAAACCATGTGGCTATGGGGCTTTTGCAGCTTCTGCTTACAGTGGCGGTAATGGTCATAAACCAGAAGTTTTTTATCAGTGGCTTTAAGGGCTTGATTCACGGCGCTCCCAACATGGATACGCTTGTTGCGCTTGGCTCTGCGGCATCGTTTGGATACAGCGTGTATGCACTTTTTGCCATGACAGCTGCGCAGGTGAATGGCGATATGGATGCGGTCATGTCATATATGCATGAGTTTTATTTTGAATCCGCAGCCATGATTTTGGCACTGATTACTGTCGGAAAAATGCTTGAAGCGCACTCAAAGGGCAAAACAACAGACGCTTTAAAGAGCCTGATGCAGCTTGCCCCAAAGACAGCAACCGTTGTAAGGAATGGCGTGGAGCAGGAAATTTCTGTGGATGCAGTGAAAAAGGGCGATATTTTCGTGGTCAGACCGGGTGAAAATATCCCTGTGGACGGTGAAATAATAGATGGAACAACCGCTGTCAACGAATCGGCACTCACAGGAGAGAGCATCCCTGTGGATAAACAGCCGAAAGATGCAGTAAGCGCTGCAACAGTGAACCAGTCAGGCTTTATAAAATGCCGCGCAACCAGAGTAGGCGAAGACACCACACTCTCACAGATTATACAGATGGTTTCTGATGCCGCAGCGACAAAGGCACCTATTGCAAAAATCGCTGACAGGGTATCGGGGGTATTTGTGCCGGCGGTTATTACAATTGCAATCATTACAATAATAGCATGGCTTATAGCCGGTGAGAACGTGGGCTTTGCGCTTGCCAGAGGCATTTCGGTGCTCGTGATAAGCTGTCCGTGTGCACTTGGACTGGCAACTCCTGTTGCGATAATGGTAGGAAATGGCAAGGGCGCAAAGAGCGGTATACTCTTCAAGACAGCGGCAAGCCTTGAGGCAACAGGACGTACACAGATTGTGGCTCTTGATAAGACAGGCACCATAACAAGCGGTGAGCCGAAGGTGACGGATATCGTGCCGGATGAGACATTTTTTGAGAAAACCGGCAAGCATGACGGTGAGTGTCAGCGTAAGGCAGACGATTTAAAACCGTACTCATCAACAGATAAAGCACTGTGGTCAAGGAAGCTTCTTGCAATAGCCGCATCAGTCGAGGCCAAGAGCGAGCATCCGCTTGCAAAAGCCATTATGGAGCGCGCTAAAACGGATGAAATCGCTGTCGCAGAGGTGACGGATTTTAGCGCTGTTGTAGGAAATGGTCTGACTGCAATACTTGCAGGCAAAATGATAAAAGCAGGAAATCTTGCTTTTGTCAGCAAATTTGTAAAAGTGTCAGATGATATGCGCGCGAAAGCTGTCGAATTTTCAAAGGAAGGAAAAACTCCTCTGTTCTTTGCTGCAGATGACAGGCTTTGCGGTATCATAGCCGTTGCAGATACAATAAAGGAGGACAGTCCGGAAGCTGTCAGACAGCTTAAAAATATGGGTATCAGAGTTGTTATGCTCACCGGTGACAACGAGCAGACTGCCAATGCCATTGGAAAGCAGGCGGGAGTGGACGAAGTCATCGCAGGTGTGCTTCCGGATGGTAAGGAGGCTGTCATAAGGAAGTTAAAAAAACAGGGCAGGGTAGCCATGGTTGGTGACGGAATCAATGATGCACCGGCGCTCACACGTGCGGATATGGGAATTGCAATCGGCGCGGGAAGTGATGTGGCAATAGATGCAGCGGATGTTGTCCTGATGAAGAGCCGCCTGATAGATGTACCGGCAGCAGTGCGGTTAAGCCGTGCTACATTGACAAATATACACGAAAACCTGTTCTGGGCATTTTTCTACAATGTAATAGGTATTCCACTTGCGGCCGGTTTGTGGTATCCTTTATTAGGATGGAAGCTCAATCCGATGTTTGGAGCGGCGGCGATGAGCCTGTCGAGCTTCTGCGTTGTTACCAATGCCCTGCGGCTGAATCTGTGCAGGGTGTATGATCCTAAGCATGACAGAAAAGCAACACCAGATAGAAAAAACAAAACAAAAAAACCAAATGAAAGTGAGGAAAAATCAATGACAAAGACAATGAATATCGAAGGAATGATGTGCGGCCACTGCGAGGCAAGAGTAAAGAAGGCACTCGAGGCGCTTGATGCAGTTAGTGAGGCTGTAGTAAGCCATGAGAGTGGAACTGCAGTAGTGACATTAAGCTCTGACATTTCCGATGAGAAATTAAAGGAGACTGTAGAGGCTGAGGACTACAAGGTTACATCAATTCAGTAATCAGTCAGACAGTATAACAATATGAAGAAATATATAGCATTGGTATTGGCTGCAGTGCTGGTGCTTGGGATTTTTACAGGATGTGGTAACAAGGGCAACAAGGAGACAGAATCACAGACGGATGAGAAAGTCACTGAGTCGGTGAATTCTGCAGAAAATAATACTGAGGACAGTACGCAAAACAGTACAGAAAATCAGAATGTGGCTGACACAGAGCAGCTCACCACAGAAAACGGACAGGAGAGCTCAGTTCTTGCCTGTCCGTCAGTAAACGGTAAGCTGCATGTGGAGGGCAGCAAGCTCGTTGATCAAAATAACAACGAGGTGCAGCTTCGCGGAGTCAGCACACACGGTCTTGCGTGGTATCCACAGTATGTGACCAATGATTGCTTTGCCACGCTGAAAAGCTTTGGAGCAAATGTGGTAAGGCTCGCCATGTACACTTACGAAAGCGGTGGATACTGCACGGACGGTGACAGGCAGCAGCTTGAGACACTTGTGCAAAACGGCGTGCAGTACGCACTAAACAACGACATGTATGTCATCATCGACTGGCATGTGCTAAACGAGGGCAATCCAAACCGCTACAGTGATGTGGCAAAGACATTTTTTGCCAAAATGGCACAGCAGTATGCCTCATACAACAACGTGATTTACGAGATTTGCAATGAGCCGTGCAAAGGTGCGACCTGGGGAGATGTGAAGTTTTATGCCAGCGAGGTCATTCCGTCAATCAGAAGCTACGACAAGGATGCAGTCATACTGATAGGCACACCTAATTGGAGCCAGGATGTGGATGAGGCAGTCAAGGACCCTGTCACAGGCTATGATAATATCATGTATACACTGCATTTCTATGCCGCAACCCACAAGGAGGACTTGCAAAACAAGCTAAAATCGGCGGCAGACGCCGGATTGCCGATATTTGTATCAGAGTTTGGCATCTGCAGCGCCGACGGAAACGGTCAGGTGGACATAGATTCCGCAAACAGCTGGATCAGCCTGCTTGACAGCTATGGCATCAGCTATGTGTGCTGGAATCTGTCCAATAAGGACGAAAAATCAGCGCTTCTAACACCTGCCTGCGATAAGACAAGCGGCTTCACCTATGAGGATTTAAGTGATGAGGGCAAGTGGCTGTACGGCGTGCTCACAAGTCATGTGACACAGTAAACACCGGAATATGAAAATATCCGGAGGTAATCGGCTGTACGGCGTGTTCACGAGTTATGTGACACAGGTCTTGAATTAACGAAAAGCCTTAGATGTACGGAAAGCGGCGCACCTGCTAATGCCGGGATAGAAGGTTTCATACACTCAGCCGGCATGCACATGAGGCAGATGCAGATACTTCTCTCTGGTGGCAAGTCCGCCGCGGATATGGCGCTCGGACTTGTTGATATCGAGAATGTGACGCGCCTTTGCGGCAAGCTCCGGGTCAATGCGAAGCAGCCTGTCAGCATCCGTGATATCCTTGTGCACAGTGGATTTGCTGATGCCAAACTGCTTTGCAGCCTGACGCACCGTGGCATTGTTTTCAACTATGTAGTTGGCGATTTCCACCGCCCTTGTCTCAATATATGATTTCAAAAAATACTCCTGCATATTCTGTTGTTACAGTTTATGCAGGAGTATTTTTAATATTACACACAGGTTGTAATTCTATTTACGTTTTTCGTAATAAAAAAATAAGAAAACGGTTTTTTAATAGTAATAATAATATCAATTTTCCGTATTGCATTGGTGCAAAAGTTGCGCTGCCTGATCATATTAAGCTCATTAAATATATTAAGTGTATTAAGCGTATGCGGATGCGATGAGCTCAATACATTTATCATATCCAAGCACAGAGCTGTTTAGCACCAGGTCATAATTTTTTCTGTTGCCCCACTCCTTGTCGGTAAAGTAGCGGTAATTTACCGAGCGCTTCTTATCGACATCCTTTAGCAGCTTTTTGACCTCGTCATCGCTCTTATGGTAGAGCTTTTTTATTCTTGCAGCCTTCTCAGGAGTGTTTGCCTCTATAAAAACATTCAGCACATCATCCCTGTCAGAAAGAATGTAGTCTGCGCAACGTCCCACAATAACGCATGGCTCTTTTTGCGCAATATCCTTGATGAGCTTCTGCTGAATATTGAAAATCTGGTCGGAAAGAGAAACTCCTGTTATGTCGCGCCCCACAAATGCATATGAAAAAATACTTCCGGCAGGTGCATATTCGCCCTGGTTTGCGACAATCTGCTCAGAGATACCGAGCTCTTTTGCCACATGCTCAATTATTTTTTTATCGTAAAACTCAATGCCGCATTTTTGAGCAATCTGCTCGCCGATAAAGCGACCGCCACTGCCAAACTCTCGGCTTATAGTGATTATTTTAAAACTCATGATGAAACCTCCCAGCTTATAAAAGTGTTTATAACTCATTATAACGTAATTGCACATAAAATCAAAACATAAATTTAACAAAATCGCTTGCAGATAAGCACTCCGTAATCTATAATGACATAAGAAAACATGTTGCTTTTACGTAATCAATGAGATGGCAGCAGATAACATATGTTATGTTTTTGTTATGGTTTACACCACAGTGTGACAAACAGCAATTACGTGACGTTTCAAAGATTGTAAAACAGCAGCATAGCGAATAAACAATTAGGAGGAAAACATGGATCAGGAAAAGGTCATAGTCATAGACTTTGGTGGTCAGTACAATCAGCTTGTTGCGCGCCGTGTCCGCGAGTGCAACGTGTACTGTGAGATTTACTCATACAAAATAGACATTGAGAAAATCAAAGAAATGAATCCAAAGGGCATCATCCTTACAGGAGGTCCAAACAGCTGTTATGAAGAGAATTCTCCATCATACCAAAAAGAGCTGTTTGAGCTGGGAATACCGGTGCTTGGCATCTGCTACGGTGCACAGCTTATGATGCATAAATTAGGCGGAAAGGTAATCACACCTGAGGTTGGAGAGTATGGAAAGACAGAAATCACATATTCTGCAAACGGCGTGATGTTCAAGGATCTGCCATCAGAATCAGTATGCTGGATGAGTCATTTCGACAGAATTGCAGAGGCTGCACCGGGCTTTGAGGTAGTTGCGCACACTGCAGACTGTCCAATAGCCGCAACACAGAATGTTGAGAAGAAATTATATGCAGTACAGTTCCATCCGGAGGTACTTCACACCAAGAACGGAACACAGATGATTTACAATTTCGTCCGTGGCGTATGTGGATGTGCAGGCACATGGAAGATGGATTCATTCGTCAAAAACACAATCGAAGAAATCAGAGAGCAGGTCGGTGACGGCAAAGTGCTCCTTGCACTTTCGGGTGGAGTAGACTCATCAGTACTCGCAGCACTCCTTGCCAAGGCAATCGGCAAGCAGCTCACCTGCGTATTCGTAGACCACGGACTTCTCCGTAAGAACGAGGGCGATGAGGTAGAGGGCGTATTCGGCAAAGGCGGTTCGTTCGACATCAACTTTGTCCGCGTCAACGCACAGGAGCGATACTACAGCAAGCTTGCAGGTGTCACAGAGCCTGAGCGCAAGCGTAAAATCATCGGTGAGGAATTCATCCGTGTATTCGAGGAAGAAGCTAAGAAAATTGGAAAGGTTGATTTCCTTGCGCAGGGAACCATCTATCCGGACGTAGTGGAGAGTGGACTCGGCGGAGAATCTGCAGTCATCAAATCACACCACAACGTAGGAGGCCTCCCGGAGCATGTCGATTTCAAGGATATCGTGGAGCCACTCAGAAACCTCTTCAAGGACGAGGTCCGCAAGGTCGGACTGGAGCTTGGATTACCTGACTATCTCGTATTCCGTCAGCCATTCCCAGGCCCAGGCCTTGGAATCCGTATCATCGGCGAAGTCACAGCCGAAAAGGTACGCATTGTCCAGGATGCAGACTGGATTTACAGAAGCGAAGTGGAAAAGGCAGCAAAAGAGTACAAAGAGGCCCACGGCGAGGAACCATCATGGATGCCAAACCAGTACTTTGCAGCCCTTACCAACATGCGTTCAGTTGGTGTCATGGGTGATGAGAGAACATATGATTATGCCGTTGCAGTACGTGCAGTCCGCACTGTGGACTTCATGACAGCCGAAGCAGCCGAGATACCGTTTGAGGTACTTCAGACAGTGATGAGCAGAATTATAAATGAGGTAAAGGGAGTCAATAGAGTATTCTATGATTTGACCAGTAAGCCACCGGGAACTATTGAGTTTGAATAAAGGAGCACTATAAATGCGGTGAATGCGGGAAACTTTTCTTCGACAGCGAAGGAAAAATAGAGATTACAGATTCGGATACACTTGTCATCAAATCAGCAGGTCATAAGTTTGGTGAATGGACTATTGTGGCTGAGACTACGGAAGAGACGGAGAGACTGGAAGAGAGGGGCTGTTCGGTATGTGGGGAAAAAGAAGAGAGAAGCATACCGGTTAAGACTCCAGACGAGAAGCCGGACGGGAGACCAGACGAGACACGGGATGAGAAGCCGGATAAGGGTTCAGAAGATAATGCCGACGAAGGAAACATCTCAGATGATAACAATACACATGAAGATGTTCCAAAGACAGGGGATTCTGTATCTGCAGTCGGAATTATAGGAACAGTGTCAGGAATAGTGGGGGCAGTTGGAATGCTACTGATAATAGGATACAGGAGGAAACGATATGGAGCATGAAATTACAGTAAAAAAGGAACTCTCAATGGTAATGAAAATTTTGAAAATATTTATATTCTGCTGGCCACTTGCTTTGCTCCTGTCAGCAATATTTGTAAATGCGAGGATGTTGGTGCCGTCAATCGCTGCAACTGTATGCAGTATCTTTCTTCTTCCGCAGTTTGAAGTGGAGTACGAGTATATTCCTAAAGGTTCGCGGATTAAGATAGAGAAAATCACAGGAAGAAATAGAAGAAAGAGCAAAAACAGGAGTTGGAGAAAGATGTGTTTTGCTGACGCTGACAGAAAAAGAACTATGTGAGACAGGACTTGACAGGAATGCGAACTAGAATTTTTACAAGAAAAATAATAAAATCCTATCTTTGACAGTTGAAAAACAAAAAAACGGTTGTAAAACCAGTAAAATCAAGGCTTACAGCCGTTTTTGTTTCGTAGCGATATGTGCTATTGTGCTATATTTTTACACTATGGTAAATTTATTTCTTTTGTTTGCTTGATGATGCTTCGCATCGTAGATTTTTTGATAAATTCATAGTCTGTCCGAAAACCAAAAGTTTTGTGTAAAGAGTCTGTTATCTCAGTTCGGGGGTAGGATGGAACGTAGCCATTAGCGGTATTTAACAGCGTCATTTTCATAGAACGCAGAGTCTCTATGATCTGCTCTGTTGTATAGCTGTTTCCTATTTCCTTTTCTAACAGACGGTAGAGAAGAAGGCTGATGTAACCGGTCATGAAATGTGCCTTGATCCGGTCATCTCTTCTGACATAAACAGGTCTGGCTTCGAATTCTGTTTTCATGATTCTGAAGTTTTCTTCAATTTCCCAGCGCTGCTTATTGATCTTTATGATTTCTTCGATATTTCCCTCCAGATTTGTCATAACCGCGTAGAAACCATCGTAAAGTTCTTCTTTGACTATCTGTTCCGCGTCGATTTCATATACGTTCTTTTCTGCAATCTCACCATCGTTTGTTACGGCAGTATTTTTCACGAAACGCATTGAATCATTTTGATTTTTGCCTTTTCGTTTTTTGCAAGGAGAGTTAATAATCATCTCTGCACGCTCGATTTGACGTGACCGTATTTTTTGCTGATAAGCTTTATATTTTGGTGAATATGTAACGATTAGTGTCTCATCCAAATCTCCGGTAACAACAGGAACTTCCTTGTAGTAAATGGAGTTAAAAACTTCTTCATCGGTTTCGTCCAAAGTTCTGATATCTATAAAATCTGTCGAGCCAACTTTTCTGAACTGCGTTGGATTCAGGGCAATATCACGGTCTTCCTGTTTCATCTTTTTAAGGGAATGCGTGACCACATAAGCCCGATTCCCGATGCTGTTAAACGCTCGGTTATTGGCACTTCCGAGACCGGCATCTGAACAGAAAATAAATTCACTACAGTTAAAATCTTTTATGATTTTCTTCTCCAGAGGCTTAAGCGTTGTCTGCTCGTTTTGATTGCCTGGAAAAATATCAAATGCAAGTGGAATGCCATCAGCATCCATAAACAGCCCCATACCAACAATCGGATTTGGACGGTTCTCTTTGCTTTTTCCATAGTGCTTCAAACCGTTTTCTTCCTCAATCTCAAAGTAATAATTCGTACAGTCATAGTAAAGTATCTTCTGATTTCTTGGATGGATGAAGTTTGAATTTTTGTATAGTTCACTTTGGATAAAATCCGACTCTTCCGCGATTACAGACAGAGCCCTGTAAACATCCTGAATCTCATACTTTGGTGGTTCAAGAAGCGTTTTGCAAAAGTTATAACTGCTGAGTTTACTTGAAGGGGAGAGAACCCTTGCGTAAACAAGATCAGTAAGAATCGCATGGAAGTCATACTTAAATTTATGGCGTCCTTTAATCACACGGCAGATGTTATCAAGGCGTAGCTCCGTACATAATTGTTGAAGAAATAGATAACCAGCATGAAAAGAACGTGCCTCGTTCATGGGAATGCAGGCAGCTTGAGAGAATTCAACCGTTACTTTCCCCGTACGCTCATTGTAGAGTTCTGTTTCTTTGGCAGCTTCGCTTTTGGCCCAAGCCATAAGTTTTTCATTATCACCAGCAAACTGTTCCAACAAAGTATTGTATTTTCCAAGCTTCTTATAAATGCGAGATGAAGTTTTTCCATTTTCTTTTCTGTAAGATTGTTTTAGATAGACATCCTGGTTATTTTTTACTCCAGTAATACAAACATACATAAAAAATGCAGGTTTTGTGCGACCTGCGATAACTTTTTAAAAACAGGAGTTGGAGAAAGATGTGTTTTGCTGACGCTGACAGAAAAAGAACTATGTGAGACAGGACTTGACAGGAATGCGAACTAGAATTTTTACAATAAAATAAAAAAGCAGAAGTTCAACAGGCAGAAATGAAGCAAAAAAGTAAAATAATTACAAACAGTATCTATGAAAAATCTATTAATTATTGTAGAGAGAAAGAGTATATTAAGAGCATCAAATAAAACCAAGGAGGTTAAAGGAACATTATGAAGAGGAAATGGAAGAGGATTTTAAGTACAGGGCTTGTATGTACGATGGCAGCAGGGCTTGTTGCAGGTTGTGGCGCTGGCGGCGATACGAAAGATTCGGATAAGAAGGCATCAGGAGATGTGGTTGAACTTCGTTGGTTGTCTTCCCAGATCGGAGAAAGCGGCGAAGCAGAATGGTTCTCCAATGTAGTTGAAGGATTCAACAAAGAATATGAGGGTAAGATTCATATCAATGTAGACGGCGTTGCAGGAGAGGGAGTGCAGGAAAAATTAAAAACAGATGCAGCGGGCGGCACGATGCCGGATTTGTTTCCCTTGTATGCGGACGCTTCCAGATTCAATCTGATTGCGGATGCGGAAGTGGCAGTGGATTTAACTCCGTATATGGAAGAAAATCCAGAACTCTGGGATAGAATTGATAAAGATTCCGCAGCGGCCTATACAGATGATGAAGGCAGGCTTTTGGGAATGCCATATGCCAGAAGTTACATAGGAATTTACTATAATATGGATATGCTGAAACAGGCAGGAGTATCTGAAGTTCCTAAAACATGGGATGAATATTTTGATACATGCCAGAAGCTGAAAGATAAAGGAATTGCACCGAATGCGCTGATGACAGGAGAAAACTCCTGGACAACCATGCTGATGCTCACATTTGCACTGGGCTCCACGGAAGAAGGTCAGAAATGGCTGATGGAATCAACACCGGATACGGCAGATTTTACTGACCCGACGGTAATTGAAGCTATCGGAAAAGTTCAGAAAATGCTTGGAGAGTATGCGACTCCGGATGCGGTCGGGGCTTCATCGGCAGTAGCACAGAACAACTTCCTTAACGGACAGGCAGCGATTATTTCTAATGGTCCGTGGATGATTACTCAGATTAACAGTACGGATACAGCAATGGAAGGTCTCTCAGAAAATGTAAAATATGCAGTTGGACCAAACAACAGTGTATGCCGGGTTGAGAACATGGCATATGGTATTGGAAGTACAGAACCGGAAAAAATCGAAGCTGCGTTTGAAGTACTGAAATATCTCGCAAGAGATGAAGTTTACGCGGAATTCTTGAATGTATCCGGAAACAGCCGAACAATGTCTCTGGATGAATCTTTGCTGAAACTGGATCCGATCAATGCGGATTTCCTGCCGGCAGCAATGGATGCGGATTATCAGTTTACACAGTTTTCTAACTGCGCAAAAGCAGCGGTCAGCGATGGAATGGGACAGCTGCTTCCGGGACTTGCAGACGGTTCAATGACACCAGAGCAGTTCGCAGAGGAACTTCAGAAGATTTCTGATGCAAATTAAGAGATAGAATTTAAGCCGGTTCCGGGGAAATATTGGTACAAACAATATGATTACCGGAACTGGTTTTTGGGAAAAGAGGTATGTGATGAAAAGGAAAAGCAATTATAAAAATTTCAGATTTGCAATTCTGGCTGTTGTTCCAGTTCTGGTGTTTTATTTCGCTTTTTATCTTATCCCTATGGGGATGACGATTATTACATCATTTTTTGACTGGTCTCAAATCAAAATGGGAGGCTTTGCTGGGTTCGATAATTATGAAAAATTATTTCATGATTCGGTTTTCTGGACTTCCGTAAAGAATATTCTGATTTGGATAGCAATCGCTGTGTTTATTCATATTCCTATGTCTCTTCTGGTAGCGCTTCTGTTAAGTGCGAAAATGAAAGGGTGGAAAGTACTCAGGACTTTGTACTTCATTCCCCAGATCATTTCCAGCGTGGCATGGGCAGCAATTTTCATGTCCGTATATAACCCCAGTTATGGACTACTGAATGGAATATTAGAGGCAGTGGGCCTTGAAAAAGTAGGAAGAAACTGGCTGTTTGACCCGAAAACGGCATGGCCGGCGGTAATCTGTACATGGCTGTTTTTTATTGGTATGTACTCCATGATTATGCTTGCAGAATTAATCTCGATTCCTGATGAGATTTTGGAAGCGGCCAGAATTGACGGTGCAAATCGTTTTCAGATTGCAAGATTTATAAAAGTACCTCTTGCAAGGCTGGTGATCGGAACCTGTATGATAATGACCGTTGCAGGAGGAATCAAATGTTTCGATAGTTTATATATTATGACCAATGGAGCACCGAATTATAAGACGGAAACATTGTCACTATATTTGTACCAGCAGTATTCCTATGCTAATTTCGGATATGCGAATACCATTGGTGTGTTCCTGTTAGTGCTGGGAATTGTGATTGTCTCTCTTGTTATGAAAGTGTTGAAAACAAACGAGAAGATTTATTAAGGGGGAGAGTGAACAGTGAAAAAACATAAAAAGAAAAAAATAACATTAGGGCATATCGGCTGGCTGTGCAGCAGAAATCTGATTTTACTATTTTTTCTGATTTTGAATATATTCCCCCTGATATGGGTGGTAATGTCTTCATTTAAGACCAACAGGGAAATCTTATCATTTGCACTGTCCATTCCGGAAAACCCAAGTTTTATCAATTACCTGTCTGTTCTGCAGGAACCGGGAATGATACAGGCGTTTATCAACAGTACGGTTGCAACAGTTGTTTCTGTAGTATTGAATGTAATTCTTTGTTACCTTGGAGCTTATGCGATCAGCAGATTTCATTTCCGCTTTTTAAAAGTAACACTAATGCTGTTGTCATTTGGACTGCTGATACCGATCAATTCAGCGCTGCTTCCGATCAAGATGACCATGGACGGACTTCATCTTTCCAATTCTGTGATCGGACTGGGGATTCTGTATGCTGCGGTTCAGATTCCAATGTCTGTCATGATTCTTTCGACCCATGTATCGGGAATCGATAAGGCGATAGACGAGGCGGCGAGAATTGACGGAGCGAGCAATCTGCGCGTAGCGGTGTCGATCATAGGACCAATCGCAAAACCGGGTATTGTTACGATTGTTATCCTTCAGGCAGTGTATAGCTGGAATGAATTCTTATTTGCCCTGACACTGATTTCAGACCAGAGTAAAAAGACCATACAGATCATTATCCGTAATTTCCTCGGCATGTATCAGTCAGATTACGGTGCGCTGTTCGCAGGTGTAGTGATGGCAATCATACCAATGGTTCTTGTATTTGTCATTTTCCAGAATAAAGTAATCGAAGCGTTCACTGCCGGTTCTGTAAAATGATAGTATTCCTGAATGCCGTGAAGTGGTATGATTATAGTAAACACCATTTCATTATAGGAGGCAAAAATGCTTAAGACACAATCTGTCAGGAAGAAACTTGTATTGGGAATTATCATACTATTTATGTTGCTGATCGGCGCGGTATGGGTTATTTATCAATTTGTCTTTTCAAAATATGTTGAAGAAGAGGCAAGCAGGAATATTGAGTTTCTTATGCAACAGACTGAGAAAGCGGTTAAAAGTTCACTGAGCATGATTGAAAGCAGTGTAGAATATTTTTTTATGGACAAAACGCTTCAGGAGTGGATCAACATGGATTCTCCAAGCCCGAATGATGAACTGCTCGGGAAATTAAATATGGACGAAGCAATCCAGCACAGTCTGATGGCGAACAGTGCCTGGGAGAACGATCTGATGGGAGTTGCATATTTCTATGTGGACCAGTATGCGTTTACTTTTTATTCAAACGGTAACTTTCCGATACATGACCTCACCCAGCAGATCAAAGGCATTTCTGCCAAGATGCAGCTGGACAGTTCGTCAGAACTTAGACTGTTTCTGCCGAAAGATGATACAAGAACATTTTTTATTGGAAAAAGTTATGTGGATGAAAAACAGAAAAAGAAAAATCTGAATCTGATCATTGCTGTGGATGAAAAAAAGCTGATGGAAGAGTATGGAGTTGTTAACCAGTATAAAGGCGCGCATGCATATCTTGTAGACCGCAAAGGCAATATTTATTCTTCGGCAGGAGACCGCAAGATAGGGGACCGGCTTCAGAAAGATGAGAAGGAGTTTTTTACAGACGGTTCTGTAGAAGAGATGAATCTGAACGGGGAGATGTCTTATGTGTTCGGAAAAGAAGTCTCGAGAACAGGGCTCCGGCTATTGATCCAGATTCCCAAGGACAGTTATGCGGCGGCAATGACACAGATAGCAAGGCAGTATGTATTGATCGTATGTCTGGTGCTTGCCGGAGTGATGGTTGCTGGTATGCTGGCAATATACAAAGGCACAGCTTTCCTGACAACGATAGAACAAAAATTTACGGCAATGAAAAATGGAGACTATACCGTGAAAATGCCGGACTTTCAGACTATGGAACTGCATGAACTGAGCCGAGCGTTTAACGGCATGACGGAACAGATTGATTATCTAGTCCATGAGGTATATGAGAAAGAAATTGAGGTGAAAAAGGCAGAACTGGGATTTTTGCAGTCACAGATTAATCCGCATTTTTTATTTAATACATTTGCGGCGATAGGCACGAGGGCAAAGATTGCAGGGCAGGAAGAGATTTACCGGATGATTCGTGCAATATCCACCTTACTTGAAGCCGGATTTCGGTCAAGCGAAAAAGCGCTTGTCGAGATAAGGAAGGAAATGGAATATGTAGAATGTTATCTCTACATACAAAAAGAACGCTTTGGAGAAAAATTACAGTATGAGATTAAAATAGAAGATGAAGAATTACTGAACTGTCAGGTGCCGAGGCTGTGCCTGGAACCTATTGTGGAAAATGCTGTAGTGCATGGGATCGAACCTAAGATGGGAACAGGAACGGTCATCATTACAATTGTTTTAGAACAGGATACTGTCTGTATGATAGTAGAAGACGATGGTGTTGGATTTCCAAAACAAAAAGAACCTTTGCCCCAGACAAAAAGTTCTATTGGTGTGAGCAATACGGATAAAAGGCTGAAGTTGATGTATGGAGACAAGTATGGCGTATTTATTGATAAAGAAAAAGAACAGGGTGCCAGAGTATATGTAAAAATTCCATATAGAAGAGGTGAAGGACATGTATAAAGTGATGATTGTGGATGATGAACATATAATACGTCAGGGAATTGTGAGTCTGATTGACTGGAATGAACTCGGATGTGAAGTTGTGCAGGAGGCAGCGGATGGGAATACTGCTTATGCATATCTGAAAGAGCACCAGGTCGATATCCTAGTCTGTGATATCCGTATGCCGGGAAAGAGCGGGCTCGAACTGGCAGAAGTGATACAGGAAGAAGAAATGCCGGTGAGAACAATCCTGCTGACTGCTTACGCGGACTTTGAGTACGCCCGGCAGGCAATGCGTTATGGAATTAGGGATTATATCGTGAAAACAGATTATATCGAGAGCCTTCCTGTTGTGACAAAAAAACTTATTGCGGAGATAGAAGAGGAAAGAAAACAAAAAACAGAACTGGATCATGCTATGGAAAAGCTGGATGACAGTATGGTGCTGCTTCAGAAAAAACTGGTGACAGACCTTATCAACGGGGCGGTCCGCGGAACAAAAGAGATGCAGGAACAGGCATCATGGTGTGATTTCCCAATGGAGCCGTTCTATCTTGTAAACTTTATATTTTCTACAGACAGTATATGGAAAATGGAAGAGGCGCGCAGAGAAAAAACACTTAAGGCGGTAAGAAATTTTATCGATCTGAGCCTTTCTGATTATCATGTGCTGACAGTACTGATCAGCGATGTGGATTTTGTGACATTGGTATTCAGCGGAAAAGATGGTGAAAACCAGAAAAAGACATTTTCTCAGAATCTGAGAAACGCGCTTGTAAAACTGGAAGAAGCGTTAAAAGATACATTGGATATTGAGGTTAATATCTGCCTGAGCAGAAACTGGGAGCAGATTTATGAGATTGGCAGTCTTTATGAAAACGTACATAACGCGAATCTGCGTACAGGATTTTTTGGCAGGCGTGGGGTAGTGCAGGATGAAATGGAAGAAAATAGAGATGAGCCAAACCAGTTAAATTCACTGGTAAAACAGGTAACAGAGAAAATTGAACTTGGATTTTATGCGGAGGCACAGGAAGGACTGGAGGCCTGCAGCAGGGAGATTATGACGGAACGCTATTCTCTGAAAAGCATCAAGAGCAAAGCAATTGACATCTGCTTGGAATGCCACCGGCAGATTGAAAAGAATAATGGACCGCTTTCGGGCAGCTGTGAGTACAGTCTGCCGGAATATTATGAAATTTCCGGCTGCAGGAATGTGGAACAGTTGAGAAATATGCTGAAAGAGGCAGTTAATGTGACAGCGATAATGGAGAAAAAGAATAAAGAAGAATTCTCTCCGCTTGTACGGGAATGTGTAACCTATATCAGGGATCATTATTATGAGCGGATAAATATCGGAATCATAGCGGACCGGCTTTGCGTCAACAAAAGCTACCTGGGGACTGTGTTTAAAAAAGAAACAGGAACCTCCATTGTCGAAATGATCACAAGATACCGATTGGATAAGGCGGTGGAAATGATGCGCCAGACAAGGTATAAGCTGTTTGAGATATCAGAGAAAGTGGGGTTTGATGACCCGGCATATTTCACAAATGTCTTTACAAAGTATATGGGGCTTAGTCCAAGTGCATACCGTAGTTCAAAACAGAAAGGAGAGGACTATGGAAAAAAGAACGATACGTTATAGAAGAAAAATTTGAAAAGGAAGGAATCAACAACTATGAGACGCTTTTAAGCCTTGGCAATGGATATATGGGCGTGAGAGCGCATTGGAGGAAGATTATACAAACACTGTGCGGGGAATGTATATCTCCGGGATTTTCGATAATTTTGACGGTGATGAGACTGCGGAACTTCCCAATTGTGCTGATGTGTTGGGAATGGATATCGAGATTGACGGAAAACGCTTCTCCTTATGTGAGGGAGAAATGATCTCTTACAGCAGATATCTGGACATCAGAAATGCAGAATTGGTGAGAAAATGTGTCTGGAAGCCATTGGGAAAAGGTAGGGTGACGCTGGAATTTAGGAGGATTGTTTCTAAAAAACGGTTGCACAGTCTTGCTCAGACTGTCAAGATCATGCCCGAAGATACGGGAATGGACGTCAGGATTATAACCGGGATTAATGGAAGGATGACAAATTCAGGGGTGCAGCATTTTTCGGAGATAGAAAAAAGAGTCCGGGATGGAAAAATCCTTCAGTATATGCAAAGGACACTTCAATCTCATGTGACAGTGATCTACAATATGGGCTTCCGGTATTTTGTCACAGAGGGAGAAAAGATGTGTTGTTTGTATCCTAAAACAGAAATCCGGACTCTCAGAAGAAAAATAGAATTATCTGCAGAAGTTCGTCTAAAGAAAGGGCAGACGTTCCTTTTGGAAAAAATAGTGGATGTGCGGACTTCGAGGGACAAAAAAAGTGTCGGTGAGTCCATATCGGAAATCGCGCAGAAAAGTATGGAAGCAGTGCAGGAAAATCTGAGACTGGGGTATAACAGGTTGCGTGATGAACATGTTTCTGCGTGGGAAGCAAACCTGTGGAACAGATGTATCGGTAAGATTTTTGGAGGAAGTGAAGAAGAAAAAAGAGCATTTGATTATGCACTTTACCAGCTTTATGCAATGGTTCCGGCACATGATGACAGGATGAGACTGGCAGCAAAAGGACTTTCCGGAGAAGGGGATAAAGGGCATGTTTTCTGGGATACAGAGATTTTTGCTTTGCCATGTTACATTTTTACCTGTCCTGAAATCGCACAGAATCTGTTGTTATACCGTTACCGCTGTCTGGAGGTGGCGAAAAAGAAGGCAGCAGAATATGGCTATCGGGGCGTACAGTATCCGTGGGAGTCAGCGTGGTTTACAGACGGGGAGGAAACCCCGAAACTCGGTGACCCGGATTTGAATACAGGAAAACGGGACAAAGTCTGGACAGGGCTGATCTAACATCATATCAGTGCAGATGTGGCATATGGCGTATGGCTTTACTACACTTCTACCGATGACTGGAGATTCATGGAAAAATATGGATGTGAGATGTTATTTGAAACAGCGGAGTTCTGGCAGTCGGTTCTTGTTCCCGGTGAAGACGGTCTCCTGCATATTTATGATGTGATAGGCCCGGATGAATATAAGATCCATGTCGATGACAACGCTTTCACAAATTATATGGCGGCGTGGAATATAAAGACCGCAGAAGAATTTGCTGGATTGTTAAAAGAAAAATCTCCAGAAATCTATGTCACACTGTCGGAAAAAACACAGTTGGAAAGCCGGTGGAAAAAATGAAAAAACGCACTGAAGAGTATGTATCTGCCGTTTCCGGAGGAGAACACCGGGATCATTCCGCAGGATGCAGCTTATCTGAAACTGAAAAAAATTGACGTGGGTAGATATAAGTGGAAAACAGCAAGTATTTTAAAGGAATACAGTCCATCTAACCTGAATGAGATTCAGGTATCAAAGCAGGCGGATGTACTAGTTCTTTTTTCTTTACTCAAAAACAGGTTTTCAGAGGAAATTTTGGCTAAAAACTGGGAATATTACGAGGCGCGGACACTGCATGATTCTTCACTTTTACCGTCTGTTTACTGTGTTACTGCATGCAGATGCAGAAAAACAGAAGAGGCATATAAAATGTTCTGTCATGCCATAGATACGGATCTTGGAAACAATATGCATTCATCAGACGAAGGACTGCATATGGCTTCTCTGGCAGGAATATGGCAGTGTATCGTAATGGGATTTGGAGAAGTCGGCATAACAGACCGGGGATTATACATAGAACCGGTACTGCCTGAAGCGTGGAATTCACTGGAGTTTTCAATATGCTGGCAGAATGAAACGTTACAGATAACAGTTACAAAAGAAGATTTTGATGTCAAGAATCTTACAGGAAAAAAAGTGATTACATATTATCATAAAGGAGAAAAAAGAGAATGTTAAAAGCAGTATTATTTGATCTGGACGGAGTGATTACAGATTCTGCAAAATATCACTATCTGGCATGGAAACAGCTGGCGGATGAGCTGAATATCCCGTTTGACGAAAAATATAATGAAAAATTAAAAGGAGTATCCAGAATGGAAAGCCTGGAACTTATCCTGAAAAACGGGAATATGCAGGAACAGTACAGCGATTTTGAAAAAAAGGAGATGGCAGAAAAGAAAAACGCATATTATAAGGAACTGATACGGCAGATTACCCCGAAAGATATTCTGCCGGGGATAAAAGAACTGCTCATCAGCCTGAAAGATAAAAATATAAAAACATGTGTATGCTCAGTAAGCAAAAATGCTTTTGCGATTATAGACAGCCTGGAACTAAGAGGGTATTTCGACCACATTATAGACGCTGCACGGATAAAAAATGCAAAACCGCATTCAGACATTTTTGCAATAGGCGCATATGTATTGGGAGCTGCACCGGAAGAGTGCGTTGGCATCGAAGATGCGCAGGCAGGCATTGAAGCTATACAAAATGCAGGCATTAAGGCAGTGGGCGTCGGAACGCCGGAACAGATGCAGGGGGCGGATTTGATTCTGTTAGGGACAAAAGAATTGACAAGAGAAAAACTGGAACGGCTTGTGGAGGTGTGAGTGATGGATTATTTAAAATACGACGGGTGGACAATAACATTTTACGGGATGCCTGAAGAAAAAGAAAAATCTATTCCAACGCTTCTGTGCATCGGAAATGGAAGTATCGGGGTAAGAGGAACTATACCGGAACTTGAGAATTATGAGCGGAAAGGCATATTTTCAGCAGGATTTTTTGACAGGCTGCCAAGGCCGGAACTTGCTTACAATACATTTACTCCTTTTTTGAAATCGTGGAGTTATGAAGAAGAAACTTCAAAATATCATCTGGAGGAAGCTCTTGTTAACTGCCCGGATATACTGGACGGGTATTTTGAGACCGAAGGAGAACGGTTTGGATTTGATGAGACAGAAAAAGAGAAATTAACAAGGCATCTGGATATGCGCAGTGGAGAGGTTGTATTCCACATACCGGTTGTTACTGGCTCAGGGAAAAAAGGGACTGTGACGAGAAAAAGATTTGCTTCCATGGCAGATCAGGCAGCGGTATATGAGCTGTGCAGCTTTGAACGTGAGAATTTTACAGGACGGGTGGAGTATCATGCGCTTGTAGATACAGATACGAAAAATTTTAACGTGTCAGGGATATACCAGGATGCCGTAAAAGAGAAAGATTATGCAGAATACCGTCTATATGACGTATTGGAACAGGAGAGAGATGAAGATAATTTTCAGACTGTGATAAGAGGAAGATGTAATGGATATAAACTGTATATGGCGGGCAGGACGGAAGAGGAAGACGCGCAGGAGCTGAGTATGGGAGAAGAACTGCGTATACTCAGGAGAGCGGCAGTGATCTGCGACAGAACGTCAGAAATAGATAAGAAAATATTGCAGGGCTGCCTGGAGCGGATTTCGAGATTGTCCTACGAAGAGGCACTGGAGCAGAGCAGGAAGAAATGGCAGAAAATATGGGAAACGTGCGATATAGAGATAGACGGAGATCTTCGTATCCAGACCGGAATCCGGCATAACCTGTATCTGCTGAACCTTTCTGTTTGCCGGACTTCTGACAGAGTATCCGTGGCTGCCAAAGGTCTGACAGGGGAAGGCTACCGGGGAATGGTGTTCTGGGACACGGACATCCATATGTTCCCGTTCTTTTTGTACACACAGCCTGAGACGGCACGGAACATTGTTTCTTTCCGCTGCCGGACGCTTGACGGGGCAAGAGAGAAAGCGCGGAAATATGGATTCAAAGGCGCGGATTACCCATGGGAAACAGGAACAAGTGGACTGGAAGAATGCGAAGGTTTTCTGAAACTGATCACGCATCAGCTGCATATTACCGCTGATGTGGCTTATGCAGCCGGGCAGTATATAGAAGCGTCAAAGGATGAAAAATTTTATGTAGAAGAAGCGGCGGAACTATTGGTTGAAACTGCAAGGTTTTGGTTAAGCAAAGGACATATGGAGAATGGGGAATTTTGTATATCTCAATGCAGCGGACCGGATGAACTGCATCTTGAAAGTGATAATAACGCCTATGTGATGAATATGGTACGGCATAATCTGCTTCTTGCAGCACGGGCAGTACAGAAATTGGAAAATGAGTATCCGCAGTACTGGGAAGAAATCGTGAGGAAAACAGGGCTTACCGAAGCGGAAAAAGAACAAATATTCCGGTATAAGGACTGCATCAAGACTATGAAGGGGAAAGATGGATTATATGAGCAGTGCGAAGGATTTTTTAAGCTTGAAGACCGCATTGTATATGAGAACGACCCTTATATTGTGCCGGCAGATACACAGACAGTTAAACAGGCAGATACCCTGATGCTTCTGTACCTGCTTCCACAGCTCGTAAATAAAGAGGAACTTATGGAAAACTGGAATTATTATGAGCCGAGAACAACACATACTTCTTCTTTAAGTTATGGGGTACACGGGATTATTGCGGCAAAACTAGGGCTTGCTCAGAAGGCGAAATACTATCTTGAAAAATCTATGGGACTTGATCTGTTTAATCCGGCGTCTAATTGTGCGGACGGCGCGCATCTTGCGGCAGCCGGTATGAGTTGGTCAGCCGTGATCAACGGAATTGCGGGAGTTGCATTTAAAGACGATGAAATTGAAATCGCACCGTTTTTACCGGAAAACTGGAAAAGACTGAAATTTAAACTTGAGTATCAGGGAAGACAACTCTGTTTTGAACTCACCCATAAAGGCGTAAAAATAGAAAATGCAGAAGGTTCGTCAGATGCACAAACCATTCTCTGCGGAGGAAGTTCTTACCAGGTAGGGAAAGGAGAACAGCTATGTCTCTAATGCTTGATCATACGGAAGATTTTGAACTTATATCAGAAAATAAAGAAAAATTTAAAAGTGCAAGGTGGAACGTTCTGAAAAGAGTCGGCGGTGAAAAAGAATATCAAACACGGTTTAAAGCTCTTTATTCGAAAACAGGTATCTATTTTCTTGCGGAATGTGCAGACAGTGAGATTACAAGCACTTTGAAAAACGACGGGGAAGATCTTTATACAGAGGATGTTCTAGAATTCTTTGTTCAGCCGGACAGGAGATATCCTGTATATTTGGAGTATGAGCTGTCCCCGCGGAACAGGGAACTTGTATTAATGGTTTCACATAACGGCGCAAAATTTTATGGGTGGACGCCGTTCCACTACACGGGAGAAAGGAAGACAGCTCATATTGTATGGAATGATATGCACCGGCCGGAAAGCAGCGATGCGTTCTCTTTGTGGGGCGGGATGATATATCTTCCCTTCGTACTGTTTGAGGGTGTGGCTGAGCATATCCCTCAGAGCGGAGATGTGTGGTATGGAAATATCTTCCGTATTGACTATGACGGCGGAGAAATATCCAGATACGCTTTTGCCCCCGGATGTGGAACTGAATTCCATGACTTTCGAAAATTTGAAGAAATTCTTTTTTTATGATAAAGGAGAAAAAGATGGAATGGATAATAAGGGATGACGGATTTAAAAAAGAAAATATAGAATTTTTTGGCAGTAAGTATCTGATCTGAAACGGATATATGGGATACAGAGGAACTCTGGAAGAATACGGGAGCAGACAGCTGTGTGCATGCACGCTCGCAGGGATTTATGATAAAAACGGTGACGGCTGGAGAGAACCTGTAAATATGCCGAATCCATTTTATGTGCGCGTAAAGGTGAACGGTGAAGCGCTCAGCGTACTGGAACGTCAGCCGATGCGGCATGTACAGGAGTTGGACATGCATACAGGCAGGTTTATAAGGAATACAGAGTATGATACATCTGCCGGAAGATGCACGATACATGGATTTTGCAGGATATCAGATGCCATCCTGTGATCCTTCGTTTTCGGAGGTATTGAAAAACTTTTTAGTAATGCCTTCAAAACCAATGATTCTGCATCATTCCGATATCACGCGGATCAGGAAAACCTGCTCCAGATGCCACAAGCCGTTATTCCGGACCTTGATTCTACCCTCCTTGATGCATATGGTAAACAGGAAGGAAGAGCCTTTAACTTTCATTATCAGAGTAATGGCTATCATCCTCTTGTCTGTTATGATGGAATGGCTGAGGACCTGAGCAAAATCCAGCTTCGTGACGGAACACAGTATTCCTGTACTGGAGTGGTTGACTTCCTGCAACTGGTACTTGATGAATACTTAAATGATTATACGACAATCCATATCCTGCTTCGTGTTGAAAGCGGTTTCGCTACGCCTGCTCTTTATAAGCAGTGCGAGGAAAATGGCACAAGCTATGTCATCCGCCTGAAAGAGAATGACATTCTCCGTAGAAAAGGATCTTACCTTGTAGATGAACTTGACGAGATCACCAGGAGAAACAAAGTCGATTATGCGGTAGCTTATGGTGAATTCATGTACAAAGCAGATTCATTGCTGAACATGTAATTACATGGTGCTAGCACCATGTAGAGAGGGCGATTAAGGAAAAATATTTGTGATACCCGTATGATACCTGTTTGGTCGGAAACTATGAATAGGGCGTGAAATTTGGATATTATGAATATAAAAATCCCCCAAAAGCAATTAGATATTTAACAATTATGTTATATGTGTAGCGAGTTCGAATAAAAAAATTTATTTTTTGGCACTCCTCTTTGACACTTTTTTGATAATCTCCTTTGTAAGAATCAGAAAATCCGAGCCATACGGAGCACCCGAGAAAACATCAAAAAAAGACATAAAAACATAGAGAAAAAAATTAGAAGCCTTGCATCAGAGACCATCCTGATGCAGGGCTTTTTCAGTCCTGAAAGAAGAGAAAAAAGGAAACCTTAAAGAACTCCACACCCGGAGAAAATGCAGTAAATAAGCCGATTCCAGCCGCTCTGAGAGAAAAGTTACAAAAGAATCTTATCAAAAGTATGCCTGAAAAGAACCTGGTGTTGTATGCATCGCTGAGAGAAAAAGGCAGAAAGTAAAAATAGTGCAGTATCCCGGAAGGGCCGGAAAGGGAAGTTTTTACAAGTGAGTTTGCTAAAAAAATGCAAAGTGGGTGTGCGAAGGGACATTCTAATTTGCATAAGGTATTTTACATAGCAGGTAGTCGATAAGATTGCCTGCTATTGTTTCACTTATTCTTATTTGTTGAATTCAAATATTATAAATGTTGTCAATAAAAATGTTTGATTAACACTCATAATAGGGTACAATACAAGTAGCAAAATAAAATATCGCACCAGCGGTGCGAGAAAAAATGAAAATGGGGTATGAAAAATGGCAAGAGACATATTGCTTTCTGGAGAATCAAAAAATATTGAATACAAAATTACTTTACCAGATAAAAGTGAAAAGTACATGAAAACAATCGTAGCTTTTGCCAATACTCAGGGCGGAAAGCTGATTGTAGGTGTAGATGACAAAACACACGAGATTGTGGGTGTGGAAACTGAAATATTATTTCAGTTGATGGATGGAATAGCCAATGCTATTTCAGATTCTTGTATGCCGCAGATTATTCCGGATATTGAACCCCAGACAATAGATGGAAAAACTGTTATTATTGTGTCCGTAGAAGCAGGAAAAAATCGGCCATATTATTTGAAATCAAAAGGGAAGGAGAATGGTACTTATATTCGTGTGGCAGGGACATCCAGACAAGCTTTTCCAGAGAAAATTAAGAGAACTTGAGATGGAAGGGGCAAGAATTTCATGGGATGAACTTACTTGTGTAGGCTATCCTGTTTCAGAAAATGTAACAGAAAAACTATGCAGAGATATTGAAAGCTTTCGGGAAAAAGCTAGAATGACAGAACATTCCGTAAAGAAAGAGCAACTTATTAACTGGAAAATTCTGAAGCAAAATGAAGGAAAGTTACTGGCAACGAATGCATATGCATTGTTAACTTCTGACTATTTTCCATTTTCTAAAACCCAATGTGCAGTCTTTAAAGGAACAGATAGGGCAGTATTTCTGGATAAGAGAGAATTTATAGGACCAATCTATACACAGATTGAATCAGCAGTAGATTTTGTTTTGAGAAACATAAGACTTGGAGCAACAATTGATGGCTTGGTGAGAAAGGAAAAATATGAACTTCCGCCAAAAGCAATCAGAGAAATGATTATCAATGCACATTGTCATCGAAATTTATTGGACGAATCTTGCATTCAAGTTGCAATATATGATAATCGACTGGAGGTGACTTCTCCGGGGGGGGGGGACTGTACAATGGACTGACATACGAGGAAGTCATGAATGGTCATTCTAAAATCCGAAATAAAGCAATTGCCAATATTTTTAGCCAGATGGGACTGGTAGAAGCATGGGGTAGTGGGATAAAAAGAATTCTTAATGCTGCGAAGGAATATGGACTTCCAGAACCAAAATTTCAAGAATTTGATAATATGTTTCGAGTAGAATTATTCCGTAATTCTTTACCGATGACTTCAGAAAATAAACACATCGGAGAAACATCGGAGAAGCATCGGAGAAACATCGGAGAAGCATCGGAGAAACATGGAATAGTTGAGCTTAATAGTACTCAGCAGGAAATAGTAAAGTTACTTTTGGAGAATAATCAGTTATCAGCAGCAAAATTAGCAGAAAAGATTGGCGTTGCCAGTCGAAATATAGAAAGCAATATTAAAAAATTAAAAGAACTTGGTATTCTTGTCCGACATGGTTCTCCTAAAAATGGATATTGGGAAGTTACAGATTGTGGGGAAAGGAACAATGAAGATACCGAATGATTATATGGAATTGTCCTATCGTATGGAAATTGTAGAAGACAAGGATGAAGGCGGATTTGTGGTTTCTTATCCAGATCTGCCTGGTTGTATCATTTGCGGAGAGACAAGGGAGAGTGCAGTAGTAAATGTATTAGATGCAAAAAAGGCAGGGCTTGAAGCATATTTTCAAAATAATGATTGCGAAGGAATCTCAACGCAGTTATAATGAAGTGGCAACAAACTGGCAACAGAAAATCAGCAAGCCAAAATAATATATGTAACAGAGATAAAATAATGGAAGAAAAGAGATGAAAACTAAATAAATATGTTTAGAACCATCTTCGAATTTGCCGAGTTTGAATAATGTACATGAGCCAAGAAATGTCGAATTTACGACATTTCTTGGCTCGTTTTATGTTGAGTGACAATCAAATGACAATAATTTTATAAACTACTCAAAAAATATTTTGTATTCACATTCAACTTGATCGAAAGGATCATTTCGGGAATCATCTTTAATGCCAATTACTTTAGTAAGAGCAATTTTTCCGTTTTCATTTATCCAAACTATAACATCATTTATATCGGCTGTCCGAACTCTTGATGAAAAATCAGTTTCATTTATATCAGAGAGATATATATTTTTAATATTGTCTACTTGCTTTATTCTGCCGATGGAGGCTATATTATTACAATCAGAATATGCATGGATGGAGGTATTGCTTGCTTTGCTCCATTTTGTAGAAAAGGTATAAATTCCCGAACCAATAGTGAGTTCGCCATTGTTATTTGAATAATCAAATGAGAATTTAGAAATAATTGAGCAAAAATTAGTATGTAAAGATGAGTGTTTGCCCATACCTTCCAAGCGTACTAAATTCATTTTAATTAATTTGCCTATGTGATGCTTGATGGAAGCAATAGAAAATCCTAAAATTTCGGCAATTTTAGAATAAGTTATATTCATATTTGCTGGATTATGTATTACTTCTAGAATGGCTAAATCAATATTTTGTAAATCGGGATATGCATTTTTAAGCATATCTTCAGGAAAAACTGTTAGATTACTACTACTGCTTGTTTTTGCTATTTTATCCTGCAAGGTATCAATAATTTGAGATTGGTAGTTTTCAATTGAATCAGCTCTTACCCAACCAGGAGATGGAAAATCTTTAACAAGTTTATTGAGTGCAATTGGTACATTAAGTGCTAATTCGGTTTGATTCTTCCAAATTGTAGCAAGACGAGTTTTCATTGCTTTCTCTCTAAATGCTTTCAGCTTTGATTGCTTAAGAGGATCGGTATCCTTTTTATCTTCAGAAACCGAACTGTTTTCATCTAAAGCAAATACAAGAATAGGAATTCCTTTGGACAATGCATAGTCGTATTCCATTTCCGTATAACTTATTTGAGTTTCTTCATTAATAGTTCCGTAACGTTTACCTATAATAAGTAGATAGTAATCACATAGGTCGATGACCTTGGTTATTACTTTAAATTGTTCGGTATTCGAAGCAACGAACATTTCCATTCCTGCTGGAATAAAATCTATTTTTAGTAATGCGTCAATTATTAATCTTCTTTCATCTATCAAATCAGTATATGTTGAACTAATGAAAATTTGGTATTTTCTAAAATTATCTGTTGACATATTATTCCACCTTCATATTTGTAATCGGTAATTTATTCCTTCTTCGGTTTCCTCTTCCTCTTCACATACGAGAAATCCGGAAATAAGTCTTTCAGCAGTTCAGCAGTTTCTGCTGCCTTTTCATCCTCATTCAGATTCTGAACCAGCAGTTGGTCGTCATCATCAAGATTTAACGAACCAGTATATTCCTTGTCTGGGTCTATCGGGTTCATAGGAAACTTTATCTCTTTGAGATAATATTCCGTTTCCGTTATTTCGTCATCCTCCAGCTTATTTCGTAGACGTGCCCAATATTCAACCATCTTCTTGAAGTTATCGAGGTCTTCTTGCGAGCGGGGACCGGCACTTGGAAGCCGTTCTTCAAATTTGAAGCATATTTCTCCGTCCTTCATTGTAGGGCGTAGTCCGTATGCCCATTCGATGTCAAACAGAACATGGAGTGCACTGAAGATATTGGCAACATCCGGATCTGATAATGCATAAAAACTGATATCTAGATTGTTGGCGATATTGAGCAAAGTCGCTTCGTCCGGATATCGGTTTCCGAGCTCGTAGTTTCGGATTGTGGATTCGTTTAGTCCGCATTTATCTGCCAATTCCTTTTGCGTCATTTCTGCTGCAATTCTGAAATTTCTAATTAAAAAGCCTACACGGCTAGTGAATTTTTCGCCCATTTTAACAGCTCCTTGTAAGTGTAATGAGTGTTGTAGCATGCATGAAAACACGAGGTACAAATCATACATATACATAGATTATAACATCAACAGTACAAAAGTGAAATGTTTTTTGCTAAAAAGTATTGACAGTGCAAAAATGAACTGCTAATATAAAACACATCAAAACCGTTCAAAAATGAACTGAATAATAAACGAAAGAGAGGAGACATTTGCTTATGGAGAACAAACGATTTTTAACAGCACAGGATGTCATGGAAATGCTGGATGTATCACTATCCTATGCGTATAAGCTGATACGGCGACTGAATGCAGAACTTGAGTCTGAAGGATTTGTGACAATAAAAGGGCGTGTCAGCACGCAGTATTTTATGGAACGAATCTACGGACTGTCCACAGATAAGGAGGTGGGATAGATGGCGGTTATCAAGAACAAAAAGACCGGAATTTGGGAGGTGAGGACTTATTATAAGGATTTGACCGGAGAAAGGAAGCAGAAGACCAAGAGGGGCTTTGCGAAGAAAAACGAAGCTCTCGAATGGGAGCGGAACTTCAAGCTGAAAGAGAATCAGAGTATCAGTATGAGCTTTAAAAGTTTTGTGGATATTTATTTGACGGATTTGAAGCCGAGAATAAAGCGCAATACGTTTCTGACAAGCTCAAAAGATGTTGGATGATACCAAGGTTGAAACTCAGAAATTGCAGTTAGAGGAAACGGATTTACGTCTGAAGAATTCTGAATTGCGGTTAGAGTATTCTGAAAATGTAGATAAGCTCACAGATAAACAAAAGGAAACCGAGGCAGCTCAAAAAGAGGCTGACAAGTGGATGATGATATCTGACACCGCAAAATGGCAGACGGAACAGGCACAGATTAAACTGGAGGAGGCGGAAAGTCTTAAGAAAGAACTTTTGGGAGCGGTTGATGGCGATGATTATTTAAAGGAGTAGGTAATAAAGCTGAGGTATCAGAATCAGATGCTTAAGGAAGAAAAACGGAGTTTGAAGGACAAGCTGGAAAAGGTGTATGAGTTTATGAAGCAGTTTGTGATTGGTGGGATGAATCTGCTGGAGAAGTTTTTGGAATGGATTGGGGAGAAAGTTAAGGATGTTGGGAGAGGAAGGTGATGGAAAGTTATGTAGCATGTTAAGAAATTTTTATGGAGAAACAATGGTATATATGTTAAAATATAGTGGAGTTTGAAAGTAAGGAGGGAGCCATAGATATGACTCCCAGGAGTTTTTATTTGACAATTACATAGTCTCTGCGATTGATGGTTTGTATACGGTTAGAATCCTTTAACAGTTTTATTGATTTATCCAATTGAGAGGTAGAAATATCAGGATATAATACTTTCAAGTAAGATAAAATATTTATTTTAGTTAAAGGCTCATTTTTACAAAGAATGCTAATTATTTCCTCAGAAATAATTGCTGTGTGGCGATTGGCTTCTTCGGTGACAATAAGTTTATCTAGTTTGTCTTGAGAGTATTTATTGAGGAACATTTTATCAATTAATGCCACAAATTCATCTGTAGTACGTTCAGTTTGAGTAACTTTCATACTATTTGAGATTTGAAACTGGTCACCCATAGCAGTATTGAATTTCAATTCGCTTTCAGAAACATATTTTAAATCAAAGATGTTACAATCTACTAAGTGAAAACCATAGCATTTATTGTTATTAATAATACTTTTATGTTCTATCGATAGAATAAAAAAGAATGCATCAGGATTATTTATGTAAAAAGGTCGTATTTTACGGAATGAAGTGAGGTTAGATCCCTTCCCCGCATTATTTCCTTTTGCAAGTGAGGCAGATTTAACATCAATTAATATATCATATGTTATTCCATCTAATTCAAGAGATATGTAAATGTCTTCAAGACTGCTACTTTCTTTACTTGTAACAGATTTAATGTTTGTATGTGTACTCGAAGCACGATTAAATATTTCATAAGTCCATTCATCGATAAAGGGACCTGCAATTTTATGGATATCTTTTTCGGGGACATTACAGTCTAAATTTGTGTTAATCTCAACTGAATTTGTCGCAGATGAAGATAATGCAGATTTTATGATATCAATGAGATATTTTTGTAATCGTTGAGATGTTTGAAAGTGATGATTCATTTTGTATCCTCCTTTTTGCATTTGAGAGTATTATATCATAATATGTTGGAGAAAGGAACGATTTGTATGAATATAGATTTGAAAGCAATTTGTGGAGACGCCATCATAGAGTTAAAAAAAATAGAGTCTAATTCTGTGGACTTAATTGTTACGGATCCACCTTATAACTTGAATAAGGATTATGGTAATAATAGTGATAAGCTTGAATTTGATGAGTACTTAAATTTTTCTAGAAAATGGATAAGGGAGGCTGTAAGAGTATTAAAACCTGAGGGTACAATGTATGTGTTTATGGGAATGAAATATATATCATATATTTATAATATTTTGGAGAAGGAAATGAGTATGTATTTTAATTCATGGATTACTTGGTACTATACTCAAGGTATAGGAAAAACTAAGGGGTATTCCCCTAGACACGATGATATACTTATGTTTACAAAGGATAAGAAGAAGTTCAAATTTAATTTGGACGAGATTAGAGTACCACAGAAGTATTATAGATCTGTTAATAATATGAGAGGTGCGAATCCTGGAAATGTATGGGAATTTTCACATATGCATTATTGCAATAAGAATAGAACGAAACATCCAACTCAGAAACCGGAAGGATTATATGAAAGAATGATATTAGCTTCATCTGATGAGGGAGATGTGGTGTTGGATCCTTTTCTTGGTAGTGGTACATTGTTGCATGTGTGTCAGAATACTAATAGAAACGGTATTGGTATTGATATAAATCCAGAATATATTCAGATGTCAAAGGAACGATTGAAAGAAGAATTTTTGGGATTTGATAGTATTGACGAAAGAATGAAAAGAGTACCAAACGATTTGAATGATGCTGAAATCAGAGAAAATTATATAAAAAATCATATTGGTTGGTTTTTGAAAAATCATCAAGACGCAATTGATGATTTTATGAAGGAGGTAAAAGAGAAGTATTATGATAAGATGAAAGAAACAAACCAATTATACCTATTTGAAATGTATACATCCGGTAAACATAGTGAAAAATAGATTAGTTATGGTATTTTTATTGATTGTGGTGTAGTAAAATAGAGTGACAACAAAATGACAATGTAATCTCCCCCAAATCTATGCAGTAAGTAGAAAATAGACAAAACCCCACAATTTCTGCCGTAAAATAAAAAAAAACACTACACAACAACTTGACAAAGAGGAGTTTGAATAAGAGCAACAAGTCTTGGAACCCGCTAAATAAGCGACTTCCGAGACTTTTTCTTTTGCTCTGCTACTAATAGCAACTATGCTTTCCTTTAATTTGGGAGCGGATTAGTGAAGATAATAAAGAATGAACTTCAGTGATGAATTACAGCTGGAAATGAAAAGAATACTTGAGATGAGCAGGCGATGGAACGGTTAGAATTATTCCTAAGAGCAAGCCAGCAAAGGTAATTGATTTTGCTCAGTACATAGAAAACAATCGTGGTACTAACGATTAGTACCACAATACTTTTTCTTGCAGAAATATCGGCTAGAGATTATAATTCTAATAGGTGGACAAGATGTAAGATATCAATACAAAACAGTATAGATAACCATATTGAAATAACCTAAATCAAACTAGGTTTTGCGAATTCGAGTGATTTTTTAAAAAATAAAATATAGAAGGATTTTTTCAATAGTAAATGAAGAAGGCTCCAGGAGATTTTAAGAGATCTTCTGGGACCGTTTATTTATGTGTGGTATACTGGAATATATCTATATGAAAATTTGATTCAAAGCCTTATCCAAGTAAGATATGGA
>QWCK01000205.1_pt1 | contig 120351 bp, 105 predicted proteins | sample 1972571 | NCBI WGS metagenome assembly QWCK01 (sample SAMN09866710, study PRJNA288562) | Human gut metagenome isolate term2_stool, whole genome shotgun sequencing... | isolation source: gut | host: Homo sapiens | place: USA: California | reverse complement strand
TTAGTTAGTTAGTTAGTTAATTAATTATTTATTTAGGGTTAGCTTATATATAAAGTGAGCGACAAGGTGAGCGACAAGGTGAGCGACAAGGTGAGCGACAAGTTTATGTGATTAGACAATTAATTAGTAGGTATAGCTAACTCCTCTAAATTATTGTTCAGGTGGGTTAGAAACTACTTATCTATAGACAAAATTTAGTTTAATTAATATGCCGGTTGGCAACTACACTCTCTACATAAAAGAACATATGTGCTGAGTCTATTACCGGAAAGAACATATAGGCTGAGTTTGTTGCCGGTTTTACTATAAAATTAAAAGAAATTAACTATAAAAATTTTACTTGGGTCATGGGACGAGTCTTACTGTAAAAGCGTTTAAGGCATTTTAATGGTAAATGATATTGTAGCGTTAGAGTGTGACGTGATGATTAAGGTTTAGGAATAAAGCGTAAGGCTCTATTGGTAAAAAGTTTTTGGCTTTGTAGGTATAACTGTAATTAGAGTTTTTATTTTTAAGTAATGGTGGATACGCTAAACAAGTAATTTGGTTGAGTGTTAGATAGTTTAGACAATGCTGACTAAACTTATTAACTTTGATTAGCTTTGATTAGCAAGTGTTTTTGCACTACTGGTTAAAAGGGTTATGTTATATGGTAGTTTTTATATAATTAGTGTTATAGTTTGTTGTTTTCAGCTAATTTAAAATAAGTGTTAAACGTTGTGTTTAGGCTAAACAGCTAGTGATCATGTGATACGGTTAGTTAACACCTTTTTGGGATCTGTTTAATAGATCATTACCTTTAGTTTAAAATATTAAACTTGTGCTGAGCTGTACTTTTGTGCAGAAACATCTTTTGCAAGTTGCTAGGTCTTTGTAAATAAATAGATTGCCTTAAAGGAATGCCTGTTATTGTTCTGATTGCTATCTTTTTATTTAAGATTCTATTTCTTCTTTAGCAACAGATCAATTGCAACATCGCTTCTATCGATAGATTAGCGTCTAGATTAATGCGTTAGTATCTTTTAAATCAAACCTATATTAAAATAACTTATCTATATGGATAGATACAGCAGTTCCATACTATTCCATTAATTTGCTTTGTTTAATTTTAAGTTGTAAAAGAAACATGTTTTGCAGATGTCCAGTTAATAGTAAAGCTTTTTGCTTATTACTATTACGTTATTTGATTAATAAATTTTATTTTTTGTTTAAAACATTAAACTTTTAAAATTTGTTCTTTTTGCTTGATAAAGATATCCAACAGAATGCCTGTAATTGATCAGTTGCTGTGTTTATTAGAACTTGTTTGTTCATAACTATTTATTCCAGCTGCTGCTCAATTGCTAAGAAACTTGTCTGTATATGTTTAGTGGGCTAGGATGCATTTTGTCTTTAATTATATATGTTTTAACATTTTCTTATTCATAATAAATGGGGGAAATAATAGTATCACAACTATATTTTACGGAAAGCCTTTTGTTAAATAGAATTCGGCATCTTTTTAATTAATAGAAAGTCTCATGTGCTTATAGCAAAAGTTCTGTCTGAGTCGTTCTGGAACTTCTGCTGAGGTTTATGGGTTAAAACTTCAAGTGACTTGCGATTTATTTTTTCTAAACTTCTGCCTTATCTATATTAAAATAGTATAGATATTAATTATCTTTTTTTGGCTCACTATTATGCTTTTTATGCACGAAAACAAGACCAAAACCTTATTCTTTTTTTGGCCTAAGCACTTTTATTCATTTTTTTGTTTTTTTAGTTAGGTAAATTCCCAGGTTCGATTCTTCCCAAGAACAGTCCAAGGATCATCTTTAATGAAGAAGCATAATAAGTTAAAAATGTGTTCTTTTACTATACCTTGCTTATGAGCTCGCCATTTTCTTATTTTTTCTAGGGACCATAACTTCTCTACCCCAACTTTTTCAAGGGAATTTTTAATAACTTCGTTTTCACTTGGTATTAACTTATTTTCGATATTATTTATTTCTCTAGAATCGTCTTCTTTATTTAAAGTAAATTCTTCTATTTTATCTAAAAGAAAAACTTTTGCAACATAGTACCAGATCTCGACCTTTTTATATCCTATAGCTTCTAACTCATCTTTTAAATGTTTAAATTTAGAGATTGCTGTATTTTTTAAAGAACTAATGTTTTCTTTTATTCTATTAATTAAACCTTTCACATCTTCTTTAATAGCTTTTATAATTCTTAAGTAATGATAAAAAGTCTTACTAGAAATCTTATTTTCTTCGCAGAAGGACTCTAACTCATCCTTTGAAATATTTGAGTCACTGCTTCTTCTACAGATGAAAGACGATAAATTATCCATAATCCTTATGATTTTATTGTCTTTTTTTATCTTTTGTTCTTTTCTAATATCTTCTCTTTTCACTTGACCTAAAGTCCTTAGAAGGATTTCAGGATAATCTAATGTGAATGCCACACATGCTGTTTTTTCAACAATAAGTTCATTAGAAAATTTAAATGAAGGGTTATAATATTCAGCCTTAATTCTTTTATAAAAATTAAATATTTCTTCTTCGTTTTTGAAGTATGGTGCAGGAATATTTTCTTCAATTTCAAGAATGATTGCTTTTATTTCCTTGTAAGGCATCTTTGCATAAATGGCATGAAGAATTAGGTTAAAATATCCGTTGTTTCTAAAACCGATAGGCTTTCTGTTTGCAGCAAAAATCATAGAGTCTTTTATGTCAAATACTCTATTTTTAAGTGTTTCATTAAGATTTTTTGCTGCTGCCTCACGTCTCTTATTTATAGATTCTTCTGAAACTTCTTGTCCTTTATAAAAACTTTTCTTTCTTTTTGCCTTCTGTCTATTTTTCTTTTCTTCAGCTGCCTTTTCTTTTAAAAGTCTTCTTCTTTCTATATCTTTTGCGTTTTCTTCTTTTGTCCCAATAAGACTATCTAGAATTTCTGAAAAAACATGAGTACAGTCCTTGTTAAAATAAAGAGTTTCTGCCTTTGTACCTGATTTAAGGTTATATGTATCGGGAAGTCTCATCTTCTGAGAAATTGCACCTGTTGCTTTGTCAACCTTTGGATTTGTGCCATCTGGAAGAATAATTTCTGATAAGATGTCATTATCATATACTTTTACAAGTTCAGAATGGACATATTCAATTAAATTACTAGCCTTTTTGCTGTTTAAATACACTTGATCTTTTGCAACAAAATGAAGCTGTAGTCCTCTTCCTGAATAGACTATAGCTGTTGGCTTAGGGATATTTTTTTCTTCTGCAAAGTATAGAATGGAGTTAGCATAGTTGCTGTACAGACTTTTTTCATAAGACATCTCGTCATCTCTGATGTCTATATCCAACATAATGTCTTGGACAGCAAGGATGTTTTTCTTTGAGCTTGAACAGAAAAATGTTATAACCTCTTTTTCTTTACCGTTTTTGTCTATGTAAACTTCTCTCGACCTATTTGTCTTTTTAAGACTTTTTAAAAGCACCGGCATAACATATGTATTGCCAAACTGCTTGGAAAAGTTTTGCTTGTTTTTGTCTTTTCCGTAAACAAGAGAATGTTTTTTGCCATCTTCTGTTAATATATCGTTAGTTTTAGCAAGTCGCATACTACTTGTTTTTGCATTTAAAAATATCGGAATAGCGCCATTTCTTGCAAGAAAATCAATAAATTCCTTGTCAATGGGGCTTAGGTCTATTTCAATATAAGGAATAGCACCGTCATCTTTTACACGCTTAAAATCATCTAAAATGTCAAAGGGGTCTCTTTCAATTCCGTCATTATTTACTTCAACTTTGATAAAATCTGGTTCAACAAAGTCTTTAGCTTCCTTTACAACAACTTTTTTAAATGAGTCTATATCTTTTTTCTTTAGTTTATTAAATTCGCCATGTGTAATCGTCTTTGCCTTTTCTCTTATTCCTGGCATTTTTAAAGTTTTTGGCATTTTGTCTCACCCCTTTTTCTTACTTTTTGTATCTTAATACTAATAGTGTAACATATAGTTAAAGTTTGTACAAGCTTTAACGGAAATAAAAAAAGAGCTTGGCCAGGCTCTTTTTTTTGTTTTAAACTCAATAAACCTACATTTCGAATTCTGCCACTTCGTCCTTTGTAAGGACTGTGTAGTGGTTTCCCCAGTTATCTGCGCTAATTTCAGCCCAGTATACCCCGAGTACTGGAGTGCTGTAGTAGCTATAGATTTCGTCTTGGTATGCTGGAAAGAATCCACCATTAGGACTTTCTGAACGAGCATCAGCAAGTTTAGATGGGTCATATATTGCAGCTTCTTTGCACACTTCAAGATACACTTCTTCTTCGATAAGGTTTTCTTTTAAGTTTAAAAGATCTTCGTACATTTCTTCATTTAGTAATTCTCTTATTTTCATTTTTATCCTCCTTGACTAACTTTTGTTAGTCTCTTATTTTTTTTAACAAAAACTTTACATTATAACATTTTAAATTTCAAATAATTTGTAATTTTAAAAACATCATAAAAATAAACAATATTTACTATTGATAGTATATCTAAAAAAATATTTATTGCAAAAAAACTTTTTAATTTATTTTTATTAATTTTATTTTGTCTTTCTTTATGTCTTTTTAGTTGCAAAAATGCACTAATTATGGTATAATATATTTAATATCAAGAACAACAAGTTGATAAAGCGACAAGCTTTGGAGAAAAATATTAAAAAAAGTGAAAAGGAGAACATTATGAACTTCGAGGGAACTTTAATTAATGGAATCACAGTAGCAAAAGGTTATGATATTTTAGAAAAGTATGCAACTGAGGAAAGGATTTATGCATTGTGGAGCCAGTTCTTAAGTGAGTACAATAAGCTTGTTCAAGGAAAAAAGAACAACGCATATTCTTGTATTCGTGCGACATTAATTTTGCTATCTTTAGCTGATAAAGAAATTAATTTGTATGACACAATCAATCATATTAACTATGAAACAAGGATAGATAGAGTAGAGTTTTTAAAGCTTTATGCTAAATCTTTAATCAACATCAAGGAAAAACACTTAAAAGCTCACGCTTTCAATAATATTTGCCTTATAGCTTGTAAGACATTATTAGATGTTACAAACGAAGGGGAAGACATGTTGTGGGGATTTAGCTTTGATATTCTTGAGGACTTTAAAACAATACTGCTAGCTGAAGAAGAGGGCTATTACAAAACGCTAAAGGAAGAACTTCTTAATAAAATACTCTATTGCAATGAATTTCGTGAAGTATATAACTATGACACAAGCACGATTCTTGAGATTATGGAAGACGTTGTAGATGATATTACAGCTGACTTTGACGATTGTGATGAGTACTTTTCAAATGAACTTCATATGGAAGCTCATAGGTTTTTAGAAGATTATTTATCTAGTCGTAATATTCAAGGCAAGCACGACACATTAACAGAAAACAACGGCAATATGTTAGTGACCAGACTTACAAACCTTATTAAAGAAAATAGTTTTGCATGGTTAATTGAGCATGTCGACCTTGAAGATGGTTACTATAAAGTAGATAGAAATAAAAACTACAAAGGATATGTTGGTACAGTATTGTATAGGGGTGTGTATTATGATTTTAATACAGACTCTAACGACATTGTTGCCAGACAAGGAGATATTAAAGAAGATTTTTCAGTTTTAGGCGAAATAACGGATATTATCTCCGACTATTATGAAGCAGAGTATAGTAAATAAAAAAACTCAAGATTGTCCTTAAAAGTTTTTTTGGTTGTAGCAGTTTTTCTAAAATTTTGGATTGTATAATACACATAGGAAGGGTGTTTGTTGTGAAAATTGCCGATGCTGTAGTAAAAATGATCAAAGAAGGATTAACAAAAGATTTAATGTTTTGTGAAAAAAATAAGATTGTAATTGTACCGAAGTTAGATAGTGATTTTTGTCATGCAGCAATAGCACAGGCAGGGAAAAAGCCGTCTAAGCACAAATATTGGGCGCAAAGATCTTTAGAATGTGATCGTGTTGCAAATGCTTTAGAAAAAGATTCAAGATTTCACAAGTTTATACATTATACAGGATGCAAAGCTTTCGAATATCTGTTAGTTGAATAGTAAGAGCGTAGAGACAATTTTGAGGGTATTAATTTAGAATCTGATGAAAAGACTTTGTTTAAAAACTATAAACTTTATATAAGTGTTGATAATTATAAGGAGTAAAATATGCAAAGTGGAGTTACAAATAAAGAAGAATTAATAAAAATTATAGAGGAATGTGATTATAAAATTACAGAGGTAAAAAATCGTTTTGTAATTACAAATTGTGGAACAGAGTTAAGAACTAAGATTATAATTCCAAAAGGTGAAAATAGATTTTACATCAATAGTGAAATTAGTTTTTTCTTTGGTCAAAAGGACTATAGGGTGCTTGAGGCTGTTATGGAATATTCAAAACTTCCCACATTAAATAGAGATAATTAAAACTCTGTAATCCAGGTAGTAAATTTGTGAACTACAAAAATAAGGGAATCTTGTAAATTGTATATTAATTAGGAGGTAGGATTATGAAAAATTTTAAAGCTGGGGACCTAATAGTTCAAATTAAACCCGAAGGATGCGAAATTGGAAAAATTAAGAGAATTAAAGAAGATGGTAATTATGGCCTTGCATGGTTTCATGACAGCGATACAGCAGCTTTAGTGAATTTAGATTTTATTTTTCCGGTGTTAAACGATTATTGTTTGAAAGAGATTTTACAAAAAAGGAATAATTATGGACAAACAAAAATTTAGAGAAGAAGTGGAAAAACTTTATCAAACATTTGATAGGGAAGATGAAGAACACCAAGTAAACGAAGTTTTGGAAAGAGGATTAATCGACTCATTTGATTTGCAGTTTGTTAACTTGTTTCAAGACCAACTTGAGAGATTGCAAGATTTAGTAGATGAATACTTAATTTCTGATAATTTAGAAAGTCTTGAGGAGAAAAAAGATGAGCAAAATTTTTAAAATCAATATCTTGGTAGATATTAGTGATGACGAAATAGTTGAGTTAGCTGATGATTTAAACCAAGAAGAAATTGAAGAAGAAATTTGGAATTATATTAAAGACCGACTTGATTGGTCGTATGAACAAATTAATTAGGGGGAACAATATGAGTCAAAGACATTGGCTAACAGTTAAAAAATGGGACACACCTGTATACAGAAGGCAAATTTTTGGAAACAACATTTTTGCAGATGAAGAATTTTACAACAATCTAAACCTCGACATAGACTGGGGTGACGGACGTTTAGAAGAGACTGAAGTGCAGTTGAAAGACTTCATGTTGGAATGGTGGAAGTATATTGCTAGGACCTTCGACATTAAGACTATCGGGGAAGATTATGAAATGCTTTTTAACTGGGATGAGGGTGATGATATGTTATATTCACAACTAGTTTTCCAAAATCATGGAGTTCTAAACCAATATTTTGCAGTTTTGGAACGCCTAGTAGCTTACACGGAGCCTTTTAATGTAGCAAACTTAGAAGAAGGATATAAGTTATACATAAGTATTTATTAAGAAAAACTCTATTGTTGAGCTTTATTAAATATTACTGGTGTATAAATTAAAGGAGAATAATTTATGAAATTTTCAATAGACCAAATTCAAAAACTTATAGAATACCATTATTCAAAAGATGAGGAAAAATTTAAAACAGTAGCCCTTTCTCTTGCTGCAGGTATAGCTAAGGACGGAAACGAAAAACTTGCTAAAAATTTATTGGAATTAACAAAACCAAAAGACTATGTTCAAATAAAACACTCTCTTCCAGATCTTTCTGGCAATAAATATATTTCTATATTAAAAAACTTGTTAAAAGATGGACTTAATTATATAGCTTTTATTAAAGATACAAGTCCTAAACGAGGTAAAACTGAAAAATTTATTGCAATTTATGCCCCAAGTTTTGAACAACTAACATGTAAAGAAGATTCAGGTGTTAGGTTGGTTGAGAAACAGTATAGGGGGAAAAGCATATGTATCGAATACATTGATATAAGAGATTTCTATAAATTTTTAGCATTGGAGCCTAAAAGTGAATGTAATGTGTTTGGGATGTTGAAAACTTTATTTTCAGATAACTATGTTATTAATCCCAGCTTCGCAACTTGTTTTCAATTTCTTCTAAATCAGAAAGAAAACATTGCTGTGATAGATCAAGAAACGCTTTTCTATAATTTTTTAGGGCCGTTTAAAGAAGGTTGCGAAAAGGTGATTAAGTACTCTGATAATAATTCTGACTTTATTCCTTTTATCTTCGATGGGCTGCTAATGAAGCATTTTATTAAAGAATATAAGTCTTTTAGTGATTCTTATGATTTTGCTTTAAAGGAAATTGATCGTATGAATTTAAAAGAAAGATCTGAGTTTGTAAGGACTTTAGAAGGATTAATTTCTGATTTAAGGTTTACTAAAGAGTGTGAAGACGATTATATAAAAAGGCCCTATGTTAAAGAAGAGATTGATAAAATATTAATAGATATCATGAGAAAAGCAATGATTATGGAAATTTATAGGGAGGACTATAGATAGAAATTCTTTAATCCAAGATTTTGACTTTCTATTTGCAATTAAAGATGATAAATTCCTATATTCTGATTTAGTTTTCCAGAATCATACGATGGATGAAAGGATATATAAGTGTTCTTGTGGCAATGTAATAGATAGAGATCTAAATGCTGCAACTTGTGGACTTTGTGTAAGACGATAACTTCCATTGGACTCATCCAGTGGGTTTTATCGCAACGAAGGTTGAAGCAAGAAGCTCCCACTTCAAAAGCTTGCTTTAAGTGGGGGTAGTTCACAGTACGTTTCATTAGATTCCATTACAATTGCTTAAGATTTGTTTTTAATTTTTTCACTTACACTCTATTTTTTTAAAGGAGGAGATGGTTTGAGTGAGCAGCAATAATCTTGTTTTAAATAAGTTTTTCACCAAATACATATTTAGTGATTTAGTAGCCAATCACACAAATAATATATATCGTACTGTGGTAAAACGATATTTAAAAGATGAGCGAGACCGAAACAATGGTGAGGTTATTAGTCAAATATACAAATATATGTCTAAAAATTATCGCAATGAATATTTTTATCAGAATACAATGCTAAACAAACTTCTTCTGGGAAGGCATAGTCTAAATACTACTACGGCACTTACTCAAACACCGATAGGAAAATCTAAAGCAGATTTTATTATGATAAATGATAAGGCTATAGTTTACGAAATCAAAACTGAATTGGACAATTTCGAGCGGTTAGATACCCAGTTAAATGACTATTTCAAAGCATTTAATCATGTTTGTGTTGTTACTAGTGAAAGTAATTTTGAAAAAATAAGTAAACTTTTAAAAAATACTCCTGTTGGGATATGTATTTTATCTAATAAAAATACTTTGCAATTTCCAAAAGAACCAGAAGAAAATAATGACAAATTGTCACATAAGGTATTATTTAAAGTTTTGCATAAAAAGGAATTTGAAGAAATACTAAACATTCACTACGGAAGTCTTCCTAATACAACTCAAGTCTTCTATTATGATGAATGCTTTCGTCTGTTTTCAAGTATTCCAATATCTATTTTATATCCAATGGTATTGGTTCAATTAAAAAAGAGAAATCACATAATAAAAGAGTATTATCAAGATGTTCCTTATGAATTAAAATCATTATTGTACTTTTATAATGCAAAAGAAAAGGACTATTTAAATTTGTCACATTTCCTTAATGATAAGTATAGGGGGTAACAAAGTAAACTACAACACCCCTAAAGGAATGTTGTTTCCGCAAAGGAGTTTTTTATGAAAGAACATATAAATGTTCTTGCGTCAATGTCATTGATAGAGACTTAACCGCTGCAATAAATATAAAAAGAGAAGGAAAGAGAGCTTTCACATAAAAATATAAAACTTTTATATATTCACAGGAAGGGATGAATTCAATAAAATGCAAGAAATATTCGTAATAATTTCCATTGGAATAATATATTGTTTCTGGAAAGCAAACTCCGCAAAACTCCAAAAAATACTTTCAGTAAGCTATGGAATATGTGCGATGGTATTTTCAGCTTATGCGAAGCTAGATGCAGATATAGTGATTGCTTTTATAGTATTTTTAAGCGGTACAGTCTTTGGGCTAATAATATCAGAATGTGGAATAGCTGAAGAAGTGACGGGATTATCTTGTGTATATATATTGTATAGGAGTCCCAACATTTACCAACAAGAGTACACAAATTTAGCTTTATGGCTGTGTTTGACATTAGTACTAATGGGTGGGATATTTGGATGTAAAAACCTGAACTCCATAAAAATCGTTAAAAAATCAAAAAATATGTCCAAATAAAGCTGTGCTAAGTTAAAGACTTAGCCTTTTTTAGACCACTGTTGAAACAAAGATAAGGAAGGATGCAGGAACAAAGAAAGAATCTATAATAGAAATGTGGCAGAAATACTGCTGCAATCCTACTATCTTTTTATATATATTTTGGTAAGCAATAAACTGATTATACCATTATTTATCTTACCAACAAAAAAGACCTGGAACTACTCTAGGTCTTTTTTTGCTTGTAAAAACTAAGTCTTGGTAGTATAATATATATGTAAGTATTATTGTTTTAAGTATATTTTTAGGAGGTAAAATATGAAGTATGTTATGAACGTAAGGGAGATTTTAGAGACAATAAGATATGTTCAAGCAGAATCTGATAAGGAAGCTATTAAGATTACAGAAGAAATGTATTATGGCGGAGAAGAGATAGTTCTTGGTCCAGATGACTGTGTTGGTACAGAATTTAAGATTTTGTTGCGTGGAGATGAATATCTTGACTATTCCGATGTAGAAGAAAGAGTTCTTTTAGACTTTTCTGAGCTGCCTTTGTGGGCATTTTTTAAAATTTATAACATTTATAACAACGAACTTATTGGTGATTTGTCTTGCGGATCATCTGAAGAAGTTTGTTATCTATCTTATGAAAAGGTCTGGATTGTTAAAAATGTATCCCTTAAAAAGAAAATTAGGGATAATGTAGATAAGATTATGTCTGATACAAGCTTTATTGTCATTGACGACAAGGTCAATGACGGGGTTTGGCTCGCTTTAAATGGATCCGGCATGGACATCTATAAAGATGAGTTTGACCCATTATACAAGATTGTTAATAAGGGGGGTTACTATGAAGATTAAGAAAATAGGCCTTTTAGGTAAAGGCGGATCAGGAAAAGATGAGGTTGCCAATATTCTTAGAAGAAAAGGCTACACCTTCGTTGCTTTTTCAGATGGGCTCTATGATATATGCAGAAACTTCTATAATATGAAGGAAAAGGATAGAGCTCTTTTGCAAGATGTCGGCAAAGCTATGAGGTCTGTTAACATTGATGTATTTGTTAATAGGGCTTTAAATGATTTAAAAGGTCACTCAATGCAGGGAATTAGTGACGTAAGGCACGTTAACGAATATGAAAAACTAAAGAATAACGGTTTTAAGTTTGTAAGGATTGAGGCTTCTTTACCTATAAGAATAGATAGGATAAAATCTAGAGATCACATAGGCTGCGACAAAGAATATGTGGATAGGTTAGAAAATAATCCTATAGAAAACTATTTAAATGATTATCCAGTAGACTATACTATAGTTAATGAGGGTAGTTTAGAAGATCTTAAAACTGCTGTCGATAAAATGCTTGAGGAATTAGAAGAGGTTTGATCCTCTTCTTTTTTTTGTAGAGATTTGTAGCGAAGAACAAATGTTTTGTGTAAGTTGGTCTTTTGGGCTGGTTGAATTGCCATACCTGTCTAATTGATAATTATTATCATCCCATGTCGGTCTTTAATTCTTTTTTTTGGTCTTCTTTTGTATGCATATGAATAGAAGGCTTAGCTATTTAATATCTGAGAAAAATTTGTAGGGCTGTTAGTTTGTTTATATAAAAAACATTTATCCTCATTTTGATCCCAGTTTTTTTATTGGGCTTGAGGATGCGTTTTTCTGATAAGGGATATGGATTTTATTTCGTGAATCTTTTTGAAAAATTCTATCTTTTAATTTATAATAATATTATAAGTAGTTAGTTTTTAAATGGATGGACATAATACTTGTCTATCCTAGTATTTTTAGGAGGTACAAAAATGTATAATGAAGAATTAAAAATGTGGGCAAATGAACAAGTGTTAAAACACGGTATCAACACTCTAAATGCGATCCCTCTTGTTTATTGGGAAGCTAATGCCACAAAGAAAGAAGAAAAAGAAGGTTTGGGGCATGGTGTGTCTTATCACATCTATAATTTTAAAGATGGTACTCACCATTATTTAAAAAACAAGCTTAATATTGGCGATGGTACGGATTATAGGAAACCTGAGCTAATAGAAAAGTTTGGTAAAGACATTGTAGTTTATAAAGCTGATAGCAAATACTATATTAGTAAATTTTTAATTAAACCTGTGGATGATGGGGCTATAATGGTTCAATCTGTTAAGTTTGCACCTAAAAAACCCTTTAAAAAGGATTATGGTGTAAAAAGAGATTTTCACAAGAGCAATAACAATTCTACTCTTGCTGATACTGTGATGTTTTTGCTAAAAGATAAGACTTTTATTAGAATAGACAATTATCAAAAACTTTTTACAGGTTATGGGTCACCGGAATATTATATGGATCATAATGACGTATACAAGTCTTGCGTTCCTGATCTTGTAAATGATTTTAATCTTGAAAATATATCCAATTTCCCTTATAAAGGTGGGGGCTTTGGAGTTTATGGTGAAAGTTTTTCTAGTATGGTTAAAAATAGTCTTGGCGATAACTTTAGAAGGTTTTATGTCTTAGGCGGTACAACGATTGCTGATATCTCAAACATTTGGATGTTACGTGAAATTATCGGTTATAAGGAAGTAAGCCTTCCTAATAGTAAAAGACAAAAAATTATAAACGAACTTGACGAAAGGTTATGTAACATTAATTCTGATGATTTCGAAATACTAAATAAATCTAAGGATAATGGCGAAGCTTTATCTGGATTTCATTATTCTAACGAAGAAGAGTTTGCCAATAAAGTTGCTTATCTTGACAAAACACCTGATGGCAATATTGCTATAAGATATTTCATGGAAATGAAAACTGATAATGGTGAATTTATTGGATCAGAAGAAGTGTTAAGGCTTTATGTTGATCAAAATGGATTTGTTGGTGCAAAAAAACGCTTTGATGGCACATGGGCTGCTGTAAATGCTACAAAGGATGCGAGCAACTGGAATGCAGACAGGTTTTTTATGAAGAAAGATTTATTTAATGAATCAATGAAGAATATCATCTATTATATAAAGGATATTCTGATGAATAGTGAAAAACCTGGATATACTCTTTATTCTGTTTTGAGATACCCTATTATTGAATCTGCTATAAAGACTGGAATTTCTTTTGAAACAAAATATTATTGTGAAAATGCTCTTGATGCTTTAAAGCATAAAGTTGGGGGCATTAATACAGGCGAAAAAAACCTTAAAAAAGCTCTTGGACTAAATGCACATCAAATAGAATATTTAAAAAATAATCCTCAATCTTCAATGATTAGAGACATTAAAAGGCTTTTTATGGATAACAGAGAATATGGAAGAGATGAATATTATTCTATAGCTGATATGGATAATGACTATTTTGATTTTGTATTGGACAAGCTTAGAAGACTTTCTTTTTTAGATTCATCTAAAACTAATATTTATAGCGATAAACCAGAATATCACCACAACGTTGAAGATATTAGTGAGATAACTGGTGTGAGTTATGGACTAGAAAATATATTTAGAAGAATGAAATCCATATATTCCATGGACACAATAATGTCTGAAAAGACTGAGAAGTTTTTAGAAATGCTTTTTAGCACATATCAAAAATTGTTGAAAGAGGCCAGAAGAGATGCTAGAAACAGAGGACAGTACTATAGATATGTATCTAGTCTAGATTATATGTCTAGCCCGGTATCTATATACATGGATTATCTGTCATTAGCTGAAATGGTGGACGATAAGCGTATCGCGCCTCCTACTCTATCTTCTTTTGAAGAATTAAAAGATGCGCACGATTCTCTTACAATCATTATTAACAACAAGAGAAGTGAATTTGAATTTAAAAAATTTGAAGCTGCTAAAGAGAATGGTAATTGGGATAAATATTTATATGAAGACGAAAAGTTTTCTATTATATATCCTGAGGCTCCTGGAGATATTGTAGCAGAAGGAAGAAGCTTGTCTCACTGCGTAGCCTCTTTTGTAAACGCTGTTTCAAGAGGTGAAACTACTATTCTTTTTCTTCGCGAAAAGGATAATATAGATAAGTCTCTTCTCACAATTGAAGTAGTGGACGACACTGTAAGACAGGCCCACGGATTCGCTAACTGTACTTTAGCAAGTATGGAAAGTGGTCATATTGGAATTAACTCATTCTTTGATAATTGGGTTAAAGATAAAAAATTAAAAACTAACAACATAGATAGAATGCTATGTGTTGGAAGATGATTTTTAAGAAGGGAAAACCCTTCTTTTTTTATATATTAAGATAACTTTTTATCTGCAGGACCCTGTGCTGAAGAACATATGTCTTTATCTAAATATCTATGGTGGCTATTGACTTGTTTTTAAAAGCATGATATAATTATTTATAAATACAGGGAGGTGTTTTTTTTGGACAGTAGGAAAGTTAGTAATAGTTATTCTGTTTTTGTAGGAGCTATTGCATTAATTGTAACGATACTTCTGTTTATCTTTGCGTTAGGTAATGCTTTTAATCTTAGTGTTTCGGATGGTGGCTTTTTTGTTTATATACAAAATATAGCAGCTAAGTTTGGTAATGTTGTAATCAATATTGGTGGTCCTATCTTTTATTTTATTTGGACCTTTATTTTATATTTTTACAGGGTGTTTCTGTTGGTTTCTGTGGCTATGTTTATAAATAGAAAGCTGAAAAAAAGAATTGTTGAAAGAGTTTTTAGAGACACTGATAAAGAGCACCGTGAAGAATATTTGCGATTTAATCCTAAAGATTATTGTACACTAGGAGAACATTGCATTTATTTATCTACTTATATTTTGTTGTTCACAGGAATTGTTGTAGCTTTTAACATATTTCACAAAACGCCAGATACATATAGTATCGTTAATAATGCTAGTACTCTTGGTGAATATCTGCTTTTGTCACTTGCACCAGTTTTCGGTTGTGCTTTAAATATTATTATGATAATTCTCGGATTTTTATCTTGTAAATTCTATAATAGGAAATATTATAGAGAAGAGTTGTGTGGGCATACTTTTTAAAGATTTTATAAGAAATGTGGTTTATATGCTAAAAAAAACAAGGACGTTAATGTTTTACATTTTTGTTAAATTACACGGAGGCTTGGTGAAAGTTTTGAAAAAATATAATATACCATCTTTATTTTTTATAGCAGTTTTGGGCATTGCAAGCATAGGATTTTATTCATTTGTTTCTTTAAGGTATATGGGTCTTGATTTTGATTTCTCGTTTAACCTTTTAAGTTTTATATGTCGTTTTTCTACAGGTGTTTTTCCAGTCATAATGAATTTTGTAGTTGGGTTTATTTCTTATAAAATAAGCAACTATATTTTTAAGGCTATAGAAGTAGCGATATATAATGACATAAATATTTCAGAACGTCAGAGTTATAAATTATTGTTTATATCATCCCAAATCTTATATTTTGCGGCAGTTTTGATTGTTTTTTGCGGTGTAATATATTTAATGAGATTGTTTTCAGTTGAAGTTCATAGCGGTTTTTTTAATAACCCGAATGAATTTGTCAGGCTTACAGGATTTGAGTTCGTTATAATTTCACTATTTACATTAGTTTTTTGTTTATCAAAAAGAAGATGATAGTTGTGCATCCTGTTCCTGCGTTTGTAACATTTTTATGTATTTTTTGTCTTTTTGTTGCTTTAATCGTTGCTCTAGCAGCATTTGGTAATTTATTTGGTGTTTCAGGCAACGGTGGTGGTTTTTCTCTATATTTAAAAAAGTCCATCCAAGTTTTAGGAGCTTTCATAGGCAGCATAGGTTTATTTTTATTAGATGCTGTTAAGTTGTTTCTTAAACACTTTTGGAAACCTGTGCTATTGTTTATAGCTGGGATAAACATTCGCAATATAGTGGAAAATACAGTAATTGAAAAGGTACAAAAAAAACATGATTTTTATTGGAATTGTTTCCGTTATTATATGGGACGTAGGCTTTTTTCTTGTAGTTATTTCGACTGTTTAGATAAATTAATGATTATTGTTTCAGACATTCTTATTTTTGCTGGGTCATTGTTTGTTGGGTAAACTTTATCGATTATCGCCATAGATAGACCGTTAGCTAATAAATTTTAATCATTTTATTGAAAAATCTTTTGTGTTTTTCTTTGCAGAGGGTAATAAAGCGAAAAGCTGATGTTCAACATTTGTTTTACACAGCCCTTTGTTTTATATATACTATAAATAGTAAGTATTTTATTTTTTTAAAAAACTTTTTGTTAAAATTGTGTTTTTCTTAAAACCTTTTTAGCTTTTAAAAGTTTATTTAAAATTATTAAGAAATGTAAGATGCATTTCGAAAGGAGAAAAAATAATGAAAACAATAAAAACTGTAGAAGTAAAAAACAATAGTATCTTCAATGGCCTATTAAGAGAAACTAGAGAGTTTGTCTTTAATGAAGATAAGGAACTTGTGGCTTGCAATGAATATGTTACAATTCCAAAAGAAAAACTTCATGGACTACTACTTGTCATGGGGACATGGTTTGCGGTAGTAACAGTTTGCTTGGCTTATGTTGCATTAGCATATTATTTTAAGACTAGTGGATTTGAACATTTTACAGTTCAGATTTATGACCTTTTAAAATCAAGTGTTATGTAATATGTGCTATATTAAGAAGACTCGACGGGGTCTTCTTTTTTTGCAAAAGAAAAAACCTAAGAATTTTGTTCTCAGGTTTTTGTGCTTTTAAAGCTTAACTACCAATTAACATTCGTATCCAAATTTCTCTAGTACTTGTCTAACGCCACCAACGGGTCTCATTAATGGACCATTATATGTCGCATATAGTTTAAGTGTGTCTAGGTCAGATCTAGATAAGTTGTTAATCCCTCTAATGGAGAAAGATGATCTTTCGTCCCATTTATTAAGTTTTTCGTTAATTGTTTTTAATAATGCGTCTTTGTTAAACATTTTTTGTCCTCCTTTTATTATTTTAGATTACTTCTTCATTAATTACATCTACATCCGTTGCATGCTCCCACATTTCATTGTAAATGTCGGCCATGGCATCTTTGTATTCTTCTTTTGAGATATCTCCGTCAAATTCTAAAATAATATCAATTCTTACTTTCATTTTTTACCTCCTAAAATTTATAATAAAAATACTTACATATGTATTATATCGTTTTTTATATGTCGTAGTAAAAATCCCCTATATTATAACACAGGGATGGTAATTAGTATATTAATATCTGAAATGAAAGGTGAAGGGGTTACCTGATAGCTTTGTTATGTGCCCTCAGTTTTTTTAGTAGGGCACTCCAATGGATGTCATAAAAACGGCGTTTTTTAATTCTTCATGCGAGACTATAATTCTTCCATCAAAGTATTTTACCTTTCTTACAACAAAGGTGAGTAGGTCAATACACATATTCGGCTTCTGCTTGTATTGGAAATATATAGTCGTAGCCTTCTATGTCTTCAATTTTTTTAAGTTTATCAAAAACTTGTTTTTCCTTAGTTCTTATCTTTTTAGGTTTTTCAAGTTTTTTGAACCATTTGGAAGAACTTTGAAGGTTTTTATATCTCCTGTATTTATTTTCGTTTTTGTATCCTACTATTTCTCTGTGGGTAATATAGGATCTTGGCGGATAAACCCTATCTCGGGTTTCTTCAAAATATTCTCCGGTATAATTTTTGTAGGCTTCTTGATAATAAGGTTCCCATGGATACACTTCCTTGTCTGGGATAAAAAAGTCGTATAAATCACAAGCAAAAGAAAAGCCAAACATCATTCTCATCATTTCATCATAGAAATAAAGACTACGGTCTCTACAATCTACCATGAAATATACTGGAGTGTTGTCGCTATAATGAAAAATACCCCAAAAGTCTCCACATATTCTATAATTTCTTATATAATATTTAAAAATACATTGTGAATTGATTAGGTTTTTTCCTTCGCCCCTTAAGCATTTCTTTTCCTTGGATTTAAATTGTCCCTTTCTGGATTTTCTATGCTTAGCCTTTGTTTTTGTTCTGGCTTCTATAGTTGCCATGTCTTCATTATATAATGCTTGTAGTTGTTCTTCTATGTTTTGCAAAAATATCAGCCCTTTCATATATTAGTTTAATTATATTATACATTACAGGATAGATAATGTCAATGAGTTTATTCTTGTTGGTTATATATATTTTAGATATAATATCTTTTAGAGTTTTAAAATATAAGGGGGTTTTTAGTGAATAGTTTGTTAGTTATATATGATGAAGAACATGCAAATAATGGGACGCTATCATACATAAGGGCGATAAGGGGTGCGATAAAAGATTATGTTATAATAGACATTAAAAATCTTGACAATATTAAAATTTCTGATAAAACAAAAGTTTTGGTCTTAAAGCCAATGTCTGTAGAAAATGAAGAAAAAATAAAAAATCTGTATAAGGATAGGCCTGAATTGGATGTTGAGGGTCAATGGACATCTAAGTTCACCACCACTGCCGCTGCTATATTAAATATGGTAAAAGATATGTTTGGGGATAAAAGAATAAAGGTTGCAATTATTAATCAGTCGGAAACGTTAGGTGTACCTTTAGCTAAAAGAATGCTGGATCTAGGATATGGAGTCTTGTCTTTCAACACCCTTAGCGAGGTGTCAGAGATTGAGGGCATTCTAAAGACTTACAGGCCAGATATTTTAATTACCGCGACTGGTAATGATGACTTTGTTATTAATGTAGATGAGGATATTCCTGTAATAGACCTATCTCATGATGTTGCAAGAGAGAAAAATGTAATTGGGCATATTCCAACAGTTTATGTTCTTAAGGATAGATTAATTTCTTCTTGATACAAATCTAGATTTTTATTATAATAATTTTGTAAGTATTTAATGTTTTAAGTTTTTTAAAAAATAAGGAGGAAAATTATGTCACATTTTTCATTGGCAGTAATTACAAAGGAAGATAACTATGGTTTGGTAATGGATATGATGAATCCGTTTGACGAAAATCGTATCATGAAACCATATGTGGAGTACACAAGAGAAGGCGCAGTAGCAGACGAGAAAGAGTCTCTTAAAAAGAGAATTAAAAACGTTTCTGAAGGACTCAAAAAACTAAAGGCAAAAGAGGAAAAAGACGATAATCTTATCGAAAGAATTGAGTCTTTAGAAAAACAACTCGCAAACGATCAAGAAAAGTTAAAGACCTATACTGATGAGGATTATTATGAAGAAAAACGTCAGTGGTGGGAAGATGACATGGTTAATGAAAACGGAGACCTTTTATCAACCTATAACCCAGACTCAAAGTATGATTATTATGTAGTTGGTGGTCGTTGGGAAAATAGTTTAAAGGTTAAAGAAGATAAACTTAGCGAATATCCTGATAATCACAAGGGATATGTAGACAGCGCGAAAGTTTCAGATGTAGATTTCTTTTATGTTGATCCAGTAAGTGCTGTAAATAGCGGTAGATTTTGGGATATCACAGTTGAAGGAGCCCCTTTAAAAGAGGGTGAAGAAGAACCGTTTTCTTTATATAATAAAGACTATTATCTAGAAAGGTATAAGACAAGAGATAATTTTATTAAAACCGTTAACTCATTTAGAACCTATGCAATATTGACACCAGATAGCAAGTGGCATGAGCCAGGTCAAATGGGTTATTGGGGGATGAATGATGCTTCTGTAGAAGATGAAGTAAATTTCGATAAAAATTATTTCAATATCCTAGATCTTGAAAAGTATAAGGACTGTTATATTACAGTTATCGACTGCCATATTTAAACAAGAAAAAAAAGAGGTTTAAAACCTCTTTTTTTGTTAATCATTATTATCTAAGTCTTCTTGTTCTTTTTGGTAGATATCTTTTACAAGATTCCAGAGCTCAACAATTTTATTGTTTGCCATCTCGTAATAATCCTTATTTTGCAACATTTTTCTTCCTGGGTTTTCTGAAATGTGAGCACCACCTCTGTAAGATAGGTCTGCAAATTCTCTTAGTATATTCATAGATTTACATATTTCCATAATTTTCCAAATGGCTTTTTCACTTAGTGGTGAGTCAAGCCCTTTAAGTGTCCAGTCGTACCAAGGAATAGACCTGTCAAAAGAATTAGACATAAAGTGTTGGTGACTTTCAATATCGTTATTTAAAGAAAGTTTTTGGTGCTTAAACCCTTCTAAATAATTGATACCCCAATACCAATCACAGTCAAAACTTATGTCTTCTAAAAAATAATAAGCCCCATCTTCTTTGCCTTTGCCTAAATAATAATAATCTTTACCGTTCCATTTTTGTACTAATTGCATAATTTTACCTCCAATGTTTTTTAAAAATTAAATACTTACAAGTATATTATACTGTTTATTTAGAAGTATTGACAACATGTTTTTTAAAATAAAGGTTCGATTGGTCGCCATCGGGATAGTTTTTAGCTCGCAAGCTCAAATTGCAATTCTTTTTTAATTACATTATAAGCAATATCATTTAGAAAGTCTACAATCTCCTTGTTTGGTTTTTCAAATTCTTTAGAGCATAACTTTTCTACATTTGCATATGCTTTTCTACCAAGTTCTAAAGCTTCTTCTAGACTATATTTATGTTTTTTAAGATCTATAATAGTTTTGTAGCAGTCATAATCTTTAGCGTTCAAAGCATCTTTTAAAGTTTGTCCGTCAAGAAAACGATGAATAAACTCATCAATTCTAAGAGCGTGCGACACATTTTTACCATCATATCCATATGTGGCAATCTCTTTTTTGTCTGGACCAAGACTACTGACTAAAGCAGATACTTTGTTGCAAACCATTCCATAGGACGCATAAGCTAATGCTTTTTTGTCCCTAGATGCAATTTCGTCAGCCATTTCTCTTAGCTGATCGAATTCATATTTATGCGTTGGCACAAATACTGCATAATCACTAACAAGCAGCTCTAAATATGCTGGGTTTGATTTGTAAAACTGCTTGAACATAGTTTTAATATCTTTTACATCAGACATACCGTTTGACAGATCAATAGTTTTTGAAACATCTCTTTTATCAATTAAACACTCAAGGTTTGGAATTACGATAGTCCTGGTGTCCACATCCGAATCTAAAGTATCTAGCCCATAATTCTGGCTTCCATACAAAAACTCTGCAAATACGTTCTTTCCATAATCTTTATTTTTTCTTAAATTAATATTCTTTTCTCCACAAAAGAAGTCTTTATAAACTTCGCTTTCTTTAAATTTGTTATCAAGCTTCTTCATTTTTTCCTCCTTAAAAGTCATAAGTTTAATTTACAATTATTCGAAAACAAGCTCGGTGTTTTTTTAGAGTTACTGTATTAATTATAGAATAATTATATCATTTTGTCAATATATTTAGCAAAAATTCAAAAATACTGCAAAAAAAGAGCTGACTTAATATCAACTATATGTATTTAATTTTCTGCAGGTAATTTGATTGGTGATAAACCGCCTCACCTAACGCAGTGACTTAGATTTGGTGTGTGAAGCTCATCCATCAAAATAATTTTGTGTTTTTTAAGATCTGTATAAACTATAAAATAAAGACTTTTTTTAGATTAATAGTAGAAATTTTTTTATATAAGAGGTATAATAAAAATGTAAGTATTATTATTTTAAGTATATTTTAGGAGGTAAAAAATGAATATTAGAGAAAAAGCTTTAAAGGCTTTAACACAGGAAGTAAGAAGTAAGATTTATGAGCTAGATAGGGAGGGCATGCCTACAGGTGTAATTTCTGACATTTTGAATATCCCTGAATACTATGTTATTCTTGCATTAGGACGCGAATAAGGGGGGTATTAAAATGAGAGTTATGTTAGTTTTAAGAGGTGCACCGGCATCTGGCAAATCTACTTTTATCAAGCAAAATAAGTTGGAAGAATTTAAAATATCCATGGATGACATTCGTGTCGCCCTTTATGGATATACAGCTGATTTAAATGGTGATCCCTCGGTACCTCAAGAGTTTAATAATCGTGTATTTAAAATATACGAAGAGACACTTGAAGAACGTATGCAAAGAGAAGAGTTTTTGGTCGTGGATAACACACACACTAAAGAAAAAGATCTTAAAAACTTAAAAAGACTTTGTAAAAAATATAGATACAGGCTTTTTGTTAAAGATTTTACAGATTATAGTGACAAAGATGCATATATTAAAAAACTTTCTTTCAGAAATTTAATGAGAGATTCTAAAAAGAGAGTCCCGGAAGATGTTGTTAAAAGAATGGTAAATAATTTGTATGAATCTAGGAAAGATCTGTCTTCCTACGAATTTATTAATGATTTATCAGAAATAACATACAGAAAAAAGAATTTAGATGAATATGAAAGAATTTTTGTTTTTGGAGACATTCACGGCAATGATCATGCATTAAACCATGTGTTAGATAAAATAAATGATCACGACGCTATAATCCTTACAGGGGATTATGTAGATAGAGGCATTGAGAACGATAAGGTTATTGATAATCTTTACCAATTATGCCAAAAAGAAAATGTTTTTATGCTTAGGGGAAATCACGAGATCTGGCTTAATTATCATGCAGGTGGTGAAATAGATAAAATTAGAAGTAAAGTGTATAGAAACTATACTATGCCACAAATCGAATCGCTTCCAGATTGGAAAAAGAAAATTAAAACAATATCTAAAAAACTTTTACAGTGCTTTTACTTTGAATATGACAACAAAAATTACTTCGTTACCCACGCAGCTATTCCTTATTGGAATTCAAGAGTTATTAATTATGACATAATTGATCTTTGCAAGGGAAGGCCAGACACAGATCGAAATGAACATTTGTGGAATTTTTGGAATGAATTGTCCTTTGAGAGTTTTGGTTCCAGTACACCTTATCAGGTTCACGGACATATTAGCTCTAAAGATGGAAAGGTAAAGAATGGTTTGGTTTATAACCTTAATTCTAGATTAGAGTTTGGTGGATATATGCCAGTTCTTATATTAGAAAAAGGTCATGATGAAGTCATAGAAAAAGTTTATGATGATTTTAACTATTCAGTTAAAGAAATGAATAATAAAATAATTTCAATTATGAGGTCATCAAGAAATATTGATACTAAAAAACTTGAACACAATATTGAATCTTTTAATTTTACTAAAGAAACATTTAGAAATAGAAACTGGGATAAGCTTGTTAATAAGGCGAGAGGCTTATTTTATAGTAAAGATTTAAAAGATATTGTTGCTAGAGGTTATGATAAGTTCTTTAATTTTGGAGAGTTATCTGATGAACCAGAAGATATTAATACAGATGGATTAAATTTTGAAGAACTTATTGAAAAAGAAAGAAAAGAATGGATTGACTTTTATAAAGATAAAATTGTTTTTCCTGGAAAGATGTATCATAAGTCTAATGGATTCTTAGGTTTAATATCTCTTGTGGGAGATAAACTTATGTTTTGTTTTAAGTCTAATGCCATATTAGAGGATGATGAGTTTTCTGACGATAATTTTTCAATGTATTTTCCAAGAATATTGAGAAGTTTGGTAAAAGATAAAGATCTCGTTAGAGAAACTCTTCAGGAGTTAAATGCAAATGGCGTAGGACATACTTTAGTCTTTGAAGTATTGGATTCAGAAAGAGATCCACATATTGTAGAATATGATAAGCCGCATTTAGTCTTGTTGGATGTTTTTGAAAATAATATTAATGAACCTATAAGACTAAGTGATCCAGAAAGAGAAGAAGTCGCTAAAAAAATATCTGAGCAAACAAAGTCTTTGGTGTTTGAAGTTAAGGATTTTAACGATATGCTTGAAAAGGTAGATTTTGTTAAAAATGAAGTTAATGATTATGAAGGTGTCGTGTTTGAAGATGTTAATGGTTTTATGTTTAAAGTAAAATCTAATTGGTATACAAACAGGAAGCGAATGAGATCAAAACTTCAATCAAGGCTTGTTTTCTTGAGAACAGAGAAAAACAAAGGGAACGTTGTTCCTTTGAGGGAATATAATGATTTTGGAAGTTTTGAAGACTATGTAATGTCTCTTCCTTTAAAATCTTTGGAGAGAGGCTTTTTAAAGGTTTATAAGGATTTTGAGAACTCTAATTAACAGAGTATTTTAGTTTATAGTTTCGCCACCAGAATACTGGTGGCGATTTTTTTATGTAGAAATGTAGTTTTTAGATTGATATAATGTATGTGTAAGTATTGTTATTTTAAATATGTTTTTTAGGAGGTAAAAATGACAGGTAGAAAAATCGAAGTGGAAGTTAATGATAGGTTTAAGCTAGTGTGCGAGCTAAACGAAGCACCTTATGACAAGGAATTAGATATATATCTAGTTGACACAGCCCTATTAGACTGTCAGGATATTGCAAGAATTAGTCCAGAATATAAGTATGGCGAAGATTGTAATGTTCAATATGGCACTGATAAAATATCGGTCAAGCTTTTTACAGATAAGGATGATGAGGATTTTACAAAAAAATACTCAATCCCTATTAGACGTGCAGAAATAGAGGAAGAATTGACTATTTCTGAGATATTGGATATAGAGGAAATCGAGGTTGAACAGAATATCCACGATGTTCTACAATATGAGTTAATGGATATGAATAGGTTTGTTAGTAATGGAGAAATCAATTTAGATGATTCTAAAAATTATTCCTTTAGTCCAACAACTGACTATGGTGCAGCGCGTTTCGACTATACTTTAAAGCGTAAAGGTGATGTTGTTTTAGAGTGTGTTTCTAGCGAAGATGTTAAAAACTACATTAATGATATTTTGAAAAATTATAAGGTTAAAAAGTAACTAAAAAAAAGACTACATTTCAGTAGTCTTTTTTGTTTTTTTAAAACTATATTGTACTGCATTAGCATTCTTCACGGTTTCTTCTCATTGCAGCAACAGCCCCAGCCATTAATATTATACCTACAAAGGTAAACAAAATTGTTCCTAGCCCGTCTATTGTTATTTTTTCTTCTGTTTTTTCATCGTTGGTTGTGACCGTTGTTTCTTTGTTAGGACTATTGTTGCTGATAACGTGAGTTTCCTGTACTGTGAGGTTATTCGCTTCAACCTGTTTTGCTGTCAGCGATGCTGCAGATACGTTCATATTACTAAATAGCATTGTTATTGCTAGACATATTGTTAATATTTTCTTTTTCATATTTTCACCTTGTTTCTAATATATTTGTTTGTTAAGAAGCTAATAAGAGTATCTTTGTGCGGGTCGGTTATGTTTTTTCTACCTTTTAACATGTTAAGATTACTAACCATTTTTTGAGCTTGAGTTTTCCTCTGTCTTTCTATCTGTTTGAAGAACATCGAAAGAGATGTTCTTCTTGTTCTTTCATCACGTATTCTTGCGGCATTTTCTGCGTCATCCTGAAAACATAAATGATAAGCATATTCAGATGCCCTTGTGATGGCAACATATAGTGAGTTAGAGTTTATAATACCGCCTTTACTATAATGACTATTGTTACTTTTAGGTTGAACAAATATTACATATTTAGCTTGTGATCCTTGAGATTTATGAACAGTTAATGCGTAGGCTAAATCCATAAAAGCTCTTTCGTTTTTAACCTTTTGTTTTGAGCTATCTCTGTTAAAAATAGTTTCAGTTCTTTCTGATAAAGAAAATGGGATATGAAAATAAGATTCTTCCATGCCGTCATCTACCTTAACATATATTCCGTAGTTGCTGGTACCTGTTATAATTCCTGTTTCTCCGTTAAAAACTGTTTTAAAGTCTAGTTTAATAAAGTCTTCGTCATCCTCAATGTCATTTAGAGATAAGGTCGTGTCTTTGTCTAATTTTACCTTGCCATCAATAATATCACACATAAGATTTCCGTTATCCATAAAATGGTCTATAAATAGGTCGAATAACTCTTCTTTTTCTGCATATTCTTTGTCAAGGGGTATGTTAGCAATAATATCTTCTTTAATGACTTTATTAATCTTTTCTAACTCGTGAATGTCCAGCCCTGTTTCTGGATTCACCTCTTGACCACTATCGATAAAAAGAAGATTTTCTATATATGTTTTTAGTTGACCATTACCGTTCATGTAAGTGTAAAAGTTTTTTTCAAACATTTCGGGATTTTTAGCAATGTTTTGTAGAGCACTGATTTTGCCTTTAGCATAATAAACCTTTTTTACATATCTAAAAGTTCTTTTTCCGTCTTTGCCTTCTCTTGATTCTAGATGTTCAATAATGTCTAGGTCCAAATTTTTTACTAGATCATAGCCCTTTTCGTCAAAATAGTATATTTCATTAGTATTTCTTTTAAAAATAACCTTGTCTCCCACCCTAAAATACTTTGATTCGCCAATGGTAGGGCCATTTTTGTTTATTTTATCTTGTAAGAATAGATTAAGGTTAGGTGTATTAAATTCTTTAGACTCAGATTTATATGGTGTAAGCACCATAATTTCATCCACTGAATCGGTTAATTCTAAACTAGATTTATATAAGCTTAGTACTTTTTTATACACGTTATCATTGTTTTTAAATCTTTGTAGGTCTACAAACTTGTAATTTCTTCTATTTTTATTATTTTTTATAGATAGGTCTTGTTGCCTTATTTCTTCTGCAACTAGGGGTATATCATTTTTCTTCCCTTCTGTTGCCTTTTGTCTTAAAACTTCTGTTAGGGCAACCTGGGGAATAAGAGGAAAGTTTAAAATATCTGGGAAAACATTACCAGGACTTACTGAAGGTAACTGTGCATCGTCACCAACAAAAACGATTTTAGTCTTTCTTGGAACAATCGTTTGAAGTAAAAAATAAAGAATATCTACACCCATCATTGAAGATTCGTCTATAATGATAACTCCTTCTATGCTTGTATCCTCTTTAGTAAAATCATTAACATTGGTTTCGCCGAAATCATCAACATAGGCCTTAATGGCCCTATGGATTGTATGAGCCTCTCTTCCTGTTTGTGCGCTAAGAACTTTTGCTGCTTTGCCTGTCGGAGCACATAGGGTGAAGTCAATTTTGTAATAATCTAACATGTTGCATAGGGCTTTCATACTGGCAGTTTTCCCTGTCCCAGCGTAACCTCTTAATACCGTTATGTTGTTGTCATTAAAAACATGGAGAAACTCTTTTTGTTTATCTGTTAGCTCCCATTCTTCTTCATTTATAACCCTTGTTTCATACATATCTCGGTCTGGAATTTCCATTTTTTTAGCTTTTTTTACAGCGTCATCAATTTCAAACCCATCTTCCTGAAGTTCACTAATAATCCAATCTTCTTTTGTCATGGTCTTTTCTTCGATATTTTTCAGTTTATAAAATTTTTTAATATCTGAATCCTTAATCTTTACTGGGTTATCAGAAGGTGCGTTTTTTGCAAAAAGTTGAACTGGTTCTTGGGTCATCATTTTTGTCAGTGTTTTTGCAATAAATTTTTCTCTTTCATACATTTGAACACTGGTTACGAGGTTTCCGCTTGATGTTTCTTTTAAAATCTTTTCTTTTACTGAATCTATTATTAGGTTTCTTTTTAAAAGCTCTCTGGTCTTTTGGTCAAAGTCTTTTCTTGGTATAAGAGTAGAAGAATCTTTTTTCATAAGAAAATTAATCGCATAGTTTCCAGCTGCCATATCACGAGATCTTGATGTTAATATATCCCTGTGAAAAAAATACGTATAATCATGACCATCTTCATTAAAATCTTTTACCATATTTTGAATAAGTCTATCTATATAAGGAAACCCAAAATTAGGGCTGGCTAATAAAAATTCATAAGGGTCAGAACGCAAGTGTTTCAAAACAGCTAGGTAGTCACCCTTAGTCATTTTATCCATATAGTTCATTATGTCTTGAGGGAAAGCATAAAAGAGCTCAGCCTCAAACAAAATATTCGGAAACTTCGCTGCAAGCTTTGGTCTTATTGATTCAAATCTTTTTTCTTTAACATTATATACATTAGAAAGATCAGGTGTTCTTTTCTTTAAAACAACATCATATAATAATAATGGACACTTATTGCTTAGCTCTCTTGCAATAGGTTCACTTGTTATAGGTTTGCTATCAGCTTCTGATGTTGACTGCAATGCAAGGTAAAGGGCGTGCTGTGTGATGTTACATTCTATTGGTAGATAAGAGTCGCTTAATTCATAACCATATTTTGGATCAAGAAGAAGTTTTCCCCTAAAATAAAATTCATCGCCTTCATCAATATATAATGCGATAGATTGAGATGGTCTGTGATTGATTTTTACGGACATAAAAGCGCCAAAATTAGTAATGATTCTTAGAATATAAAATGTCGTATCGTTTCTATATTGTTTATAGTTAATTTTAATTACTCTACCTTTAATTAGAGCTATTTTATTAATTTTGTTCTCTAGCTCCTTTTTAGAATTTATCACAAAAACACCTCATTTCTTATATATCTATTATACCATTTTACGTTCAAAAAATCAATATAGAGCTAAGATTTTATCAGACAAATAAAGACTCTGTCACATTATATTTAGCATTAAATTCTTCTAAAATTTCCTTTACAATAGCAGATTCCCCTTTAGATTGAGAGAATATGTTGAATAAAGATCTATTGTTTTTAGCATTAATTAATACATACTTAACCCCTCTTGCTTGTAAGGCACTCTGCATTTTTTCTTCGTTACTTGTCTTTATAGTTGCAGAAAAGGTCCATAGCCTTTCTTTTTTCATCTTATCCACTATAAGTTTACCAATATAAACACCAAATAAATTTGTGAAAAATGTAATAATAATAACTGTTTCAAAGCTTTGTTTTGTAATAAGTTTCGTTATTACCGCACCAAATGTATAAGATATAGCACTAATAATTGATGCCACTTCTTTTGTGCCATTAACTGTAACAACTGACTTAATAGTGGAAATGATAACATTTATCACTTGCACTAATACAAAAATCATTAAATCCTTTTCGAACATCGTTTTTTTCACCTCTCTCTTGTTTTATTTTAGTAAAAATTAATAAATAATATTATACATAAAACCTCTATTTTTGTCAAGTCTTTTTGTGATATTTTGTGTGTTTTTAAGTGTTTCGCTAAAAACATTTGACGTCATCATCCTTCTGTGATACAATATAATCATAAAAAAAATAAGAAAGGAAAAACTTGAATAATGTATGTTGTTGTATTTGTGCTTACAATGTGTTTTTTTGTAAGCCTTATTACAACATTAAAAAACATTTTTCTTGTATGGTGAAATATTTGAATAGTAAAAAAGTAATAAAAGGTATAGTCCTGTCAAGTTGTTTATTAATGTCAATTAGTCCTGTTTTTGCAGAAAGTAATAATATTGCTAGCGATATTGTTATTGAGCAGCATGGAGGAATGGATCACATTACAAGCAGTTTGTTAGACGATTTTAGTGAATTAAAAGAAGTTGGTTTTGTAAAAGAAAATGGAAACTTACTTACAGATTTTAGCTCTGAAGAAGAAGCTTCTGCTGTAAATAAATACGATAAATTAAATATTATTGGTGAAAATAATAGGTTCTATAAAGTTCAGGTAGGTAACGATACACTCTATATAGTAAAAGATAATATCATTTTAGAAAAAGAGAAAACTGACGAAATAAAAGAAATCCCTATCCTTTGGACAGGTCCTAAGCTAACAAAGTCTAAGGGCGTAAATCAAGGACCATCTGGAAAGGAAACTTATTACAACCTACCTATGGGCGGGGTAATAAAGACTATGAGGCGCATGGGAAATAACGATAAATATTGGGTTAGAGAAGATGGCTGCAAAATGCTTGGAGATTATATAATGATAGCAGCAAACTTAAAGGTTAGGCCTAGGGGATCTTTAGTTGAAACAAGCCTTGGAACGGGTATCGTTTGTGATACAGGTGGTTTCGCTAAAAGGAATCCTAAACAAATAGATATTGCTGTAAACTGGTAATTTGTATGTTTTAAAAGGGGGTATAAAAATGTTAATTGGTTTAAATGGTAAAAATGATAGTTTTGTAATGGTGAATAATACTAGGGGCATTCCTAAGGCCATTGAACCTTTAGTGAATAATATTTTAGTTGATGGGCTTGTTGGAAGTGGAAAAACTAGTTTGTGCATAGAACCAACCATTCTTAATACAGGTAAATCTTTATTATATGTTGGTGTTTATGCTGATGAGTTATATTATGGTACAGAAGAATGCTTAAACAATAAAGGCATTGATAGTGTGTTGTTAGACTTTACGCAAGACAATCTTCATATTAATATTATGGATTTAATGGAAATATATATGAGTGCAGACCCTTGTGTTAATAGTGCTTGTTTAATAGATGAACTTGCAGATATTTTTATTAAGCATTATAATAGTTGCCTTGAGAATGATGATGCCGTTTATGTTAAAGACGCTTTTTTAGAATATCTAGACAATGCTTTTAAAATTTTATATTTTTCTGGAAATAAGAAAGAATCTTCACAGGCTTTAGCCTCCATATTAGATAAGATTTCAAGCGATTCTTTGCGAAGCTGTTTGCAAAGAGATTTAAGGTTGTTGATAAACAAGGATCGTTTTAAAGTCGAGGCTTTTAAAAATATGTTCTTTAGTAAACAGTTTGCTGTTTTTATTAAGATCCCGCTTGTTATTAATTCTGATAATGATAAATTTGCGAAGCTAATGTCGGAACTTACCTTTGTGACCATGGTCCATATAATTAAAAAACTGAACAAGACAAGCGCGTTATATATTTTAGATGAGTGTCAAGATTCTGAATATTTTTCTAAAGAACTATTAAAATACAGGCCCTTAGATTGTTCCATTTATACTTTTCAAGATTTTCATGGGCAGGTTGAGAAATCAAAGTTAAAAAAAATGTAGATCTGGATAGTTTTTTTCAAGTAAAGGTAGAATATCCTAATGATCGAAGTGGAGTCATTGTGGAATATGATCTTTCAAGACCCTTTTTTAAAAAAGATGGTGATGCTGATTGAAAAAAAGTTATTTATTAATAGCCATAGTTGTAGTTTCTGGTCTTGTCCTGTTTGCAAATAATGGTCATAAAAAAGAAGATAATTTAGGACCGATAAACATTGAGAACCAAAACACTAAACCTGGCGATATTAAGTTAGATTATAATACTAAAAAAATAAAAAGTAATTACGACGAAGTTGCTTTTGAATACAAAATTAACGAAATTGCTAAGTCGCAAGGTGGAGATATCGTAAATATAGATCTTTTAGATAGTAGTAATTCTAATTTTGTATATGAGGTAGATTATAGGGGCAACCTAAACCTACCTCCTTCCATTAATGTGCCAAAGGTAAATAGACCTAAGGGTAATGAAAATCAAAAGATCGTAAAGCAAAATAACACAGGCCTAATAAGTGAACTCCTTAATAATATAAAAAATGAAAATTGGAACAATGTGGTGAATGAAGAATTTGAGAGTTCTTTTTTCTACCCCATATCATCATCTTCTATTACTACTGAGGGCGTGTTTACAGATGTTGTTGGAAACGAAAGCGATCCAGAATTTTTAAACACTTTTAGCGATGATAATTCATTTTTTGAGACAGAAAACTCTGTGTCTACTTACAAGTATCTTAAAGCTGGAGATAGAATGTATTTTATTTACCCTAAGTATGAGTTGATGTATAATCAGACAGATCTCTTATCTGCAATTTCTGATATAGAAAAAATAATATCTGTAAAACAAAATAATCCAGGTAATGCAAGTATTATACTGCCTCCCGTTCTAAAGGATCCTTTTGTTGTAATGGCTGAGTCTAGCTTTTATGTTCCAAGAAAAAGTCGAGATGAAGATAAGACCATTGGTATTGAGCAGCCATTTATATTGGTCGTAACTAGGAATACAAATGGTGGAGAGTTTATAAAGGCCCTAACTGTAATTGAAAAAATCGAAAAAACGGAAAATTAAAAAGAGGGAAAAATCCCTCTTTTTTTTGTTAGATAATGTAAGACGTTATAGATAATAGCGCTAAATGTATTGGATAAAAGTATTGATGAAAAACTTTTTCTATTTTATTCATATTTGGTTCTTTTCCGTTGTAAAACAATAATATTGGGACTGTTAAATAAACCAACCCGTACATAGGTGCTTCAAATAAGTAGGTAATAAAGATAGATAGCTTTGACCAAATTGGACGATTTTTTAACAAGTAAAACATGAATATTGGAATAATGCCTAAAATTCCGTAATCAATGTGGAGTTTTTCTGATATATATGCAGCTGGCACCATAAGTAAGAAAGTTAGGGTTTTTCTATACTTTCCAACACATTCAACTGCGTAAAAACATAATCCCGAAATAAAAAATAGCCAAATTATATTTTGGTGTATATTGTTTATCCATTGATTAGTTAGGGCCTTGTCAAAAAAGGGCTCTGAAATAATAGATAGTAACAATAAATTTAAAATATATCTTTTTTTATTGTGTGTATGACAAAACCCTTCAACAAACATAAAGGCATAGAGGGGGAAGGCTATTCTTCCTATAGATCTTAGCCAGATATTTAGATTTTGCTCTAATCCAAAATGTAGTTTAGTAAATACGGTCGTATGATCTATTAACATGCTGGAGCTTGCCATTAGTTTTAAATGTCTTCTATTAAATATTTTTTTCATTTTTTATACCCCTTCGATGAGGTATCTTCTCTTTTCTATTGCATTTTTAGTCTCTTTTAGTTTAGAGTAGTTGCATATATAATACACATCGCTGTTATTTTGTTTTAATTTGTATATATGATTTATATTTTTAGCATTAATATTAAATTTTTTGTTGTATTCATCTATTACATAGTCTGGAAAATCTCCTGTCACATATAAACCTTTAAAATATGGGCTGGATATTAACTCATTCATATCATAATTAAAAAACCAAGATAAATTGTTTCCATCAGCAACTTGTCTACCCAGATTTACGGCTATAATAAACTCTCTTTCTGGTTTAATGCTTTTTATTACAGCGTCTAACCCCGATTCATTTTTACATAGGTCGAGATTTAGGGAAATGTAGTTGCCTAAATAAGCACTCTTAACAGTGATTCTTTCATTTCGGCCAGAAACATCCAGATTTGCCACTTTAATTATTCCATGTGGAATAATATCCGTTTCTTGTAAAAATACTGTGACTATATAGGCGTTGAGCCAGTTTATAAGCAGATATTCTGGAACACTGTCGGGATAATCTATTCCTCTTTTTATTGTTTTTGTCGAAATAATTTCGCTGTCAAATGTTTTGAGCTCTACCGTTATTTGGTCTTTTGTTTTTTTATAGTCCCATGTAAAATTGGTTTTGCCAGATTCTTTGTCCTGCCCCTTTATATGATTAGAGTAGGGCTTAAAAATAATTGTGTTTATATTTTCTTCTTTAATAGTTTTATTTAGTAATCCTCCTACATATTCAGGAGAATTTGTTCTGTCTTCTTGATCCTTTTCAATGTTTGTTATAATGATTAAGTTTGGTTTAATTCCATGTTTAATTATTTTAGGCACTGTCAATTCGTCTACCTCTAATACTATGATTTTATCTTTTATAAAATATTTGTCGCCATCTTTTTTTGCAGATTGTATTAGTGTAGTTCCAATGCCCTGCATCATGTTAGATCCCTCTTCATTACATAGAACATTTGTTTTATCGTTTTTTAATAACCTTGCTATCATTTGCCTTAAATAGGCAGTAGTTGTTGTTTTTCCGTTAGTGCCTGTGATAAATATAACAAAAGAATCTTCTATGTTAATTTTTTTAAGATAGTTTTTATCTATGGTTTCTGCTATTTTGCCAGGTAATGCTGTACTGCCACCTTTAATAAGGTTTAGCGCATTATTTGCAAATCTTGCAACATCTATTGATTGTATAATGTAAATCACCTTCTTGTTTTTGTGTATATTTTATATTTTTTGGCCTAGATGGTCAATACAATGCTTCTTATTCTTTGTTGTTACCGCCTTGTGATATAATTCTTTTAGCAAGATATAAAGAAAGGATGATTTATTTGAAAAAAATAAACGGAAAAATATTTATGATTATTCCATTAGCTTTAACAATGATGTTGACAGCTTGTAGTAACAGTGGTAGCAGCAGCTACTATGAATCATCAGATTCTTATGAAAATAAATCTGTAGCAAGCGAAATGCCTAATAGCCAAGAGTACACAGAAGGCGAAAGAAAAAAGGTCAAAAGTTATGATTTGATGGCCGATACCAAAAAATTTGATGACACCTACTCAAACATAAAAAATGTTTTAGATAAACATAAAGGATATGTTAATAGCTCCTCTTATGAAAATAGAGATTTAAAAAATCTTTATTTAGATATGCGTGTACCATATCAAGATGTTGATAGCTTCTTGAAAGATTTAAAAAATATGGATAATTTTAACTTAATATCTGAAATTGAAAACGCAAGCGATGTTGAGAATCAATATCTAGATGTAGAAAAGAGATTAGCTGCACTTAACAGGAAGTTAGATAAATTATATGAGTTGCAAAAGGATCAAAAAGATATTGATACCATTCTTAATCTTGAAGAAAAAATAGCTGACACAATATCAAACATAGAGATACTTGAAGGCAATAAACAGGGCCTCGACAATGATATCAAATATACAAGAATATCCTTACATTTAACTGAAGTTTACACAGGTCCCGATACAGTTAACAAAGAAACAGATCCTAGTTTTAGGGATGAGTTAAAAGGTGAAGTTGTTAATTCTGTAGCTTTTTATAAACAATTAAGTAAAGGGCTAATTTATCTTTCAATTAAGCTTGCACCGTTGATTGTGATATTAATTATCTTTTTTGCCGTTAATAAAAAGAAGAAAAATAAAAAGGCTTTAAATGGTGTAAGCAAAGATGTTGAAAGCGATAAAAAGCTTTTCAATAAAAAAACTGCAAACAAGAATAATGCTGATAAAAAGAATGAAGACAAAAGCTTTTTGGATGTTTAATATGTCAAAATGTCAAAACAAGACTTAAAAAGTCTTGTTTTTTTCTTTTTAAGGCTTGACATATTTTGTGCTATGGTATATAATATAATCATTAATTAAAGTTTTTTAAAAAAAGAAAGGAAGGTTTGAAATATGTCAAACGCAACATTAAATTTAGAAACAAGAAATAAGTTATCAGAGTTAGCTCTTAGAAGAAGGGGAGCTATTTATGTTAGTCATGCAAAAGACGATATGGTGCTTTCAGTAGAACATCTTGCAAAGTTTCTTGGTCACTTAACTGACCTAGGTTATTATGCAGATGTTTTAGATGATAACATTAAAGAAAAATTGCAGTCCATGTCTATGAATGACGTCGATTCTTTTTTGTATGCGGCAAAACAACAAAATAATTTCACATCAGAAACATCTTCTTTGTATAAAAACTTCCCCGAAGGTGTAGAAAACACTCCTTATGTAAACTTAGTTTTAGATGCAATATATTATGCTTTGTCTGGGTTCCAAGATACTTTGTTTGAAGAAGATGAAAGATATAAGAGAACTATGGAAAGATACGAATCTAATAAAAGCTTAGGAAAGCTAACGTTAGTTGATTCTTCTGTATTTGGAGCTATTTTAAACAACCTGTTAGCAATGACGACAGCTCCTTCAAGAACAGATAGAGAAGATATTTTATTTTTGATAAATTATTTATCAGACAAAAACAAGTTACAATCAATTAACCTTGCAGATATTCCATTTAAGGAAATTAAGATTATGGTTTTGGCTGAGCTATCTAAAAATGATGTTTTATTACAACATTTGAACAATTCAAATAAAAAGCTAACAACAACTGATGTGTTAAGGTTTTTAGAATATTTAACTAATGGTGAATGTGACCTATTAGGTAAGTTCCCACTTCCAAATAAAGACAAATTAAAAGAAATGACACATTTGATCGTTGGCTTGTTAGAATGCTCAAATGCATCTGATGGACATTATGACGATATCAAGAGATACAAAGAAGAATGGAAGTATATCTTAAGAAATATCGAAAAAGATAAGAAGACTAGTCTTGTTGTTGACATTGAAGATCATTTATATAAAAATAAGGGTAAGAAAATTGAAACATGGGCTGGAAAAGAAGAAAAGATGTATTTAGAAATAAAAGAGTTTTCTGACAGGGACCTTCCTATCCCAGATAGACTTTTTAATAGATATTTAGGTCTTTTTAAGGATCGTCCAGGTGAATTTGTTAGACGTGCAGATAAACTCTTAATGCTTAATGGTCTTGGGGAATATGGTCAAGAATTTGTAAGCTTTTTATACGAATGTATCGTAAAAGGAGAAACAAGAATAGGCATTCAATTTTATAATTATCTCTTAAGAAGAGATGAAGTTCGCCTTGTACATTTTGGCACATCTTCAAAATTACTTGAGTTAAAAGATGATTACAAAGAGACATCTTTAGAGTCTGTTATTACATTAGTAAAGCAAGCCGTATTAGATAATATTAAAAATAAGATTATTGAAAAAAATAAGTCAAATTCATCTACGTTAAGAATCTTATACAATGAAGAACTATTTAGTAATGTAGCAATTACGACATCTAATAGAAATGCAGGAAAGAATTTCTTGGGTATGACAACAGGATCAAGAATTAATCTATCTGGTCACGACTATTTAAGAGTATTTACTAAGTGGGAAGGCCACAAGGGATATGATACTGATATAGACCTTGCTGTTGTAGCGATTAGTGGTATTGACAAAGATATGCAGTCTGTTAAAGAAGATCTTGAAAATGGCTCTAATACAATCAAGACTCTTACATGTGCATACTATGAACTAAGAAACGAATTCATGACCCATTCTGGCGATGTAAGGAGAAACAACGGTGAAGAGTATGTAGATATAGATATTAAAGAACTAAAGAAATCTTATGATGGAATATTAGTACGTAATACAAACTACAATGGGTCCGATATGCCAACAATCAAAACTGGTGTCATGTCTGTTAAAAAAGAAAATGCACAAAAGGGAGATATTTTTAAAGAAAATGAAGTCTTGTTCTCATCTGAGTGCCAAGGAGATTATTCAAGCTCTCTTGCGTTTTATTTGGATTTAAAAAACATGGTCCTTTATTGGATTGATACGCCATGTCAAGAAGGGATGTTTAGCTCTTTTGACTCTAGTATTTATAATAAGCTAAAAAATCTTGCTATTATCAAGCAAGGTATTGCTGATCGTTTAATGTTAAATGATGTCATTGTGGAGTTAAGTAAAAATGACCTCGTATATTTAATTAATGAAGAAAGCTATTGCACAATGTCTGAAGCAGAAGGAGAAAATGTCGTTGTTTTAGTTGATAAGCGTGGAGAGGACTATATCGTTTATTCAGACGTTTTGTCTAATCTGATAATCGACTAAATTTGATTGAAAGAAGGCGCGTTGTGCGCTTTCTTTTGTTGTTTATGGGGATATGCGATAAAATAACTACGTAAAACTAAAATACGAATGGGGGTTTGTATATATGGGCTTTTCGCAAGAAGCGTTAAATAGAATAGAAGAAGAAACTTTGTGGCAGTCTAAGAAATATTTCTTGACTTTTCCGTGGTCTTTCACAAACTACAGAATTACATCAGACAGGGTTTTTATCAAGAGAGGGTTATTGAGTACTTCTTTAGACGAAACAAGGCTATATAGGGTTATGGATATTAAGTTGACACAAAACATTATCCAGAAACTATGCGGTACATCAACTATTATTTTGTCTACGAGGGATAGAGATATGCCAACCTTTCTAATAGAAAATGTGATGCAGGGAGAAGATGTAAAAGAGTTGTTGTCAGGTCTTGTAGAAAATGCAAGAAAGAAGAACAGGGTTATAACAACTGAGGGTGGATTTTACTAATCCTTTTGTTTTGGTGGTGATGTAATTTGACAAATGATCTAGATAAACTGATAAAATCTGCTTTAAAAGGCGGAACAGAGTCTTATAAAAAATATCAAGATAATAAAAGAAAAAAAGAAAAAGAACTATCCTTTACAGCAAGGCAGCAAAAACAAGATCAAAGAAGAAAGTTAGTTCTTTCTGTCGTTTTAATATTTTTAATGTTTTTGGCTGGGTTTTTCTTGCTAAGCGGATCTGATGGACTATTATCAAGGATAATTTTTAACAAGGATAAAGAAGCTCCAAAACAAGACCGTCCTAAAATATACACTGGTCTTAACGAGGATTATAAGGAACCTTATAGACAAGACGGAATATTAAGAGAAGGCACGACAGATGCTCCTTTTAATTATTATAACATTCCAGAATTTAACGGAACTACTCCTTATTATGTTTTAAATAACAACAAACCTTATTTTGACACAGAATTGGATTCTAATTCAAAAATAAGGTCCTTTGAGAAGTATCCGCCTTTAGATGAATTAGGACGTGTAAGAATGTGTGATAGTATCATTGGAACCGATTTAATGCCAAAAGAAAAACGCGGTAAAATAGGACATGTAAAGCCAAGTGGGTGGAAACAAGCAAGATATGACGACTTAATAAAAGATAAATACTTGTACAATAGGTGCCATCTTATAGGCTTTCAATTAGCTGGAGAAAATGACAACGAAAGAAACTTAATGACAGGAACAAGGTTTTTTAACGTAGATGGGATGCTTCCTTTTGAGAATGAAGTTACTGAATATGTAAAAGACACTGATAATCATGTGAGGTATAGAATTACTCCTATCTTTATTGACGATGAGCTCGTTGCTAGAGGCATCATAATGGAAGGATACTCTTTAGAGGATAATGGCGAAGGAATATGTTTCAACGTTTTTGTTTATAACAATCAGCCTGGGGTCATTATAGATTATTCTAACGGTTCATCTGCAAGAAAGTAGGCTTTTAATGAAACAAACAGCTATTTATATAACAATATATCTTTTTTCGCTATTTGCCTTGAGATATGTTTTTTCTGTTATTAACAAGAGCCATAAAAAGATATATTTAATGTTTCTTTCTACAGTATTTCAAACTATTTTAACAATTGGCTTTCTTTTTAAAATATTGTATCAGTTCGATGCATTCAAAAGTCTAGCAAAGACTATACTCTTGTCTTCGTCTCTTCTTATTGCAGTCGTCGGTTTTGCTTTTCAAAGAAGTTTAGAAGATATTATTGCTGGATTTATGATCAGTTTTTACAGACCTTTTGAAATAGGGGACAGGATTAATATCACCGAGAAAAACATATCTGGATACATCGAAAACATAACTATAAGACATACTATCATTAAAACATTCATGAATAGCAGATTAATCATCCCAAATTCTGTGATGAACAGAGAAATACTAGAAAATGCTAATATGACTAATCCTATGAGTAGCGGTTTTGTAGATTTTTCAGTAGATAGATATACTGACATTGCTCTAGCAGAAAAAATTATAAAATCTGCTATAATAAATGAAAAAGAATCAATCAATTTTGACGGTATTAATGAAAAGCCGTCTCCTTCCATTTATGTTAATAGTGTTACAGATAATGCCATTAATTTAAGGGCAAGCGTTTGGACAAAGAGCATTGAAGAAAATTTTACGGCTTGTAGTAATATAAGAAAAACAGTTTTAAAAGAATTTCAAAAAAATAATATAGAGTCTCCAATTGTTTATATTAAACAATAGGGATATTAGGTAGTCATGTAAGGGGGTATGCACGGTGAAGACCATTTTAGATTTTTTAAAAAACGACGTTGGAAAAGAAGAGCTTTTTTACACTGCTGAAAATTTTAAAATATATAAAAAACACGATCAAGAAGAAGAATATTCAATTGAAGAAAAAGTAAAAATATTAGAAAATTTCATTAATGAGATTGTTATCGAATCTGGTAAAGGTTTTTTAAAAGATTATAAACCTATGATTTGTGAGTTTGAACCTCTCGTTTCGTATTATGAAGGCGAAAAAGAATATTATAGAGATTTTTCTTGCATATATCCAGAAGATTATCTGGAATATTTAGAACAGGATAAATACCCTAATGACATAGAACCGTCTTATATAGGTTTTTCGCCAATGGGTGCAGATATTTTAGAGACTGTTCACAGCTATATAAGCCCCTACGCCCTTTACTCTGTGAACAAGGCTGATTTAGCCTATGCAATCTTATTTGAACTTACATGGTTTGGTTTTGACCTAGAAACCGTAAACGCCGGAATTAAAGAACTTAAAAAATCTTTATCAGAAGTTGAAATTGCTAATCCGGATAGTTTTAAGTCTTATGACGAAGTAAAGAAAGATCTTGGGGTCAAAAATCTTAGCGATGAAGATAAGGAAAAGTTAGATTTAGAATTTAGGCTAGAGCAATTAGAAAACATGAAAATAATTGCTGAATATAGAGAAAAGGCTTATAATTACGCTGTTTCGTCAGAGGAAGATATTTGGATCTTCCAGCCTAAAGTTAATAAAGCTTGACATAGCTTTTGTTTTTTGTTAAGCTAGTTAGGTCAATTAAATTAGACAGCAATGCTTGTACATATCATTAATAAATATTTTTCTAAGGACTTGACAAGAAAAATAAAGTATGATATGATGTTTGCATAGAATAAATAAGTGGCCCTTTAGGGTTACATTAAAAAGATTTTTTTAAAAGAAAACGGAGGAAAAAAATTTATGAAAAATTTTAAAAAGAGCGCTAGTTTAGGATTAACAATGTTAATGGCTGCAACAATGGTTGCACCAACTATGACATTTGCTGCTGAACCAGAGGCAGGAGACAAGAACCCTGCTGTTGTTCAACCTGCTGATGAGAAAAAAGATGAAAAAGAAAAAACACCAGAAGAAATTGCTGCTGAAGAATTAAAAACTGAAAAAGAAGTTTTTGGTCAAAAAATTGCTCAAGCTGAAGCTGCTAAAAAAGATATTGTAGTAGCTAAGGATGCCAAAGAAGTAAATAAAGGTGTTAAGTTTGTAACAGAAGAAGGCCTTAAGGCTTTTGATGGTTCCATCGCTAAAGCAAAAGAAGCAGCTAATAAAGAAGATGCTACTGTTGAAACATTAAAAGCAGCAGGGGTAGAACTAGATAAGGCTGTTAACGAATTCAAAGCTCTAGTAAAAGAAGGCGAAAAAGAAGTTAAGCCAGAAACTAAAGAAGAAAAAATTGCAAGGCTTGAAAAAGAAATTGCAACATTAAAAGCAAAGCTTGCTACAGCTGGATCAGAAAAGGCTGCACTTGAAGCTAAGATTAAAGAACTTCAAGCAGAAGTTGACGCATTAAAAGGTGTTGTTAAGGAACAAAAGGTTAATAAACTTTTTTTAGAAAGAGTTTACGGCACATTAAAATCTGTTAAAAAGGATTCCTTAATTAAAGCAGACCAAGATAGACTTGTAAAACTATTAGCTGACACAGAAGCTGTTTATAAAAATGAAAAAGCTACTCAAAAAGAAGTAGATCAAGCGGCAAGCAATGTTTTAGACTTTTTATATACTGCAAAATATGAAGATGCAGTTGCTGATACTAGAGAACTTAAAAAGGTTCTAGATGACGCTAAAAAGATTAAAGAAAGAGACGTTGCAAGACGTGATTGGTCAGATCTTCAAAAACTAATTAAAGAAGCAGACTCCATTTTAGCTGACAGAAAGTCTTCTCAAAGAGATGTTGACAATATGAGAAAAGATCTTGATAAACTTATTAGAGAAATTATTGATTCTAGACTAGATATTAAAGATTTAGACAAGCTTGTAACAGAAGCTAATAAGCTCGATATTGATAAGTTTACTAGGAGAGATAGATATGAGTTCGAAAAAATGCTTGATGAAGCTAAATCTCTATTAAGAGACCCAAGTGCTACTCAAAGAGACATTGATAGAGCATATGATAATCTAAAGGGTTTCTTAAAAGATGTTGCTAAAGATGGCGGAGAACTTGCAAAGGACATCAATAAAATGCTTAATAAAGCAGGAGATGTTGATGTAGAAAAAGCTTTATCTAAAATTAGATCTCTATTCAACTTACCTGTTGTAGAAACAAAAACAATTGATTCAAATGCTAAGCTTTCAAGTTTAAGATATGTGTTTACTATTAACAGTGAAAAATTTGCAGAAGTAACAAACAAGGCTATCAACGTTTATAGAATGGATACTGCTCCATTTATTCAAAATGATAGAACTATGGTGCCTTTAAGATTTGCTGCTTATACTCTACAAGCTGATGTGTCTTGGGATCAAGCAACAAAAACTGCAACATTCACTAAGAATGGTACATCTGCATACGTAACAATCGGATCAACACTTGTTAAAATGTCTAACGGACAAAACTTCAACATGGATACTGCTCCTGTAATGAAGAATGACCGTATGCACGTTTCTATTGCTAATGTAGCGAAGATGTTTGGTGAAACACAAGGACTATATGGCGACAAGAAAGATAATACAATTGAGTGGGATTCTAACAACAAGGCTGTTGTAGTATACGTTGCAAGATAAAAAATAAAACTATGTGGACGAAGTTAAGGCTTCGTCCTTTACATAAAATAAATTTTAATATAAAATAAGCTTAAAGAATAAGAAAGGAAGTTTTATTATAATGAACAAGAAAAATCTTTTATCAGGTCTATTACTAGGTGTTGTAGGTATTGGAACGCTTACTGCATGCGGAAAGAAAAAAGAAGAAAATAAATCTGCGGAAGTCCAAGTAGAAGAAAGCACTGCCGAAGAAAATAAGGCTGAGGAAAATAAGGTAGAAGAAACTACTAATGAGGCTAAAGAAGAAACTAAAGAAGAAAACGGATTTGACAAAGATGATTCTTTTGAAGAAGAAGTTGAAGATGCAAAAATCGATGCAGCTGAAGAAAAAGTAGATGAAAAAGAAGACGAAATGGCAGAAGAAGAAAAAGACCTCGAAGAAGAAAAAGAAAAAGTAGAAGACGAAAAAAACAAGATTGAAGAAGAAAAAGAAAATCTTGAAGAAAACACTGCTGACGAAGCAGAAGAAAACTTAGCAAAATAATTTGTTTTGTTAAGTAGTAAAAAGCAGCTTTGATAGCTGCTTTTTTGTTGTTTATTTTAAAAATACGCTATACTTAACCTGTAAGTATTTTTTTGTTATAAATGTATAAAACAGGAGGTAAAAAATGACAATTAATGAATTATTAAAAGCTAAAGGCATGAGAGTCGAAGAGGTGGTAGAAAATATTACAGAGTTCAATGAAGTAGATTTTTGTGATATGGACGAAAATACTATTGCCGAATTTTCAGAAGGTAGCTATGATTTCGATGATGAAGAAACATATAGAGAGTATGAAGGATCACATATCTCATTTGATATTTATAAAGGAAAAGATCTTTTGGAAGAGGGCTTAGATTATGATGGTGTTAAGGAGTTTTTGTTAGAACTTGTTAGAGAAAACTCTAAACAAGAACCTGGTAGGCCAAATCTTTTTGAAACATGCGATCCTAATGAAGTTGTTGAGATATATAAGCTTTATGATCCAGAATCTATCGCTTGTTATTTACTAAAGAGAAAATATGGTCAAGAAGACTACATGTTACTGCTTGACCCAGTGTCTAACGCTGTCTCATGGTATTCATCAAGTGACATGGATGAATTGGCGCAAGATGTTGGAATGTATAGGTTGGACGATGATGATATCCCAAATTCGAAAAATGTAAAACCATATCTGTACAGTAATAATCTTGTTGAACTTGCTGATTATCACAATTTAAAGCTTATTGAAGACTCTTGGTCAGATAATACAATTTACGTTATTCTTGAAGATGATATGCCTGTTACAGTTGAGTCTATCGATTTAAACATTGAATATGGCGAAATGCTCAAGAAAGAAGTCTTTGATCAGTTTCAAAACATGTCTTTAAACGATTAAAATTATTGCTTATTTGTTGGTGTTGTTGTTGGCGCGGTATTTTTTTAAAAAGAGGCTATAACGCCTCTTTTTTTTCTTGTTTTATTTATGTTTATGTGATATAATATAAATATTAAATATTGGGGGTGTTTTATTGAAAAACACATTAGAAAGAAAAACGTTTTATGGTGCTTTAAAAAATATAAACAAAATAATAACTAATAATGATATCGTTGTAACCCTACAATTCTATGGCACATATTTGTCTATAAGAACATCTTTTAACGATAATGTTTTAGAGCTCAAGATGCCAATACTTGGTGGAGATGAGTTTGTTTTCAATTGTAGATTTTCAGATTTATTTACTTATGTAGGAATTACAACATATGATAGTATAGATGTTTTATTAAGAGAAGATAGAAGCATTGTTATAAAGGGGCAGGATTTAGACGAGGGGTATATTTTCAAAAGCCTTGATGAAGGTTGTGTAGTTCTACCTAGTGTAACTGAGATTTGTTCTATGAATGTGAGTTCTAAATCCGCACTTAATATTTTAAATAAGGCTATTTTTTGTGTAGACCCTGCCAATAATAAAGAAGAGTTTAGTTGTCTCCGTTTGTCCAAAGGGTATTTATCTGGAGTTTCTGTAACAAAAGGTTTTATTTGCGATGTGAAAGATTTGTCAATTGATACTTCGTGTTACGCAACGATTGGTAGTTTAGAATCTTTGGTTAAGCTATTAAAATCCTATAAAGAAGACTTAAGTGTATCCCTTGTGCGTAAAAATATGGAAAATAAAGATTCTTTTTTAGATACCTTAATTGAAGATAACGATATATTTGAATTAGATGAGAGATGTGATTGGATACTCATATCATCTACTTATTATAATCTTTACTTAAAGACTGTGTCTAGAGAAATTTTAGATATGGAACAGGTTTTGAGTGGAGTGGATGCTAATAGTAAATTTTCTTTAGATATAGATCTTTTAAAGGATATTTATAAAAAATACAAGCATGTTGGCTTAGGAGACAAAGATACCTTGCTGGTTTTGGAGCCAGGTGTAAATAGTAAGTTTGTAAACTATACAGTTATAGCAAAAAACAACTTTATTGACCAAGGAAAATTGGAAAAATTTGTTACTTTATTTGGATCTTTCAAAAAAACTATTCTTAACGCTAAAGACTTGAAATTAATTATAGATAATTCAAGTAGCTCTAAGGAAACTCTAGATGTTAATATTAATTATAAAGAAAACGTGTTTATTTTTAATACTGGATCAATAAAGATTTTAATTTCATATCCAAAGGATTTAACATCAAATAGTTAAAATAATTTTAATTATTTTTAGAAAAAGTGTTGACATTGTTAAGGCTATGTGATATACTATATATAGTAAATAAATAATAAGAAATGGAGGGCACAAGAGTCATGGGTATGGCTCTTGCAATAAATTATGATAAATAAAAAAATAAAATCTAAGCTCCTCGGTTTTTTAATATCTTCTGGTGCAGTTGTCTCTTCTATGGCACCTAATGTATACGCTAGTAACATTAAGGAAAATGCAACGTCTGAGACAATGAGATTTGAAAATGAAGATAGCGTGGATATTAATATTATTATAGGTATGTTAAAAGAAAAAACTGAGGAAAAATCTAAAAAAAATGTTGAAAATATAAAACACAACAAGATAAACAAGGATCTTGCCTCTACTTTTGTTGTAGGTCAATCTAAAATTAAAATAGGCCGTTTTTTTGAGTCAATGACCGATGATAATATTGCTGAGGTCCAGCAGTATATAGATTCTGCAAAATTTAAAAATGTAGGCATTGCTTACAATCAGATTGATCACACTGATAATAAAACTAGTTATGTGTTTGGACATAACCCTGGCGTAATGTCTCCTTTGGCAAGAAGCGTTAAGAGCGGATTAGAGGTTACTATATATGATACAAATGGAGTTCCGGCTCAATACACATTAAGTAAACTAACAGAGATTCCTAAAGCTTCACGTAAGGAGGCTAATAAGGGAAAAGCACAAGATCGTAAAAAATCTGAAGAAATTATTAGACAAAATCAAGTTTTAATTGACGCTATAAACTCTGATGAAGAATCAACTATATTTCAGTTTTGTAACAAGACAGTAATGGAGTTTTGGATAGCAAAGCCTAAAATTTGACACACATTATATTTTTAGATAACATATATGTAGGGTGTAAAAACCCTGTGGATGAAAATCCTATATTATTTTCATTTTTTGGAGAAGGGTTGAAATAGATCCTTTTCCCTCCTTGTAGCCACTGTAGATTTAATAAGGGTGCAACTCCTTTAGTGACAGAAAACAATGATGCTATATTCTTTCATTGGGGCTAATTTGAGATAGAGTTGGTCCACCTCCTTAATATCGCCTTGGCTATTATATATAAGAGCTAATATCATTAGGTGCAAATCCTAACAAGGCGCACTATTGTAACATAATTTGTACCTCCATATTACAGAAAAGAGACAGGCTTTAGGTTTGTCTCTTTTATTATTTTTTGTCAAACAAAAAAGACCACTTTTGTTGTTTTGTGGTCTTAATGTTTTTTAATAGTTAAATAAAAATCCAATATCTTCTACATATATCTTTTTGGCTATATCTAGTCCTAATGTGTCCGTTAATATTTTTTGCAGCACTGGTATATCTCTTTTTGACACTGCTGGCTTCTCTTTTCCTTTTCTTTTTTTAAAAACCGTAGAATATTTACTTTGTGTTTTTTCTATTCTTTTTTCTATATATTTTATTGCACTTGTCCCATTTGATAAGAGCTGTATTTCCTTTATGTTTACTGAGCTTGCTTGTTGGTCATAATATAGGTAGTAAATAGATCCATCGCTAACAATTCTCGCAATTTCTTTTTCTCTTTCTTTTTTAATGATCATATTTGGGTTATCGTCAGAAACGAGACACTCTTCTAATAACAACCTCTCCTTATCATTACATTTACGAACAATTGTGGGATAAACACTTACATATTCTCCATTTTCTAAAATAATGGTCCTTTTTATTTTAAGCTTTTCTGCCAAAGCTTCAGAGTGCATTTGATGTATAAGTTCGCCGTGCATCGGAATAAATACATCTGGGCTGATGTGCTTTATCATTTCGTAGATTTCGTCAGCATATCCGTGTCCAGATGCATGTGTTAATGTATCTTTGTTTTGAACTACAGTATATCCACGAAGTTCTAGACTAGACACCAAGGCATTTACTTTTTTCTCATTTCCAGGAATGGGATTTGAAGCCAATACAAAAACAGTATTTTTTTTGTCTAAACCTTTAAAGTCTTCAGCATCTTTATACCATTTATTAAAAAAGGCGTTTTCTTTTATTGTATCGTTAACTATTTTTTTAATGGGCTCTTTGTCGGTTTTCTCAGATTTTAAAGCACTTTCAGCTATACGCGTTAAAAGAGCATTTTCTTCGCCTTGTGATCCTGTACAAATTAGACAAAAAGTATCATTTTCTGGATCTTCTCTAATATCCATCCATGTTTTGCGATATACTGGTGCCATAACTCGAGCTATCCCACTGCCTCCAAACAAAACTTCTTTATTGTATTTTTCTGCTAAGGACATTATTGTCCTTACCCTATGGCTACTAGTCGAAAAGCATGAAATGATAATGTTTTGATTTTTGTATTTTTTAAATAGGTCGTCGAGGCTATCTTTAACTTCTCTTTCAGAAATAGACCAGCCTTCTTTTATTGAATTAGTAGAATCAGATAAAAGTATTGTTTGTTTTTTTCTATCTATGTTTTTTTCTACAAAATTAAAATCTAGGGTTTTCTCATATAGAGGGTCTTTTTCTATTTTAAAGTCACCTGTGTGAATAATATTTGCTTCTTTTGCTTTTATTATAAGCCCAAAAGCTCCCTCCACGGAGTGGTTTACCTGAAACGCTGTTACTTTAAAGTCTTTTCCTATTTTTAACGTGTCACCATGTTTAATGCTTTGATAGTATGATCCAGCATAAAAAATCTTATTTGTCTCTTTTGCTATATTAAATTGAGTACTTTTATTTTCTGTGTTTTTTTGCGGCTGTGTTTTATTTATTAGTGACAACAATCTTAAAAGCGTTGTTTTGCTTCCATATATAGTTGTGTTTATTTGTTGAAGGAGACTTATAAGACCTGATATATGGTCGTCATGGGCATGAGTTAAAACTATACCTTTTATCTTATTTTTTCTTTCTAAAACATACCTATAATCTGCTACAGCCCTCTTTGCACCCATAAGGGCTTCTTCTTTTTTTGCAATAGACGCGCCACAGTCGACAATTAACATTTCATCTTTTGTTTCGTATATATACATATTTGACCCAATTTCACCAAGTCCCCCAAGGGCCATGATACGCAATTCATTGCCCACATCTTTAATCTTTTTGGTAGCATTAGGAGTATTAACAACCTTCTCTTTTACCTCTAGTTGTTTTTGTACTGATTTTAGTGTTTTTGTTGTTATTTCCCCGTCTTCCATAGATATTACTGTTTTTTCTTCTTGGTCATTTTTGTTCAAAGATCCATTTATAGATCGCCTTTTATGTCTTTTGCTTGTCTGTTTTTTGCTAGATTGCTGTATCTTGTAAAAAGCATCATTGTATTCTTTTAGCATGTCTTCAATTGTTTTATTTTTGTCTTTTTCCATGATGTAATCCTTTCTTATTGTTTATTTTTTTATACTTTTTTTAAAAATACAAATATTACTTTTATAATAACAAAAAAGCCAGACTACTGTAAACTTTACAGTTTTTCTGGCGTGTTTTGTCTTAATTTGACTTATTTTTTTTCTGTAACCAGTATATATCAAAAATTATTTTGACAATTACAAAAAATAGGGCTGCAAGTATAACCATGACTATTTTATTTTCTATAATTGTTCCCTGAATTGTTGGCTTTTCTATATTTAGCTCTTCCAGTATGTTATCAGATATTTGTCCTTTATACCTTTCTCCAGTAACAAGAATTCTTTTATTGTTGATAAATATTGGATAACAGGATAGTAGAGTCAATAACTCATGACCTGCCTCTGGAAGCATTTTTTTAACCTCAGTAGGCTCTACAATTTCAGTCTTTGTAATCTTATACGCATATTTATGTTTGTTTCTTAGGTCTTTTACATAGACCATGTCCCCAGTTTTTATTTTTGGGAGATCGTTAAAAAGAGCACCAATTGAGAGACCTGTGTGTGCAGTTAAAATTACTCTTGACGATTTACTGAGACCTCTATCAACATCTGGAAAGTCGTTTAAGGCCTTTATTCTTGCAGCTCCAGATGATAATGCAAGCTCAGACGGACCTTGCATGTAATCTTTTTTATCTTCGTATATTGGTATCTTTAGCTTGATACTTGGCACCCACATAACACCTATAGTATTTAAATTGATGTCTGCACTGGTAATAGTTGAGTCATCTTTTTTTATTTCAAAGTTTTTGTCGTCCTTGTTGTGGCTTTGTTTTTTTGTAGTTTGTGTAGATTGATAAAGGTCCATCTTTTGATTATACGAGAGAAGAATATCGCTTCCAAACATATAAATTAGGTTTAGTATGATTGCCAATAGTAAGAAATCTGCAATGATAGTTCTTTTATTTATCGTTTTTTTATTCATCAAACAGCTCCTTTCTAACGTGAAAATAGCGAAATTTTCACACTAATAGGTTATACATAGCAAGACAAATGGGCCTCGCTACACTTATTCATACTGAATAAATATACCTAGTCGGCTAATGAAACTCTCTAGGATACAATTTTTTTATTAGTCTATTCTAATGTTTTTCTTTACTGGGTTCTTTTTTATTCTTTGTACAACCTCAGTGAATAAAACATCAGACCAAAGCCCTTGTTTTAGCAGGGCTTTTTTCATTATATTAGACGCTCCATTTATATCTGCATTAATTAAGCTACCATCTGCTGATTTATACAAGCCTCTTTTTATCCTTGTACCCGAAAACTCTGGTTTTTTCTTTCTGTTTTTATTGTATGTTGGTACTTTATCTTTGTCGATAAAAGAAGCTTTTGATGTGTAAGATTCTTCGTAAAATATCACTTCAATCCCTCTCATCTCGCACTTGTATTTAATCATACTTTTCATTATATAAAATGGAATACTTACAAACTCCCTATTATTCTTCCTACCCATATTAATGTCTTGTTTCCAGCTTTTGTTTTCGCCTATTATGACAGTGTCAATGTTATTGGAAACTAATAGATTCACTAACTCAGTAGTTGCCTTATGCATATAATCTTTAAGTTTTGAGCTTCTTCTTCTATATAGATTGTGTATTTTGTTTGTTGCGTGTAGTCCCTCTAATGTCATAGCTTGAGACTTAGCTTTTGATATTTTTTTGTTGTAAAACTCATTTATTGACTTTACAGGTTTACCATTTATAATGACAGGATTAAAGACATTAGAAGATATGGCCATTAGGTTGTTCATGCCTATGTCTATAGCGACATACCTATTTTTCTTTTCTAAAGGTTTTTCTTTTAATACTTCGTAAACCACCTCAACCACAACATAGCCATTCTTAGGAACTAACCTTACCTGTAGTATGTTTTCCTTGTTTTGCTTAGTTGGTATTAGTATTTTAGTTTTAGACAAACCAACAAAACCTTCCTTTACAAAAGAAAGTGCGTCTTTTGGGTATATTACAACCTGCCTACCCTTATCTTTTTTAAGATATTTTGGTAGCTGGACCTTTTTATCATAATCACCGCTTGTCTTCTTTTTTAAAAGGGCAAAGAATGCAGAGAAGTTTTGGTCCACAAGCATCTGTATTTGACCGCTCACCTTGGCAGGAAGAGCCCTGTAATCAGCTTGGTCCTCTTTAACAAACTTCTTTCTAAGCTCATTAAAGGAAATAAGATCCTCTTCGCTAAAGAAAGATTGTCTTTTGTGGTAGAGTGTGGCATTATACAGATTTTTACTTAAAAAACATAATTGGTCCATCTCTCTATAATATTTAGACCCTTTTTTATATGTTGTTTGCTCTACAAGCTTTTGATATTTAGCTATTTCTTCTTTAGATCTTTTCTTTTTAAACGCCAACTACTCCAACTCCTTAGTTACCTTGTCTTTTACTGTCTTTCTCATGCCATAAAGTTTTCCAGAAAAGTTATGAATTATAGAAACTATATCCTCTGCTAATTCTTCTTCTATAGACTTTTAGTTTTCTGTCTCTGAGAAGACTATAATCTTGGCTTCCATATTATTACAAATTCTTTCAAGATAGTTAAAACCAAATCTTGTAAGCCTATCTTTGTGTAATACAAATATCCTATCTACCTCTCCAGCTAAAACCATGTCAATTAATTTATTTAGTCCTCTTCTGTTGTGGTTAAGCCCAGAAGTAATATCACTTATAATCTCAAGGTTCTTCGGGTTCATCCCAACCACAATTGTAGAAGCTTTACTTATTTGTCTGTCTAGGTCTCCTTTAGCTTTTTGTTTGCTTGTGAAAACTTTTGCGTATATAACATCTTTCTTTCCACTATCTATTATAAGCATTTTAGACTCTTCAAGTACTCTAACCATTTCTGATTTAGGTACATTTCTTCTACCGTTCACTCTTTTAAAATCAATCTTGCCTTCATCACAGTGGTTTTGTATTGTCCTTGATGTTCTTCCTACAAACTTAACAAGCTCACCTGGACTATACCATTCTTTTTTTATCTCGCTTAACTTAATCACCAAGTCACCTCTATTTTTAATATAACATAAAAAACAGCAAAAAGTCAATGCATTTTGTTGAAAATGGAGATGTTTTTATCTGATTTTACTTTATATTGTAACTGATGCAAACCCTACTTTGTTGTTTTTATCTTATTATATATAATTTTATTCTTTTTTAAAAGGTCTAAAAGCTAAATGTTTTCTTGCTATAGTTGACAATAATAATAATATGTGGTAGAATATATAAAACAATAATAAATATAGAAAGGATTGTGTATCATGCATAAAAAAATAGGTACAAGTGTTGTTGTTATGTTGCTGGTGTTATTTTTGTTAGCACCTTTAAGTGTAATGGCCGGGTCTTATGAATTAAGCGGTTATATGGAAAGAATGCCTTTCAATGAAAGGTTAGATGTAAGAGATATTAATAGAGATGGCGGTTATGTTAATATAAGGCCAGAAAACCCAGAGTCTTATTTTGCCAACATCACAGTTACTACTGATAATGGTAGAATGTATGTTTTTGAAGATAACATAAATGATCTGGATATTAAAATTAATAAAAATGTTAAATATTTAGATGTTTCAGGTGATGTTGTTATGTATAGGGGAGACAAAAATATTATCTTTGACCTTTCAGATTTTAGAGAAAGAGATGTTATAAGAGATATTACCGATAACTCTATTGGTTCTTTTTCAAGGGGCCCCTCAAATCAATATAATAAAGTGACAATCCCTACAAGAATTGGTGACAGGGTAAAATTGACTCTTCCCGAAGGATTTACCTTTGCCAACTCTTATAGAGATATAGTTGGTGCAAGGGATAGACATGTGTCACCAAACTACATTGAATTTACTGCAACCGAAAGAACTGTATCATTTTATCCAGAAATAAGGGGCAAAGGACAAGCCAATGTTGTCAAATGTGTATATAACAATGAATATACCAAAGATATTGCCTTAACAAAGAGTATGTCTGAAAAGAAAATCGAAAGATCTGACATACCAGATATTAAGGATAGTCTAAACATTTTAGATAAGGGTCCAAAAATCAATACCGTTGCCACTGATATTGCTAAAGACGATTATGGCTTTAAACTTAATAGAGTAGATATATCTGAAAAAAAATCAGGAGAATTCGAAATAGGAAGAACCTATGCTGTTTCTCTACCTCGCGAATCAACAATGACCTTTGTAAACCCAGGTAGGTTTACTACAACAAACATGTCTGTTAAAAATGTAAGAGTTAATAGTGATATGAAAACTATTTTATTTGAGGTGTCCAAAATAACGAGCGGTAAAGAGTCTTCTGTTCATATTGAAGATCTTAAAATAGAAACTAATACTGTAGTTAAACCAGGAGAATATAACCTTGAGCTTTATAAGGTCTTAGATCCGGGTCTAGATGAGCTCAATCCAGATAGAATTATTAAAATCAACGGCAAGGATTACGGTCTTGGCTTTATAGATAAAACAAATTTCACCAAAATAGACAATAAGACAAAGGAATATGGGGAAATTGTTTATCAAATTGGCAAGAAAAAATATCTTCTTAATGGCGAAGAAAAGTATTTAGATGCTGCTCCGTTTATTAAAAATGGATATACAATGATGCCATTAAGGGCCGTTGGAGAAACCTTAGGATTAAAAGTTGACTGGATAAGCGACACAAACACTGCTACACTTACAGACGCCAACGGTAAGCTATTGTTAGTTAGATCTTGGAGCAATACCTTAAGAAAAGATGGTCAAAACATTAAAATGCCAACAAAAGCCATTGTTAAAAACGACAGAATGTTTTTGCCAATATCTAGCATTGCTGAAGCCTTTGACCTTAAAAGAGATGTTGATTTCAGGTGGAATCCAAACACTCGACAAGTAACCTTTGTTTTGAGGGAAAAATAAATTTGAGTTTATAACGAATGTTTATTATAATGAATATGAAGGTGAGGTGGCTTATCCAATAGCAGGCTAAGATATCTGGCTTTCGTATTTGTTAATATAAATTTGTTTTGAGGAAAAATATTTTTATATTTCAAGCAGCCCTGCGGGGCTGTTTTTTTATGTTTAAAAATTTAGTTAATAAGTTTTGACATTGTTTTTAACTTTTTATATAATGCCCACATATAAGCTATGCCTTATATAATAGTAAAACTAGTTTTATAAATAAGAAAGGAAGGCTAAATAAAAGTGAATAATGTTAAAAAAAGAACAATGGCTTTTGTACTTGCCATATTTATGATTCTTGGCATTATGCCTGTAGATGCATTTGCTCAAGGGCTTCTTAGAGGCGCCGATAGAGCTGAAAATAATGCAGGCAATAAGGTAAAATATGAAGAATCTAGAACAAGTACTGTAGACAAAAAAAATAGGCCCACTGATAAAGATAAAGAATCTTTAGATGAAGGACCTGAGATTGTTAATGAAGCTGTTAGTGCATCAAGCGATAAGGTTGATTACACTTTTAAAAAATCTGATGGCGTATGTGTAAAAGAAAAGCCAAAAGAATATATTGTTAAAAGTGAAGACTTTAACTTTAATGCTGAATCATGGATGAAGGGAACATACTCTGAAAAACAAAAAACAGCTCTAGTTAAAATTTTAAATTCAACACCTTTTGTTCTTGCTGGAAACAATGTATCTAGTAAGGATGAAGACAATGTATCTAACAATGATAGAAATTGGGCTATGCTTGAAAATTTAAAATACACAGCTGATGGAAATCCTACATATTGTCTAGATATGGGTAAGCATGATCCAGAAAGAACTGGAACAAAAATGTATTATGATGAAAAAGATACATTAAACAGTAATACAAAAGATGGTTTTAGTGACCTTGTTTATGGAGTTCTTAAAAACGGATATCCAAATTATAAGGTTGAAAGCGATAACGCTCTAATAGACAATGATCTATTTGAATACGCTACTGCAATTGCAGTAAAAATTGCAACTGGTAGAATGTATGATGTTAATGGAGAGTCTATGCCTGGCATTACAAAAGATATGTTTAGAAACAATTTCCCAGAGGGTTCTGAATTAGATAGTTTTTCTATTGTCCCAACATCACAAGTTCCTGAATTAAGTAAGTTTTATAACGCTTTAAGCTTTGAAGATAAGGTTGCTGTAGACACTAGAGAAAACTTTGTTAAGGAACAAGTTGAAAGGCTATTAAGTGAAGCACAAAAAGAAGAAAAAAATCTAAAGGAAGAAAAGATTGAAGGACCAGAAGAACTTACTGGATCTAATAAACCTTTTAAAATTACTCTAAAAAAATCAGACGGCACATTAGCACAAAATATCAACGTGACAGTTGAAGGTGCAAATGTTGAATTTAAGGATGCCGATGGTAAAGTTGTTAGTAATCCTAAGAACGGCCAAGAATTCTTCATTAATGTTAAAGATGATAAAACAAGTGGAGAATTTACAATTAAGGCAAACTCTACTGATGAATCGTCCTCTGTAAATGTTTTCTATAAGAGTGATGCTAAAAAGAGGCCAAATGGAGAGTCTCTACGTGGTGGATCTTACCAAAGAATGTATATCGCAGGATGCTCAGAATTAAGCGCTAAAAAAGTTATTAACATCAACACACCTGTTCCTAAAAATGGAACAGTTGAACTTACAAAAACAGATGCTGTAAGTGGAAAGTTGGTTCCAAATGCAACAATTAAGGTCACTGGACCTAATGGATTTACTTATGAAGGAAAAACTGGTTCTGATAAAGAAAATCTAGGTAAAATTGTTTTAAAAGATTTGGCTCCTGGAGAATATACTTTTGAAGAAACAGTTGCTCCAGATGGATATATTAGGTCTACTGAAAAAGCAACATTTACTATTTTAAATAATGGTAAAGTTGATCCAAATAGCGTTACTGAAATGAAAAATGAACCAATTACAGTTGTTCTTTCTAAGAAAGAAATGAGCAATAAGGTAGATGGTGTCCCTGGTGCAAGAATCGAAATTACCAATAAAGAAACTGGAGAATTTGTTAAGAACATAGATGAAAAAACCGGAGATTCAAAAGATTTCTTTATTACTGATAAAGATGGAAATATTACAGTAAGGGGTATTAAGCCTGGTACTTATGTATTCAAAGAAACCATTGCTCCAGATGGATATGTTTTAAATGAAGGTACTTGCGAATTCACTATTGATGAAAACGGCAAGGTAAAAGAAGGATCTGTAACTACAATCTACAACGCAAGAAAAGAATTTATTATTTCTAAGGTTGACAGTGCAACAAAAAACCCTCTTGCAAATGTTGAATTCAATATTTTAGATAAAGATGGTAATCCTGTTAAAAATGATGACGAAAGCAATAAGTTTGTTACTGACATTAATGGAAAAATTGTTTTATCTAAAATTCAAGATGGTAAATATACACTAAAAGAAATTAAGGCTCCTAAGGGATATAAGAAGATGTCTGATATGACATTTGAAGTTAATAAAGACACCTTAAAAGTCGGCTTAACTGTAGAAAATGAACCAATTAAAGCTAGTATCAAAAAGGTTGACGCACAAGATCCAACAAAAGTTTTAGCTGGTGCTAAATTTGAAGTTAGAAAAGGCGCATTGTTAGTGTCTCAAGAAGTCACTAACGAAAAAGGTCTAATCGATTTATCATATTTAGAACCTGGGACATATGAAGTAAAAGAAGTTCAGGCTCCGGTTGGCTATATTGCTGATAAAACAGCAAGAACTTTCACAGTAAAAGATAATGGTGATATTGACGGAGACTTAGTGTTTAAGAATACAGCTCTATCTGATAAAATTGTTAAGGTTGACGCAAAAACAGGCAAGGCTCTAGAAGGTGCTAAGTTTAGCTTCTTTAATGCTAATGGTGAAAATATACTAAACACTGTTTCTGACAAGGATGGTAATATTGCTGTTACTGGCCTTGAAACTGGAGAATACACATTTAAAGAAACTGCGGCTCCTAGTGGATACAAGGCTGACACAAATAAGGTATATAAAATAACTATTGCAAAAGATGGATCTATCACTGGCGATAAGAGAATTGAAAACGAAGCAAATAGCATTACTCTTGAAAAAGTAAATAAAGACAACAATGGTCTTGAGGGTGCTAAGTTTGAGGTTCGCGATAAAGATGATAAAGTTATTAGCACAGTAATCTCTGATAAGGAAGGTAAGATTACAATTAATGGTCTTGCTGCTGGAAAATACACTTTAAAAGAAATCAAAGCTCCAAAAGGATATATAAAATCTGACAAAAACTTCTCAATTGAAGTCTTAGAAGATGGTACAGTAACTGGCGATGTTAAGATTACCAATGAAGATACCTTTGTTAAAATTACAAAAGTAAATGAAGATAAGGAAAAGTTAGCTGATGCAGAATTTGACATCAAGGATAATGATGGTAAGTTTATTGCAAAAGCTAAAACATCTTCTGAAGGAACAATAACTATTAGAAGATTACCTATTGGCAAATACATCTTAAAAGAAACAAAAGCTCCTAAGGGGTATCTCCTTTCTGATAAAGAATTTAGGTTTGAAATTGCAGAAGACGGAAAAGTAACTGGCGATACAGAAATCGTCAATAAAAAAGCTGATATTACATTCACAAAACTTGATAAAGAAACAAAAGAAGCTTTATCTGGCGCAAAGTTCATTGTAAAATCTGGAAATAAAGAAATCGGCAAAGAATTAGAGTCAGATAGACGTGGAGAAATTAAGGTATCAGGATTAGAACCTGGCGAATATACTTTAGTTGAAAAAGAAGCTCCTAAGGGTTATATTAAGCCTTCAGCAGACTTTAAATTTACTGTTGATAAGGACGGTAAGTTAAAAGGCGATGGCAAGATTTATAACTCCAAGGCAAGTATTACTCTTGTTAAAAAGGATTTAACAACAGGTGCTGTTCTTGAAGGTGCGTCTTTCGATATCAAAGATAACGACGGCAAAAAGATTCTTAGTGTAACAACTAATAAGAATGGTGAAGCTAAAATTGACGGACTTGGCCAAGGTAAATATCTACTTGAAGAAACCGTTGCTCCAAAGGGCTACATTAAAGCTACTAAGGCAGCAAGCTTTGAAGTAGATAAGGACGGTAAGGTAAACGGAAAGGATAAACTTGAAGTTTATAACAAGCAAGACACTGGCAAAAAGGACGACAAAAAAGATGAGGTCAAGAAAACAGAAAATGTAACTAACCCTACATTAGATAAGTCTACTCCTGCAACACCAGTGAGTGCTCAAAATACTCCTGAAAAAACTTCTGATACAAAGGTAGTTCCTGGTGAAAGAGTAAAGACTGGTGACAAAAAGGGGCCTAAGAAAAGAAAAGGCGATAAGATCATGATCTTTGGTGTTGTTTCTTTTGCCATAGGATATACTTTATGGAAAAAGAAAAATAAGAAAGATGGCGATAATAAATAATTTGATCATCTTTTAAGAGTGCAAATATTTAATGTGGCTTGGAGTAAAACCCTTGCCACATTTTATTTTGTTTTTTTACGGTAAATGGTTGACAGTACTATTGTGGTTTGCTATAATATTAATGTAAGCACATTTGCAAGATGTTTATCTTTGCGATGACTTGACACAAGAAACAGGTTTAGATATAATAAAAATGTAAAGCGGGATACTAGTAATGGTAACTGTTGGGCCTCATAAGCCTAAGAATGGTAGGTTCGATTCCTCCTCCCGCAACCAATGTCTTCTAGCTTAATGCAAAGCTACCTTTAAGGGAGATTTCGGTTCAAGTCCGAAGAAGACAATACTTAATACTTTGTTTCATTTTTATCTCCTTAATAAATATGACCCCTAACTTATTAAAATTTGTTGGGGGTTGTATATTTTTTAGGGCCCTTAGCTCAGTTGGTTAGAGCGACCGGCTCATAACCGGTAGGTCTTAAGTTCAAATCTTAAAGGGCCCACCATAACTTAGAAGCCACTACTTTGGCTTCTTTTTTGTTAACATCTAGTATTTTTTATCCAATGTTTGTATAATAGACCCAGAAAGGTGAGTGGTATATTTTGAGTGACAATGTGTTTAAAAGTTTTTTAAATAATATAGATAGTCCTAGCGTTAATAATAAAGACAAAAAGAAGGCTGTTTCTATTAGTGATGTTGTTGAGGACGGGACGGTTGGTGAAAATTCTAGTGTTATAAAATCAGACCCCGAACTAAAAGATATGAAGAAAGAACAGGTTGTGGACGAAAACCCTAGTTCTGGAATTATAATAAATAATTTAGATAAAGATGATTTAGATTCAGATATTCAAGATGTTGATGCTGAGATCAATGTTGTAGATAGTGTTAACAAAAATATTATAGATGAAGATAAAAAGTCACAAGACTTGGGTAATCTGAATTCTGACGAGGCTCTTCAAGTTAGTAAAAAATCATCAGAGGAAAATAAAACCGTTGATAGTATCTCCAAAAATAAAGAACCTGAGCACAGAAAAGATCAAACATCTCTTAACCTTGCTCTTGAAGAATACAACAATCAAAGGTTAGATGATTCTTTAAAAAGTAGCTTTGCGAAGCAAAAAAGTAAAGAAGAACTTGAAAAATATGCAAGAGACACATTAAGAGAGATTGCCTATATAGATAGCATATACGAGGGAACCGCAGATATAATTTCTCAATCCATTTATGGATACAAGGGTTTTTTTATTGGAGATAAGGGCGGAACAAAAGAAGACTTCATAGATAGTTTTGCAGATATTTTATATAAGGTTGGTAAAATTGGGAATTCAAAACCGAAAAGAATTTCTTTTGCAGAAATACCAGAAAAATTCAATCTTAATTATCTTTATGTTATAGATGGCATAGGAGATGCTGTTGTAACCCTTTTTGGCACAGATGATTATTCAGGTGATTCTTCTATGGATCAAGCTGATTATAGAAGAAAGCTTGATAGACTGATTAAATCTCCAGGATCTTCTTATATAGTTTTGAGTGCTGAGGAGTTTGACACAAGAGGCTTTAAATCTTTAGATTCTAGGATCCAATATGTATTTAATAAAAATGTTTGTTTTCCAAATTTATCTCATGAAGATATTTTTAAATTTTTTGTAGAATTCTTGCCTCAGGATTTTGCTCCTAAAAAAGAAATAAATGATGAATGGAGAAAATATTTCATTGAATATTTGGAAAGAAATAGAAGATATTTTCCTTTTAATAATAAGGAGTTGTCTATTTATTTGGCCAACTATGTTGCTAGCAAGGCTAAATTGGAACTTCCGGCTGAAAAATATGATGCAACGACCTTAGATGAAGCTTTTGCTAACATAGTTGGATTAAACCTTGTTAAAAATCAGATTAAAGAGTTGCAGGAATACTTAATAACTAGACAAAAATTGGAAAAATTCGGTGTTAAATTACCTGATTTTAATTTACATATGTTGTTGCTTGGAAATCCGGGAAGTGGGAAAATGACTCCATATGGTACAAAGGTTCTTGCCCAATATCAAGATGCCTTTTCATGGAAAAACATTGAAGACTTAAAAGTTGGGGATACTGTTATGGGTGGAACTGGAAAACCGTGTAAAGTTTTAGGCGTATATCCTCAGCCAGTAAAATATTTTTACGAAATTACTTTTTCTGACGGTATAAAACAGAGCTGCTGTGGTGAACATTTGTGGAGAGTACAAGATAGACAATGTAGACGAAATACCACCCGAGATAAAAAGTTGAATAAGCAAGTTCCGAGGGAGCAAACGTATAAGGTTCTTAAGACAGAGGAAATGTACAAAGATTTTCGTATGATAACTAAGGGAGATAATCGTGCTAAATACTCAATAGATTTTGTATCTCCAGTTGAATTTCCAATAAAAGATTTACCGATAGATCCATATGTTCTTGGTGCTTTGCTTGGTGATGGCACAATAACCGGCAAAAACATTAGTATAGCATCTATCGATATAGACCTTGTAGAAAAGGTCAGGATGGGCCTTAAGAGTAATTTTAATGGTTGTAATATTGCCCCTAGGCAAGATAAAAAATCGTACAATATAACTCAGTCTAACGATCTCAAAGAAGCGTTGAATGGTCTTGGTTTGTTAGGGGCATATTCTAATACTAAATTTATACCAGAAGAATATCTATTTGCAAGCGTCGACCAGCGATGGGAGCTCTTAAGAGGCCTTTTAGATACAAATGGTTCAGCCGATAAACGTGGGGGATATATTGAATATGTATCAGTATCCAAACAACTTGCAAAAGATGTTCAACAGCTAGTATTGTCTCTTGGTGGGCAAGCCAGATGGTCAGTAAAAGAAAAGCCTTTTTATAGAAATGAACACGGAGAAAAAGTTATATGCCAAAAAGCTTACAGGTTGATTATAATGTTCTGTAAAGAAGATGGAGAAAAAGCGTTTTATTTAAAAAGAAAAAAAGATATTTATAAACCGAAAAGATTAAGAAAGAATATCAAACGTTATATAACAGATATCAAGCCTATAGAGCCACAAGAAGGCATTTGTATAGCAGTAGACGATCCCACACACACATATGTAATCCAAAACTATATAATAACCCACAATACAACGATGGCCAGAATTATTGCTAAAGTATTGTTTGATATCGGATATATCAAAGAAGATAAACTTATAGAAGTAACTTCGAAAGACCTCGTTGCTCCAACAAGTGGCATGACAAGTACAAAAGCAAATAAGGTTATTATGAATGCTATGGGTGGAGTGCTGTTTGTCGACGAAGCGTATTCGCTTGCTATATCTTCTGGCACCCCAGGCCTTGAAGCTATAACAATGCTTGTGAAGGCAATGGAAGATTATAAAGGCGAATTCGTCTGTATTTTTGCAGGATATAATCTAGAAATGCAACAGTTTGTTAGGTCTAATTCCGGTATTGCATCCCGTATAGCCTACACTTTTGAATTCGAAGATTATACACAAGAAGAGCTATTCGAGATTTTCAAGGTTAAATTGGGGCTTACAGGCATGAAGCTAGATCCAGATGCAATAGAGCCATTAGTCAGAGTCTGCAAGTTTGCAGCAGAAAGACGTAATTTTGGTAATGGACGTTTTGTAGATAAATTGCTTCAAAAAGCATTAACAAAGCATGCTATAAGAGAGCATGTTGACGATGAAGATTTGCTAACATTAAAACGCGAATCTGTGCCAGACGTTAGTGAAGTTATGGCCTCATTCGGTAGATTTTCGAGTTTATAAGAGCATAAAAATAAGAGGCGTGATGCCTCTTATTTTAGTTTGCTTAAAAGCAAGTTAATCTTTTGTTTGAGTTCTTCTGTTGTACATGTGCGTTCATTGGCTTTTACAGTAAATATTATATCGCACTTTTCATTTACAGCATATATGCAGTTATTAACTTCTACTACATGTTCTACTGGACCTTTATTAATAATAATGTAAAAACTGTTTTCATTTGTTTCTGATCTTAGCAGTTCACTGTTTATAAACTGACTAAAGAACTCTTTTGTTTTTTCTTTATTTGTTTCATTTTTATTGCTTCTAAACTCATGTATAGTAAAAGTATCTTTAGAGTCTTTTATTAGTTTGTTTTTATCAAGAAATTGAGCCTTAATGTTAAAGCTTGTGCTGTTATGGTATTTGTCATTGTTTTGAATATCACAAAAGTTAAAGCCCTCGAAATAATATCCGATAGTTGCACCTTTTGATCGAGAATATTCTAAGACAATATCAATACTTTGGTTTTGTGCATTTTCTAAAGCATTCTGAAATGTGTTTTCAATAAAACTATCACTTGTTAGTTTACTTAGTTCTTTTGCCATATCTGAAAAATCGATAGAATCTATTTTGATTTTGCCTAAAGGTAAGTTAGCATGGTATTTGCTGTTCAAATAGTTTGCAGTGTTTAATAGCATAACTTTCTCACTATTTTTAAGACTTTCAATATATTCATCTTCATAGCAAATTTCCCATTTAGGATCAATTTCTTTTAATAGATTTATTTTTTGTTTGAGTGCTATTGAACTAACAGGTGGATATTCAATATCTGAATATTCGATCCTTAAAAAACTATAATCATCCAACTCTTCTGATATTATGTCATAGTTTCTATTGTATGATTTAATGTTTACGTCGTATCTAAACAGTCTTTTTTCTTCTGGACTATAATATATGCTGTTTTTCAAATCTGCTATCTTGTTTGTTTGAAGAAAAGATATGTTAATCGAGAAGAACTTTTTTGGAATAACATACTCTTCGTCTTCTCCTGTAAGTAATGCATGAATGTGATATATATTGTCAACTAACGATGTTAGTTTTAGGTCGTTAATGTTCATGTCAGCATTAATATTTAATGATACTTCGATAACATTACCATTCGTGTCTAAGCTATTAACAAGCTTAATATCAGTGGGATTTTTCACTATCCTAGATATTATTTCGCAAGCCTCTTTTTTGTTAAAAGTATTAAATTTTTCTTTCATTTTTGCACCTCTTTCATAATACTATTATACTATATAGCAGCCAATTATTCAAGTGTAAGGTGCAATATTTGAAAAACATTTTAAAAATATGTAAACTAAGATTATAGATAATATATATTATATTTAAGCTGCATAGTTTTAAGAAAGGAGATCCTGTTAATGACGCAGCATAAAAACATTAGCAGGAGCACGATATCGTTGAAAAAAATATTAACAAGCTTGCTTTTACTAGCTTTTTTTATAGTGCCGGCAAGTGTATTTGCAAGTAATAACTCAAAAGTTGATGTGGATGTTGAGTTGCCCTACGAAAGAAGGATAGACTACGAAGATACCACAATAAGAGTGTACGACATAACAAAAACTTATGAAGAATTTATGAAAAATCATAAATCAGAAGATCCGCAGGATGCCTTGGTGGAATTAAAATCAAAAGTTTTACATAATGGTTTTAATGAATATACATATGAAAAATTTAATCCTAAAAAAGATAAGATTAATTTCACGCTAGAAAGAAATAGGGCATATTATATATATGATGAAAAGGAATATATACAAGACTTTATTATTACTCCGCTATCAATGAATAGTGAAGAAGACACATTAAAGGTTTCTGCAAAGAGAGGCCACTTTACTCCTCCAAAAGAAAAAGAAACACCTCCAGATCCTGTATATACACCTGAGCCAGGACCAGAACCGGAATCTAAAAAAACTCCAGAACCAACACCTGCAATTACAAAAACACCAAATTCTACGCCGGAAAAGCCAGAAAAAACTCCTACTCCTGTTCCTACAGCAGTAATTAGGAAACCCGAAAAGGTAAAAACTGGTGACAAAAAGGGGCCTAAGAAAAGAAAAGGCGATAAGATTATGATCTTTGGTGTTGTTTCTTTCGCCATAGGATATACTTTATGGAAAAAGAAGAACAAAAAAGATAATGACAACAAATAATTTTAGTTAAAAAAGAGGGGCTTCCCTCTTTTTTTTATATATTGCGATTAATTTAGTTTTGTGATATAATATAATTATTAAAAAACGAAAGGTGGTAATATGAGAAATTCGAGATTTACACATTTACACCTTCATACTGAATATTCCTTGCTAGATGGAGCTTGCACTATAAAAAAATTGCCAGCTCTTTTAAAATCTTTAGGAATGACGTCTGTTGCCATAACAGACCATGGTAATATGTATGGAGTTATAGAATTTTATAAAACGATGAAAGAAAATGGGATAAAGCCCATTATCGGCTGCGAAGTTTATGTTGCCCCATATGGCAAAAGCAGGTTTGATAAACAAGGCGAATACTATGGAGAAAGTGATAAAAAGTATAACCACTTAATCCTTTTGGCTAAAAACCAAAAAGGTTATGAAAACTTAATGAAAATTGTTTCCATTGGTTGGACTGAAGGTTTTTACTATAAACCAAGGGTTGATATGGAAATATTAAAAAAATACAACGAAGGGCTTATAGCGTCTAGTGCTTGTCTTGGTGGAGCTGTTAACCAAGCCTTATTGGCTTCTGATTATGAACAGGCCAAAGAAATTGCTCAGGCACATAAGGATATATTTGGAGAAGATTTTTATTTAGAAATTCAAGACCACGGATTAGATGGTCAGAAAAAAATAAATCCATATATATTAGAGCTGGGAAAGGATCTTGGCATTAAAGTTGTTGCTACATGCGACTCGCATTATTTGACAAAAGAAGATTATGATGCTCATGAAATACTTCTTGCTATACAAACTAAAACAACAATGTCTGACCCAAATAGATTTAGCTTTGAGAAAAATGAGTTTTATGTAAAATCAGAAGAAGAAATGTTAGAAATTTTTAAGGATAATCCCGAGGTTGTTTATAACACGCAAGAAATAGTAGATAAATGCAATTTTGAAATGCACTTTGGCGATATACATTTGCCGGATTATAATTATCCAAAAGATAAATATGCATCAGAGGCTGATTTTTTTAAGGACCTGGTAAAAAAAGGTCTTGTTGAAAGATACGGCAGACACATACCTGTTTCTTATCTCAAGAGAGCTGCGTATGAATTGGGCATTATAGAAAAAATGCACTTTGTTGGCTACTTTAATATAGTATCAGACTTTATTAGGTGGGCGAAAGAGCACGATATCCCTGTGGGCCCTGGTAGGGGTTGCACTGATCATGATACAAAAATATTAACATCAGAAGGCTATAAGTATATTAAGGATATTGAAATAGGTGATTTGGTTTATACTCATGAAGGAAGATTAAAAAAAGTAACAAACACCTTCATATACGACAATTTAGATATTTTAATAAAGCCTTGTGTGTATTTAGGAGATAATGTTGGTGACTTTTACACCCCAGAGCATAAAATTTTTGCATTAAAAAATGGCAATAAAGAACCGTCTTGGGTTGAAGCAAAAGACCTTGAAGTCGGAGATTACGCTTGTTTCCCTAAAATAAGCGATAGCTTTGGGCTTGACATTAACAAGGTCAAGTTGTCTCTTGGTAGTTCTTATAAAGACTTTTTTTACGATGACGATCAATATATCTATAAAAAAATATATAAAATTAAAAATAGAGAAAATGTAAATAAAGTATATGACATAACAGTGGAAGATGATCATTCTTATGTAACAGCCAGCTTTGCTGCTCATAATTCTGCTGCAGGATCCATTGTTGCCTACGCAACACATATAACTGACATAGACCCAATGAAAAACGATTTACTGTTTGAAAGGTTTTTAAACCCAGAAAGAATATCTTTTCCCGATATTGACGTGGATTTTTGTTATGACAGAAGAGGAGAAGTAATAGACTACGTTTCACATCAGTACGGCAAAGATAGGGTTTCTCAAATCGTAACCTTTGGTACTATGGCTGCGAGATCATCAATAAGGGACGTTGCTAGAGCTATGGAGATTCCAATTAGCCAAGCTGATAAGATAGCGAAGTCTATACCAGAAGAAATTGGCATGACCCTAGAAAAGGCTTTAAAGTTATCTCCTGAATTCGGCAATTACTATACATCAAGTGAAACATATAAAAAACTTATTGACACAGCTATTAAAATAGAGGGTAGTCCAAGGCATACATCCAAGCATGCCGCTGGTGTTGTTATTGCAGATGATGACATTGCAAAATATGCACCTCTTATGACTGCTGATGGAGAGCCTGTGGTGCAATTCCCGATGACTCAAATAGAGGACTTGGGGTTAATAAAGATGGATTTTTTGGGCTTAAGAACCCTTACGGTAATAAAAAATGCCTGTGACACCATTAAGAAAAAGTATGGAACTGAAGTGCCTCTTAGCGAAATTATAGCTCATCCAGAAAATTACCCTGAAGTATATCAAATGCTTCAAGAGGGAGGAACGAGTGGGGTTTTCCAATTTGAATCTGCTGGTATGACAGACCTATTAGGATCTATGTATATAGATGCAGTAGATGCTGAATACGCTGAAACTGATGAAGAAAGAAAAAAATATGGACAAGAGTTTTTTAATAGATTGGTTGCAGCTGTAGCACTTTACAGGCCCCGGCCCAATGCAGTATATTCCAGATTATTTAAGAGGTATGCATAATCCTAAAAGCATTGTCTATGACGACCCCAGACTAGAGCCTATATTGAAAGGGACTTACGGGGTAATTGTTTACCAAGGTGCGACATGTTCTTAATTTAAAAAGTTAAGCAGGAATTAAATTTTCTGAACTAATAACTCGAATGTATGGAATGATGGGGTAACGCCCTGAAACATACTCTATAATACTCCGACATGTGTCATATAACGAAAGTTAAGACGTGTGAAGCTCGGTAAAGTCGGCAGAAGTTAACCTAAGTTAAGGAATATATTAAGTATTATTGGTGCAAAAGAGGCTAGCGCCCACCTGTAAGAAAGATATTAGTACAAGATAAGGTTAATGATATGTCGGTAGTCCATAAAATATCTAAGGTTAGTATGTCTATAATGACGGACAAACTTGTGATTTAAAGGGTCTAGATACAAACATGTAGAAATGCATGAATACCATTTGAAATGGATGTTAGTGTGGATTAGTAAAAATCTTGGTTATGAAAATCCATATTGTGTTAAAGGCACAAACAAGCTAGCAGGCTTATAATAAGGACCTAAAGATATATGTAAGGATAGAGTTATTGGAACGTGGAAAGGTATCGAAGATTAAACAAATCTAAACTGTCGAAAAACAATAAGCAGTTGAATCGGTGCTGAAAAGCAGTGTTCGAACCAATGAAGTTTTCGTAATGAAAACGGAGGAATGGACACAAGTCATTTCTAAAAAATTTAATATCATTTAATCGAACATAGGGATTCGAGTAAGACTAAAAAAGCTTCTTCGGTATAAAAGAAGGTGACACCCTATGCCAAAAGAAAAAAAGAGTAAAACTATAGACGACCTAAGACATAATGAATATTATGGAATGCAGGAAATCTTTGATAGTTTGTATGCTAAAAGTAAAGAAGGTCAAGTTTTTACCAAATTAATGGATTTAATTCTAAAAGATGAAAATATTTTATTAGCTTATAGAAATATAAAATCCAATAACGGTAGTAAAACTCCAGGAACTGATGGACTTAATATTAACGATATATCTAATTTAAGTCCAACTGAAGTTATAAATAAAGTTAAATTTATAATGGTCGGTAGTCAACACGGTTATAGACCTAAGCCTGCGAGAAGAAAAGAAATACCTAAGACAGATGGAAAAACGAGGCCTATTGGAATCCCTTGCATTTGGGATAGATTAATACAACAGTGCATTAAACAGGTGCTTGAACCAATATGTGAAGCGAAGTTTTCAGACAACAGTTTTGGATTTAGACCAATAAGATCAGTAGAACATGCAATTGCAAGAACATATAGAATGATTCAAATGAGCAATTTATATCATGTTATAGAGCTTGATATAAACGATTTGTTTGATAATGTTGACCACAAGAAACTTATAAAGCAAATGTGGGCGTTAGGCATACAAGACAAAAAACTGATTTGGCTAATAAAAACAATACTTAAATCTCCAGTTAGAATTGAGGACGGAAGTACAGTAAATTCAACTAAGGGTACTGCGCAAGGAGGAATTATATCCCCTCTATTAGCAAATATTGTGCTCAATGAATTGGATAAATGGATAGAAAGTCAATGGCAGGAAAATCCCGTAACACTTAACTATTCATGCAAATTACTATCTAACGGAACAAGAGATAGAAGCCACGGATATAGGGCCATGAGAGAAAGCACAGACCTTAAAGAAATGTGGATAGTTAGATACGCTGATAACATTAGAATTTTTTGTCGAAAGAAAGAAGATGCAGAGAAAGTATTAATCGCAACAACAAAATGGTTAAAAGAAAGACTTAATTTAGATGTTTCGCAAGAAAAAACAAGGATCATAGATGTTAGGCATAAATACATGGAGTTTTTAGGCTTTAAGATAAAGGCTAGATGGAATAACCAAAAAGGAAAATATGTAGTATGTTCACATATAAGCGATAAAGCCTTAGAAGACAAGACAGATAAATTAGTTAGTCAGATTAAAAAAGTATGTTCTAATCAAGGTCTAGATAAAGAGGCCGCAGATATTACATTATACAATTCAATGGTTTTGGGAATACAGAATTACTATAGAATAGCAACGAATGTTGCAAGTGATTTAAACCATGTCCAACAATTAACATATCACATAATGTATAATAGGCTGAATACTCAAACAGGAAATAGATTATCTAAAAAAGGTAGAAAATTAACAAGCCTGGAACAAAAACGATTTGGAAGTTCTAAATCTTTAAGGTATATAAAAGGCACCGATGAACCAGTGTATCCAATATATTATGTTCAGTTTAAAAATCCTATAGCATTTAATAGAAGAGCGTGTGTTTACACTCAAGAAGGCAGAAAGGTAGTACACGATAATCTTTCAGAATATCTACCTTTGCTATATCAAATTAGAAATACTAAACCATACAATTATAGCCTTGAAATGTACGATAATAGGATTGCATTATATTGTGCTCAACATGGAAAATGTTATGTCATGAATAAAGTCTTCGAAAGCATTAGGGAAATTCATTGTCATCACAAAGTTCCTAAAAGCTTAGGAGGCGGTGACAAATATGATAATCTTGTATTAATACATGAAGATATCCATAAGTTAATACATTCAACAAATAAAGAAACGATCCTGTTATATCTAGAAAAGCTAAAACCAAATGCAACGCAACTTGAGAAGATTAATTATCTTCGTTCTAAACTAAAGAAATCAATTATAAAAAAATACAATTTAGAGGAGCATACTTTGATACTCGAGAATGCGGATGATTAATTAGATATTTAACAATTAGATAGAAATGATGGAACGCCGTGTGCAGTGAAAGTTGCAAGCACGGTGTGGGGTGGGGGAAAAGATAGCGATAACGTCAAAATCTTACCTATCACTATAACAAGTTCAACAAATATGTAGAGCCTTGGCTGGTTTCAGCTATGGTCAAGCAGATATTATTAGAAAAGTAATTGGAAAAAAACAATTAGATAAAATAGAAGAACAGAAAAGGCTTTTTATTTATGGAGATGAATCGCAAAACATTAAAGGTTGTGTAAATAATGGCCTAACAAAAGAATTGGCAGAATCTATTTGGGCTAAAATGGAAGAATTTGCAAAGTACGCTTTCAATAAATCCCATGCCGTTTCTTACGCAAATGTATCCTTTCAGACAGCATATTTAAGATACTATTATCAAGAAGAATATATGGCTGCTTTCTTGGGATCCTTAATTGGTAACGTTGAGAAGTTACAACATTACATTAATATTTGTAGTAAAAAAATGGGAATACGTGTTTTACCTCCAAGTGTAAATATAAGCGATAATACTTTTACAGTCGATGATGATAAAAATATTGTTTTTGGTTTGCAAGGCATTAAGAATGTTGGAAAGACAAGCTTCGATATAATTTCTGAAAGAGAAAAAAATGGTCCATTTAAAGATATTTTTGATTTTATTGAAAGGGTAAATGGATTAACAAAATTAAAATATGAAGCTCTGGTTAAGTCTGGGGCATTAGATGAGTTCGGGTATAATAGAAGCGAACTTATTGCATCAAGAGAAGAGCTTTTTGCTGCTATTAAAAAGTTGCCTAAAAATCAAGTAACCCTTTTCGACCTTATAGGCGATTCCGATAAATATAAATACCCTAAAATATTGCCTAGACCCGAATACCATAAGAACACTATCATGAATGACGAACATGAATATTTAGGTCTTTATATTTCTTGTAATCCTCTCACTGGATATGAGGAAATTATGGAATCCTGTGGGGCAACTCCTATATTGGATATAGATGATAACATCAATAACGGTACTTTTACCGGCAATAATAACAAGATAATCTTGGGCGGGTTTCTGTCTAAAGTGAATAAAAAAATAACAAAAAACGGAGATCCCTTTGCTTTTGTAACAGTACAAGATATGACTGGACAATCAGAAGGAATAGCTTGGAGCAATGCGCTTAATAAGAGCCCTGAGTTATATATTGAAGGTCAAAATCCAGTTCTTGTTAAGGCTACCGTAAAGGTTGATGATGGGGGAAGCTACAGTCTGTTCATAGATGATTTAATTTCTATACCACCAGAAGAACCGGAACAGAAAGAGTTTATAAAAAAATATGGCGTTAAAAAAACAAGTGGAAGACAAAAAAAGACCGATGTAAAAGAAATGGGTGGAAACTATAGTCATCAAAAAATACTTTTATACTGCATAGATAGAGGGCAAATGGACAGGATGATAGATAGAATCAACCATGACTTCGTTGGGAAGACTCATGTTGTCTTTACCATCAAAGGAAAAACCGACACCATTTTTGAAAATCCAAATTGCACTGCTGCTATATCTAGTGATGATTTTAAAAAATATTTAAAAGAAGAAAACATAAAGTTTGAACTTATCTAAACATTGGCACGCGTCCTATATTGTTGGCGCGTGTTTTTTGTGGTATAATTTTTTAAGAACAATAAGGTATAAAAGTAGGTGAAAATTTGACGAATTTTGATTTCAATGATTTTTTGAATAATCAATATACAAATAAAAACAAAAACACTGGAAATAATAAAAATGGGCCTGGTCAGAATGGTCATATTGTCGAAGTTGACCATATTAATAATTCCGTAAAAGAGAATATCCATAATAAAGAAAAAGATTTAGAAGATGTTGGTGACGATGTAAATAATAGCAATGCTGTTGAAAGTATTTCGGGAGAAAAGCAAGTCATAAACAGACCTGAAGAAAAAAAACAGTTAGTAGATGATATATCTGACGCCAATGAAAGCTCAAATACTGATGCTAGAATTTTGGAAAATTCTAGCAATGGTGCTGTCGAAAACAATCTAGACGTAGGATTGCTTGATGCAACCAAGATAAATGAGGATATTAAACCTGAATACAACGCTCCTGTAGAGACAGAAGGTCCAAGTTTTCCATATGATCCATCAAAAAAGTTTAACAAACAACAAGACCCAGTCTTTTTCCCGGGAGACTCATTGCTAGAATATTTGGAGGCAAAAGAGAAAGAACTTCAAGAAGAATGGGCCCAAAAACTAGAAGATGTTAAGGATGAAGATTTGTCTGTCGCTAAAAGTGAAGACAGTGAAGTAATTGATAATAATGATAATTTAAAGAACCCCTCTGATGTCAATAACGACGGTTCTAAAAATAAGAAAAAGAAAATAGGTAAGCCAAAGAAAGCAATCAGCAAAGAAAAATTATTAGAAAAAGACTTTCCTAAAATATACTATGACCCCACAGATAAAGAGTTAGATGAAAAGACCGGAAAAATTAATTATTTTTACAATGTTGAAAATACTCTTAGAAAAAATCATCTGCTTTGGATAACTAAAATAATTCCTTTAGATAAATTAGAATCTATTACTTACGATAACAGTCTTTTTGATAACTATGCTGATAAGCAACACGAATTGGCTGTTAAATTAAACCAGATGTCTGGTGAAGAGCAGTATCAGTATGAAATCAGAAAGAAGACGCTTCGTATTATTGTAGGGTTTGTAATTTCATTGTTGTTGGTAGCATATATTGTGTTTGCTAGGGTGCCAGGAAATAATTATGATAGGGCTGTTTCTTTGTTTGAACAAAAAAAATGGGCTCTTAGCATGGATGAGTTTAAGAATGTTGGTGACTACAAAGACTCTAGAGTTTATTATGTTTATGCTAGGGCAAAAATGGAACAGGGCGAAAAAAAATATGATAAAGCTATAAAAGATTTTGAAAAAATTAAGGATGATGCCGCTGATTTAGAATTAAATGTCAGTGAAGATATTACAGAGACTAAATACTTAAAAGGTGTAGATTTATATACTCAAAACAAGTATGAAGAAGCAATAAGGGTATTAAGGCCTGTGGAAAAACATAAGGAGTCGGCAGAATATATTAATAAAGCCTACTACGCAATAGCCGAAAATTACTATAACAAGTCTAAATATACAGAAGCTTTGGATATTTTTTATGCATTAGGTAAGTTTTCTAATTCAAAAGATAGAGCAAGCTCTATAGCAGAAGAAATATACATTTCTGCTATGAATAACTATAGATTGGGCAAGTATGATAAGGCATCAGATGGTTTTAATATACTAAAAAAATATAATTACAAAAACAGTGCAGATATGGTAAATCAAGTTACCTATAAAGTTGGATTAGATAATTATTTAGATGGTTCGTATGATAATGCAAGAAAATATTTTAGTAAAATTATTTCTTATAAAGATAGTGACGCCATGATTAAAGAATCGACATATAGGATTGGCAAACAAAAGTATGGAGAATCAGTTGAGTCGAGTTTAGAAGAGTTTTTGAAAATAAGAGACTATAAAGATGTGCCTGACTTTTTAAATAAAGGTGTGTTTACTCTTTATGGTGAGTGGAAAATTGTAGAGATGAATGGCGTTAAATCTGATGAAGCAATATTTTCGTTTGAAAAAGGTGGCGAATTAAAAAGCGATTCAGAAATACTTTACGCAGCTATTTCAACCAAGGATAACCCTGTCCATTATGAATGGGATGGCAAAAGGTATTCTGCCTTAGATGGTGAATATAAAATAGCTACAGAGCGTATTAATGGTCAAACTATAAAGGTTACCTTCTATGAGGGTAGTAATTCTGTTACCTTTACCTGTGTTGAAACAAAAGACTTTTTAACAATGTTAGACAAAAACACTGATAAAAGCGTTCAAGAAAATGATAAGACAAGAGCCTTAATAGATTTAATGCAAAACTATTTCAACAAGAAAACAGACGGGGAAACAATTTCGGATAATAAAGCTGATCAAAATCAGTAATAAAAAAAGACCTTAATTGGTCTTTTTTTATTGTTCGGTAACAGCCTTATCATATTCTCTCCATGTTCCAATATATTTCTTAACATTGTTAAGGTGTTCTTCATATGTCTTTGCAAATACTAGATCTTTGTTTGCATTTTCCGTTGAACAGAAATATAAATATTCATTATTTATAAATCCTTGGTCTGGATTTAAGACAGCTTTTATTGCAGCAAGAGACGGGTTGCAGATTGGACTAGGGGGCAATTCATGGTTTCTATAAGAATTATATGGACTATCCATTTCATATTGCTTTTTATTTAAGAGAATTGTGTTGTCTTCATTATAAATATATCTTATGGTCGAGTCACATTGTAGCGACATGTTTTTTGCCATACGATTTTTAAGGACAGCACTGACTTTATTAAAATCGTTGTTGTTTGCCTCCTTTTCTATTATTGACGCAAGTTTTAAGACAATGTCTACATTGTATTGTTTATTTACTGTTTCCTTAATAAGATCTTCATTGTATAATTCAGAAAATCTGCTTGTCATTTTTTGAACTACGTCTTTTGGGTTTGAGTCTTCATAAAATTCGTAAGTATCTGGAAACAGATATCCTTCTACGATGTATTTTCTATCACTGTTAATATCTAGGCCTTCTTGTAATGTTTTGTTGGTTATGTTATCTATATTGTTGCACTCTTGGAAAAACCTATCTTTATCTGTAATTATTTTATTATTAAACAGCGTTTCTGCAATCATATCTACAGTAGATCCTTCGGCAATACGTATTTTTTTAGCTTCTTTTTTATTAATATCGCCAATACTTATGACCGACATTATTTTGTTAAAATCCATATCTTGAGATAGATTATATGTTCCAGGTTTTATTTTACCTGCACTACCGTTTAATTGCGATGCAATAAAAAAAGAAGTTTTGCTTTTTATAATACCGTTATTTTTCAATGCTTTAGATGCTGCTTTTGCACCACTAGGTATCGATACTTCTATTAATTCATGATTATTTTTATCGATAGGCTTTTTGTTGTTATTAATTATGAACATTAATCCAGAATAAATAAGTCCTATAATCGATAGTATGATAAATATTTTTGTATAGTTGTTGTTCTTACTCATTTTTGCACCTCTTCTATAATGTGTATTAATTATATATTTTTCTATGCTCAATGTGAACCTCCCCACCCAATGCAGTAGCTTGGATGGGGCTTCTATATAGTCTTTAAGACTTAAGAATAACTTTCTACTCCATAAGGTCTAAACTTAGTAATAGAAGCCTAGGCTTCTAAAACCACATTAAGACTAATAAGGGTAGAATATACGTTACCGGTTCCATTAAAGGCTAGAGGACATTTTGCCTCTAACTTTAACCTTTGGGTTTCATCTCCCTCAAAGGGTTTTATTTTCTCTCTTATAAAATACCTAGCAGCTATATTATAAGAAGCTGACAGGTCGCAATTATATTCTTTACCATTGGTGAATTTGCACATTGTGTTGTTTTTAAAGCCTGCGTTTTTACCACGAAGGACTTCACCACTTCCGTCAAAAGCAAACTTAGAGGTGTTTTTAGCACATACAGTTGAGTATCTTAAACCATATAAGTGGGCCATGTGAGAAAGTCTGTCGCTTATACCTCTTTTTCTCCAAAGGTGTATCTTTTCCTTATAGCTGCCCTTTGCTTTTATATAGGGGCTTAAATGCTCAAAAACTATAGCCTTGGCATTGTTATCTAGTGCAAATTTTATTATTTCTTTGCAAGTGTAGACCTCTAATCTGTCTTGGCAGTTATTAATCTCTCTAAAAATAGATTTAGTCGATTTTTTATTTCTTTGTAGCTTTTTCTTTTTGTTTAGTAAATGGTTTAAAAGGTCTGTTTCTTTATTGTTTTTTACAAACTTTCTTTTATGGATAGTGCCTTTGTCATCCATTACACATAAGGTAGCCAAGGAGTTTAAGCCTAGATCTACACCTACAACTTTATCTACTTTTTCTGCCAACATAACTTCACTTTCCACAGGAAACACAAAATAGGATTTATCTCTTTTAATTTGTATTGTAGGGCTTAATACCTTGCCCTTATTTCTTATATATCTTACATCAGAAGGTCTTAGATAGAGGTTTATCCAAACCCAGTCGTTATTTTTATAAACCTTAATTTTACAATTGTTTTCCCCTATCCACTTAAACATACCGCCTGCTGAAATATAAAACTTAGGCATGGAGTTGTGTTTATATTGTAGCCTAGGAGGTTTATCTATGCCTTTTCGATTAGATTTGTTATATAGATCTAACCTTGTAAAATGTGATGCCACTAAGCCATAGGCTTCATTTATGGCAGCCCTCCTTAAATATGATGGAAACTTGTATAAATAAGTATCAAAATCATACTTAGGTTTTGGGTTATCCTTGGTTATATGGCTTAATGCTTCTACAAGCGTTACTATATTGACATCATTATCTGATATATAAGACCATTCTTTTTCTATTAAAGAGATAAAAAAAGTCACAGCGTTCCTATAAAGTGTAGCTGTATCTCTTATAGCTTTTTTGTCAAAGCCAGTTTTATTAATTTTTACCTTATAAGATGATGTAACTTTCATTTTTTACCTCCTTTATATTTTCTTAGTTTTATGATAATATTATACCATAAATACAACTAGATGTCCATTAGCAAAATAAAAAAGGAGCTCCTAACCCCACCTAATACAGTTGTTTAGATGGGGCGTGTGGAGCTCAGTCGTCAATGGTTTTAACCTTGACATTCCTTTTGTTTGCACATATAATAGTTAAAAATAGAAAGGATGAATGTGTTTTGGACTTTTTGGATATTGTAAGTGTTGTGTTGTTTTTAGTAATCATTGGAATTTCTACTAGGTTGTTTATTCTATGGAAGCAATCGAAAAAAGAATCTGATACAAATATAGACGCTAAACAAAAAACAAAAAATAAAAAAATAAAAGAAACAAATGCCTCGTTGTCTATAAACAATAAGAGCTTTGGCAATATTTCTTCTTCTCAGAACAAAGATAGTGTCGCCAGTTTTGAAAAATCAATCACATCTTTTGCAAAAAGACAACTTAACTTATTAAATTCTAGTAGTAGTTTTAATACAGATGCTATTGTTTTTTATTCTAATATTATTAAAGAACCACCAGATAACTTTTCAGACCTGTTGCAGCGTGCAGACGATAAGGGTTTCGTTCTGCATCTAAGACAGAGCATGTTAAGTGACATGAAATATATTTTCTCTGCAGATGATTCTAGTTCTTTATCTGAATACAAGAGTATTTTTACCGATACAAATATATCAGATGATTTCGTAATTAATGCTTTTAGGTTTGCAGAAGATTCAGATTGCAAAATTTCACAAGAAGCCTTGTCTCGTTCTTTGTCAGAATTTTTAATGAATAGAGATAAATTATCTAGACCAGGGGTAAAGGTTTTGTTTTATGTTGTAATAAATTTCATATATAATAACTATGACAACTGTTTATTCAGCCAAGAAGAAGCAAGTGCCCTTGGCTTTGTTTTTTCTCGTTTTTAATATTTAGAGGGGTGGTGGTTGACAAAATATGTATATAGATTTGTTGGGATATAGAATTTATTGGACTTTTTTTGTTTTAATTATAGTGCTTATACTGCTGATTTTTATAGGTATAAGAGTCTTTAGTTATAGAAGAGAAGCTAAAGCTGTTTATATACTGAGTGTAATTACTGAATGGCAAAAAAATAACATACCGAGTATTTTGAGAGGGCGTCTTGAACAGTCTATTGACGAAGATAATATACTTAGATTATGTAATTACATAGAGCAGAATAAATACTGGAATGACGAAGAAATTTTGGAGATTGGTGAAGACGTTGTAATAGATGCCACTTTTCTTCTTTTTAATGAAGTTGGAGAGCTTCTTGAAGATTTAAACCTTGTTAACAGAAACAGGGCAATACTTATTTTGGTAACCATAGACTTTATGAACGGAACACTTGACCTATCAGAAGGAAAAATATCTGAATGGATGGACGAAGCATTGCCAGGTTCAGATCCAACAGGATATTCTTCTCCAGAAAAAGCTATGCAGCTTTTCACTTCAACAATAGACAGGGCTGGTTCGCAATATGTCGACATGGATTTAAATAGAATCCCTTTAACGGCGCATGCTTTTAGCCCTTTAAGGAATATGGAAGTAGATGTTTTAGGTGATGCTATCGACGACGTATCAGACGCAGAAAAATTATCGAACTGTTCTGAAAAAACAAGAGATGTTATTGCTTATTGCTTATATGATCAAATACTAGAGCTGTTGCATCAATATGATGGAAATACTGTAAACAATTATTATTCATCATATATTAGAGCTCTAGCAGTAGACCTTAACAATGAAGACTATCCTAATATAATAGATAGCTTGGCATAAGGGGGTGTAAAAACTGAAATTTCTGAAAAACAAAAAAATAATACTTGTTTTTTTATTGCTAATGATGATGGCCACTGCATGTGGAAAAGAAGAGAAAAAAGAAACAACTATTAGTGGGGACGTAGAGGTAGACGAAGATATAGAAGAGAAAATAAATCGAAGCGAAGAACTGGCAAAAGCAACGGAGCAGTATGACTATAAAAATCTGCCTGTAGCAGAACCAGTTAATCCGTCTGCCATCACTGATTCCTCTCCAAGTTTTGTAAGTGAATATGAATCTGCAATTTCTAAAGAAGATGACGGAATGATTGAAGTCAACACAATTACTTCATATTATGCTAGACAATTACCGGAGAGGAGTCAGCTGGCATACAGAGAGGTTTTAGCGGGGGCTCTTAATAGAAAAGAAAACATTGCAATATCAAAGCCAATTAATAAAAGCGAATTTGAAAAGGTCATGAACATAATCTTTTTAGATACCCCAGAAGCGTTTATGCTTAGGCATAAGTACGAATACACTATTGATTCAACTGAAAAAGTGTCTGGTGTAAAATTAATATATGCCATAAGTAAATCTGACCAAGAATTCATGTACGATGAATATGTAAAAAATCTGGTAAAGGCTTCTGAAAAGATTAAAAATTCAAACAATACTGCTGATGCTATTCAAAGCTTATACAGTCAAGGCAAATATAAACCTTATAGGGGTGTAGAAGAAAAGGTAAGTGAATCATTGTCAGAAAGCGGATTTTCTTCTGAGGCTTATGATGTGTTTAGTAACACTTACGCATTAACTAATCCAGCAAAATCTTTGCCACAAAATTATATTGCATCAAGCAAAACCTTTGTAGCGATACTTAGAGAATCTGGAATTGATGCAGCTGTTAAAGTTGGGAATTTGCTAAATCCAGAGTATTACGACAATTCACGAGATATTCATGTAGATACTGCTAAAGATTTATCAGAAATGATACAAGAAGATATTGGAAATGGTATAGTAAAGGTTACTTGTGATTTTAGCTCCTTGTACTCATGGGTAAGTGTAAAAATTAACAGGAACTGGTATAATGTTGATCCTGGATTTTTAGACATGGATCCACTAGAGTTTAACAGTTATTCCGTAAGAGATATTTACGATCTAGGTCCTATGACCTTTGTTGACGATTATCTTATAAGCCAATCTAGAACCTTCTATATTAACGATATTCTTTTGGGTGAATCTGACCCTTGCACCAGCAGAACCTTTCAACCAATGTATAGATCTGGTAAATATGTCCCAGTGCAAAACGCATCAAAGTTAACAACCTTGATGGATGCCATAATTGAAAAAGTGTCTAGAAGGGATACTGAATATATTTATTATCAGTTTGGATCAAGGGAAAATTATTCTGATTTCGTTAAAAGATTTGACGAAAGGGTTACAATCTTTAATAGGCAGTATAAAAGCCCTATAAGGAGCTATAAGGTGTATAAGGATGAAGAACTCTTGTTATTTTGCGTTTATGACGTTGTCAAAAAAGATACTAGACAAAAATAAGGTAGGCCTCACTTGAGGCCTTTTTGTTATTTTGGCTATTATCTTATATAATAACTAGTAGAAAAAACATATTAAAAGAAAGGACGTTTGTATAATATGAAAATAAAAAATAAAAACAGGGCTACTGTCATAACTTTATCATGTGCAGCTTTTGCTCTTTTTGCCGGATCTTTTGCTCTTTTCTCTGATAGAGCAGAAACAAACACTTCGGGTAAAGTTGGAAAGTTGGGCATTAGTTTAACTGATGTAGAAATGACAAATAGCGGAAATATTAATCCAGGTGATAATGACGAAAGGGTTGACAAGAAAGCCTCTACAACTCCACACGATATTACCTTTACCGTTGCCAATAATGGCAATAAGTCCATAAGGACAAGGCATACATTAATGTTTACTGTAAAAGATGAAAACGGTAAAATTCTAGACCCAACAGTAATGTCTATTTTAAAAGATAAGGGCCTTGAGGTATCTGGTAAAAAATATATTGATGCTAACGGCAACGAAAGCGACAATAAAACAACTGATACTACAGGTATTAAATATACTATTCTGTCTGATAGCTTCAATGGCGTTGGATCAGATGCAGAATCAGAGTCAGATGCTAAAAATGAATCACAAACTTACAAATATCTTTTAAAAATGGATAAAGACGCAAAAAATGTATATCAAGGGGCTAACTTCAACCTAGATGTTGTTGTAGACGCTATGCAATATAGAAACACAACAAATTCAAATTGGACAGAAGTTGCAAGTGAAAAAATAACAGGTAATCTAACAGGTATATCAACAGAAACAGCTCCTTCAAGGTAAGGGATGATGTCTTATGAAGAAGAAAATGTTAATTACAGGCCTTGTGATAATAGCTTTAATCGCAGTAACCGGAGCAACTTTTGCTCTTTTCTCACATAATGAAAAAAGTGAATTTGAAGCCGATTTTGGTACAGTAGATATTGACATCAATAATATCAACCTAACAAACCCTAAGACCATAAGTCCAGGAAACGGATATACTAGAAAAGACGGCGATGCTAATCACGAGTTTTCTTTTACTGTAGAAAATAAAGGTAGCAAGTCTGTTAAAACAAGATATACTTTACTTCTCAGTGCTAAGAAAAGAAATAAAGATATTAATGCAAAATATATGAGTTTGCTAAAAAACGGTGATGAATTAGATAAGGAATATCTGAACAAACATGGTGAAGAGGTAAGCGCATCATCAGACGATATAGTCGCTGTGAGATATAGGCTTGACGGCGATGTTTTTAATGGTAATGGCAAGGATATCAAAGATGGTGGAAACGCTGAGAAAGAAAATATAGTTGACGCCATTGAAGAGAATAATGACGGTAATGTAAAAAAAGATTATAATTTTAGATTTGCACTATCTCCTGATGCGAAAAATGATTACCAGGAGGCTGATATTACAATAGATGTAATTGCAGAAGCTCTACAATACAGAAATACAGAAGACAATGATTTTTCAGATATTACTGTTAAAAAGACATATTCAACTCTTGGATTAGATGGCAAGTTTGTTCCAGCAAACAATGAAGATAAGGACGGTGAAGAGTTTTGAAAAAAAATAGAATAACTATAGTTTTATGCATAATGATTGCATTTTTAACTCTCCCTGTTTTTGCAGAAAACGAAAAAGACTTTAATCTTCCTGGTGAAAAAGCCGAACTAAACCTAACTGTTAAGATGGATGGAAGTTCTGTTGAGGCTCCCTTGACATTGGAAAAAGATAAGGTAAACCTATTCATGTCTAAAAATACAAGTCCTGGCGATAAGTTAAATAGCACTATAAACTTCACTAACAAAGAAAAGGTCCCTGTTCAAGTTGCAGTTCTTAATGTTGACGATTCATCTTCTTTGCCAGATAGCGCTAAGGATGAAATAAATCTAGAGGTGTCTCTAGGTGGAGATAAGATTTATAGTGGGGCCTATTCTAAAATAACAGATCCATTAACAAACTGGATTGTTATTAAACCAGGTGAATCTATAGCTTTAAATGTTGAAATGTCAATCCCTAAAGAAGCAGATAATAGATGGCAGGGAAAAAAGCTTGCATCAACTTGGCATTTTGGTGTAAGGTCAAACATATTAAATGCTGTGAACGTAAAAATTATATATAAGGACGAGTCTGGAAAGATAATTAAAACTGAAAACAAAGAGTTCGACTACGATCACTTGGTTACTGCAAAAGACCTAAATATCCCAAAGGGGTACATGATATTCGGTTTTGAACCAAAAAAGGTTACAAAAGATGGTGACGAAATAGAGGTTATCTTAAGAATTGGTTCAGTTAAAGATATTAAGCTATCTAAAAGTAAGGGATTTGGAACTTTAAAAGATAACCAAAACCAGTCTAGTTCAAAGCAAGGTAAAGGCGCAAATTCACAGGGGCTTCCTGAGCATGTCAAAACGAGTGATGACTATCTCATTGATTACAGAGATGTTCTCTTTTTCATTGTCGCTGGATTTTTGGCCTGTGCTTTAATTGTTAAGAATAAAAATAACAACAAACAATAACTGACAAAGATACCTGAGAGATATTTCTACTCCTGGTATCTTTTTTAATCTTGACGTTATTTTATTTCTAATGTAAAATAAATACAATAAGAAAAGTAGGTGATGTTTTGTTTGAGTAATATAATAATAAGCACAGCATTGATTTTTTTATCTTTTTTTTACCTATACGATTATTCTACAGATTATGAATATAGTGTATATAAAGATAATGATTATGCAATAAGTTCTCCCGAAGACTATACTTATAAAGAAATAGGCCTAAAAATGAAAAAGGATTATGAAAAATTTAAAAACATGAATAATGATGTCGTTGCAGTTATTGACATCCCAAACGTATGTTATCAACCAGTTGTTTTTACTGGTGACCAATCTTATTTAAGAAAAGGATTAGATGGTAAGTGGAGCCTACCCGGAACTCTGTTTTTAGGAGCTTACACTGACGGTAACTTTAATGATAACGCCATTATATATGGCCACCATATGCATGACGGTACAATGTTCGCCAGTTTAAAGCTTTATAATGAGGAGACTTTTTTTAAAAGTAATGAACCAATAAAGGTTTATGATGGTAAAAAATTAAGATTTTACAAACCCTATGCTTCTCTAATTGTAACAGACGGAAAAGAAAAGGTGCATTATAAGGGCCGCGAAGGAGCTGAAAGAGATAAAGTTTATTCTGACATATATAGAAGGTCAAAAGTAAAGATGGAGGATGGACTTGCTCCAGATTATTCAAAAGATATGCTGTTTTTACAAACTTGTGAGTATGTCTATAATGGCGCTAGACACTTAGTGGGATCTTATTTGGTAAAGGAAGTGGAAATTTGAAAGAAAACTTTGAAATGATTATGGATATGTATAATAATAATGAATCTTGCAGAGAGGTTCTTTGTGCTAATATAGAAACCTACACTGGTGTTAACAGAAAGGATTTTAAGTCGCTAAGCTATTTAGAAAAAAAACATTTAATAGAAGACCTTTCTATTCCAACTCTTATGGAGAGACCACCTATATATTTAAGATTAGAACTTATAGTTAGTTCCATATCAGATAACGATTTAGATATTATAACTGATGGCATCATCGATATTCTTGAATCAAACATGTCTTTTGTTGGCGGAGGGGCACATCGTAAAAACAAGAAAACCTTAGTTTTTTATTATATGCTAGAAATTAATCTACTTTACAGCTATAAAAGTGTATTAAAGTCAATATTAGATTTTTTAAATAGTTCTAAACTAAACTTTAGTTTAAAAATTAATAATATGACCCCAATTTTCGATCCTTTACTTGCTTTTAAAGACAAAAGCTTAGAATCTAACGACTCTTATAGCAATTGGATTGCAAAAATAAAAAAAAGTGCTTTAAATGAGGAAGACTATACTCAAATATCTGGCGAGCTTCTTATCCCAAAAGATAACATTGCTCTTTTATATGATGGGCCCAAAAAAATTAGTGGTGATGGTGATTATCTTGAATAAAAAAGGAAAAGTATATTTTGTATTAGACATAATCTCTACAGTTATAATGTTTGTTTCTTTCGCAATTTTTGCTTTTTCTATGTACACATCTTACAGTTTTAGAGATAATCCAGAAGAAGCTTACCTCTTCGGATATAAACCCGTTGTGGTGCTGTCTGGATCGATGGAACCATATTTAAAAACCAATGGGATTTGTATTGTAAAAAAAATAAAATACAAAGATGTAAAAAAAGATGATGTGCTAATGTATAATATAGATGACAAAACGATAACACATAGAGTCGTAGATATCACTGATAATGGGATTATAACTAAAGGTGACAACAACAATGAAAAAGACGCATATCTTGTGCAGAAAAAAAATGTTAGAGCTGTTGTTGTTGGGCGTATGAACTTTTTCTCGAAACCTATTAGTGAAATCATTCCAAATGGTATAAAAAAAGATGTTAATAAAAAAGCTTTGGCAAAATGGATTGGATATCCAATATTTGTTATATTGGTAATAAGTACAACTAAGAAGATTGTTTTTAAAATTTCTAAAGAAGGTGAAGATAATATTGGTGAATAAGGATATTAAAAATAAAAAAAATAAAAAGACTTCAATTATTACTATAGTATTAGCTGTCATAATGTCCCTAAGTATCTTTTCCCCTCTTCTTCAGGCTGTCATAGGTGGTATATAAAATATGGAGAAGTTTAAAAAATACCTACAAAAAATAGTTGAATCATTAAGCAGAGCGAATAAAACATTAAAAACTAACAAAGAAACCAAGAGAAAAAAAGCTTCTAATAGAGTAAGGGGATCTTTGGCCTCAATACTTATGTACTTAATATTTGGAGGTGTCTTGAAAGATCAATTAATTGTGGCGTTAAACTCAACAAAGCCTGCTGATGGATTTTTCTTAATTATAACATGTATCCCCGCTCTTATTTTGTCAATTTTTTCTATTTTTTATACCTATAAAAACATTAAAGATTGGTCTTTTTATTATTTATCAGTTGTATTGTTTATGGCACACATTGTGTTTGCGTTTGGTTTTCTAACAATGATAGTTAAGGGCGTTATTATTTTAAATGGGACAGTGATATAAAATGGCAATTAATCTGGGAAAAAGAGACAAAAATAACAAATATGTTATAAACCTTAATAGAGAAGGCTTTGACATGGACGATTTTAGAAAAATACAACTTGTTGCATATTTTCATTTACTAAAACTTAATTTTAGAGGAAGTACCTTTAACCAAATATCTGGCGAAGAGGAAAATGTATATATACCTTATACTTTTTCTTTAGATGAAGAGCTTGCAATAGTTACATTGCATGGAATGAAAATGCTGTATTTAGAACTGTCAGAAAGCGAATATATTGAAATCACTTTTGACCAAGTGCGAATTAGTTTAGAAGACGACGAAATGTGCCAAACTTGTGCAAGGATGTTGGATTTAGTGAGAGTATATGATTTAGTATCAGATATTGCACATATAGACTTTACGCATAATCAGCTAGAGTGGAAAAGAATCCTTTTAAATGAGTACGATTTTGCAATGCAAATAGGCGAAACTTTTATTAAAAATGGATATATGATGTGCTATCCAAGTTCAGGTGAGGCCTTTGTTGTAAATAGCTCTAAAGAAATGTTGCCTGTAAAAGGTCAGGTTGAATACTTTGCTATAAGGTCCAATGTTTATGATAATAGATCAATCTTGTTTTTACATCAATTTCAAGAAGTGATCTTATTGGGTTTTTTTGATCATGAAGTAGAAAAAATAAGGCATTTCTTGTTAACTGGACAAATGAATTGATTTTTTTGAAACAATAATATGTGGTTGTCAATATTGACAACCTTCTTTTTTGTTTGTACAATTAATGTAAAAATAATATTAGAAGAAAGGTTGGTAATATGTCAAAGAATATTATCCCTTGTTATGTAGAAGAAATAAATAAGTCAATCAAAAGTGATCGAGAAAAAGAAATCTTAAAATTAAGAAGTGAGGGTATGACCCTAACTGATATAGGCGACATGTATGACATAACAAGAGAACGAGTTAGGCAATTGGAGATGGGTCCTAGAAACCGTATTGTTAATATTTTTACCTTGTATAAAAACAATATAAAAAAAGATATTACACAAAATGGTATTGTAATTAAAAAAAAGGCAGTAGATTATTTTGGGGACGATCTTTGGAAAATTATTAAGTATAGTTTATTTGGCCATGGTGCTGATTTAATAAAAAGCTCAGAAAGCGGATGGTCCTTTTTTGACGGGTTAGTTAAGATAGTTTTTTGTGACAATGATTACTTAATAAAAGTTATTAAGGAAATAAGTGATCACGACATATATGTACCAGAAAGTTTCAACCAAAAACACAAAGAGATAGAAAAATATACATATGAAGGTTGGGAAAACAACGACACTTTAAAAATATTTAAGTCGTTAGGTTTTTGTCTCAACAAAACCTATGTTTATAAAAACAATTTAACGCTTTCTGATGCGATAAAATTTTTAGGAGAAACAAAAGAGTTTGAAAGTGGAATTAATGTTGACTCTTCTAGTGAAAGTTTTAAGCTTTTAAAAATAAGGCTTTCAGAAGAATTTAAAGTTAAGTCAATGTCTGATAACGCATTAAGGGCCAGGATTTGTGATGTGCTATATTTGTGGGATGATGGCAAATATGTTAGTGAAAAGCACATAAGATACAATAAAAAATGCATTGATTGCATAGAAAAATTTCTAAAAGATCATGCAGGAAAACAAGTTTTGTATAAAAACATATTTACAGCCCTAAAAGATGATTTGGTTGAAAATTCTAATGTTAAAACTAGCAAGTCTCTACATGGGATGATGGTTTACTTAGTCAATGTAGGCACATTAAATGTTGCCTGTGGCAGGCATTATGCATCATATAAAGAAAAAGACCTGGTTAATACAAAAGAACATTATAAAAAAATACCGGAATATTTATTATCTACAAAAAGACCTGTAAGCATAAATGAGGTTTTAAAACATTTTCCTTTAATGGCCAGAGAAGATATAGAATATTGTAAGCTGTATTATCCGGAAATAATCTCATATAATAGAGGTAGTTTGATTAATATTAATGTTATTAAATATACAAATGGAGAAAAAGATATTATATTAGATGTTTTAAATAGGATAGCCGCAAGACCCTTTGCTTATGTTAATGGAAATGAATTGTTTTATGAAATGCAGTTAAATCATCCAAATGTAGTAAAAAAATCACAGGCAAAAAACGCAAGAAGCTTTTGTCGAAGTATCGAGAAAATACTAGATGAAAATGAATATCAATTAATTTTTCCTCACCTGCTAAAAAGATATAATAAAAGAAGTACAGCAAAAGATAACATCGTTCTAAATATTATAAGAGATAATAAAATTAGCGAAAAAGAACTTTTTCCAATTATAGATAAAATATATTGGACCGAACATATGAAATCAACAACTATTTATGATAAACTAAAAAAAGATTATAATATAGTAGAACAAAATGGATTCTTAAAAATAGAAGATTAGGAGGAAAAAAATTGAAAAATAAATTAATGCTTATTTTATCTATCCTCATTCTCACATTAACCCTTTCTGCATGTAGCAAAAAAGAGGAAGGCGGAGGAATTGTGGCGAGTGATGGGGGTCCTTTAACATACAGTGAGTCAGATCTAGTTGAGGGTATTTTTGCTATGAAGGGTAAAAAGTTTCAAGCTTTATTAAATCCACCTCCTGCAGCTCAATCAGCGAGTCATATTTGGTTTACTGGATATGACAAAGCCATTCCAGTTGTCGAAAAGGGAGACAAATTAGTTCTGTATTCAGAGGAAGCGGTCCCATCTGAGCTTGAATTTGTTAAATTAAATGATTTTGGATATACACTTGGAATTATGTTTCCCCAAGCAACAGAAGATGGTCGTTTAACTTTCCCAACCACATCAACAAGCTACAACCCAAACAGCCCTGTTTTCAAACATGTGTCAAGCAATGTATTTACAGGCAGTCCGTCAGCTATCAATATAAAAGAAGTTAATGGTAAAGAATTTAAAGAAACTATGCTTAGTGTAGATGGATTTATGAAAGGTTTAACTAAAGATGCTATGTATAAGTTTTACTACTATCAAGGCACAGTCTATAAGGATGTAAATATCAAAGCAGATACACACGTCTTTTTAAAAGATTATGTTTTGCCTAGTGGATCTTATGATCAATTAAAAGATAAAACTTTTGTTGTAAATCTTCCATCTAGTATTGAAACGGGTTATTGGTATATAGAGGGATATGGTATGTTTAAATACGAAGATGAAGAAAAAAGCGTTATACAAGATGGCACCATCTTAGATAAGCCTAAGGCTAAAAAGAAAAAAGATTCTGATAGGAAAAATATCGACCATGTAAATAAAGAAAAAATATCTGAAACAGAAGATGTTGATGCAAGCGACAAAATTTCAAATAAGGAAACAAATAAAAACTCTGAATCAAATAAAAGCGGTATAGATAAAAACTCTAATAGTGACACTGAGGTTAACAATAATGCCAATAATTCAGATGAACAAACCGAAGAATCAAGCGAAAATAGTGCCGTAGAAGAAGAATATGAAGAATAATTTTTGTGTTAAGCGAAAGCTTAGCACTCTTTTCTTCTTTGTTTTACTTTTTAGTTTTATGTTGACATTCTTCTGTCCATGTGGTACAATAATATAAAAGAAATGGGTGTTTTACATGGAAAATAATCTTTCCCCAGGCCTTCTTTTTGCTCTTATAGCGTGCATTGGAATTCCTTTAATTTTAGTCCTGGGAGTAAATAATATTATTAAGAAAAAAATAAACATTAAAGATAAAGACTTAGACTTGAGTAGAAATAAAAAAGGTTTCGAATATAGGGCTCAAAAAGCTTCGAGTTATGCAAAAATATGGAACCCCAGTCAGGTTTTTGGACACAAAAGTATGGAAAAGAAAAGAGATGTGCCTATTAATCATGTTAATGTTAATGCACAAAAAGATCCTGTTGCTAGTAACTCAATACCTGAATGTTTTCTTGTATTGGGATTTAAAAAAAAGCCAAATGAGGATGAATTAAAATCTAGATATAGAGCTTTGGTAAAAAAATATCATCCAGATAAATCAGATGGTGATGTTGAGTTTTTTGAAGAAATTAACAAAGCATATAATACAGCAAAGAAATATTACTGATCATTAGTTAGGGGGATAAGTTTGAATGATAAAATAAAAGAATTAAAAAAGGTTAAGTGGGTAAAGCCCAAAGATGCCGTTATAAGTTTTTTGTGGGTTGTGTTCTTCACCATATTTATGATTGTGTTTATATATGGGATAGATCTTGGTATAGCTAAATTAACCGGTGAAGTTCTGGGGGTATAAGATGCAAAAGTTTTTTAAAAATAAAGATTTACAAAAAAGAATATTGTTTACCCTAGCCTTTTTATTAGTGTTTAGAATTGTAAACTTTATTCCCGTTCCCTTTGTAAATAAGGAGGCTTTGAAGGCCATGTCTGAGGTTGGAGCCATTGCTTATGTGAGCATGTTCTCAGGTGGAGCCCTTTCTAATTTTACTGTCATGGCGACAGGGATATCTTCTTATATATCTGCTTCGATTATTGTACAGTTACTAACCTATGGCGTACAAAGGTTTCATGATCTAGCTAAAAGTCCTGGCGGAGATAGAGTAATAAAGAAAATTACAATCATCTTAGGCGTTATATCGTCTTTTGTTATATCTTTGGGAACAACTATTACATTACAGAGAACATTTAATATTTTAACCGATGATTCATGGTATGTATTTTTCTTGATTGCTATTATTCATTCTGCTGGTACAGGTTTTGCTGTGTGGATTGGAGAAACAATTACTAAGAAAGGATTCGGCAATGGTGTTTCCTTATTAATTCTTGTAAATATTGTATCCAATATACCTAATATGATTATGAATACAAAGGAAAGTCTTGCCAATGAATCTCTATCTGATATAGGACTGGGTATATGTCTAATAATTATAGTATTTGTAGGATTCGGAATAGTTGTTTTTGATAAGAGCGAAAGACAAATAAAGATTAAATATACAAAGGCCATTGCAAGAGGTAAAACATCTTTTGGATCCACATCTGGTTATTTACCTATTAAACTTAATATGTCTGGAGTTATGCCAATTATTTTTGCTTCAACTATTATGCAGCTAATTACAATTATCTCATCTGCTATATCTGGTGGTGAAGCTAATAAGTGGATCGCACACGGCACAATAGGCAATGGTATCATTATGGCTGGCTTAATATTTTTCTTTTCATATTTTTATAATGCTTTAATCTTTAACCCTATGGAAATATCAAATAACATACAAAGTAATGGTGGTGTTATTCCTGGAATTAGACCAGGTTTAGCAACAGGAGAATATATAAAGAAAATAAATCAAAGTCTAACTTTTTTTGGATCAATATATTTGGCTATTATAGCTTTGATTCCAAGTATTGTATTTGCAAAAATAGGTTTTAATGGACTAGCGACAACGTCCCTTATGATTTTAGTGGGAGTTGGAATAGAAATTAGCGAAAAAATAAAACTAGAGTTGGAAACTGGAATATTGGGAGGTTTTTAACAATGATAAATAAGTTATACAACGTATTCGATGAACTGATGACAAGTATCAGTATGAGCGCAAATCAACACGTAGAAGAATTTATGGCAATTTATCCATATTACACCTTTTTAAAATCAAGAAACATCGAGGGTCATCTAAATAAAACAAACAAAGCATACTTTAGCGAATTAGGAGATTATTTAGATGTAACATATGAAGTTTTTGAAGATGGTGGGATGTTATCAGATGAGTTCAGTTTAGAAGAAAATGACATTGCAAAGAACGCTCCTCAAGAATTTTTGGACCAAGATATTAATGATATCTTTATACAGATTGTAATGTCTTTAGTTGCTATTGATTTTTACACTGGAAACTATGGTCACGCTATCGAATGTATGTGGGCCATTAATGATGTTGACTCAGACATTAACGCAGGTATTGTAGAAATATTAAAAGGAGCGCGTACAAAAGGTGTTTTGGTAGAACATTTTGTTATGTTAGCATCTCTTGCTTTAGATTTGGAAGAAAAAGATAGAATAAAAAATAAATTTATAGATATCAGAGGACGTGCAAAACATGCTAATTATTATAGGTGAAACTTATGATCATAAATAAAGAATTGAATATAAAAAATAAGGGACAAAGAGATGCCTCTTTTTTTGACAGACTATTATCTGCCAGAAATATTCAGAAAAAAGATTTAAATAAAGAGTTTTTCTTTAGTCCTTTTTTAATGAATGATATGGACTTAGCTGTCGAACGAGTTGTAAAATCTATTAAAGATAAAGAAAAAATATTGATATATGGAGATTATGACGGAGGTGCGACACGTTTCTAACTGAAAAGGTTAGGCACTAAATATAGAATTTAATTGTTCTTGTTTAGGAGAACTGTTCTGATGAAGAGTGGAATGATAGAGTAACGACTTGAAACACTCTCATTAATACTCCGACTTGCAAATAGAAAGCTAAATAATATTTGTAAGAAGCTCGGTGAAGTCGGCAGAAGTTAACCTAAGTTAAGGAATATATTAAGTATTATTGGTACAAAAGAGGCTAGAGCCCACCTGTAAGAAAGATATTAGTACAAGATAAGGTTAACGATATGTCGGATGTCCTATAAAATATCCATGGTGAGAATGAAGGCTAACTACCTACTGACGAACTCTCGAATGTACGGGACTAAACGTAGACCTTATGGAAACATAAGGGGCTCCAAAAGGAGTGAACATGAGGTAAAGTAAAAATCTGCCGTTATGAAATACCTTACGGTGTTATAGGCACCGTCCAGTGTTCAGGACCATAGAGAGCACCTAAAGATATATATAATGGATAATCAGAACGGAACGCGGGAAGTTTGATACGTGGAGATTGTAGCTAGTCAATTAAGCGGTTAGAATATAAATAAGACATTGTCTTTATTAAATCTGTTTAATCAAACGAAAGTGATGCCATAGTACCTAAGAATCAGTAATAATAAACTGTGGAGGGATGGGCATTAGTCAAGATTTTAGAAATTTAACAAGTAATATAGCTAAAGTATAGGTTCTAATGAGAATAATAGAATCATTCCCAAGAATAAATATAAGGGAGTGATGACTATCACCAAGAAAAGTTTTAAAGTAGAAAAAATTCGAAATGCGAAATACTACGATATGATTGAGGTGTTTGACAAACTTTATGCAGATAGCATCAATAACCAAAAGTTTTATGCATTGATGAAAATCATTGAATCCGAAGATAATATTAAACTTGCTTATAGAAATATAAGGAAAAATGATGGTGGGAAAACGCCAGGGGTGGACGGTTTAACCATAAAGGATATTAACAAAATTGATGAAGAGCAATTTATAAAAATTGTTCAAAAAAAGCTTCGAAATTATAATCCAAAGCGAGTCAAAAGAGTTGAAATCCCAAAAGCAAATGGAAAAACAAGACCACTCGGCATTCCAACTATCTGGGACAGAATAGTCCAACAATGTTTTCTGCAAGTTCTAGAGCCAATCTGTGAAGCTAAATTCTTTGAAAGAAGTAATGGTTTCAGACCTAACAGGTCAGTAGAGAATGCAATGGCTCAATGTTATAAAATGATGCAAATGTATAAACTACATTATGTAGTGGACATAGAAATTAAAGGATTCTTCGACAATGTAGATCATGGAAAACTTTTAAAGCAAATGTGGACCATGGGAATTAGGGATAAAAAAGTATTATCAATTATCTCAAAAATGCTTAAAGCAGAAGTTCAAATGCCAAATGGAACCGTCGAAGGAAATGATAAAGGAACTCCACAAGGAGGCATCTTATCACCACTTCTATCCAATATAGTTCTTAATGAGCTAGATTGGTGGATAGCAAATCAATGGGAATTGTTCCCAGCACATGATTTTGTGGAAAAAGAAAGATCAGACGGGAAAGGAACCAATAGATCAGTAAAATACAGAAAACTGGAAAAGAGTAATCTTAAGAAGTGCTTCATAGTAAGATATGCAGATGATTTTAAGATATTCTGTGATGACTACGATAGTGCTAAAAGAGTATTTTATGGTGTAGTGGATTTTCTAAACAAACGACTTAATTTAGAAATTAGCGAAGAAAAATCAAAATCACCAATTTAAGAAAAGAATACTCTGAGTTTTTAGGAATAAAGTTTAAGGTTTACAGAAAAGGTTGTAAATGGGTCGTTATATCACACATGTGTGATAAAGCCTACGACAGAACAAGAAAAGACCTTAAAGAAGCACTTGATGTAATAAAACATACAGAAGGCTCTATTAATACGGTAAGAGCAATTAATGCATATAATGCAAAGGTTATTGGAATTCACCAATATTTTAGCATGGCAACAATGATAACTGAAGATTTAGGAAAGATTGCATATGAAATCCAACATAAATGTAAATCCCGCAAATTAGAAAGAAGAATCAAGAAAACAGGTAAACATATATCATCCTACATTAAACAAGAGTATGGAGCAAGTTCTCAACTTAGGTTTATCAATGGAATAGCTTTAGTACCAATAGGATACTGTAAGCATAAAAACCCCATGTATAAGCGAAAGAAGGTGAACAAGTACACTCTAGGGGGAAGAGCGTTAATTCATAAAAAGCTATCAATAGATACAGGTATAATTCAGTATATGTTGAATTACCCAGTGGTAGATAGAAGTATTGAATATAACGATAATAGAATCTCCCTTTATGTAGGTCAAAAAGAAAGATGTTCAGTAACTGGCGAAGAACTAACAATAGAGAATATGCACTGTCATCATAAGTTACCACTTTCAATGGGCGGTACTGATGAATATAAAAATCTAACACTAATAACTGAACAAATTCATAAATTGATACATGCAAAAGAAAATCAAACAGTTCTTGAACTTTTAACAAATATTCACCTTGATAAAAAGATGAAAGAAAAAGTTAATAAACTAAGAAAACAGTGTAAAAACACTGAAATCACTTGGGAAAGCTATATTTTCTAAATAAATATTCTAAACAATCTTGATAGAACGCCGTATGAGGTAAAAGTCTCACGTACGGTGTGGAGCAGGGGAAAAGATGGAGATAGTATCAAAGTCTTACCTATTGCTATATGGAGTAACCGCTACATCCATAATGGTGCGCGGCTTTAAGAAACTTGGAGTAGATGTTCAGTATTATATCCCTGAAAGACTTATAGATGGATATGGCATGAATATGAAGTCTTGTAGTGAAATTGCAAGTCAGGGTATAGATCTTGTTATTACAGTAGATTGTGGAATTACCAGCTTTGAAGAAATAGATTATTTTATGAAAAATGGTATAGATGTAATCGTCACAGACCACCACAAAACCAAAGAAACTTTGCCAAATGCTTATGCTGTAATAGATAATCAAAGGAAGGATAGTATCTATCCATTTCCAGATATTTGCGGTGCTTTTGTGGCCTTAAAATTCATCTGTGCCCTGTATGAAGAGATTGGATATAAGGGTAATATCAATGATCTCGAAATTCTCGCCGCAATCGGAACTGTTACAGATGTTATGCCTTTAATATCTGAAAACAAAACACTTGTAAAAAGAGGCTTAAACTTAATTAAAGAGAATGAATCTATCAATATAAAATATTTGCTCAAGGCTGCTGGCAAGAGCAAAGAAAACCTAACTGCTGTTGATATAGGCTTTTATATTGGACCTCTTATTAATGCATCAAGCAGAATTGGTAATGTCCATGATGCCGTCAATGTTTTTGTTTCGGATAATGAAGAAGAAATTAAAAAGTGCAGCGAAAGACTTGTCACATACAACAAGGAAAGAAAATCTGTCGAAAAGAACATGACAAGAGAAGCAATGATGAACGTTATGACAAATGGTGTGCCTAATGGTGTCATTATAGCATGTGGCGAAGGTTGGCATAAGGGGGTTATTGGCATTGCGTGCTCAAGATTAGTGGATAAGTTTTTTAGGCCATCAATTGTATTAAGTCTTGTGGATGGTAAATACACTGGATCCTGTAGAAGCATAGAAGGTATTAACATGATGGAAATACTTAATTATGCTAAGGATTATATCTTGGGCTATGGTGGGCATGTTGGTGCGGCAGGTCTTTCTATACTTCCGGAAAACCTTAATGGTTTTATAGAAAAAGTCAGTGAATATTCAGAAAAGTTTTTAAAAGATTTTTCTTTTCACCCAGTGTCCAATCTAGAAATGGAAATTTATTTAGATGAGGTTACCTTAGATAATTTTGAATTAACAAAAAAACTAGAGCCTTTCGGAACATCAACTAACCCTGAACCCATATTTGTTTGTAAGGATTTAATTGTACAAGATATAAGAAAAATTGGTAAAAAAGAACCTAAAGAGCATCTTTCCCTTACACTGACTTCACAATATTCAAACCTACAAATTAAAGCAGTTGGGTTTTTCATGTCAGATTATTGGGATGTAATAAAGCCGAAAGATATTATTAACCTTAGTTTTAAATTAAATAAAAACAGCTTTATGGGAAGAGATAGCATACAGATGCTTGTTGAAGACATGTTTTTTGATATACCTAATCCACAAACCTTTAAGGAATTTGAAGAAGCAAATGTTTTTAACTATATAAATAAAAATCGTGAGAATATAAAGATTAATGGTAAATTATGCCTTGCTATTTATAAGGCATTAAGAGAAATAATCAGTAAAGATGTGTACAATACTGTCGTTATGGATAAGAGATTTTTAAACCTATTAATATCTCGTCTTTTAAATATTCAAATTAATTATGATATTTTAATGATTGTTTTGGAAATTTTGCGTGAATCTGGTTTTATCTACTACGAAGACATTGGATATAACAACCTGACAATAGCCCTTAATAATAATTCTAAAGATAAAATAAAAATTTCTGAAACAAAAATTGTAAAAGCCCTAATGTCTTAGACACAGGGCTTTTTGTTATTTCATCTTTCTCTTTAGTTTCCAACGCTTTGCTCGCATTCTAGCCATTCGTTCTTCCATTTCTTTTCTACCTTCTTCTGAATATTCCCTTGGCAACATGATATTGATCCATTTTTTTGGAATTTCAACGGTAATAGATTCACCAGATTCATCTGTTTTTCGACATTGATCTGGATATTTTTCTAGAGCTTCTTCAAGTTTTTTCATTAACCTGCTGTCATGTGTGTAAACACTAGCTGTTTGCTCTGCATTGTTAAACAGAATAATTGTTTCTTTTTCGTAAGCATTTGTAGCATAAAAATCGTTCTTACCCATAAAACCACCTTTCTTTTATTTTCATTATATGAAAGGATTTTAATAATCTCAAAAACAGCATTATAACTATTGACTAACTTATATGTTTGTGGTATAATATTTTATAATAAAAAATGGGGGTGGTTTTGTTGTGAATAAGCAAAAAATTAAAACAGTTTTATTAATATTTATAGGCGTCTTATTCTCTGGATTCTTAGTTTTTTTGACTATTTTCTTCAGTTGGATGAGGGATCTACCGGATGTAGACTTGCAAAAATTAGAAGAAAATTCTGGTGTTAGTATGATATACGACAAAAATGATAAGTTCGTTGCCAATTATTCTTATGGCATTAATCAAGAATGGGTGGACATAGATAAAATGCCAGAAAAGTTAAAAGATGCTTTTATAGCCATAGAGGATAAAAACTTTTATAAACATAACGGCATTTACACCAAAAGATTTATTGGGGCAATACTTGGTCAGTTAACTGGATTGGCTGACTACGGTGGATCCACTATAACTCAACAATTGGTAAAAAATGTATATCTTACACCTGAATTGTCATATAAAAGAAAGGCTCAAGAATATGTGTTAACAAAAAAAATAGAAAGAAAACTATCGAAAGACCAAATTCTTGAAGCCTACATGAATGTTATCTACACAGGTGGTCAAAATTACGGGGTTAAGGCAGCCGCTACAGACTACTTTAATAAAGACCTTAATTCACTAAACTTAAAAGAAGTGGCTTTAATTGCCGGCTTAGCTCAAAGCCCTAATGGATATAACCCTAAAATAAACAAGGCAAACAATCAACTAAATAAAAGCGAAAAAAGAGCTAATGATGTCTTGTTTGCCATGCATGAACAAGGTAAAATTTCTGATGCAGAATATAAAGAAGCATTGGCCATGCCACTGAATGTTAATGAAAACAAATCTAAGGTGGCTCTCTACCCTTATCCTCATTTTATAGAATACATGATTAATGAAGTTGCCAAAGATATTTCTAACCAATCTGAGGGGAGTATTCCTCCTTCAAAAGTTAAGGAAAACTTATTAAATGGTGGATATAAGATATATACTAATCTAGATATACTAGCGCAGTCATCTATGCAGGATAGTTTTAAAAATTATTCTAATTATCCAGAAGTTGTAAACTATGATAAAAATAAATTGGGCGAACAAATAGCCGAAGCCGCTGGGGTTATTATTAATAGAGATGGTGGAGGCATATGTGCCATTGTGGGGTCAAGAGACCTTCCAACCCAGCAGTCCTCTTATAATAGAGCTATAATGAGCTTACAACCCATGGCCTCTACACTAAAACCATTGTCTATTTTTGCACCCTGTGTTGAAAGTGGATTAGGATCTGGAAATGTTGAACTTGACATGAAGCTTCCTATTGTTGGTTACGATAACAATGGATATCCTGGTGGGGTTGTGTCCAATAAGCCAATGAGTATGAGTGAGTCTCTTGCCACATCTCATAATGTTTCTGCCGCAAGATTCTTGTATAGAAATGTTGGGGATGATCTAAGCTTAGAATATTTATATAAAATGAATATCAAACCTGACAGAATAAAAAAGAGTGGTCAGAGCTTGGTATTAGGTACATCTAATTCTACTGTCATGGAAACAGCAAGAGCCTATAGTGTTTTTATAAACAATGGAGACTTTATAGAACCAAAAACCTACAGAAGCGTTGTAGATAAGGACGGGAATGTCATAATAGATGCTTCTAAAATACAAGTTAAAAGAAAAGTTTTTAGTCCATCGACTGTTTATATAATGAATGAAATGTTCAAAAATGAAGTTACAAGTGGGACAGGAAAAGCAGCCAAAATTAAAAATATAACAACTGGTGGTAAAACCGGAACTCATGAAGATAGAGTTGTTTCATATGCAGGCTTATCTCCTTATTATTTAAGTGTAGTTAGAATATCTAATGACAACTACTTACCAATGAAAAATGCATGGGGTGGAACAAATGCAGCTGGTCTTTTTTCAATGTATATGAGTAAAATTCATGAGGGAATGAAAGATAAAGACATACAGTCAATATCCATGGATAAGGCTGGCGTGGAAAAAGTTGAAGTGTCTGTTATCTCTGGACTAAGATCAACTGGTGCAACAAAAGAAATGGGCTTGTCTAAATATGAGTTTTACAAAAAAGGTACTGCTCCTAAAGCAAATGATAATACGGCTGTAGCTGTTTGTGGATGGACAGGAAATTTGGCCGATGCAGAATGCTACAAAAATAAACATGTAAAATATAAAATATATGCTGGCCCTGGAACTGTACTAGCTGGCATCAACCCAAGTTTATTAAAATTACCTGTAAAAGCAGAAATTGTGACGAGCATGCCAAAAGCTGGAGGGCACAAGTCTTACAGACCAAAGAAGGACATTAAGCCAAAAATTAATATTAAAGAAAATAATAGTTCTCATAATTCATCAGCAAATAAACCAAAGAAAGTTGAGTCTATATTTGATTTTTCAAGCAACAAAAATATCAACAGCATATTAGAAGATTAGAGGGATAATTTATGCAAAAACAATTAAAAGAATATTTAGAAAACGAAGAAATTTGTGGTTTTTTCTTATTACAGTCACCACAAATAAAGACAACAAAAAGAGATACAGCTTATTTAGACTGTATTCTGACTGACAATTCTGCCTCTTTGCCTGCAAAGCTATGGTCTATACCTCTTGAAATGAATACTGAAGAGGTAAAGGCAGCAAGTTTTGTTTATGTCACAGGAGTTGTAGAAAAATATCAAGACAACTTACAAGTAAAGTTAACCTTTATAAGACCATCCTATGAGGGAGAAAAGTTTGACAAAAGGGCCCTAATCCCTATAGTTGATAACCCTATAGGTCTTGTTAAGGAAATTGCTGAAACAAGTAAAGGAATACCCGATGATGATATAAGAAGATTGGTTCAAAAGGTTATTTTAGATAATAAATCTAATTTAGCAATATGTCCAGCTGCAAAATCTGTCCACCATGATAAAGTGGGTGGTCTTGCCTTACATATATGTGAGATGTTAAGGGTTGCTAATTCTTTGCTAGACATTTTCCCCTTTGTTAACAGATCATATTTGTTGGCAGCAGTTATATTGCATGACATTGGCAAAATAGATGAAATGAGTAGAAATGATGTGGGTATGGTAGATGACTATACTACAAAAGGAAAACTTATTGGTCATATTGTTATAGGCATTAATTATATAGGAGGTCTTGGTAAGGAGTTAAATGTCCCGGAAGAAAAAATATTAAACCTACAACATATGATATTATCTCACCATGGGAAAGCTGAATATGGAAGCCCAGTCCCACCTAAATGCATAGAAGCAGAGTTTTTAAACTACTGTGACCTTATTAGTTCCAGGGCAGATATTTATAGGGAAACTACAAAAGATTTGGATCATGGTGAGTTTGGTGCTAGACTTTATGCTTTAGGGTTTGAACCATATAAAATCTGACTTTTCTGCACATATGAATGTAGCAGCTTTCGCTTGTAATTTTCTATGATATTTGTTTAAAATAGAGCCTTCGGGCTCTTTTTTTATATATTGTATCACACTTTGGATATAATATATGTAGGTGATAATATGAGAAAAATGTTTATAATCCTCTTAATTGCTGGAATACTTTTTGGTGGGTGGATATTAATAACGAAGTCTAATGACCCTGTGCCAATAAGTAACATTATTGAGTCAAAAAATAAAGCTAAAAAATCAGCTATAAACACTGGCCTGACAGATAAAAAAGAGAATAACAATAAAAAAACTGCAGACACAAAAGAATTAACTAAACCTCGTGTTAATCCTGAAGAAATCGTTAACAAGATAGACAATCTTAGTGAAGATGATGTCGCGAAATACTATGGGAATATTGAAGACGGCATTAACAATTTTACAGAAAACGAAATATATGAGATACCCTTCTTTGCCGAAAGACGAGAGGCTGCCGAAAAGAAATCTAAGGAACTAGGTTTTGGGACTGGAGACAGAAAAAAAGCTAAGGAAAACAATCAGGCAATTATTAAAATTATATTTAGATACACTAAAAAAGGATACCATGCTATTAAAGACCTTCTTTATAGTTTAAGTACCGATGATAGGTCTGAAATAAAAGATACACCTAACAACCCTGTAAAAAATAACATAGAGTCAAAAAGAAAATCCGAGGTAATTAACAATCTTAAAAAACAAAAAGAGCAAGAATGATGTCTTTCATAAAAGACTCCTGCTCTTTTTTTCTTATTCTACAATAAGTATTTCGTCTACTGGAACAATTGTGATAGAGTGAGATTTTTTGTCTTGTAGTTCTACTTGCATCTTCTTGTCCAGATCATCTCCATATGCCCCGCTATAATTTCTAATAATAATAGCATTAATGTGTTTAAAATATATATCATTTTTCGGATAATATATTTCCTTGTCATTATACATGGCATCTTGTAGATCTTTAAATGTTTTTGGTTTTTTCATTTTTATTCTCCTTTTATTTTTTTAAAATTAAAAACACTTGCATATATATTCTACTAAATGTTATATTTTTCGTCCAATATCAGTTCTTTGTTAGTTCTTTTATATATGTTTTGATTAGACGAACCCCTAAATTTTAAAGTGATATCTTTTAAAGACCCTATAAACGGTCCTTCAACTAAATAATTAATTCTTGTAAGAATGTCATCTAACTGTGGTTCTTCTAATCTTCTCTTTTGTAGTTCATCTATTGTAAATCCGCTATATAGCCATATATTTTTCTGTGGAAGTTCTGAGTTTGTTTCTTTAATTAAAGATAATACTTGTGGTATATTTTCTACCTCTAGTGGTTCTCCTCCAAGTATTGTTAGACCGCTAATAAAGTCTTTACCTAAATACTTTTTTATTTGATTTTGTGTATCTATGGTATATTCTTTTCCATGATTAAAATCCCATGTGACCTCATTAAAACATCCTGGGCAATGCCTTCTACATCCTGAAACAAAAAGACTTACCCTAACTCCAGGTCCATTGGCTGTATCTATTTTTCTTATTTCGCTATAATTCAATCTTTTTCACCATCCTCACTAACGCTTGTTATTGTTATTTCAACTCTTGGGCGATCCTTATCATAAAAGACCCTTGACCCATCATGTGAATAAACAATTTTAGAATTGTCATCTTCTATAACATTATAGTCTACCAAGATATCCATTGTTGCAGACATTAAGTTAAGTAGATCTACTTTGTGTCTAGTCGGCATATAGTAAATACATTTTATGTTTACCAGTTCATTGATAGGTTCTTCTTTATACTGAGCTTTAATCTGCCAGCCACAAGCTTCACTGTAAATGTTATATGCTCGTGATGGAATTATAAATGGTATTTTTTTACCACCCTTGTTTTTAAATAATATCTGTTGACTGTTCTTCTTTGTAATTGGTCGACCTTTGATAATTATTTTGTGTTCCATGTTATTTCACCTCACTTATAGGTGCATCTAGTCTTTTTGCAAATGGAGGTCTAGAGGTATATCTAAATATAACTTTTGCAATAATTTGATCCTTTTTTAGATATGGATATTTCCAAAACCTAGAGTCCTCAGATTCCTCTCTATTATCTCCCATAACGAAATAAGACCCTTCTGGAACATTATATGTATCTTGCTTTATGGGAAGGGTTTCTCCCTTAACAAAAGATGAGTCAAATTTTATCCCATTGACATAGACTTCACGGTTTTTAATTTCTACAATATCACCTTCTGTCGCAATAACCCTCTTTACCATTGGGTATTGAAATTCTTCTAAGTTTTTAAAGACAACAATATCCCCCTTTTGGGGATCTTTACTCTTATATGCAAGTCTATTCGCCATAATAAGACTTTTTTTAGGAATTGTATCCTCCATAGATTCGGTTGGTATAAAACAATTCATGAACACTATTTTAAAAACTGCAAAAACAATAGCAGCGCATATAATGGCGCTGGCTAAATCTTTTTTAGTTATTTTTTTCTCTTTATTTTTTGTCATTATTTTTTCCTGCATCTCCTTCTTTTTTATTGCATATATCTTCGCACCTTAAAAGTTCAACTATGGATGACCCTGGCTCCCTGTAGTGAATCGTATGTTCATGTTTAGATATTTCTCTATATAGATTCTCCCAGTATTTTTTATTTTTAACTTCTTGACCATTAGCTTTTTTCCAATCATTTTTAAACCAGTCATAAATCCACCCCTGTTCAAATGGTGCAACTATTAGCTTATTTGTAGTATAAATATCTATAACGCACTTCTTTTTCAGGGCTTTAAGTGCTCTTATTAGCATTTCAATTTCTGCAAAGGTTCTTTCTATCTTAAATATTTGATGGTCAACTTTTTCTAAGTCTTTAGCTTTCATTATGTATACGGCACAAGATTCTTTTTTTTCTTTATTCTGCTTTGCATAAGAATATATTTCAACATTAACAGGTTTTTCTATTTTTTCTGTAGTTGTAGACTTATCTTTTCTTGAAGGTTTTTCTTGCTTTTCTGCATCCTTTTCCTCTGTTTTATTACTATTTTTATGCTGTTCTTTTTCCTGATTTCCATTCTCTGGTATTGCATCATCATTTTTTGTAAACACCTTGACATGATCTTTGTTTTCATAAATATTGCCGATTATTTCATAATCATACATATTTCTTATTATCGGTATATTCTCATTGTTAATATTCACAAAATATCTGCCTTCTGAATCAGAGAATCTTACCACACCAATATCATGGTCTTTGTTGACAACAATATCTAATTCATATATTGCACCATTAACTGCTTGACCAACTGTCAAAAACATCGGCTTTTCGCTTATTGTGCCTTTTGATATGCCTGACTGTATTTTGAATGAGGTCAGGGACTGAGTGTAGTCTGTTATGACGCTAAACTTTGTAGGGTATATCATTTTTTCTCCATCCCATATTCTTATTCCAAACATATTTCACCATCCTTTTAATATATATTTTAGCATAAATCATTGCCCCAAACAATGGGTTATACATTTTGCTTTTATCTTCATTAATATGATACTATTCTTAAAGAAAATTAAGATTTTGAAGGGAGTTTTTTTAATGATTAAAAAAGATGTAAAGATAAGGCAGAGAATCGCTGCATTCCTACTTGCCTTAGTTATGATTGTTGGTGTTTTGCCAATTGACACTTTTGCAAGTGCTGTTAATAATAACGAAAAAACATCATCGAATATTGTGGTTAACAACAAAAACACTGATAAAAATGTTAAAAGTGATATTATATTAGGAAATGAGAAAAAAGAGGTAGCGAAAAAATATAAGGTTACCTTTAACCCGAACGGAGGTTCTGGGGGGGGGGCGTCACAGTGATTTAGAGCTTGATGAGGGCTCTACATTTAAGCTCCCTAAAAACGAATTCGAAGCTCCGGAAGGAAAAGAGTTTAAGAGCTGGCTTGTAGACGAAAAAGAACTTAAAGAAGGTAATAAGTTAGTTGTTGATAAGGATATTGAGCTTAAAGCTAACTGGAAAGATATAAAAGTTAATCCTGTTAAAAAGGCTTTAAACTCTTTGATCGGTAAAGAGAACAAGGAAGAGCTTGATATAAGTGACAATCTTGTTGGTGAAGCGGTTACAAATGACGGCGAATACACAGGTCCTGCTCATAACTCTGTAGTAAGCTCTGATGGAAAAGTTCAAATAAGGAACTTTGAAGTGTTTTGGACTAGCACTGACGGGGATACAATTATAAACAATGTTGGGCGAAAAGAAAAACATGACTACAGTACCGGATATTATTATGTCTCAGAGGAAAACTTTAGCAGTGAGCCCAAACTTCAAATTAACTGGGCTATCTCTGGTGAAAACGCCTATGATAAAGGCGTCTTAACGATAGATGTTCCAGAGGTTAAGGCTGAAGGGGAAAAAGATGGCATTGAGTATGAGATAGGAACTTACTCTATTCCAAGGGCAGAGTTTAATAAAGATGGCTCGATAAATTATTCAGCAAATTACGGGAATGCAACCTTTGCTTATTATTATGATAAAAGTACTGAATCAACTAAAATAACTAATATTCAAGATTTAGCTCCAGGTGCAAGCGGGACACTGACGTTAACATACAATCAATACGCTGACGGGAACTACCAAAATATTAAAACAGGTACTAAAGCTCCTACAGAGCCAAGCATAGAGCTTAATTACAATGAGGAGATCTTAAAAACAAAAGATAAGACACTGTATATTCAAACAAACACAAATTTTGATTTAAAAATTAATAAGTCTCCTGCTTATAGTAACAACTATGATAATGTGTATAAAGAATGGCAAGACTCATGGGGAAATGAGGCTAAACCTGATAATCCAGAAGATTATTGGTATGGGGTATATCAATTAAACGTTAAAGTACTTGATGAATCTCAAACAAATGTAAACATAGATCTTAAAGATAAGCTGGGAAAAGTGTACACGTATACACGCTATAACGGAGGAAGTGGCTCATACGCTAATGATTACGGATATGTTGGAGAGGCGTTTAATTCTGAGTTTAGAGAAGAATCTTATTTTAAAATAAAAGAAGGAAAAGTATTAGAATCCACTTCAAAGCATAGCATTATAGGATATAGCGAAATAATGGAGAAAAGTAAAAAAGACTATGTATTTAAAAAATCTGATAACCCAGATGAGGTTTCTTGGCCAACTTATAACGTAAATAACAAAGAAAAATATGGAAACAATAAAGCTACAAGTAGTAACTACTATGCTTATGTTTTAATAAAGATTCCTTATAAGAAACTAGGCTTGAATCAAAAGGAAAAGAGTTATTATCTAAGGTTTGACAATGGAATGGATGTTACAACTACTCCATTAGATTCTAATCAAGAACCTATTAAAAAAACAACTGGCGGGAATGTTGGAACTTACTACACATATGTGCCTGATGTCGAATTTACCGCTCCTCCTGGAGACATGTTTAAATTAGAGAAAAAAGCTCACCACACAAACTATGATGGTTACTATTATAATGGTATTTGGAATAGAACAGAAATAGGTAATAGTGGTTGGCATAATGGTAAAGAAAAAGGATTTAACCTTCTTTACAATCTGTATCCCGCAAATGAAGATCTTTATAGCGATAGAAAGGTTCAGTGGGAATTAAATTTAACATCTAGGGTCGCCAATGCAACCTATGACGAAAAATATAAAAACGATAAGAGTCCATCAGAAGCTTATGGTAAAAAGAAAATTAAGTATGAGTTAGTGGATGATTATCTGTACCTTGCAGATGATTATGGCAAGGAATTAACCCCAGACGATTATACCGTAAACAGTGTTGAATTTAGTTCTGTTTCGGCCTATTATTACGGACAACCAGATAGTAAAAAGAAAGCTAATTATTTTAAAAACACAGAAAATAAGGACATACCTGCTTCGATTTATATAAGAAAATTGAGTACTGGAGAATGGGAAAAAGCTGCTACATTTAATTTAAGTTTTACTTCGTGGAATTGGATACGGAATTTTAATCCTTTAATAAGTGGAGTCAAACAAGATGAAAGAACAATAACTGTTCCTGAAGGTTATACTTCTATCAAATTAGAGTATGAGAGCTCGTATGCTGGAGTGGACGTGTCTATGAAGGTTAATGGGACGTTACACCCATCTGAAAGGGTTAAAAAATATATTGACTCTTCAAAAGACGATAAATATGTTATGAATATGCAGTTAAGGAATGATTCCACTCTCGCAGCTTATGATGAAGATGGAAACATGATTGGATTACAAGGCACTACAGAATCTAGTTCAAACGTTGATAGAACCCTAGAATTAGATAAAAAAAATTATGGAGTGGAAATGTATCACTCACCTGTGCATCTTTATTTAAGACAAGAACCTATGCCAGAAATGTATGGAATGCAGTTTTTAAACAAGAAAATTAACAGTATATGGTCTAGAAATGACACTTTCAATAAACAATTTAAAGTTCCAACGGAGGTTGTTTATAGAGAGGAAATTGGTAATTATAAGGTTTATAAAGATGAAGACATCAGGAAACAATACCATGTTCAAAACAGTGGAACGTTTTACGATCTTCTTCCATTGGGTGTAACTGGTGTTGAAGATGTTAAAATTAGTAATTACAGATATTTAAACAATGAGCATAGGTATGATTCATATCATGTTTATGGATATTATGATAAAGACACTGGGCTTAATTTATTAAGCTCTTCTTATAAGTTAATTCCTAACTGGAAGAATAGCGGAAGAACGCTTTTAATAGCTCGTTTTGATAATGCTGAATTATCGAAAGATCTTAAATATGGTGATAAAGATTATAATCCAAGTGCGTCTATAAAACTAAGCTATGATATGATTTATCCTTGGGACTCCTACAAAGACTACGGTTCAAAGATAAAGAGAAACCTTGTAGCCTACGAATCTGGCTTCGAAAAACGCCCTGATGACGGATTAGATGATAGCTTAACTAGTGAATTGGAAGATGGATATAAGGATTCTAATCCAGGATTTGATAAAGACTATACTTATGTTGGTGATGCTAAAAAATATTACGATAAAAAAATCTACACAGACCAAGAAATTGAGTGGATGAAAGACCTAAATTCAGACCATGACGAAAAGAGATTTTTGTATGCTTTAGGCTCTACTACTGTCTCAGGAGATACTGAAGCCAATGTTGGTTTAACAAAGCATGTTTCTACAGATATAAATCCTAATTTCACTTTAAAATCCACTACTAAAGAAGGCGGGAACTATCAATACAAAATAAGACTCCAAGCAGCTCATGGAACTAGTGTATCTAACTTAGTCTTCTTTGATTCAATAGAAAACTACGATCCATTAAAAGCTGATGAAGATTATGGTATCAAACGATGGAGAGGAACATTAAGTTCAATAGATTTAACGCACCCTATTATGAAGGGTATTGAACCTAAGGTTTATGTGTCAACAAAACCTAAACTTGACATAGAAAAGCACAATAATGTATCAGATTCAGCTATATGGAAGCTATACAAAGAAGGCGACGACCTATCTAGTGTCCAAGCTGTGGCTATTGACCTAAGGAAAAACAAGGACGGCTCCGACTTTAAATTAGTTCAAGATACAGCTATTAATGTTTATCTCAACATGAAGGCTCTTTGGAACCTAAAAGAAAAACAAATAGATCCTAAAGCTAAGGCTCTAAATGCTATTTATGCTTCTAACACTGTAACTACTAACTTAGATAATAAATCAACTAAGCTAATTTATACAGCTTACACTGCAGTTAATCTAAAACCTGTTACAGCAGAAACACAAATTAATGCTACTAAGAAATACTTAGATAAAGAAGGTAAGAATATAGCGCTTAAAGGTAATGACTTTACTTTCGAACTAAAAGACACTGAAGGAAAAGTCCTCCAAACTAAAACAAACGATAAAGATGGTAATATCACTTTCGATCCTATTAAATACAACTCATGGGATGTAGGAGAACACACTTATACCATCGAAGAAATTAAGGGAAATGACAACAAAATAGATTACGACAACCATGTTGAAACTGTTAAGGTTAATGTCGAAAGAATTGGAGACTCGGAACTAAAAGCTACTGTAGTATATGATGCAGACAACTCAATTTTTACTAACAGAGAAAAAGCTACAGCATCCTTACAAGTCGTTAAGCTTATAGACGGGACCAACAAAGTTGAGCTTGATCCAATTAAAGATAACGACGGCAACATATTAAGCTATAAGGTGTCTGAAAAAGATAAAGATAAAGCTCTAGATGGAGCAGAATACGAGCTTTATAAAACTAGCGATAGTAATAGAAAAAATGTAATTGCAACGATAAAAACTGTTAACGGGGTCTCTAATGTCGTATCGGATTTAGAAGCTGGAAAATACATCTTGAAAGAAACAAGGGCTCCAGGGGGTTATGAGATAAATCCAAATAAAATAGAGATAAATATTGAAGAAAAAGATTTAGGGACTATAAAAATAGCATTTGTTAATGACAAAGCTAAAGCAAATATGCCAAGCACAGGAATGCTACCTGCAAAATTCTTAATTAGTGGCCTAAATGTTGTTTTATTGTTTATGGGATTACACCTTATCAGAAAGAAAAAAACTGATTTACATAGATAAATCTGAAAAAGACCTGACATATGTCGGGTCTTTTTTTGTTTCTTTTCTTGAAAAAAACCTTAATGTTAGCTAAAATATATAAGATATATAAAGGCAAAAAAGAAAGAGGTGTTGTATGTGAAGAAAAATAAAATATGGCTATTTGCTATAATGTTATTGTTAACCGGATGTAAAGACATAAAATTCATAGAAAAAACTCCAGAAGAAGTCCCTGTAGAAGAAAAAGAGGAGGTTGAACTTGGCGAAGTAGATATCGATGAAGACGATACCGACCATATGGAGACGAAAGAAGAAAGAGACGCCAAGCTTATGCGTGAAAGAATGAGGGAAGAAGAGGCTGCTAGAAAGCAAGAAGAAAAAGACGAAGAGCTTGAAGAAGAGCTTAGGAAAAGAGAAGAAAAAGAAAAGGAAGATTTTGAAGAAAAATTAAAAGAAAAAGAAGCTGAAGACAAGAAAAAGGAAGAAGAAAAGAAAAAGCAAGAAAAAGAAATGAAAAACAGGACTATGCATGATGATGTAGTCTTTGACCTTACTGATACAGAAATGTATATAAAAAAAGATGTTAAGCTTTTCAGTAGCGCTAAACTTTTAGGAAACCCTGCAACAAGTTTAGTAAAAGGTGCCAAAGTTTCTTTAAAGGGTGTTTCGAATCCAGACAAAAAAATAGCTATGGTGGAGGTCTCTTCTGGGACAAAACTTTTTTGTAAAAGTGAATATCTGACAAAAGAAGAGGTTGAATTTGTTGAGGAGAAAAAACCTGAAAAACAAGAAACAGCAAGTCCAAATAACAATAAACCTGTTGACTCTAACAATAATTCCAATAATCAGAAACCAAATGAAAAGCCTGCTCAACCTCAAGCAAATCCACAACCGCAACCTACACCTAAACCTAGCCCAGCTCCAGTTCCAACTCCGATTCCTACACCAGCACCGCAACCTCAACCACAACCAATTCCTCAACCAGCACCTCAGCCAAAACAAGAAGAAACCCTACAAGTTGAAGAGCCAGTGCACGTAGAGCCAGAAGTAAGAAGAGGTGGAATATCATATCCATCAAATGTGTCAAGTACAAGTGTTAATTATGGCATAACTTTTGCTGATGTGAACTTTAATGCAAGGCTTGTTAGGGGAGCTGCCTTATCATCTGGCCCAGGACCAATATCAAGCTCAACGGGATATGGAGAAATAGAATACTTCCCAGAAGGATTAGTTGTTGCATGTACTGGGATTGGAACTAATGGATATGTGCGCGTAGAGCTTGCAAATGGTGTTGTTGGTTTTCTAAACAATCAAGACTTAGAAATGCAGTAACATTTTTGACTATTTAATATTTTATAAATATAATTTATTTAGTAAGTATTATTTAGTTTAAAAACGTTTAGAATTAAAACATGTTTTGTTTTAAAATCTTTATATCTAAATGTTTTTATTTAAAAAAGAAGACCAATAAAAATTGGTCGAGGAGGATAAAAAATGAAAAAGAAATTATTATTAATTGTAGTTATAATGGGGTCTCTTTGTGTTTTTCTAAAAACAGCTAATATTGCTTTTGCCAAAAACGTTGAGGCAAAAAAAATAGCATCTGCTATAGAAGAAAATAAAGAAGAGTCCACTGTGCTACAAACAACAACAAAACATCAAGCCGATTTTAGTTGGATTGATGAAATTGAAGACTATGCTTCCATTATTGGCAGTATAGAATGTGAAAAAGTTAAAATGTCTACTCCGTTATCACTTGGAGGACATAGCGACAAAATATTGAATACTACTTGTGGTATTCATAAAGGAATAAGCAACAATAATCACCTCGCAATTTTAGGCCATAATTGTGAGAAAACACCTGCCCTTAAAGACAAACTATTTACCAATTTAAAATATTTGGAAATAGGCGACAGGGTAGAAATCAAAACTATTTACGGTGAATATGTTGGTGTTGTTACAGACACTATATACGCTTCACCTGAAGAATACGCTAAAGATGATTATGCGATACTATCATCAGGGGGAGATGTTAGTATGGCAGCCTGTGAATATCGTGGCGAAGAAAAAGGTAGACGTATAGTCTACCTAGATGTTGTTGAAAAATAAAAAAGAGGTTTGAACCTCTTTTTTTTTATTTGCAAAAATATAGTTTTTAGGTTATAATATATATAAATAATAATTAGAAAGGGGCAAAATATAGTGCAAATAGTGGATCAAAGCATAGAGGTTTTAACAAAAACTCCCTATGAAGATGCTGTAAAACTGGTTGAAGAAGCTGGAAGAACCTGCTATAAATCTGAGTCAAAAGGAACCATATCTGGTGCAGAAAAATTTATAAAGGGGATTATTAAGAGTGGACATGAGTCAGTTATTGAACATTTTAATATAACGGTGAGGGTTATCACAGATAGAGGGACAACCCACCAAATAGTAAGGCACAGATTGGCATCATACTCTCAAGAAAGCACAAGATATTGTAATTATAGTAAAGACAAATTTGGAAAAGAAATAACTGTTATTAGACCAGGTTTTGATGAAAATTCTTTAAACTATAAAAACTGGAAGTCTTTATGTGAATGCTCAGAAACAGCTTACATGCAACTGCTTGAAGATGGAGCAAGCCCAGAACAAGCAAGGTCAGTATTGCCAACTTGTTTAAAAACAGAGCTTGTTATGACAATGAATGCTAGAGAATGGAGACATTTCTTAAAAATTAGAACAGATAAGGCAGCACAAAAAGAAATAAGGATATTATCAAAAATGATACTAGAAGAGTTTAAAGAAAAATACCCTGTGTTTTTCGAAGATATTCAGTGATGTATCTTGGTTCACAAACCAAGTACAGTTAACCAATATGCAAAAAAGAACTTTTTTAAGTTCTTTTTTTAGTGAATTATGTTTAAGGCAAGGCAGGTGTTTATTTTTGTGAATAATAAAAAACAAGTTACTTTGTTTGATAAAAGTTTTATAGGATCTATAAAAGAAGATCAATTAAACCTTTTTTACGATTTCATTAACGACATCAAGCCTTTTGTAGACATTGAAACAAAACATATTGAATATGATAAGATTATAAATAGACATAATTGGGTAAAAACTACTTTATCTAAAGAAATGCTTTATGGCATAATCTATTATTATGTTATTGACTTCAATTATAGTACTAGGAGAATCTACGATTATGGAATGGTTAAAAATCCAGAAAAAATAGGTGATATAATGAACGCAATAAAAAAAATTGCCGCTCAAATGGCTGTATTAAAGAATAATATAGGAAATAATTAGGGGGGATATATTTTGCCACAAATTAAAAAAGAAAAGAAAGACACAAGTGTAAAAATAAAGTCTGACTTAACACTAGAAGATGCAAAAGAGCTAATACACGAACTTTATAAAAGTGATCCTAACATAAATATTGAGGCGATTATAGATGATCTTAATATTAGCCCAGACATTTTAGATGAACTTTACCAGTTTTTACTAAGTAACAATATTATATCTGAGGAGTCTTTCAGTGAAGAAATTATAAACACATCAAAAAATGAATTCAAAAACAGAAACGAAGACAATAAACCAACAACAAATAACCTAGATGATGATGAGGAGGTACCAGAAAAAGATGATGACGATGGCGAGATCGTAGGCATACAAGAATATTTAGGTTATATGTACCAAAGAGAATTGCTAACAGCGGAAGAAGAATTTGATCTTGGTAAAAAAATATCTGAGGGCGATCAAGAGGCACTCGACACCTTAGTTTGTTCTAACTTAAGACTGGTTGTTGCCGTGGCAAAGAAATATAGGGGTAGAGGCCTTGACTTTTTAGACCTCATACAAGAAGGAAACCTCGGCTTAATTAAAGCAGCTGAGAAATACGACTATACAAGAGGTTTTAGGTTTTCAACATATGCCACCTGGTGGATTAAGCAAAGCATATCAAGGGCAATTACCAATCAGTCAAGAACAGTAAGGTTACCTTCTCACATCTTTGAGGAATTAGTAAGATTAAATAAAACAAAAAACAAACTTGCAAAAAAACTAAATAGAGAACCAACAAGGGAAGAATTAATAAGTCACACTGGTATGGATAATAAATTAATAGATTTGCTCGAGAAATATTCAAACACTCCATTATCGCTAGATTCTTTTGCTATTGGGGATGATGACGATACTTCTTTTGGGTTGTCTATCCCAGATGAAAATATAGAAGAATTTAGCACAACATCTTTTAATAATGAGCTAAAAGAACGTGTACATGAACTGCTTGAAACTATACCTATAAGGGAATCTACTATTTTAAAAATGAGATATGGCATAAACGATGAAAACAAGACATACACCCTAGAAGAAGTTGGTGACTATCTTGGAATTACAAGAGAGAGAGTAAGACAGATAGAATCAAGAGCTATAAAAAGATTACAAGACCCAGTTAGGTCTGCATCTGTTCGAGACCTGCTGTAAGCACACACCTTTGTTTTTGTTGGATACTTGTTTTTTATATATAATAGGTATGTACAATAATCTAAGGAAAGGAAATGCTCATGAATAAAAAACTAGAAAACAAAACAAAATTTAAAATAGCTGGTGCTTCATTAGCTGGAGTCGCGTTACTTGCTTCTAGCACATTTGCACTTTTTACAACCCAAGCAAGAACAAAAGATCCTTTGGTGTCTAAAGTTGGAACTGTAGAAATTGCAATGGAAGCAGATATTGCCCACGAAAATGATCAAAACATCATAAACCCTGGCGACAATGATAAGGCTGTTCCAGCGGAAAATAGAAAAGGAACAGACCACGAATTTAAGATTGCTGTTAAAAACACTGGTAGCAAGTCTATAATGGCAAGGCACCTAATAGAAATTACTGCACTAAACTCTAAGGGTGAACCAATTGTTCTTAAAAAAGATGATAATTCAAGACCAGCGGTTTTGGTAACAAAAGCTAACAAATCAACCCTTAGCCCTGGCGATACTTCAATATCAGGGTCTTTAAGGGGTTTTGGTGAAAAAGACGCTCCAATCGAAGAAGGTTTTGAGAACGGTGCCAAGGTTGCAACTATTGTGACTGAACCATTTGCTCTTAATGGGTCAGTAGAAAAAGAAAGCGGCGTAATTGCATCAGAAAAAACACTTGTTTATGATTTAGGTCTTGCAAATGAAGTTGCTGACGAACTCAATGGTGGTTCTATTCAAATACGAATTGAAACACAGGCAATGCAATATAGAAATACTGGAGAAAAAGACTGGAAAACAGTATTTAAAAAGACTATCGTAAACAAGGCGTAACAACATCAAGTAAAAAAGCATCGAATTTGATGCTTTTTTTATTAATAATATGTACACTAATGCCTATGAGAAGCAAAGATACACATTAATATCTGTATCTAACTCATGAATTTTGTTGGTTACAGTCGCACCCTACATGGGTGCGTGGATTGAAACTAGATACACATTTATCACAAGGAGGTAAATTTGGGTCGCACCCTACATGGGTGCGTGGATTGAAACGTCAGACATTTTCGATATGATTGACCTTGCTGGTGTCGCACCCTACATGGGTGCGTGGATTGAAACCATATAAAAGAGCCTTGATAGCTTAAAACTCCACGGTCGCACCCTACATGGGTGCGTGGATTGAAACCAGTTAATCTTGCTTATGAAATGGCTAAGTCAATGTCGCACCCTACATGGGTGCGTGGATTGAAACATGCACAAGGTGTGTGCATGTCCGTGTGCATATAGTCGCACCCTATGTTGGTTCCTAAATTAAAACATGAGAGGCAGTTAATGATGATAAAAATTAATATGATTAATGACAAAATTTCGAAAGCAATTTTACAGGAAAGAATGGATGCAGAATCCTTAAAAGCAAAAACAGATGAACAGAAAAAATTGTCAAAAGAGAGAGTTGCAAAGATTATAAACAACAAAAATCACACTCCCAACAAGTGCATGGATTGAAACATACATCACGCATCACGTAATGAGGAAGATTATATTGTAGTTAGTTTGTTAGGTTATGTAGACAAAACAATGTTTTGGCCAGATTCTGTCCAAGAGTTTGGCCATAATTGTAATGTCTCCGACATTTGTGTCGGGAACATATAAAAAGAAGGTGAAAAATATGTTTTATATTGAGGATATCATGAATAAAAGAATAAAGATCTTGGGAATTCAAGAGAAACCTGAGTGTTTTTTGAGCACTCAGAACCCGCTCTTATTTGTTGGCGATGCTATTCCTAAGATTATAAAAAGTAAGAGAGACAAAAAAGAAAATAATAAATAGGGGGGTGTTTTTTTGGAAAATTATTCTGCAAAAGATATAAAGATTTTAAAAGGTCTTGAACCAGTAAGAAAAAGACCTGGCATGTATATAGGCTCTGTTGGAACTGATGGACTCCACCATTTAATTTGGGAAGTAATAGATAACTCTGTAGATGAATACTTGTCAGGTTATGCAGATGAAATAAATGTAGTAATAGACAGCAATATACCAAAAGTTACTATATCAGATAATGGAAGAGGCATCCCTGTAGATGTTTTAAAAGAAGAAAAACAAAGTGCTCTTAGAGTCATTTTACAAAGTCTACACTCTGGTGGTAAGTTCGATAACAACAGTTACAAAACAGCTGGCGGTCTTCATGGAGTAGGCTTGGCCTGCGTAAATGCTTTATCATCAGAATTTATAGTATTCGTCGAAAGAGATGGCTTCTTATATAAAGATGAGTATTCAAGGGGGGTTGCAAAAAATGCTTTAAATAAGGGAAAGCTAGACCCTATAGCCGAATCCAAAGAGCATGGTACAAGGATAGAGTTTATCCCTGATGACACAATTTTTGAAACTGTGGAGTTTAAAGAAGGCTTAATAAACAAAAGACTTCATGAAATTGCCTGCTTAAACAATGGTTTAAAAATAACTTTAATTTATGATGGAATAGAAAAAACTTTTAATAGTGGCGGAGGTATTGAAAAACTTCTAGAAGAAGAAACCGAGGACTCAGATACCATTACAGATTTAATGCATCTTCCAAATTTAGAGCTCAATGACAGTATTTCATCTGATATTGTTTTTCAGTATGTGGATGAAAATGGTGAAAATATAAAAAGCTATGTGAACAACATTCCTACAAAACAAGGTGGTACACACGAAACTGAATTTAAAGGTGCACTAACCAGAGCAATAAACACCTACGCCAAAGATTTTAATGTTAACAAAGGCGGCTTTACTGGAAATGAGATAAGGACAGGCCTTGTAGCAGTAATTAATTTAAAGATCCAAAACCCTTCTTTTGTCGGACAGACCAAAGATAAGTTGGATGTTCCAAAGTTATCAGCCTCTATCGGGCAACATATACGCACACAAATAGAGTATTATTTTGACAGAAATAAAAATGCATTAGAAAAACTTTTAAATGTAATCAACGACATATCAAAAGACAAGAAAAAAGAAGATGACCTAAAACTTCTTAAAAAAAAGAAAAAAGATATGGCTACAATTAGCAGTAAGTTGTCTGCTCCAACAAGCAGAAACTTTAAAGAAAGAGAGCTTTTTTTGGTTGAGGGCGATTCGGCCGGTGGATCTGCAAAGCAAGCAAGAGACAGAAAAACTCAGGGAATTTTACCTCTTAGAGGGAAGATTCTAAATGTTGAAAAGGTATCTCTTGCGCGCGCTTTAAAAAATCAAGAAATTTCAACAATAATACAGGTTTTAGGAGCTGGATTTGGAAAGGACTTTAATAGCCAAAAACTTAAATATTCAAAGGTCGTTATATTATCAGATGCCGACGTGGATGGAAAACATATCCAAATACTGTTGTTAACAATGTTTTATAAATACATGAAAGATCTTATAGTAGATGGGCATCTATATATAGCTGTTCCTCCACTATATAGAATTATTGACAGTAAAAATAAATCAGCATATCTATATTCTGACAAAGAGCTAGAAAGCTATAAAAAAGCGCATAAAAACATTAAAATTAACAGATTTAAGGGTTTGGGAGAAATGAATCCTTCTGAACTTAAGGCTACGACAATGGACAAAAACACAAGAAAATTAAAGCTTATAACTGTAGATGACATCATGAAAGCAAATCAATATTTCAAAGATATAATGGGTACAAATACAGAATATAGAAAAAGCTTATTATTAGAGAATGAGGGGGCTGAAATATGAATGCAAATACAGTTAAGTCATCTATAACAGATGAGCTTAAAAATTCTTACAAAGAATACGCAGAAGCAGTTGCATTGGATCGTGCAATACCTGATATAAAAGATGGGTTAAAACCAGTACAAAGAAGAATTATATATTCTATGATTAAGTCTGAGAATCTATCTAATAAGCCATATGTTAAATCTGCAAGAATCGTGGGAGATACTATGGGTAAATATCATCCGCATGGCGACAGCTCAATATACGGTGCATTAACAAATATGGCACAAGATTTCAATATGAATATTCCTCTGATTGATGGACAGGGTAATTTCGGGACAATTGACGGAGATAGTGCTGCTGCCATGCGTTATACCGAAGCTAGACTTTCTAAATATGCAGAAAGTTATGCCAGCATGATTAATGGAGGTATTGGGAGATATGCAGATAATTTTGACGGTAGCCTGCAAGAGATAGCCATTATCCCAACACTTATTCCAAATTTATTAATTAATGGAACTTCTGGTATTGCTGTTGGTATTGCAACAAATATACCGCAGTTTTCAATGAGTGAAATAATAGATGCATCTATAAAATTAATTAAAAACCCAAATACCAGAAATCAAACCTTATACAGGCTAGTCCAAGGACCAGACTTTCCCTGCGGAGGAACAGTAGATGTCTCCAACATGGAGAGTATACTTGACACTGGACAAGGATCTTTTAATATATATGCAAAATTAGAAGAAAGAAAAGGCAACTTGTATGTGACAGAGATTCCTCAGACATATTCTGGCAATAAAGAAGGGCTAGTCCAAGATATAGCCAAAAAGGTAGAAGCTGGAAAAATCCCTGAAATTACAAACATAGAAGATCAATCAACTAACGATATATTAATAGAATTAAGGTTAAGAAGGGGCTCTGATATTGAACAGGTAAAGTCTAAACTTTATTCTTATACAGGTCTTAAATCGTCTTTTAGTGTTAATATGTTGGCTATAGACGACAATAAAATTTTTAATTTCAACCTTAGAGATTATCTTGAAATATATGTCGACACATGTAGGATGAACCTAACGGAAGAAGTTAATAAAAGCATTAACAATGTAAAAAAGAAGCTAAAAAAACTTAATACGCTCTTATTTGTTAGTGAAAACATAAATTTAATAATAGATATAATAACTAACGCTAAAAATGTAAATGCTGCAAGATCTTGTTTAAAAAATGGAAACACCAAGGATATTTCATTTTCGCTTAAAAAATATAAAACGGAAGCAAGTAAATTAAGGCTAGACGATGAACAGGCTGACATAATACTTCAAACAAGACTTTCACAACTAATAAACACTGATGTTTTGAAAGTAAAAAAAGAAAAAGAAGATTCCGAAAAGCTTCTTGTTTTTTATACTGGGCTTTTAAACGACAGTAACAAGTTAGATAAGTATTTAATAGAAAGATTAAATGAAATTAAGAAAGAGTTTGGAAGACCAAGAAAAACAATCCTAAAAAGCAATGTCCAACTAGACAAAATAGAAGAGGTTGAAGTACCTATCGAGGAAATTTATGCTCTTATTGATATTTTAGGGTATATTAAGTTTATTAATAGATCAAGTTTTTCATCTGCTAATAATGTAGATGGATACAAAGTTATAAAAATGTCTAATAATGACAGACTGGGTTTCTTCTGTAGCGATGGTCAAATCAGATATATAGATCCTTTAGATGTCGGTATCTCTAATTTATCCGATAAAGGTAATGCCATAGAATCTGTTTTTAAGACAACAAATCTTAAATATTTAGAAATTCTACCACAAAAAGAAATTTTAGAATCAAAGTTTATTTATATATCAAAAGATGGATATGGTAAAATTATTAATGGAAAGGAATATAAGCCAACTGGAACAGCTCTTTATAAAAAAGTTTTAGGTTCAAAGCTACAAAAAGAAGACGAATATATTTTTATAAAAAAAATATCTGGCGAAAAGAATGTTGAAGTGGAATCAGTTGAAAGGATATTAAGATTTAAAATAGATGAGCTTAACACATATGGAAAGGCAGCAAAAGGAATGCTTGTTTTAAATAAAAAATATTTGCCTCTAATATCTGCAAGAACAAACGATTTTAAGACGGAAAAAATTGGTAAAAGGGCATCGGTTGGAGAAAAGAAAAACAATTAAGAAACGGTGGTGAAAGGCATTGTTTAGCACAAAAAGAAAAAAATGGCATTTAATTCTGGGGTCGGTAGCTCTTGTGTTTTGTCTTTTTTTTATCAAATCCTGTCAAGAAAAAGATAATGACATAACAAAAAATCTAAGATATGGCCCTATAAAGGAAGAAGCAAAGCAAGAAGATAAAAAAAATATTATAGTAACTGATAAGGTTAAGTTCAGTAAACAAGATGATGACAAAGAAATAAAAAAAGACGAATCCGGATATTATAAGGATAAATACGGTCTTATTTATAGGAGAAGAGACCTTCCTAACATGGGTATTTCTACTATGGTACCTATTAATTGGAACATAAATACAGAAGATCCGAACTTTATTTATCTTCAAAGTAACGATGATGAAAATTATAGGATTGTTGAAATTGCTTTATTTTCTACACTAAGAAGCGACAACTGGAATCCTTCAACTTTAGCCGCAAATTTATATTCTAAAATTTACTCTAAATATAAATATCATCCATATAGGTTTACGATGTATCCAGAATCTTTAAACCCCTATCCAGAAGGTTTTTATGTTCAAGGGGATAACAAGGTTCCTGTGTGGAGCAAGGAAGATACTATAAATGGCTTTATGGAGTTTCCTATAGATAAAAAACCTCAAAATATGCCAGGACTAAATAAGACAATTAAGTTTTTGGCCTATGCCTATGATGAAGAAGGGAAATTTATTAGAGTTAATGACGGAAACACAAGTGGCAACATGCATTACAGTCATAGATATATGGCTCTTGGAGAAGACCAAATACAATTTATTGGTGTCACTGGACCCACAGCCATAAGGCATAAAATAAAAGAAATTGCCAATACTATGGTTGCATTTGCCGAACCCTATAAAGTTAAAGAGTTTAGAACTCCAAGCTTTAATCAAAAAACTCAAGTTTTTAGTAGTTATATAAATGTACCAGATGGGTATAATGAAATATATAAGGATCCAAATACACTGCTTTTAAGATCTGATAGAATAGACGACATCTCAACAGGTGTCAATATTTCGTTTTTTAAGGTTGGTTTTTCTGCTCCTGAGTTTAAAACGCTTGACCCTAGAGCTGTAGAATACAGAGATGCTCTTGTTAGGGCTCTTAGTCCTATAAAAGAAAATGAATTTCAAGAAGCTATAAGCCTGGATAAAAACAATGTTGGTATAACGCCCGGAACAGAGAGTAAAATTTCTGATAAAACCAAAAAATACAAAAGAACTATTGTGTATACAAAGATTAAGGATAGCGTTTCAGAATATTCTTTAGGCATCGACTTTCCAACTATTGGAAACTTATATATAATTAATACAGGTAACGATGAATCGCATACTTACGGTTTGTTTATACCTTATAACAATACAAACGAAAAATATGTTGATTTGCTAGGTGATAATCTAATGAAACAACTAGAAAATTTATAATAAAGAAAGGACTTTTTTCATGAACATTCAATTTACAGGACAAAACATAGAAATTACAGAAGCACTAAGAGGATATGCTACAAAAAGACTAAAGAAAATTGAAAAGTTTTTTAATGAAGATGTAGCATGCAGGGTAATGATGAAAGTTCAGAAAGATTACCAAACAATAGAAATAACAATTAACCAAAAAGCTTTAACTTTTAGGTCCGAAGTAACAACGAGAGATATGTATAAGTCTATAGATGAGGCAATAGACATCCTTGTTAGTCAAATTACAAGACAGAAATCTAAACTTAAAAAAATGAATTTAGATATGTCTTTCCCAGAATTATTAGATACAGACTTAGAAAAAGAAGAAAACAATAATAAGATTGTAAAAAGAAAAACTTTAGAGTTAAGCCCTATGTATGAAGAAGAGGCTATTATGCAAATGGAACTTCTAGGACATGACATGTTTATATTTTTGGATGCTAATGAAGACCTGGCAAAAGTTTTGTATAAAAGAAAGGATGGACAATATGGAATTATATCAATTGTTTAAGTTATTTAATAAATATAGAGGTTATAAAAAATGACAATGAATTACAATGCTTGGAATGACATGTTCAAGACAAGCCAAGATATAATGAAAGCATGGGTGGATGCTCTGCCAAAGAGAGACCCTGAAAATAAAGAATCTGAAGATAATGCCTTTGATTTTACAAAATATCAAGATTGGGCAAAA